>Ga0187893_10006330_pt1 | contig 20353 bp, 14 predicted proteins | sample MA1701074metaG_FD_139574 | JGI IMG/M metagenome (GOLD analysis project Ga0187893, IMG submission 139574) | White microbial mat communities from a basaltic lava cave in the Kipuka Kanohina Cave System on the Island of Hawaii, USA - MA170107-4 metaG ...
CAGATAGAGCGGCGTTCCCTCGCCCTTCTCGAAGCGGTACGCGCCGTCGCCGTCGGAATCCGCCTCGGTGGTCCACGGCGCGCCGTCGCGGAGCGCGAGCCGGCGCACCCGCGCGCCGGGCACGGGCTGGCGGAGCAGGTCCATGACGACACCAGAGAGAGCGGGCGGGGCTTGCGCCACGGCGGACGGCGACGCCTCGATCCACCGCGGAGCCGGCGCTTCGGCCTCCCCCGCGGGGCCGGCCGTCACGCGCGGCGCGCGTTGCGCCGCAGCGCCCTCCCCCCCGAGCCCCCCCACCGTCGCCAGCATGCCCAAAAGGAGCAACAGCAACAGGAGAGCGAACGCAGCGTGCTTCTTCATGGCCAGACCTCCCCAGGGCAAGGATGCCCGCGCGGCGTCCGCCAGCCACCAGGGGACCGCGAGCAGCCAGGGCGCGAGCCGCGTGCGGACGAGGACGCGGCCGCGCTCCAAGCGCTTCTTGAGCGCGTCCTGCGAGATGCCGAGCAGGTCCGCGGCCTCCGCGGTGGAGAGGCCCTCGAGGTAATGCAACGAGAGTGCATCGCGATAGAGTGCGGGCAATCGGTCGAGGCTGCGCCGCACCTCTTCCGCGGGGGATGCAGGGTCCGGGGGCGGGGAAGGCGGGCGCATCTGCGCCAGACGGCGCGCGGTCTCCATGCGGCGGCGGGCCTGCGCCTTGTGGCGGTAGGCGATGCGGATCACCGCGCGCAAGAGCCAGGGCAGCACCGGCGCCTCGAGGGGGCCGCCGCGCTTGTGCAGGAGCGAAAGGTAGGCGGTGTTCACCGCATCCTCGGCGTCTTGGGGCGCGCCGATCCCCCTCGCCGCCCGGAGCAGGTGGCCGCGCGTCCGCTCCACCAATTCCTCGGCAGCCACCTCGTCCCCCTCCGCGAGGTAGCGGCGCACCAAGGCGTCGAGATCGGAATCTGCCATCCGCCTCCATAGTGCCTGCCAGGGCGCCTGCGGTGACATCGTAGAATCCCGCCCATGGCCCACGCCTCCTCCGACGCCCTGCCCGCCCTGCGAAGCTACCTTCGCACCACCGCGGAAATCGCCTCCTGCTCGAGCCTGCTCGAATGGGACCTGGAGACCTACATGCCCGCAACGGGAGCGGAGCACCGCGGGCGCCAGCTCGAGCTCCTGGCCGGATTCGTCCACGATCGCGCGACCTCCGGGCAGCTCGGGGAACTGATCGAGGAGGCGGCGCGCACGCCCGAGGCGCAGGAGGAGGAGAGCCCCGCTGCGGCGGACCTGCGCGAGACGCGGCGCGAGTACGACCGGCAGCGCAAACTCCCCCGGCGGCTCGTGGAGGAGCTCGCGAAACTCACCGCCGAGGGCCGCATGGCGTGGGTCGCGGCGAAGCGGGCCAACGACTTCGGCCTCTTCCGCCCCTTCCTGGAGCGGATCGTGGCGCTCAAGCGCGAGGAGGCGGCGGCGGTGGGGTACGAAGACCATCCCTACGACGCCCTGCTCGGGTACTACGAGCCGGGCGAGACCGCCGCGGGGCTCTCCAAGCTCTTCGCGCCGCTGCGCGACCGCCTCGCCGATCTCGTGCGGCGGGTCGTCGCCCGCTCCCCCGCCCCCCTCGACGACTTCCTCGCGCGCGGCGCACCGGCGGCGGCCCAGGAGGCCTTTTCCCGAAAAGTCGCCGCCGAGATCGGCTACGACTTCGCCGCAGGGCGCCTCGATCTCACCGCGCACCCGTTCTGTTCGACGCCGGGGCCCTCGGACAGCCGGCTCACCACGCGCTGGAACGAGGCGGCATTTCTCGACGGCTTTTACAGCGTGCTCCACGAGGCGGGGCACGGCATCTACGAGCAGGGGCTGCCCAAGGAGGCGTGGGGCACCCCCTGCGGCCAGGCGGCTTCGTACGGCGTGCACGAATCGCAGAGCAGGCTCTGGGAGAACTTCGTGGGCCGCAGCCTGCCCTTCTGGCGCCGCTACGCGCCGCTCGCGCGGGAGTGCTTTCCCTCGGCGATGCGCGGCGTATCGGTCGAGGCGTTGCACGCATCGGTCAACGTCGTGCAACCCTCCTTCATCCGCATCGAGGCGGACGAAGCCACCTACAACCTGCACATCTTCCTCCGGTTCGAGCTGGAGCTGGCGATGCTCTCCGGCGATCTCGCGGCGGCGGATCTGCCCGGAGCGTGGAACGAGGCGTTCCGCGGCATGTTCGACCTCACCCCGCCGGACGACGCGCGCGGCTGCCTGCAAGACATCCACTGGTCGATGGGATCGGTGGGCTACTTCCCCACCTACACCCTCGGCAACCTCTACGCGGCGCAGCTCTACGCCGCCGCCCGGCGCGAGCTGGGCGATCTGGACACGCGGGTGGCGCGGGGGGAGTTCGCCCCGCTGCTGCAGTGGCTGCGGGAGCGCGTCCACCGCCACGGCAAGCGCTACCTGCCGCGGCGGCTCGTCGAGCTCGCGACGGGGGAGGCGCTGGATTCCAGCGCGCTGCTCCGCCATCTCGAAGGGCGTTTTTCGGAGCTTTACGGGATCTAGGGGGCGACCGTATAGTCCGCGACCATGGCCAAGACGAGTGGGGGAACTCCCGCCTTCCGCCGCATCCTGCTCAAGTTGTCGGGCGAGGCGCTCGCCGGGGGCGGGGGCTTCGGGATCGACGGGGGGACGGTGGCCGACCTCGCGGAGCAGATTCGCGAGGTGCACGCGCTCGGCGTCTCGGTGGCGCTGGTGGTGGGCGGCGGAAACCTCTACCGCGGACTGCAGGGGGCGGAGCACGGCATCGATCGGGTCACCGGCGACCACATGGGCATGCTCGCCACCGTCATGAACGCGCTGGCGCTCCAGGACGCGCTCGAGAAGCTCGACATGACGACCCGGGTCGTCTCCGCCATCGAGATGCGGCAGATCGCGGAGCCCTTCATCCGGCGGCGCGCGGTGCGCCACCTGGAGAAAGGGCGCATCGTGATCTTCGCCGCCGGCACCGGCAACCCCTACTTCACGACGGACACCGCCGCCGCGCTACGCGCCACCGAGATCGGGGCGGACGCGCTGCTCAAGGCGACCCAGGTGGACGGCGTCTACAGCGCCGACCCGGCCAAGGACAAGAGCGCGGTGCTCCTGCCGGAACTGACCTACCAGGAGGCGCTGCAGCACCAATTGAAGGTGATGGACTCCACCGCATTCTCGCTCTGCATGGACAACAAGATGCCGATCCTGGTCTTCAACCTCGCCCGCCGCGGCAACATCTTGCGCGTGGTGTCGGGCGAGCACATCGGCTCCATCGTCCGCTGATTCGCCCCCGCGCACCCCGCGAACCGATTCGGGGCGCGGCGCCGTCGCCGCGCCCCGGAAACGATCACATCCCCCAGAGATGGCTGGTGTTGACGGGCTTGCCCTGCAGCTTCAGATAGTAGTAGAGCTGGCTCTTGTGGATGTTGAGGTGGTTGACCATCTGCAGGAGGCGGTTGCCGAGGACCATGGGGCTGGGGTCCCAGGGGGCCGGCGCCTTCTTGGTCTCCAGGTTTTGCTCCCCCGCCTCGACGATCATCCGCATCGCGGTCCGCTTGTCGTCCGCGAGGAGCTTGTTCGCCTCTTCGATGCTCTTGACCGTGGGCATCTTCTCGGCCGGCGGAAGCATCTCCTCGGGCTTCATCTTGCTGGGATCGACGCCCGGGGGCATGCCCCAATCGCCGGTCACGAACCCCTTGCAGCCCGCTCCGCACGCCTGGGTGAGGTGGTGGAGCAGCTGCCCGGTCGTCATCCAGTTGCCGCCGGTGGCAGGCTTCCAGTTGAGCTTGTCCTTGTCGACGAGCTTCAACAGCCCCTCGGTCACCTTGTAGGCCTGCTCGGCCTCGCTCTTCAAGATTTCGGTCCATTTCATGCTGACTGCCTCCCTTCCGTGTGGGTAAAGAACCTGTAGTGTACGCCCGATCGGCGGGGCGGCTGGAGAAAGCGCCCCCCTCGCCGGCCGCGCCCTCCCTCACCGGACCGGTGGCGCCCGTCCGACCCGCGCCGTGCCGGCCGGCGGCGGGTGAAGGTCGGCATGGAAGAGGTGGCAGGTCGTGCAGGAGGTGCGGGCGCCGGAGAGGGCGTGGCACTCGCGGCAGGTCGCGATCTTGGGCAGGGCGCTGACCGTGGCGCGGTCGTTGCCCGAGAGGTCGTGGCAGTGGCTGCAGGCGGTGAAGCGGTGGGTAGCGTGGGAAAAGCGCGCGCGCGGCATCCAGTCGCGCGGGATCGAAGGCGCTGCGACGCCCTCCGGCCCCTCCGTGTGGCAGAGCAGGCAGCCCGCGCCGCCCCCGAGCAGGACGCGTAGCGCCCCATTCGTCCGTGCCTCCAGCGCGCGCTCCCAACTGGGCGGCGGGGGCGAGCCATCGCGTCCGGGCACCGGGCTGCGCGGCTCCGCCTCCGTCGCGCGCGCCGGATCCTCGCGCAGCACGCCCAGATAGAACGCGTCGAGCCGCAACTTCAATTCGCCCGCGTCGAGCGCGTGCGGCACCCGCGCCGCGGGATGGTCCACATCGAACCCCAGCGGGTGGCAGGCCGCGCAATGCGCGTCGAACCGGATGGGCTGAAACGCCTCGCCGCTCGCGTCGACGACATGACAGGCGTTGCAGGCGAGCGGCCCCCCGGCGAGGCCCGGCGCGAGGTGGCCTGCGTGGCCGAACCGGATGCGCTGATCCTGGTCCACCACGCGGAACGCGGGATGCCCCGCGAATTCGCGCACGCCGCCGTGGTGCTGGTGGCAGGCGTTGCAGCGGCCGTCCGCGACGACCTGGAGCGCCTCCCGCCCGCGATGCTCGCGGTGGCAGCTCGCACAGGCCGGGTCGGTGGCGAGTGCGGGGGGGGCGTGGGGGGCCGCGGCATGGCAGGCGGAGCAGGCTGCGTCGGGCAGCGCGGAAAACGCCTCCACGTGGCACTTCGCGCAGTCCTCTTCCACGAAGGCGTGGGCGCGGGAGACGCGCCCGTCCAGGTAGGGTCGCTGGTCGCCCAGGGCAAACGCGATGCCGAGCCACGCCAGCCCGAGACCGCAGGCGCCCAAGCTCGCGCGGCGCCGCCAAGTGCGGAGGGGGTGCGGGCGCGTGAAGTACTGCGGATCGATCCGGTCCGCGATCTCCTTGGTGGTCTTGCGCTTGGCCATGGTCAGTAGGAGAGCGCCGCCACGGCGTGCACCGCGCCCAGCGCCACGAGCGCGTAGGCGAGCGGGACATGGACGAAGAGCCAGCCGTGCATCCAGAGGTGGATCCGGCGCTGGATCTCGAGCTGCTCGCGCTGGCTGCAGAGCGCCTCCAGGTCGCGCGTGACGGGGTGGAGCGCGGGGACGACACGCTGGCGCAGGCCCGCGAAGAGCGCGGCGCGACGATGGTGCTCCCAGAGCGGCGAACTGCGCACCCCTTTGGAAGCGAAGAACGCGGCCATGGTGTCGGCCAGGAACCGCTCCAGGGGTGCGCGATCCGCGGCGGGCTCTTCTACCGCGGACCGACTCTCCACCACCCTCCCCTGGATCGCGCCGGCGGTCTTGGCGCGCGGGACCGCCGCCGTCTTGCCCCCCGCCCCCCCCACCAGCGTCTCCGCCTCGCGCCGCAACTGCGCGCAGACCTGGTCGATCTGTTCATAGACGGTCTCCTGGTCCACCGATTCGGTGAGGATGCGCGGGAGGAAGTGCTGAATGAGCATCCCGGCCACGCCGCTCGCCCAGACAAGCGTGAAGAGGACGAGCAGCGTGAAGGCGAGAGGCCCCCCGAAACGGAAGCCCGCGTGGAAGAGGATGAGCGGATAGGAGAGGAGCCCCAGCCACACATGAGCGCGGAGCCAACCGGCGGCGCGACCCACCTGCCATCCCGCGAGGCGGCGTCGCACCCCCAGGAGCGCGGCGAAGAGCACGATCGCATAGGCGGCGCCCCCGAAAAGGAGCCCCGGCGCGCTCCCGCCCCGCGGCCCGTCCGGCTCCCCCGCCGCCGTGATCGCGTACGACACCGTCGCGACCAGGAAGGCGGCGAGGGTGGAGAGCGCCCAGCCGCGCTGCGACCGATCGAGGATCACCGCCCCCGCTCCTCCAGGAAGAACTCCCGCGGGTCGACGCGAAGCGCGGCGTCGTGGGGGCAGGCGTAGACGCAGCTCGGACCCGACGCCTGTCCCGCGCAGAGGTCGCAGGTGATCGCCTTCTGTTTCGGCTTCGCCTTCTTCTCCTCCCCGCCGCCTTCCGCCTCGCCCAGGATGTGCATGTTGATGTTGCCATAGGGGCAGTTCTTGGCGCAGAGGCCGCACCCGATGCACCAGTCCTCGATGACGATCTCGAGATCCTCCTTGCGGCGGATCGACCCCACGGGACAGCCGATCATGCAGAGCGGGTCCATGCAGCTCCGGCAGCTCGTCGGCACGAGGTACTTGTCGTAGCGCAGCCCGTCGCGCACCAGCCGCGTGACCCCCTCATGGGTGGCGGCGCAGGCGTGGACGCAGGCGTCGCAGCGCGTGCAGCGCTCCAGATCGATGAGGAGGAGGCTTTGCGCGCCCATGAGCCCCTGCTCCAGGAACTCGTCCACGGGCAGCGCCGCCAGGGACTCCATCCGGAGCGCGTTGCTCGCGGCGTGCTCCCGCGCCTTCTGCTCCATCCCGGCGCGCATCGCCGGGAACTCCCGCATCATCTCCTCGAACTCCTCCCGGCCGATCTGCACCACCTCGACATGGTCGAGGGCGGTGCAGGTGGCGGTGCGGACCCCGGAGCCGAGGAGCCCCATCTCCCCGAAATAGTCGCCGCGGTGCAGGTACTGGAGCGTCACGTCGCCCCCGGGGCTCGCCTGGGAGACCTTCACGAAGCCCATGCGGATGAGGAAGAGCTTGTCGGCGGGGTCGCCCTGGCCGCAGATGACCTTGCCCGGCTCGAAGGAAACCAATTCCACCCGCTCCCGCAGCTTCTCGACGAACTCCGGCGTGAGGCCCCGGAAGAGCGGGAGACTCTTGAGATGGGTGGAGAGCGCCCGCTCGCGGTAGTTCGTGTCGAGCTGCTCCTTGAAGGCCTTGGACCCGCGCTTCAAGACGTCGAGCATGTTGCGCAGCATCTCCAGAGCGACCACCCGGGTCTTGGCGCGCACCGTGGCGGACCGCGGATAGAAGTTGATGCAGGTCATCTCGCCGAAGAGGTCCCGCTCCCCCAGATCCGCGATCGGGTTGTCGAGGGGCAGGTCCACAGGCCCGTCGACCGGGATCGTGCCCCCGCCCCCCGGATCCGCTTCCCCTTCCGGCGCTCGCCTCGCCCAGGACTGCAGGAAGCTCGCCATGCGGCCGAAGAGCCCGGAACGGCGCGGCTTGCCCTTCAGATGCGCGAGGGGCGTCGCGAGAAAGACCTCGGCCGCGCCTTCGAGGATGTAGAAGGCGGTGGAGCCGAACTCCCCCTCGCGGCAGATGATCTCCCCGGGAGGGAAGACGCGCCGCACCACCGCGCCGATGTTTTTTTCGAGGAGCGCTTTCGAGGTGCCCTCGAAGACGGGCAGCGCGAGCATCTCTTCGGCGGTGAGCGCCTCGCCTACGAGACGTCCGACGGGCTCCTCCGGCGTCGCCACCCCCGGGATTCTAAGATGCGCCCACCCCGGCCTCCGCGCTTTTCTTCGTCGCCGCGGAGGGCGAGAATGGCGCCGTGACCAAGGGCGCGCGCTTCCTCCTGCCCGCCGCACTGGTCGCAGCGGCGGCGCTGCTCGCGGGGCGGCAAGGGGTCGCGGCGCCCGGGGAGGAGGAGCAGGGGATCCATCTCGGCGCCGGGTCCTGCGCCGCCGCCGCCTGCCACGGCGGCACCGAACCGCAGCGCAACGAGCACACCGTTTGGCGGCAGAAGGACCGGCACGCGCAGGCCTACCTGCATCTCCTCGGCGAGACCGCGCAGCGCATCGCGCGGAGACTGCGCCTTCCCCGTCCCGCGCACGAAGAGGCCTCCTGCCTCGCCTGCCACGGCACCGATCCGGCGCAGCAGCGCGTCGGCGAACGGTTCGATGCGCGCGATGGCGTCTCCTGCGAGCTCTGCCACGGCGGCTCCTCGGCGTGGCTCGGCCCCCACGCCTCGCCCGGCTGGAAGGCGCGCGACGCCGCCGGGAAGGAGCGCCTCGGGATGCGCACTCTCTCCACGCCGCGCAGCCGCGCGGAGCTCTGCGTGGGCTGCCACGTGGGCGGGCCGGGCCGCGTCGTCGACCACGACCTCCTGGCGGCGGGCCATCCGCCCCTGCTGTTCGACGCCGCCGCCTTCACCGACGCCATGCCGCCCCATTGGACCGACGAGCGCGACGCGACCCGCGAGACCTGGTATGCCGGCCAGGCGCTCGGGGCGGCGGCGCACCTGGAGTTCGCGGCCCGCGCGGCCCGCGACCCGCGTCGCGGCTGGCCCGAGTACGCCCTCATGGAGTGCGGCTCGTGCCACCACGAGTTGGATGCCGCGGGGCCCTACGCTCTTCGCGAGCCGCCGGGGCCCCCTGGCCGCCCCCGCCTGGAGCGCTCCAGTCTCGACCTCATCGCGCTCTTCCTCCCGGCGTCGGCGGCGGTCGCGCTGCCCGAACCCGCCGATCGCGATTCGTTCGCGCGGGATGCGGAGGAGGCGGCCGGACGCCTCCGCTCCCTCGCCGCGCGGATGCCGCCGGAGGGGGGCGGGGGCCTTCTGGCGCTCGACGCCTGGCTCGCCGGCCGGCCGCACCTTCCGCGCACCACGGCGCGCCAGGCGGCCTTCGCCCTCCGCGCCCTGGCCCGCGACCGCACGAGCGAGCCGTTCCGCGCGGCCTGGAGCGCCTTGGAGGAGACCCTGCGCGAGGGCGAGCCGTTCCAGCCCGAGGCGTTTCTCGCGAAGGCGCGCGAGCTCGCCGCCGCGGGGCGCTGACCGTGGACGGCGAACCCCACGACCTGCTGCGGCGCGCGGCGCAGGGGGATGCAGCGGCGCAGGGCGAGTTGTTGTCGCTCCACGCCGCCCGGCTCGAACGCATGGTGCGGCTGCGCATGGACGCGCGGCTCCGATCGCGCTTCGACGCGGCCGACGTCCTGCAGGAGACCCGCGTCGACGCGATCCGGCGCCTGCCCGAGTACCTCGCGGCCCCGCCCATGCCCTTCTTTTTCTGGATGCGCTTCCTGGCGCGTCAGAAGCTCCTGGAGCTGGCGCGGCGGCACCTCGACGCGCGCGGGCGCGACGCGCGCAAGGAGTTGCGGATCGACGCGGCCTCCCCCGGCGCCGACTCCGTCGCGATGGCGGAGCAGCTCGTCGCGCGGCAGACTTCCCCTACGCTGGCGGCGCGGCGCGCCGAACTGCGCGACCGCGTGCAGGCGGCGCTGGAGGCGATGGAACCGGCCGACCGCGAGATCCTGGCGCTGCGCCACTTCGAGCAGCTCACCAATGGGGAGGCGGCACGCGAACTGGGCATCGAGTCCGCCGCCGCGAGCAAGCGCTACGCCCGCGCCCTCGAACGGCTGGAGGGGATCTTGGGGCCTCCGTGACCGCGGGTCAGGAGCGCCGCCGCAGATACAGGTAGGTGACGAGAAGGATCGCCAGCCCCGTGGCCGAGAGGATGAGGGTGAGGGGGGCGGGGGCCGACAATTCCAGGCTGAGCGGGAGTTCGGTGCCGAGCGCGGCGCCGCCCAGCCCCGCCGTGAGGAAGAAGCGGCGCGAACGCCATGGCCCCAGGGAGAGGAGGAAGAGGACCGCTCCCAGATAGCCGGCCACGTCGGGCCAGGTGGCGTGACAGAGCGCGCTCAGGTAGAGCGACGCGAGGAGATGGAGCGGGACGAGCAGCTGAAGGAGCCGGGCGCCGCGGCGGAGGTCGAGGCTTCTCGCGCGTTCGGTGAGGATCATCACGACCAGGAAAAGGAGGCCGTTGGCCGTGAACGAGAGGTACTCCCCGCGCCTTCCCAGGATCTCCTCGAGGCCCAGGAGACGAAACGTCCCCCCTTCCGCCGCCATGAAATCGAGGGGGCCGACGAACGCGAGGAACGCGAGGAGGTGGAACGGCAGCGCCCACCGCACCCGCTCCTTCGCTTCGAAGAGAAGCGCGGGAAGGACCGCCAGCGAGAGAGGGAGAAGTTGCAGCGCCTGCTCCTCGGGCCGATGGTCGAGGAATCCCCGCGTGAGGAGGGCGGCGAACCATGTGAAGGCGCCGAGCGCCGCGCTGGTCCAGGCGAAGGCGGTGAGCCGCAGCGCGAGAAGGCAGAGTAGGGAAAGACCCAGGGCGGCGCCGGAGGCGGCGAGGATCTGGTGGTTGGTGAAAACCGTATCGGGCAGGAGCTGCGAAACATCCTCCGGGCGGAGCGTGAGCCGGCCCGCGCCCGCCAGCGCGGAAACCCCCGCGGGCAGAAGCGCGAGGATCGCTCCCGCCAGGAAGGCCGCGCCGGCGAGCACTTCGCGCCTGAAATGCGCCAGCACGCCCAGGAAGAGGAGCGCCGCGCAGGAGCCAAGCGGAATGGCGAAGCGCTGCAAAGGGGGGAAGTCGTCGCGCGCGTACCAGACCAGGTAGGCGGTGCCGACCACCAGGAGCCAGGTGCCGGTGTAGAGCAGGGTCTGCGGCAACGAGAGGCGTCGCGCATCGAAGAGCCAGGGATCGTCGTCCTCCAGGATCCGGCGGTAGACCGCGCCCAAGCGGTCGTGCTCCTCCGGCGAGATCAACCCCTGCTCCTGCCAGTCCTTCAGCTCCCCCTGGTGACCGCTCACCCTCCGTCGCAGCAGATCGCCATAGAGCGCGGGGCGCAGGCGCGCCGGCTCGCCGCCGAGCCAGCGCGAGAGATCCGCCGCCACCTCCGCCGCGTCGGGGCGATCCCCGGGGTCGCGCGACATGCAGGCGAGGCAGATGGCCTGGAGGTCGGTGGGCACGCTCCGGTCCACGCTCCGCAGGAACGGTGGATCCCTGGTCGAGACCTTTTCCAGCACCTCGGCGATGCTCTCCCCCGCGAACGGCGGACGCCCGGTGAGGATGCAGTACATGAGGCTGCCGAAGCTGAAGAGATCGGAGGCGGGGGTGAGGCGCTCGCCGCGCGCCTGCTCCGGCGACGCGTAGGCCGGCGTGCCCGCGAAGAACCCCTCCTCGCCGTCGGGCGCTCGCGTCGAGACCGCGAGCCCGAAGTCGAGCACCTTGGGCTGGAGCGCCGGGGTGACGAGCACGTTGTCGGGCTTGAGGTCGCGGTGGATGATGCCCTTCCTGTGGGCGGCATGGAGCGCGTGCGCCACCCCGTGCAGGAGCCGGGCCCGCTGCCGGAAGTCGAGCCCTTTCGCGGCCTTGTCGATGGGATAGCCCTCGATCAGCTCCATCACGATCGCGGAGCGGCCGCCCGCGTCGGCCACGGAGTGGATGGTGACGACGCCGGGATCGGACAGCGCGGCCGCCTTGCGCGCTTCCGCGAGGATTGTCTGGCGCACCGTCCCGTCGGTGTCCGCCTTGAGCACCTTCAGGGCGACGTCGCGCTGGAGCGATTCGTCGTAGGCGCGGTAGACGCTGCCGAGCGCCCCTTCGCCCAACCGCTCGCCGATCCGGAACCCCGGGAACTCGGGGAGGGCGCCCCCGCCCCCCTCTCCCGCATCGGCCGCCAACTGGAGGGCGCTCCGGCTGCGGAGGATCCCTTCGAGACGCGCGCCGCAGGCCTCGCGAAGTTCGGCGGGCACGCGGAGCAGGAATTCCTGGGGATCGGGCTGCCAGCCTTCGTCCAGGATGCGGACGAACTCCTCCACGAAAGGGTTGGAAGGGTTGGAAGGGTTGGAAGGGTCGGGATGGCCGGGAGGGTGCATCGGACACCCCATGTCGTCGCCCGCGTGCTGCCTGCAGTCAAGAGGGTAGGCCCGGGCGGCCTGACGGCGTATCCTGAGTCCCGGGCGGAAGGCCGAGCCATGTCACGAACAGCACGAATCCTCCCTTTTCTCTTGGTTGCGCTGTCGGGCTGCGGCGGCAGCTACGCGCGCCTCCAGCAGGAGGCGGACGTACCCGCGCTGGCCCGGCTGGGCGAGGCCTACGAGGCACTTCCCGGAAAGCAGCTCCTCCTCGCGGCCGGGAGGGCCGGCGACGCGCCGGTGCGGATCGCGGCGCGGGAGGCGCGCGCGGCCGCTTCCGACCGGCTCGTGGTCCTCGTCCACGGCGTGCTCTCCGACAGTCGCACCTGGCGGTTCGTCGCGGGGGAGCTGGGGCGCGACCACTCCCTGCTGCTCGTCGATCTGCCCGGCTGCGGGGAGAGCGACGCCCCCACCCCCGACGACGCGGGAAAGAGGTTCTACTCCCCCACCGGCTTGGCGCGCGCGCTGCTCGCCGCGCTCCGCTCCCACGCCGCGGGAGCCAAGCCCCCGCCGCGCCTCGCGCTCGTCGGCCACAGCCTCGGCGGGATGGTGATCCTCCGCATGCTGGGCGATGCGGAATTGCGGCGCGAGTACGCCGACGTCGTCGGGCGCGTCGATCGCGCCGTGCTCATCTCGACGCCGGATTTCGCCGTGGAGCGGCAGCATCCCGTTTTCAAGGAGGTGGCGGACGCGGGCGGGCTCAAGATCGGCCTCGGCGCGGTGCTGGGTGTGCTCCGGGCGCGCACGGCCCAGACGGTCCTCGACGCGACCGGGGACGAAGCGCTCGCGTTGCGCGAAGAGGCGGACCGGCTCTTCGAGATCCTGAAGGACGCGCGGCGGCGGCGGCCCGCGCAGGCGATGCTCAAGGAAGCGGTGCCGTTCCGCGACGACGAACGACCCGACTGGCCCGCCATCGAGCGGCTCGTGGCGGACTACGCCAACGTCCGGGTCCCGGTACTCCTCATCGCGGGGGCGCGGGATGAGACCTTTCCGGCGGCCATGAACTACAAGCTGTCGATCCAGCTGCCCGACGCACGGTTGCGCGTCCTTTCGGGAAAGATGCACTCCCCGCATCTCGAGGCGCCGGGCCAGTGCGGCGGCCTGATCCGCGAATTCTTGGGCAACGGCGGCGAGGGGGTGGCGCAGAGCACGGAGGCGGCGGCACCCGAGCCCGCACCCGAGCCCGCACCCGAGCCCGCGCCCACACCCGCGCCCCCACCGACACCCACACCTTGAACCTCGCGGGATCCTACGAGGCGCTCCGCGCCGAAGCGACGTCGCTGGCGGGCGAGCCCGGCGACCTGCCGCGCCGGGCCTCGCTCCTCCACGCCGTCTACCTCGACTCCGGGCGCAACCACGCTTTCCCCCAGATCGCGCTCCACGGCGCGCTCTGGGCCGCCGGCTTCTTCGAGACCACCGGCACCCTCGGCCGCCTCGTGAGCTGGCGCTACTTCTACGACCGCGCCGAGCGGGAGCGCCGGCACGCGATGCTCCACGGATTCTGGCTCGGTTTCCAGGAGGCGAACCGCTCGGTGTTCCTCGATACGTGGACGAACTACCTCTTCTCCAAGCGGCACGGCCGCGAGCGCGGCGCGGAGACGGTGCTTCGTCCGGAGCTGCTCACCGCGCTCAATGCGGTGCATGAGGCGGCGCGGCGCGGCCTGCTCCTCGACCCCCCCGAACGACGGGGCGTGTTCGAGGTGGCGTTGCGTTGGGAGCAGGAGGCGACGGTGGGGCCCCGGGTGAAGGAGGAGGTGGCGCGCTTCGACTGCCCGATCCTCCGGCGGCTCGTCCTCAAGCCGGTGGTCCGCTTCCGCTACTTCCCGCGCTGGAAGCGGTTCTGGTTCCGCGACTTCTCCGACACCGACGAGCGCATCGCGCGGGCGATGGAGAGCTACGACCTGGCGGAGCGGGCGGGTTGGGATCGCGTCGAGGCCGCGATGCGCCGGTACAAGACGCCCCCCGACGCTACAATCGACCCGTGCGCCACCTCCCTCTCCTCCTCCTGATGCCCTTCGCCGGCTGCGTCGCCGTGGCGGTGGGCGCCGCCGCCGCCTTCGGCGTCATCAAGCACGAAAACAACGAGGCGAGCCGTTACTACGAAGCCGCGCTCAAGCCGACTTTCGATGCCACCGTGGAATCGATGCGCGCCGAAGGCTTCCCGGTCCCGGAAGGACTCGCGCCCGGCACGAAGGAGGGCGAGATCGCCGCCGGCGACGCGCGAGTGAGGGTCATCTCCAGGGACGAGAAGGTGACGAGCGTCCTCGTGCGCATCGGCACCTTCGACACCGAGGAGCACCGCATCAAATCGCGGCGCATCCTGGACGGCGTTGCACAGCGGCTGGGCGTGCGTTAACGCGGGTAGGCCCGTTCCACGTCCGCGGCGGTGGCCAGGTCGGGGACGGTGAACAGCGTCCCGTCGGGCAGGCGGTAGAGGCGCGCCATTTCGGCGAAGGTGAAGGGCCGGGCGCCGACGCGGTTGAAGACCGAGATCTGGTTTCCCGACTCGTCCACGGCGCGGTCGCGATCGAGGCCGCGCGAGATGCTCAAGGCGGGCGCGCCGGTCAGCCGCGATGCGATGAGACGGGGGCGGGGGCGGGGGCTGAACCCCTCGTTGCCGGGACCATCCTCGGGGCTCGTCAATTGCAGGACCCGGAGCCCGTTGCGGCCGTCGGCCAGATAGGCGAAGAGGCTGGCGTTGGTGATGCCGACCTTGACGTCGTTGCAATCGTCAATGCGACCCTCCGCGTCGTAGAGTTCCAGGAGCCGCATCGCTGCGGGCCGCGTGACGTCCACGATCGCGAGCCCCTGCGATCCCGCGGCGACGTAGGCGTAGGTGCGGGCCACATAGACCTGTCGGGCGTCGGCCAAGGGCAGGCGCGAGACGAGGCGCGGGGCGGAGGGGAACGAGCCGTCCGGGCCGGGAGTCACGTCGATGGCCACGAGGCCGTCCGCGCAGGCGGCGAAGGCGTAGCGGAACTGGATCGCGATCCCCCGCACCCCCTTCAACTCCTCCAGCAGCGCGACCGTGCGCGGATGGAGCGGATCGTCGTGGTCGAGGACGACCAGCCCGCGATCGCAGCCCACATAGGCGAAGCGGCCCGCCACCGTGAGGACGCGCGCGCCGTCGAGCAGCCCGTCGGGATTGTGGGTCGCGGCGCGTTCGAGCCGGTTGTTGCGGGGATTGCCGTCCAGGAGCGTCGCGGCGGTGGTCACGACGAGCCCCTCCTGCGCATCGGCGACGTAGAGATAGGCGTAGAGCGGGTGGATGGACTGCTCGCGGTTCTCGGGCTGCTGCGTGCGCGTCGGGTCCACCGCGAGGGTCGAGGGGGAGGCGATGCAGCGGGCGTCCTTCGTGGGGACGGCGAGGGACTGGTCGAGGGGGGAGACCGGGGCGGTGACGATCCGCTCGCTGAATCCCTTCTGGTCGATCTGCGCCAGGTCGAAGACGGTGAACCCGCCCGGGCCGTCGGCCACGTAGAGGTACTCGCCGCGCAGCTGCACCGAGTTCGCGCGGCGCGAGGCGTGGCGCACCCCTTCGGGCAGGAGGCCGCCCCGCGCGACGTGGGCGCGATGGGAGTCGGGATAGGCGTCGCGGTGCAGCGTGGATCCGAGCACCGCCTGCGGCTCGTCGCGCTCCGTCACCGCGACCGCTTCCACGCCCGCCTCGGTGCCGACGTAGACCCACCGGAACATGAAGTTCATGAACCCGGCGCCCTGCATGAGCAGCTGCGCCATGAGCGCGTTGTTGTCCCCCGCGTCGCTGCAGTGGCACTCCGCGCAGCCCTTCGTCTCGGTGAGCCGGACCGTGTGCGGCACGTGCGTGGAGAAGGCGATCCCCGAAAACCCCTCGGCGCTCACGGTCTGCTGCTGGGAGTAGATCCACTCGCGGTTCGCGTTCTGGGAGCCGACGAGGACCGCGCAGGCGGAGCGCGCGGGAGCGACGCGGTTCCCGGTCACGTCGCCGTCGATGGCGAGCATGTAGGTGTCGGCGCGGACCGTCTGGAAGTTGTAGGGCGTGTAATTGCGCGTCAGGTCCCCTTCGTTGTGGAGCGAGGGCACCCGCTGGTTGGCGCGCATCGGGAGATGGCAACCGAAGCAGGAGGCCATCCAGGAGGTGTGGCAGGAAAAGCAGGTGACCCGCTCGCGATCGTGCGCCACCTCCGCGCAGGGATCCCCCCAGCTCTTGTTGTCGCGCTGGATCGTCTTGGCGAGCCAGGACTTGGGGTTGCGCCGGGCGCCCTCGGCGATCTGCGGGATGACCCAGGAGCGGCCGGGCTCCACCATGGAGTGCTGCACCACCCGGTCGCCCTCCAGCTCGAAGCGGCGCTTCCCCGAAGGCGTGCGCTTCAGCCGCAGGTCGTGGCCGCCGGGCGGTGCCGCCGGGCCGGAGGTCACGAGCCGGGCCCGCTCGCGGATCGTCCCGTGGCAGTCCTCGCAGGAAATCTCGATGGCGTCGCGCACCGATCCGTAGAGCGAGCCGTCCCCGTGGGCGTCCTGCTCGAAGTGGCAGTCGACGCAGTGCATTCCCTTTTCGAGATGGATATCCTTGAGATGGACCGCCTTGCGGAAACGCTCGGGATCCTCCGGGCTCACCCGCGCGCCGTGCTCGTCGAGCAGCCAGCCCTCGCGGTCGCGCCGAAAGACCTTGCGGAAGAGCCAGCCGTGGCCGTGGAAGTCGGCGAACTGCACCTTCTCGAAGGAGGCGTTCCGCTCGCTCACCGATTTCAGGAACTCGTAGTCGGACCAGAGCCCGCGTGTCGCCGCCTCCTCGGGGTTGCGGGCGAGCCCCTCGAGCCGCTCCTTCTCGCTGGGGTTGCGTTGCCGCGCAGGATAGAGCGTTTTCCCGTCCGTCTCGTTGTCCCACCAGAGCGTGCCCAGATAGGTGTTGGTCACCGTGGTGCCCGGATGCACGTGGCAGACGATGCACTGGCTCGACGGGATGGCGCGGGTGAAGCGGTGGTGGATCGGGTGGCCGCGCTCGTTCTTGGGAATCGTCGGGTCGTTGCTGGCGGAGAGCCCCTCGTTGCCGAACCGCGCCGCGGAGCCGGAGTGCGCGGGATCGCGATCGTTGGCGTAGAGCACGTGGCAGGCGGTGCAGCCCGAGGAGCGGTAGTCGCCGGGGTGGTCGTTGGTGCCGAACTGCCAGAGCATCGGGTCCAAGAGCCGCGTCTTCTGGAGGTTGAGCCAGACGGGGTCGACGCGGTTGAGCGTGCCGAGCCCGCGCGGGGAGAGCCCCTTGTCCGGCTTGCCGGGCTCCTGCAGCGGGTTGGGGATGCCGGGGAGGGGGGCGGGGAACCGGCCGCCGCGCTCGAAGACGCGCAAGATGTTGCCGGGCTGCTGCACCTCGAAGCGCGGGAGCGGGTCGAGGAAGGGGAGTTCCCCGCGCCCGGCGGTGTCGACCTCCGCGTCCAGGGTCTGGAGCCGGAGCGGGGTGCCGTCCGGGGCGTACGCCTCGCCGAAACGCGGGTTCTTGAACGGGACGACGCCGTTGTTGTAGAGCGCGGCGCCCCAGAGCATGGCGCCGTGCCCCATCATGCTCTTGCGCACCCGCCGCACCTCGGACGCGTGGCAGCCGCCGCAAGTCACCCCGGCCACGCGCAGGTCCCCGGGATTCACGAACCGGATGAACTCCGGGCTCTCCTGGTTGAGCGCGGCGCCGAGCCGCTCCGGGTTGGCCGGCGACGGCCAGAGGTCGGGCCGCCGCGGCGCCACGTGCGCGCGCTCCTTCTCGGGCGCGGTGGCATCGCCGCCGTGGCACTCGGTGCAGCCGATCTCCACCGCCGGCGAGTCGTGCATCGTCGGCGCATCGGGCAGTCCGTGGCAGGCGACGCAACTCGCCCGGGTCTCGACCCCCGGCGCGGCGCGCGACGGAGCGCGCGGCTTCCCCCGCCCCCCCATCAGGCATCCCTGCACCCCCGCGACGAGGAGAAGGACGAGGAAGAGGGGCCAGAGCCGCATCAAAACACCAGGGTCATCTGCAGAAAGAGGGAGACGAGGAGACTCCGCGACTCGTAGATCCTGCCGAAGTCTTCTCCCGGAAAGAAGAGGGAGAGCCCTCCCGCCAGCTGGACGTTGCTCGTGAGGAAGGGCCGGGCCTGGAGCGAAAGCGTCACCTCGCCCCCCACGTCGCGGCCGATCCCGTCCTGGTGCAGGAAGGGGCCGAGCAGTTCGGGATCGGCAAAGAAGAGGTAGGAGACATTGAGGGAAGCGCGCAGTTCCTGGGTCACTTCCGCGTCGAGGCCGGCGGTGAGGAAGAGCAAGCCGGGGTTGACGAAGTTGGCCCTGCCCTCGAGTTTGGACGAACGGAGCGACGGGAAGGCGGAGAGGCGCTGGACCAGCCCGACGCCGAGGAGACGGATGCCCTGGCGGATCCAGAAGGAGTTCGCGCCTCCCGCGAAGTTGGGGTTGTCGAGGATGCCGTCGAATCCCTGCGCGGTGCCGTCGAACGGGTCGTCGTCCCCCGAGAGCCAGAGAAGGGAGCCGCGCACCCGCAGCCAGTCGAAATCGACGGAGAGTTCGAGGAACGCGAGGAACGCCGCGATGTCGACGGGCCGGCCGGTGATCTGGTTGAATTCGTCGCGGCCCAGCGCGAGGTAGGCCTCGTGGGTGAGGTTGAGCCGCCCGATGTGGCCGTCCCCCGCCCAGCCGAGGTAGACCACATCGAGGCCGGCGGTGCGCGCCTCCCCGAGGATGGCCGGGCGGACCGGGACATGGTTGGCGTCCTCGCGCGCCGAGCCGAGATCGTGGTTCCAGGCGAAGGTGAGCCGCGCCGTGTAGCCGAGCCAGACGAAATCCTGACGAAACAGACTCGCCACGAGGATGAGCTGGTCGCGCGTCTCGAATTCGTTCAGCTCGCTGTTGGTGTCTTTCTCGAGGGGGTAGAAGAGGGCGAGGTTGGCCTGGGTGCGGTTGTTGTCCCAGTTGGCGGTGAGCCGCGCGCCGAGGTTGTTGTCGGAGAAGAGGAAACCCCGGAAATCCGCCACGAAGGGCTGGATGCCGACGGTGAGGGACAAGAAGTCGTAGTTGTCCGAGAGGTCGGCGAGGTGCTTTTCGACAAACGCCTCCTGCAGGCCGACGTGCCCGTCCTCGCGGGTCGTCCCCTCCCGCACGTCGATGCTCACGGCGTTGTTCTCGCGCACGTCGAGGAAGCTGGCGTTGAAGACCGGGGTGATGCGCACGAGCCAATCCACCGGCTTGAACGCCGCATTGCCCGAGAAGAGTTCGAGACTCAGCGCCAGGTTGCTGCTCACGAACGCCTGGCGGCCCGAGCCGAAGAATGCGGCGCGTCCGGGCCCCGCGGTGGAGATGGAGGAGGGGGTGGGGAGGTCGCGCGCCTCGACGATGGTGTCGGAGACCGCGGTGAAGACGAAGAAGACGTGCTGCCCCAGGATCGGGTAGTCGCCCTTGAGGACGTTTTGCCGATAGGGGTCGAGCGCGCTCCCGCGCATGTAGGGGCTGTCGACCCCGCCGGGCGGCGCGTCGGCGCGCTGCCAGCCGGGCAGGCCGGCGCGCCAGCGGTCGGGGGCCGCGCGGAAGTCGGCCGGGTCATAGCCGTACTCCCGGAGGTAGCGCTCGACCTCCTCCCCACGCGGGTCGTCGAGCCTTCTGCCGGCATGACCGGGAGGAGCGTCGCCCCCCTCCCCCTTCCCCGGCACGGCGCAGGAGCAGAGACAGGCGAGCGCGACGCCGAAAAAGGGCGCGCGCGGCACGTTCCGCGATTCTATGAAACGGGACCGTCAGCGGGGAGCGTTGCGGGCGTCGCCGGGGCTGCGTAGGCTAGCCTCGGTGGTTTTACGATTGGCGCTCGGCGCGTGGCTTCTCTGCGCCTCCTGCAGCGGGGGGGCGGGCCTCGCCATCGTGCCGCTCTGCCCCGGGCCCGTCCCGCTCACCGCGGCGGAAGTGGAGACCCTGCTTGCGCAGGCGGCGGCCCGCGCGCTGGCGGACGGAAACGCCTACGTCCTCACCGTCGTCAACCGCGACGGCGTCGTGGTGGGCCTGTTCGCGATGACCGGGGTGCCCGCCGGCTTCGTCGACTCCTGCCGGGCCAAGGCGCGCACCGCCGCGTTCCTTTCGTCCAACCAGCACGCCTTCAGCACGCGCACCGCCCGCTTCATCATCCAGGACAACTTCCCGCCGGGGCTGCCCAACACCGCCGGCGGTCCGCTCTACGGCGTGCAGTTCTCGAGCCTCGCCTGTTCCGATGCGGTGGGCGAGAGCGCGGGCAGCGTGACCACGACGGGGAACGGGCTCTCGGGGGACTTCGGAAGCGTCCCGCTCTACCGCGGCGGATGCCTCGTCGGCGCGATCGCGGCGGACGGGGGCGGGGACGACGCGTTCGAGGAGCGGGCGGCCTGGGCCGGTTCGATGGGCTTTCGTCCGAGCCCCGCGATCTTCGGGGAGAACGTCTTCGTCGACGGCGTGAGCCTCCCTTTCCTGCGCGAAATGCCCGGAGATCTCCCCCCCCCCCCCCCCCCCTCCCCCCCTTCCCCGGGCGCCCCCCCCCCCCCCCCCGGCCCCGCCCCCCCACCCCCTTTTCCCCCCGCCCCCCTCCGGCCGGCCCTGCGGCGGGGGGGGCGACCCCCCGGCCAGCAGCCC
>Ga0187893_10006332_pt1 | contig 20351 bp, 22 predicted proteins | sample MA1701074metaG_FD_139574 | JGI IMG/M metagenome (GOLD analysis project Ga0187893, IMG submission 139574) | White microbial mat communities from a basaltic lava cave in the Kipuka Kanohina Cave System on the Island of Hawaii, USA - MA170107-4 metaG ...
GAATTGGCTGCGGTCCGCTTAACGCCAGACAAATTCCACGGCGAATGGAACTACAGTATTCATCCCACATCACCCCGATAATTGTTCAGTTTGTTCAAGTTATTTATGCTAGGCTCCTAAGGGTCCTCGTCAGGCGAGAGCCGCCATGGGCGACGCATTCGCCGCCGAAGTTTACGCGCACCGAGCGGATCTTCTGCGCATCGCCTGGTTGCAATTGCGCGATGAGCATCTCGCCGCGGACGTGGTGCAGGAAACGTTTCTGGCGGCTTTGAAGTCAGGACAGTCTTTCGCCGGCAAGTCTAAGCTGAAGACTTGGTTGGTCGGTATCTTGAAGTTTAAGATCGTTGATGCTTTACGCAGCCGCGCAAGAGACCCCATTGCTATCTCACACATGGAGAAGGAAGTGGACGCGCAAGACATGAACGCGTTATTCGATGAACAAGGTCTGTGGCGAAGCAGGCCCAGGGGCTGGGACGACCCGGCGTTTGTCGCCGGCCAACAGGATTTCCTGCGCATCATTGATCTCTGTCTGGAAAAATTGCCGCCGAATACCGCCCGGGTGTTCATATTGCGCGAACTGTTTGAAATGGAGCGTGAGGAAATATGCGACGTCGCCTCGATTTCACCCAATCATCTCGGCGTGCTGCTCTACCGGGCTCGGATGTCCTTGCGCCGCTGCGTGGAAATCAATTGGCTAACCGCCGCGTCGTGAGGACACCGATGCTGAACTGTAGAAAAGCCTCGCGCTTGGTTTCCGATGCCCTGGACCGCTCCTTGCGCCCGCGGGAAGAGAGCCAGCTCAAAGAGCATCTGAAGGTATGTCCTAACTGCCAAAATTGCCGCCGTCATTTTCTTGCGCTGAGAAACTGGAAGACTGCGTTTTTGGCAGAGACTCGATCGGTACCGGATGCAACGCCGTAAACGTGCGAGGGGCGGCTGTGAAGTAAAACCGAAACTGGGAAAATCATGTCTTCTGTTGTCTCTCAATTTGTTTTGCTTACCCTGTGCGCGGTCACGCTTGCAGCCACAGTGGCGCAACCGGATACGAACTATGCCGGCGAGTATGTAATGCAGGGCAAGGGTTTTGGTCCGAACGACCGCGCTTATGCCGGGACGTGTTCGCTGCAACGCGAAGACCAAGGCTACAAGGTTTCCTGCTTCAATCAAGACACGCGTCACACCTATGCCGGCAAAGGTCTGGCGATTGGCGACACTCTCGCGATATTCATCGGTGACCTGTTGCAGGGCGATCACAACGTGACCTACGCAGGCGAATATCTGATCGTCTACCAGCGCGACGCGAACGGAAATCTGAGCGGGAAATGGCTGCACACGACAAGCCCGGCCGCGGGCATGGAAACTTTGACCCGCAAGAAATGAGCTCTTCGAATGGCTAGGAATTATCTTGAAATCGCTTTCACCGAAAGCGTCAAAGTGCAACAGAAAATTTACGGCTCGCGGCGGCAATATGGGAGAATGGAAGCCATTCATCGCGGCACTGAATTCACTTTTGCCGAAGCCGATTTTATTGCCGAGCGCGACAGTTTTTATCTGGCGACGGTCGGCGAAAACGGATAGCCGTATGTGCAGTTTCGCGGCGGGGTGAAAGGTTTTTTGAAAGTATTAAACTCAAAAACTTTGGGTTACGCAGATCTTCGCGGCAACTTGCAATATATTAGTGTCGGGAATCTAAGCAAAGACAATCGCGCGGCGTTGATTTTGATGGATTACGCGAACCGGCAACGCTTAAAAATCTTTGCAAGCATCGAAGTTTTTGAGACACCAAACGCGCCGGAATTGATTGCGAAATTGGAGGATTCAGATTACAAAGCGAAAATCGAACGGGCGATGATTCTCAACGTCGACGCGTTTGATTGGAATTGCCCGCAGCACATCACGCCACGCTTTACGATTGAGGAAATCCAAGCGATGAACCAGCCGCTTTATGAACACATCGAAAGACTCGAAGCGGAAAACCAATCGTTACGAAACCGTGATAATTCGTTGCTCGAATAAGCCTTGAAAGTCCAAATGAAAAGTTGTCAAACAATCATGACCGAACAAATTGCGGGCATTTCAGTCCCGGACAGTCGATTGGCGCGTGAAGCCACCGAACTGGTGAGAGATGCGGCCCCACCATGGTGCGAACGAAAGAGGATGAAATGACAGCGAACCCGGATAGCCGCCCTCCCTTCCCACCCTTCACCCGCGAGACTGCGGCCCAGAAGGTACGCATGGCTGAGGACGCATGGAACACTCGCGACCCCGAACGGGTCTCACTCGCCTACACCGTTGATAGCACTTGGCGCAACCGCGCCGAGTTCTTATCGGGGCGTGAGGCAATCGTACAGTTCCTCCAGCGCAAATGGGAGAAGGAGCTGGATTACCGCCTCATCAAAGAGCTATGGGCCTTTCATGAGACACGCCTAGCGGTACGATTCGCCTATGAGTGGCACGACGACTCCGGCACCTGGTTCCGCTCTTATGGCAACGAGAACTGGGAGTTCGATGAGCACGGGCTCATGCGCCGTCGCATCGCAAGTATCAACGACCAACCCATCAAGGAAGCGGACCGTAAGTACCGCTGGCCGCTGGGCCGGCGCCCAGATAATCACCCAAACCTGTCGGACCTTGGTTTGTAGCCTAACTCAGCGTTCCGATACTGTCTACTCGCAGGCACCTTGCGGCCGTAAACGGAATGGATGCACCGTGTCTCCTATTTAGAAATACACAGATACATGCTGCGCGCATGTAAGTCGATACCGCCATAAAACATGTGTTGTTGGATGTAGAATCGCTTGGCTTCCTCGTCTGTTTTCACACTGAACCCATTGGGATAGTTAATATACCAAGCCTGGGGCTTAGGGGAGGAGGCCTCATGCGCTACAGCCGACGTCCTTGCCGTCGCTTGGCGGCGTCAAGGCCGCGGCTGAGCTTGCTGTTAGCCACCCTGGAGTCCTGATATCAATCAAAGGTCTGAGTAAACCCCTATGGCTACTATCCACAAAGAAACGAAAATCGAGCGAAATAAAGAATTTGTTTGGGACGCGATCCGCAATGTGGCGCTATTCATAAACGTTTGGTACCTGGGTTCGTAGTGGACTGTAAACTCGAAGGTGACTCGCGAATCGTTACCTTCGCAAACGGAATGGTCGTGCGTGAACTCATCGTCGACGTCGACGATAAGACGTGCCGCCACTCTTGGTCGGCTCGCAGCGAGCCCCTCACTCACCGGTCGATGGATGATCTTCTGGTCGCGGCCGGGTGATCGCCAAGGTTCGGCGGTGGAGGCATCGAAATGCATCGACGCAATTTTCTGACGATTGGCCTATCGTTGCTCGCGTCAGTGGGATTATCGAGGAACGCCATGGGACGAGCCGACAAGCAGGGCTCAAGCAGATGGCGCTTGGTTCATGCCGGATGAATCGGCCAAGCATCGGACGCACTTGGATGGCGTTCGGTCCGCGCAAAGAGATTTGGGGCGACCTTCTGCCCGATGTCCGAGCCAACTTGACGTTGCTTGCCAAGATCATTTCGGCGTTCGAGCCTGTGACGATGCTGGTCCGGCCAGAAGATCGCGAGATCGCGGCTCGACTGTGCGGCGAGCGCGTGGAACTCGTCGAGGCGCCTTTGGACGATTTGTGGATTCGCGACACCGGGCCGATCGTTGTTGTGAATCGTGCCGGGAGATTGGGAGCCGTCGATCTGAATTTCAACGGGTGGGAAAAGAAGCAGGCCCACAAAAACGACGTGAAAGTCGCGCGGTTTGTCGCTGGGAAGGCGTCCGCCACCTCTCTGAAATCCGAATTGGTTGGTGAAGGCGGCGGCACCGAAGTCGATGGGCACGGAACCGCCACGATGAGGCTGCCCGAAACCTGTTAAACGGCAAGATACTGCCTGGTCAGGTCATCACCTAATTCCGTCATCTCGCCCCCGGCAACCACTCGCCCTTTCTGCATGATATAGAACCGATCGGCCACACGCCGAGCGAAGGGCAGTTTTTGTTCCACCAGCAGCACGGTCAAACCGTGCTCCTTGTTCAGCTTTTGGATCACATCGCCGATCTGGTGCACGATGTTGGGCTGTAAACCTTCTATGGGCTCATCCAGGATCAAGAGCCGGGGATTTAGCACCATTGCCCGTCCTATCGCCAGTTGCTGCTGCTGGCCGCCCGAGAGATCGCCTCCGCGCCGATTCCACATCTGCTTGAGCTGGGGGAAGGTCTCGAACACGAGCGCCGGGATCTGGCGTTTGCCGTCCTCCACTGCCGCCAAACCCGTACGCAGGTTTTCCTCGACCGTAAGCAGCGGGAAAATCTCTCGACCCTGGGGAACATACCCGATCCCGCGCCGGGCGCGATCCTCCGCGCGCGCTCGCGTAAGATCTTCCCCCCCTATCTGGATTGTTCCTGCTCTTACCGGCAACAGGCCCATGATGCATTTGAGCAGTGTGGTCTTGCCCACGCCGTTGCGCCCCATAAGGCAGATACACGCGCCGGCAGGAACGGCGAGATCTAAGTCCCACAAGGTGTGACTGTCGCCATAGTAGTGGTTGAGCCCGTTAATCGCTAACATCAGGCACCCAAGTACACCTCTATGACGTTAGGGTCATTTTGTACTTTGTCCATACTCCCTTCGGCCAACACCCTTCCTTCATGCAGCACGGTGACCTTGCGCGCTATGGAACGTACGAATTCCATGTCGTGCTCTACCACGACGACCGTGTGCTTGCCCGCTAGCGAAGATAGAAGTTGCGCCGTGAGCTCAGTCTCGAGCCCGCTCATGCCCGCTACCGGCTCATCGACCAGCAGCAAACGGGGACGCTGCATCAGCAGCATGCCGATCTCCAGCCACTGCTTTTGACCGTGCGCGAGCAGCCCCGCCCTGAGGTGACGCTGCGCGGCTAGGCCGATGGTGAGAAGCAGTTCATCGATGCGATCGCGCTGCTCGCCTGTGAGCTTAGCGAGCAGGCTGGGCCAAACAGACTTATTGGTGTGCATGGCCAGCTCCAGGTTCTCGAACACCGTGTGCTGCTCGAATACAGTCGGTTTTTGGAACTTGCGCCCGATCCCCGCTTGCGCGATCTCGGGCTCGCTCAGACGCAATAGATCGATGGTGCGGCCGAAGGATACCGTGCCTTTGTCCGGGCGTGTCTTACCCGTGATCACATCCATCATGGTTGTTTTCCCGGCTCCATTGGGGCCGATCACACAGCGCAGCTCCCCATCGTCGACGTAGAACGACAAACCGTCCAGCGCCTTGAACCCATCGAAGCTGACGGTGACCTTGTCCAGATACAAGATCCCGCCGTGTGAAAGGTTCAGCGCCGGGGTGGCGACGGCCCCATACTGCATCAGATCGACCCGGCGCACCGGTACGCGCGGTGGCTGGCGCATTAAGCAGGCTCCTGTTTGCGCCGGAACAATGCGACCACACCCTGAGGCAAGAATAGGGTCACGAGTACGAAGAGCGCGCCCAGGGCGAATAACCACACCTCCGGCAAGGCCGTGGTGAAGAAGGTCTTGGCATAGTTAACCAGTATCGCCCCAACGATCGCCCCATAGAGCGTACCGCGGCCGCCCACCGCCACCCAGATCACGATCTCTATAGAGTTCAAGGGCGAGAATTCACTGGGATTGATGATCCCGACCTGGGGCACATACAAGGCTCCCGCGATCCCGGCGAGCACCGCGGAAAGGACGAACAGCCAGAGCTTGTACCGATCCACCTTATAACCCAGAAAACGGGTGCGATCCTCGGCGTCGCGGATCGCCACCACCACCCGGCCCAGCTTTGAATTCACCACATAACGGCAGGTCACATATCCCAAGCCCAACGCTAAGGCCGAGGCGATGAAAAACGCGACCCGCGTGGAATCGGCCTGGAGGTTGATGCCGAAGATGTCCTTGAAATCGGTCAGCCCGTTGTTGCCGCCAAAACCCATGTCGTTGCGAAAAAATGCCAGCATCAGCGCATAGGTCATGGCCTGGGTGATGATGGCGAGATAGACTCCCGTTACCCGGGAACGAAACGCGAGCCAGCCGAACACAAGGGCGAGCGTGCCGGGCACCAGCACCACCATCGCCATGGCGAACCAAAACTGATCGAAGCCATACCAGTACCAAGGAAGCTCTTTCCAGTTCAGAAACACCATGAAGTCCGGGAGTACGGAGTGACCGTACACCCCCCGATCCCCGATCTGGCGCATCAGATACATGCCCATGGCGTAACCGCCCAAGGCGAAAAAGGCGCCGTGCCCCAGACTCATGATCCCGCAGTATCCCCAGATGAGATCGACCGCAAGCGCAAGCAGAGCATAGCAGAGGTACTTGCCCCATAGGGTTACGGTATAAGTCGATAGATGTAACGCCGAGGATTCAGGCAGCGCTAGGTTGAGGATGAGCACCAGCAGGATCCCGATCGCGAGCAAGATGAGAACCGCCGTTCCGCCGCGATCGCGTTGCATCAGGCGCCTCAGCACCAAGGTCTAACTCTCCGCCACCCGGCCCTTTTGCGGGAATAGCCCTCGCGGGCGCTTTTGGATGAAGATGATGATCAACACCAATATCAGGATCTTGGCCAGCACCGCGCCTGCATAGGGTTCCAGAAATTTGTTGGCAACACCCAATGACAGCCCTCCGATCAAGGTACCCCAGAGATTGCCCACGCCACCGAATACCACCACCATAAAGGTATCGACGATATACGATTGCCCCAGATTGGGGCCGACGTTGGTCAGCTGGCTAAGCGCCACGCCCGCCACGCCAGCGATCCCTGAGCCAAGCCCAAAGGTCAAGGCATCCACCCTCGTGGTGCGTATGCCCATGGCCTTGGCCATAGCCCGATTCTGGGAAACCGCCCGCACGTGCAGTCCCAGCGAGGTCTTCTTCAAGATGACCAGCAAGGCGGCAAACACCAGCAGCCCAAACGCGAGGATATAAATGCGGTTATAGGTGAGTGACAGGGCACTGCTGATCTCCAGCGAACCGCTCATCCAGGAGGGGGTGGAAACCGAGCGGTTTAGAGGCGAGAAGACGCTGCGCACCAGTTGCTGCAGGAACAGACTGATCCCGAAGGTGGCGAGCAGGGTTTCCAGTGGGCGCCCGTAAAGATATCGGATCACGCCGAGTTGGATCAGCATGCCGGCCAGTCCGGCCAGGAGAAACGCGGCCGGGATGGCAACGAACAAGGAGAGATCGACGTGGTTTGGCATCAGCAGTTGCACCACGTAGGTCGTGTACGCTCCTAGCATCAGCATCTCGCCATGCGCCATATTGATCACACCCATCACACCGAAGGTGATGGCGAGGCCGAAGGAAGCCAACACCAGCACCGATCCGAGGCTTAAGCCGAAAAAAGTGGTCTCCAACAGCCCGTAGAGCGACATCTTGAGATCGATGCTTTTGAGCGCGCGCGCCGCCGCTTCGCGCACCTCGACTTCGGCCTCCACATAACCTCCATCCGGTCGCTGCTCAACGAGGGTCGCTAGCCGGTTGCGCACCTCTGTGCTCGGCTCCCCGCTCAAGGTGACTATGGCCTCGAGGCGAGTCTTCTTATCTGCGCTTTGGATCTCCAGCAAGGCCAAGGCGACGCGCATGGCCTCTAGCACCTTCGGGTCTTGCTCTGCGGTCAAGGTCTCGCGGAGGAGGAGGCCGGACTCCGGAGTGATGTTCCTCGCGATCTCTGCAACAGCCAGCAAGCGTACCGACGGGTTCTTATCATGAATGTGCAGCCTAGCGATGATCCCGCGGAGTTTCGTCCTCAGGGGGTTGTTAAGGCTGATCTTTGCCAGTTTTCGTTTCGCAACCTTCCCCAAGACTTGGTCCGTGAGCACATCGCTAATGACAAAATCACGGCCCGTACGCTCAGCCGTGACGAATCGTTTGTCGCTCTTTCGAGAATACAAGCGGCCGTCTAACAGCGCTTGCAACATCGGTAGCATTCGGGGGTCTTGCAACGCGGCCAGGCGGTCCATGGCTTCTCCTTTCTGCTTGAAATCGGATCCCGCGAGCGCTTCCAGGTAAGCGGCAAAATCTCGAGTTTGCGCCTGGACGGTGTCGAATGCACCGGCTAACCAGAGCGGCACAAGAGACAACACAATGAGCCAGCGAGGAGGTGTTGAAAAATGAAAGGGTAAGCCCATTACATTTCTCGTGTCGCCAGTGTTTGGGGCATACATCTTAAGTCGCACGTCCGCAAGCTGCGCGCGAGCAGTCGACGGCGCTGCGACATCATAACGAATCCTGGAGATCGAATTCCCACAGGCCGCGTAGAATGCTGAATGCCCAGGACACCAGGTTGGTGATGTGCTGGGCATCCCCTAAGTCGCCCTCTGCTCAGTAATTCTGACCCGAGCAGGCCTTGGTCTTTAGGTTGTAGTTACCGCAGCTCAGCGGCGGGCGCCAATCGGCGATGAGGTCCCTGCTATCCGGTAGATAATCTGACCACGCATCACCGACGACCACTCCTTCGGTCTTCCAGACGACCTCGAATTGTCCATCGTCCTGGATTTCGCCGATCAATACCGGTTTTGAGAGGTGATGGTTAGCGTGCATGATCGCACGGCCTCCGGTGAGGTTGGGCACGCTCATGCCGATCATGGCCTGCGCTACGGGGTCAGTGTCTGTAGTCCCGGCCTTCTCTACCGCTTGCACCCACATTTTGAAGCCGATGTAATGCGCTTCCATGGGGTCATTGGTCACGCGCCTCTCGTCCTTGATGAAGGCATGCCACTTTTCGATGAAGGCATCGTTTTCTGGGTTATCGACGCTCATGAAGTAGTTCCAAGCCGCCAGGTGCCCGACCAGGGGTGCCGTGTCTAGGCCGGAGAGCTCCTCCTCACCGACAGAGAAAGCCACCACCGGGATCTGCTCCGCGGACACCGCCTGGTTCCCCAGTTCTTTGTAAAACGGAACGTTGGCGTCTCCGTTGATGGTCGAGACCACCGCCGTCTTCTTGCCTCGGCTTCCGAATTTCTTGATCTCCGCCACGATGCTCTGCCAATCCGAATGCCCGAAGGGCGTGTAGTTGATCAGGATATCTTCATCTTTCACGCCCAACTCGGTTTTCAGATAGGCTTCGAGGATCTTGTTCGTGGTCCGAGGATACACGTAGTCGGTTCCGGCGAGCACCCAGCGCTCCGCCCCAAATTCCTTTTTCAGATAATCGACGGCGGGTATGGCTTGCTGGTTCGGTGCGGCGCCGGTATAGAAGACGTTTTTGGAGGATTCCTCTCCTTCGTACTGGACTGGATAGAACAACAGCCCATTCAGCTCTTCGAACACGGGCAAGACCGATTTGCGCGAGACCGAGGTCCAGCACCCAAACACAGCCGCCACCTTGTCTTTTTGGATCAGCTCCCGTGCTTTTTCAGCAAAGAGCGGCCAGTTGGAGGCGGGGTCAACAACCACCGCTTCGAGCTTCTTGCCCAGCACCCCGCCTTTTTTGTTCTGCTCATCGATCATCATGAGCACCGTATCCTTCAAGGTGGTCTCACTGATGGCCATGGTGCCGGAGAGGGAATGGAGGACACCGACTTTGATGGTCTCTTCTGCCTTCGCAGCACTCCAGCCGGCCATCATGGCGGCTATCGTGAGTGCGCAAACAAGTGCACGTTTAGAGTCCATGATGATGTGGTTTTGCTTCGGTTTCATCGTTATTTTCCTCGCTTCAGTTCTGCGGTTCTTATAATTGGAGTTGGATCCCGAGCTTGACCGCGTGTACCTCGTCGCCCTGCACGTCGGGGCCGAAGTTGAAAATGCCTTTCGTGGCAAGATCGCCATACTGATAGATTAGCGATACCCGCGCATTGTGGCCATCGATCACGTAATTGATCCCGGCCTCGACTTCCTCGCGGTCACTGCTGCCGTCGGGGAGCAACTGGCTAAAGCGGGCATAGGGCTGGATTTGGCCGATCCCCACCTGCTGCGGGAACAGGTAGAGCAAGCCCGTGCTGTACGAATAGCCGTCAAATAGGCAAAAGCAATCTAGCGGCCCCGTTCGGGCGGCGGTCTCATTGAGGTCCGTTAGCTCGTAGCTCTTCCCCTCGCCGAGAAAGGTTACCACGCCATTGTTGCCCAGCACCTTTTCTAACAGCACATCGCCTTCTATCCCCATGAAATCTCCCCGATCGGCGGCAGTGCCTGCCCCGTCTTTGTGATAAATGTTCGAGGCGCCCACGGTGAATATGTCACCGGCCTTGCCGTAATAGGTGCTAGAGGTCCAGTAGCCTGGATTGTCTTCGACATTCCAGAAGTTGTAGGCGAGGCGCACGGAGTATTGGAGCTCACCGTCGGGATTGATGGCTTCATTGTCTAAACCGCTGAACGCCCCAACCGCATACTTCAGCCGCTTGTCCGGAGTTAACGAACCCCAGAAGACTATGCCGTCATCGCGCCCGAACTGACCCGCGGCCCCGCCGGTGGTGGCGTTGGCGGGATCTTGTGCAGGGAACGTTGTGTTACCCTGCAAACCGAAATCTGCGGGGTTGAATGGGCTTTTTCCAAAGGTATCAAAAAATGGGTTGTAGAATGGGCCGTCCATCTCGGTTCGCTCGGCAGGCACCAGGGTTCTCCCAAACCAAACGTTGAAATAATCGTTAAACTCAAAGCGCGCGATGGCATCCAACACTCGGATGCTGCCGCCGTCAGAGCAGTTATGGCATTCGGTATTGAATGTCAGCTTGATGTACTCGTGCAGCTGCCCGTTGATATATAAGCGGATGGCATTGAGGAAAAAGTCCTCGTCCCATTTATCACTGTTGACCCCCGCCCCATCTTCGACGGCGGCAAAGCTGGTTTTTATTCCCGCTCCTACGCTCACCCACTTGGTGTCATCGATCTTAAACGTGGCGCCCGCCTGGACAGCACCCGTTGCCAGGACCGCAGAGGCGAGCAGTAGAACAGTCAATAGGGAACGCCGCGAAGGGCGCATTTTGTAATGTGTCATTGTATTCCCCCCCGTTTAAACGAAGTAAGAGAAGGATCTCGAAAGACCCCCCGCTCACGCGGAACCCTCTGGATCTCCCTTGAAGCACCTTGGCGAGTCGCCTCTCCCCGATGAACACGGCAACCCGTATGCCAGTACAGCCGGCTCCCTCCGAATCATCCGCCGCGACTTCCTTGCGACGAAGTTTTGCAAATTTGCTTAAGGAGTTAGCAGACGACCCGCTCTCCGAAATTCTCTATTGGTCTTATAATCCGTTGCGTAAAAATACGCAACGTTGCACGACAAGAGAACATAAAGGGATTAGTACGCACCAAAAACGTGCCTAAGGATAGCCGAACGCGTAAGCCTTGGGAACGACGATGTTCCCTTGTTCGGTTACGGTAAAGCGTTTGGCGCCCAGCTCCCGATACATAGCCAATGCCGGGTGGGATCCGCACCTCTTTATCGATCAAGCAGTGGGGAGGCACGAAAAAACGAGTCTCATCGTGCTTACGAATAACGCACTCTTTTGGGGCTTGCGGACAGCGGTCGCGCCAAATCGGGGCAAACAAGGAGCAATATACCTGCTCGGGGATCTATAAACAAATTCATGAAAACAGTTTGTTAGAACAGCAATGCCGAACCAAAGCCCGGTGGAACGAGAATTGCCGTGTACACAATGATGTCTTGATTTTGGCCCGGACTCCCAGAAGGAGGGGACATGACCCTGCTGAAGGACGCCAAACCTTACCCCGTTCGGTTCGAAACCGACAACACTGCCTTGCTGCTCATCGACATGCAGCGCGATTTCTTGGAGCCAGGGGGGTTCGGTGAGATGCTGGGCAACGATGTATCCCTGCTGCGCGGAACCATCGAGCCCTGTCGGGCCCTGCTCCTAGCTGCGCGGGCCACGAACATGTCGGTACTGCATACCCGGGAGGGACATCGGCCCGATCTGAGCGATGCCCCCCTGAGCAAAATTGGCCGGGGCAATCCGCCCAAGCGCATCGGCGAATTAGGGCCTATGGGCCGGATCCTAATCCGGGGACAACCCGGCCACGATATCGTCCCAGAGCTTGCACCGCTGCTCGCAGAGCCGGTGATCGACAAACCGGGTAAAGGAGCCTTCTATCAGACGGATCTCCATCTGATTCTGAGCAATCGGGGGATCCGCACGCTGATCGTGTGCGGGGTCACCACCGAGGTGTGTGTGCACACCACGGTCAGGGAAGGCAATGACCGGGGATTTGAGTGCATCGTGCCCGCCGACTGTGTGGGTTCCTATTTCCCAGAATTCCAGCGCGTGGGGCTAGAGATGATCGCGGCCCAGGGAGGGATCTTCGGATGGATCTCGAATTCGACTGAGATCCTAGCCGCCCTTTCTCGGGCCGCTGAGCACCCTGGATACAAGAACCACCGGAGATCCATACCATGAGTGTGAACCGACCGCCTCTTTGGAGCACAGGGGACTGGAACGCCTTTTTCGGCTTTGGAACCAACATCCTGGTCAACTTGCTGGTGCTGACCGGCCTGCTGCGCTATGTGTTGAAGATGCCGGATGATCTCGTCTTCGGGCGCATCCTGCCGGCGACTGGCTTGATGCTGTGCCTGAGCACCTTCTATTACGCTTGGTTGGCCTATCGGCTGGCACAACGCAGCGGCCGAAGCGACGTGTGTGCACTGCCCTCGGGCGTCAGCGTGCCGCACATGTTCGTCGTCGTATTCGTGATCATGTTGCCGATCGCGACCGAGACCGGCGACCCGGTGCGCGGCTGGGAAGCGGGACTCACCTGGGTGTTCATCCAAAGTTTCGTGCTCATGATCGGGGGCTTCATCGCTCCCGTGATCCGCAAGATCACTCCTCGCGCCGCGCTGCTCGGAACCTTGGCCGGGGTTTCGATCGCCTTCATCTCCATGCGGCCCGATCTGGAAATGTTCATGACGCCGACGATCGGGGTTCTGTGCTTCGCTGTTATTTTGGCTGGCTGGTTCGGCGGAGTGCGTTATTTCGGAGGCATACCCGCCGGCCTAGTCGCCATCGCCGTTGGGTCAGTGGTTGCTTGGGGCTCTACTGCGCTGGGTTTGAACTACGGAGGGATGAGTCTCGAGAAGCTAGGGGAGTCGGTCGCCACTTTCGGTTTCTCCGTGCCGTTGCCGGCCGTAGGGCATGTCTTTTCGGGCTTCGAATTCCTCGGGGTATTACTGGTCACCGCCATTCCCTTCGGGATCTACGATCTGGTCGAGGCCATGGACAATGTCGAAAGCGCGGCCGTGGCGGGAGACAGTTTCCCCACTACCCGGGTTTTGACTGCCGACGGAGTGGTGAGCCTGATCGGCTGCTTGATGGGAAACCCCTTTATCAACGCCGTCTACATCGGCCACCCGGGCTGGAAGGCGATGGGGGGACGGATCGGTTACTCGGCCGCGACCGGTATCATGGTGATCCTATTGTCCTGGCTCGGTATCATCGCATTAATGATGGCCTTGATCCCGGTGGTCGCCATCGCTCCGATCCTGCTCTACATCGGTATGCTGATCGGCGCCCAGGCGTTCCAAGAGACACCTAAGAGCCACGCCCCGGCCATCGTGTTGGCATTGACGCCGCATCTGGCCGCTTGGGGCAAACTCCAGATCGACAATGCCTTGGCCGCCGCAGGAACCAGCGCCGCCGCCGTCGGTATGGAAAAGCTAAGGGAAACCGGTGTGCTCTATGAAGGCTTGACCGTGCTCGGAGGTGGCGCCATCCTCGGTGGTTTGATCCTGAGCGCGGTCGCGGTTTTCGTCATCGAGCGCCAGCTCTTGAAGGCCGCCGCCTTCGCTCTTGCGGGGAGTGTGCTGACCTTCTTTGGCTTCATCCATGGTGAGGCGATTGGCGTCGGGCAAACACCGTTGGTCGCGAGCAGTTATCTGGCCGTCGCGGTCCTGCTGAGCGCCTGCGCTAAATTCGCTGTGCCGGTACCCAAGCCGGCGGAAATGGCGGAGCTCGAGGTGGAGCACGCTCGCCAGTAGGCCGAGCGGCGCCAGACTCAAGCCGAGCCGGACGGAACCGCGCTTCTCCGAATACCTGGTGTTCGAGGGCATCTCGGTCGATGAGAAAACCGGTGAACAGTACTACCTGGACGCTCACGTGGCCTACCGGCGCGCTTGCCTCAATGCAATCGAGTATCTGAAGAAGTTCGGCTACACCGGCGAGCAGGCGTACATGATCCTAGGAACGGCACCGGTCGAAGGGCGCATCAGCGGCATCGTCGATATTCCGAACGCCTGCTGCACGCTCGCGATTCCGACCGAAATCTTCAACTTCGACATTCGGTCCACCGCTTCCGGGCCCATGCATGAGGTCCCGCAAGTCAACATCGGGACGACGAGCTAAGCGTGCGCCCTCCGAATCACTATGACGCCGCTGTCATTGTAGGTGCAACCGCGCTCATGGCCCGCTTCCGGCGGCCAGATACCCGCGCCAACCGCCATGCGTTGTGATATCGCAGGCACCCTCGGTCGCGTGGGCCTCGCAGAGGAATCCCGCGATCGCTTCCCCGCCCTCGAGATCGACCCGCCCCATCGCAAGCGGGGCGGGGATCCCGGCGACTAGAGCGCCGAAGGCCGCGATCGGCAACTCCCACACCTCGACCTCGATCGCTTCGCCAGGCTCTTGGCGCAAGAGCCCCGGCCGTGGGGGCGCGAAGCTATCGAGACAGTAAAGCCGGTAGCGCGGCGCCGTGCGCGCGGGCCCGAGAAACCGCGCACCCAGCCGGAGCAGCTCGCCGTTTAAGGGCAGCCCCGACATGTGAGCCCCGCAGACGCAGAGCCGCACCGCCGTGCCGTCCGTCGGTACCGCGGCCGGACCGGCGGGCAGACGATGGCGGGTCGCCCCCACCGTCAGCCCCTGTGCGGCGTGTAGCGCATGGCCCATCGCGCACAAGAACCCCTCACGGAAGGGGCGCGCGACCAGCGACACCCCGAACGGTAGACCCGATCCGGTGAAGCCGGTGGGCACGGCCAGCGCGCAGAGATCCATGAGGTTGACGAAGTTCGTGTAGTACCCGAGATCGGCGTTGCGGCGGATGGGCTCCTCGTCGACAGCCGCGCGCGTATAACACGTGCCGGCCGTGGGGGTGACGAGGAGGTCCATCGCCGCCCAGTCCTGGCGGGTGGCCTGGATGAGTGCCTTGAGACGATGTTGCGCCGCGAAGCACTCGGTGGCCGTGAGTCGTCGCGCTGGTTCGACTACGGCGCGCACGACGGGGTGTAGGGCGTCGGGATCGCGCGCGAGGAGGGGCGCGAGTGTGAGGAAGCGCTGGGCGAGCCAGGGACCATCGTAGAGGAGTCGCGCGGCCTCCCGGTAGGGGCTGAAATCGATCTCGATGCGCGTGCCGCCGAGCGTCTCGAGGCGTCTTAGCGCGGCGTGGAAGAGCCGCTCCGCCTCGCCGTCCCGGAAGAACTCAAGCTCGCTCGGGATACCGAACCGAAAGCTCGCCGGTGGTGTCACGGCAGAGAGCCCGATCCCCGAGGCGTCTGGCCGCGAATAGGGGTCCTCGGGGTCATAGCCGGCGAGGACGCAGAGGACCGCGAGCGCGTCGGGAGACGAGAGCGCGAACACCGAGATGCAATCGAGCGAGCGGCAGGCCGGCACCAGGCCAGAGGTGCTCACGAGCCCGCGGGTGGGTTTCAGGCCCACGATGTTGTTGAACGCCGCCGGCACCCGGCCCGAGCCGGCCGCATCGGTGCCGAGCGCGAAAGGGACGAGACCCGCGGCCACCGAGAGCGCGGAGCCACTGCTCGAGCCCCCGGCGATGTAACGCTCATCGAAGAGGTTGTGGCAAGCCCCATAGGGCGAGCGCGTGCCCGTAAGCCCGGTCGCGAGCTGATCCAGGTTGGTCTTGCCGATGAGAAGGGCCCCGGCATCCAGGAGCCGTCGCACCGCTTGGGCGCTCTTCGCGGGGGTATAGGTCAGGGCCGGACAGGCCGCGGTCGTCGGCAACCCCGCGCAGTCAAGGTTGTCCTTGATCGCGAACGGAAGCCCGTAGAGCGGCCTTCGGTCGGGCCCGCGCGCTTCAAGGGCCAGGGCCTCGCCGAGGACGTCCTCCTCGTGCCGGAGGGTGATCCAGATGGGGTTCGAGGCGTGCTCGGGGATGCGCCGGTAGAGGATGCGGACGACCTCTGATGGGGTCAAATCGCCGACCGCATACAGGGCCGTGAGCGCCGTCAGACCGAGGCAGAGGCCGGATGGATCGGGGGGGCACTCCTGCACGTCGCGGTTATCCTTCTAGGCCTTCCCGGTGCACAACCGGCACGATCCCCGCGAGCGGGCGCACGTCGTTGCCGAGCGCCTCGCCGAAGCCGCCGGGCTCGATGAAGTCGCGCTGCATGTCGATGACGAGCCCGAGGCCGTCGATAGGGCACTCGAAATCGTAGGTCCGAGATCAACAAGACCGCCGCCCCGCGGTTGCGGGCTTCCATGATCTTTGCCCGGATCGCCGCGGTCGCGGCGAAGTCGAGACCGAAGCAGGGATTGGCGGCGATGAGCACCCGGACCTCCCCCGACAGCTCCCGCGCCAGGACCGCACGTTGAGGACCGTGAACGCGCCGAAGCGCTTGGTGATCCCGTAGGCCTCCAGGTGCGGCGGGACGCGCGGCTTCTCGTCGGGCACTGTGACTGGCTCGAGCGCGGACGCGGCGCTCAACGGATGGCCTCGATGAAGGCCTGCGAGCCGGCCACCGCGCCAAACACCCCGCCCTGCATCTTCACCATCTTGATGGCCGCCTGGTGGTTGCCGAAGTCCGTGGCGCCGCAGCAGTCCTCGAGCAGGAGGCACTCGTAGCCGCGGTCGTTGGCCTCGCGCATCGTGGTATGGACGCAGACATCGGTTGTGATCCCGGATAGCACGATGTTAGCGATCCCCCGCTCCCGCAGGAGCAGATCGATGTCGGTCGCGAAGAAGGCACCCTTGCCGGGCTTATCGATGATGGGTTCGCCGGGGGCGGGCCCCAGCTCCGGGATGATCTCCCAGCCGGGCTCGCCGCGCACCAGGATGCGCCCGCAAGGCCCGGGATCGCCGATCCCGGCGCCGATGCGGCGACTGCGCCAGCGCTTATTGGCCGGGAGATCGGCCAAATCGGGCCGGTGCCCCTCACGGGTGTGCATGACCGAATAGCCCTGCGCGCGGCAGGCCGCAAGTACCGCGGCGATCGGGGCGATGGGCGAGCGGGTCAAGGATAGGTCATAGCCCATCTTGTCCACGTAACCTCCGATCCCGCAGAAGTCGGTCTGCATATCGATGACGATGAGGCAGGTGTTCTCCGGCCGCAGATCACCATCGTAGGGATAGGGGTAAGGGTCGGCGTGGACGTATTTGGCCATTTCGTTGGTCTCAGCAGCTTTTAATGGGTTTCAACGGTCAAGCTCGATCAATTGCTGGTTCCCAATTACTCGTTCCCAAGCTTCGGCTTGGGAACCAGCCAAGGTCGTATTGAGCCCTCATACTTGCGTATCTCGCGGCGTATCGCTCGACGAGCCGAACGAATAAAGCTTACCGACGCGACGATCAGGAGGGTCCGGCGGAGCGCATTGTTGGGCGCCAACCTCATGACTCGAACTCGCTCCGCGGTACACCGGACTGACGAATGATGGACTGAAACGTGCCTATGCGAAGCTCGGGATGATTTTGGCGCCGGCACCGTTATCGTTGTGCCCGGCAGCTTCTTCTGCATCACGATGTGGCTACCCCGCTGACGCACTTCCACGAATCCATGCCGATTGAGAATAGCGCCTACCTCTTTTCCGGAAAGTGTTCGCAATTTACCCAACGGCAACGGGCACCCGCGTTACGTACACTTCCTCGTGGAAACGTTGCTTGATCTCGTCAGGTGAAGCAGATTCAAAGAAAAGTTCAAGAGCTTCTCGAAGGTTATCGCGCGCCTCTTCGATAGTACCGCCCTGGCTCGCAATGTCCAGCTCAGGGCAGAGCGAAACATAGCCATCTCCCTCGCGCTCGATGATAGCTGTAAGTTGCTTTTCCATAACATGTACTCCAGTCTACAAAATATGGCGTCCAGCGGCTGAGCCGCTGCCGGAAGCGGGAGCGCACCGGACGGCGGAGGCAGTCGGCTCCAGGCCTTTGGGCGGTTTACATCGTCACGGGGCCCAAAAGAGCGCGCGCTGGGTCCCTGCCGATGTGGTTCTGCTTCGCTTTCATCGTTATTCTCCCTCTGTAGGTTTATGAGGCCTTACAACTGGAGCTGGATCCCGAGCTTGATCTCGTGCACCTCGTCGCCCGACACGTCGGGACGGAACTGACCCGCCGGTGGTAGCACATACGACCTGGCACGCACCAAAAATAGGTTTAAGGGTAGCCGAACGCATAAGCTTTGGGAACGACGATGATCCCCTGTTCGGTTACGGTAAAGCGTTTGGCGTCCAGCTCGCGATCATAACCGATGCGCTCGCTGGCTGGGATGCGCACCTCTTTATCGATCAAGCAATGGCGCAGTTGCGCCCCTTCGCCCACTTTCACCCCGGAGAACAAGATGGAGTCCTCGACTGTCGCTGCATCGTCCACAAACACTCTGGAGAACAGCACGCTGTGGTTGACGCCTCCCCCGGCAATCACGGTCCCACTGCCCGCGATGGAATTAACGAACACCCCTTCATTGGAAGATTTTCCCGGAACGGTGCGCGCCGGAGGATGCTGCGCCTGGTAGGTACGGATGGGCCAGTCCGACTGATACAGGTCCATGGGAGAGAAAGGCTGCAGTAAATCCATATTGGCTTGATAGTATGCGTCCAGTGACTCTAGGCTGCGCCAATAGCGATCCTGCGTCACCCGGCCTGCGCGGCCCCCGAAGCTATAGGCTAAGACCCGGTAGCGACTCGTCTTGTCCTCCAGCAAATCGTACACCAAACCGTGGCCAACGAGAGCGCGGCCTTGACCCAGTAATTCGAGCAAGAAGGCTTTGGAAAAAATCGCCACCTCTATGCTCGCGCATATCTCCCCTTCGCCGCCGGGTTCGCAAGGCAGATGGATGGATCGCACCCTATGCTCGCTATCGAGTGCTAGCCGCGTTTGCCCCGCGGCGATATCGTCCGCTTCCCGGCAGGCGAGTGTGGCATCGGCTCCTTGTGCGATATGGAAATCCAACATCGCGCCATAGTCCATGCGATAGACGTGCTCCCCACACAACACGCAAACATACTCACAGGGGCTGCGCCTGATGAGAAAGGCGTTCTGCTTTAACGCATCAGCCGTACCGCTGTAGCCCTCGGCCTTGAGCTCCTGTGGCGGCACGGCGATGACAAATTCGCCCAGCTCGGCGTTGAATATCGACCAACCGTCGCGCAGATGTTTGTGTAGTGAATGCGATCGTTGCTGCGTTAGCACCAAGATCCGCCGCAGCCCAGATCGCAGGCAGTTTGCCAACGGAAAATCGATGATACGATAATTGCCGCCGAACGGCACCGCCGCCTTGGTTCGCTGGACAGTCAAGGGCAGAAGCTCACGCCCCTCACCCAAGGTGAATACGATAGCGAGCGTGTTTTCTTCGGGTTGCATCGTGTAGCTAGTGCTCCTCATATAATAAATAAGCAGCCCAGTTCACGGAGAAAAAGGCACCTCCGTGTGCCTAATTGCGAGCCAAGTTTGAGCACTTACTGCTACTGATGACTGTCCGATCACGACGCAATTCCGCGGCCAGTTGCCGAGTGTTGGACGTTGTTATTGTCAAACAATTGCTTAGAACTTGACATCGGGTAAGCATACCACCGCATTATGGCATTTCTGCACCATCGACGAGCGCTGGTAGAGCCTAGTTGGTGCGGCCGGGATAGTGCGAGAGCCGTGCCGTCCAGGAATCCTCTACCGGCGCCTCGCCGGATGGGGTATCTGCAGGACTCCGGCAACACGAGCATCCCATGAGACCATCGTTAAGGCGGCTTGGACTTGTTTGGGTTCGATACCAGTGAAAGTCCTTTCGGCACGTCTGCTGAACAGCCCGGGAGTTCGCGATCCGCGCCGTGCGGATTGTAGAACGCGGCCTTCTTATAACATACAATGCTCGCGCAATACCCATCTTGGGATGATACAGACGGGAGGGGGCAAGGGGAATGAGGCGGTCATCGGTTTGCGTAAACAGCATCCTTAGCTTTTTAGCGCTGGTGAATTTTGGATGGGTTGCCGCAGAGGACTTAGGCGGCCCTGAGCCCTCGCCAACAGGGCTTGAAACCGGCGATCTTAGAAAGCTCTCCCCGCGGGAAGTCGCAGAGCTGAACGCTAAGCTCCGCCAGGCCATGGCGCTGTACTACGATCAATCGTACCGGCTTGCCTTACCGCTATTCCAAGAGATCGCGCAGCAGGCAGGGACGATAGACATTTTCTATTGGTTGGCCCGCACCGCAGCCAAGGTCGGCCAGCCGGATTTGGCCATCGAGAA
>Ga0187893_10006333_pt1 | contig 20346 bp, 18 predicted proteins | sample MA1701074metaG_FD_139574 | JGI IMG/M metagenome (GOLD analysis project Ga0187893, IMG submission 139574) | White microbial mat communities from a basaltic lava cave in the Kipuka Kanohina Cave System on the Island of Hawaii, USA - MA170107-4 metaG ...
AATCGGAATGAACAGAAATCTGGTGGCAGATGATTCGCCATCCGAGCCGACACCCGCGGGCTGCGGCGACGGATCGCTTGCCGGCCGATAAAAAAACAAGCCCTTCTTTGAAACCGGCTGCGGCTGATAACGCCTTTGCGCATCTCGCACGTCCGCGAGAAGCAAGTTGACGCTTTGATAGCGCATTTTCGAATCGACGGCCAGGCATTTTGCAACAATATTCGATACCTCAGCCGGTACCGCAGGATTTATCTTTTCCGGTTCCTCGAATTTTGCCGTTGTGATCTGGGCTTGCAACTGTTCCAGCGTCGTGCCCTTAAACGGCCCAACGCCGGTCAGCATCTCATATAACAACACGCCCAAAGCCCAGATATCAGAAATCTGAGTGGCGGAACCGCCCATCAACTGCTCCGGAGCAAGATAGTTTGGCGTTCCAATCACGCCGCCGATGCGAGTTAGACCTTGACTTGCTGAATCCTTCGCAATGCCGAAATCAAGCAGTTTAACCTTTCCGTTCGACGCGAGTTTTATGTTTTGCGGCTTTATGTCGCGGTGGACGATGTCGTTGCCGTGGATAAAAGCGACCGCATCGCAAACCGATTCAAACGTTTTCAGCGCGTCCTCGACTGCGAAGTATTTTCTATTTACCAGCGCTTCCAGCGTCTCACCATCGACATACTCCATAACGATGTAGAGCAAGTCTCCCTTTTCCTGAAAATCGTAAAGCGTTGCTATGTTTGGATGATGAAGCCCCGCTTGAACTCGAGCTTCGTTGAAAAATCTTTCCTTGAAGGTAGTATTTTCAGCCACATTCGAGAGAAGCTTGATCGCCGCCGGACGCTCGATCTTCGTGTGAACGCCGTGGTAAACCGAACCCATGCCGCCCGCGCCTAAGAAACCGACAATGCGGTAATCGCCAAGCTGTTCACCGATGTTCAAACGTCTCGACATGTGTGTGTCAGTAGCCCGCACGTAAGTAAGGGCTCATCCAGGAAATTTGACGTGTGGAAAACTAACGGGTCCAAAGCTACAACTAAAAAATGCGATTGAAAAACTTCGGATCCGAAGCGAAGGTTTCACTTCGGATCCGATCCTGTGGCTATTGTGCAGCTCCGCCTGGGAAGAGTTGGAGCCCGTACTTGATCGGCACGCCATATCCGGCGTTCGGACTAAATCGGCTGTTAGCCCAGCCCGCAAAATGAATCGCTATCACGCGTCCCTGCATATCAAACACCGGCCCGCCGCTGTTACCGCCCCACGTGAGACTTTGAGCGTAGCGTACGGTGTCACCACTATCCGACTCACGACGTTTTGCCGCCTCGGCGGACTCAACCTCCTTGACGATATTGCCAACTGAGGTAACCGAAACGGTCGGGTCGGGGATAACCGTGAACTTGTTGGCCGTGTTAAGGAAGTTTTTCGATTTTAGCGGTGCATAGACCATCGGAGCACCTCCGGGATACCCCATGATCACAAGACCTTCGCCCTTCTTCAGCGTCGCGTCAGCATCGTAAAGCTCTACCTTAGGCAAGTTGCCCGGAACCGAGACCTTCAACATGGCGACGTCGTGACGAGGCGAATCGGCGACCTTCTGTGCTTCGATCTGCGTGTCCGAACCGGGAAGCATCACGGTCAACTTTTGCTGACCGTCAAATTTGCTGGCACCTGTACCCGAGATCTGATATTGCCTCGGAACGGAGCTCGTATTTTCGGGGATCCATTCGCCAGGAGGATCAACGCCGGCCTCTGCAATCGAACCATCCGAAGCGAACACGATACCTCTCGGATAGTCTCCCGGAAAGCTGTATTGTGCTTTCCATGGAGACGAGCAGTGGCGGTTGGTCAGGATAAAGCCGTCGGTAGTGACCAAAAAGCCAGTACACGTGTAAGATGAGCCTCCGATCGGATAGGAAAGCTCGGTCGGTTTATCGGTCAGTATCGGCTCGTCGCCCGTTTCGGTTCTGACATAAAGCGGGATCGCGCTGCCGCCACCCGGAATGATCGGCCCTTTTCCATAGTTCTGCTTGTACATCGCGCTCAGAACTTCAAGGCTGTTCGGCATGAACTGATGGTAGATGGGCGTTTTGCTCTCCTTGTTTATCAGCTGCCATGAACCCTGCAGGAAGATAACGGCGTTGCCATATTTGTCCGAGATCTCGGCCGCGGAAATTCCTCCTTCGGCCATCTTGTCTTTTAGTTTCTGAGCCTCTGTTGCCGACTGTTCGGATTGATTTGCAAGCTGGCTTTCCAATGCTGCCTGCTGCCGCGAGCTCCACCAATAACCGCCACCGATCACAATGCCGAAAAGAAGCAGGACGGCGACGGCGGCGACACCGCCGATCAGCGCATATTTGCGGCCTTCCTGTTTCTTGGTTTCGGTTACGGTGCTGCTTATCATCCGTTCGACCGTTGCTTTGCCGACGGATGCCTTGCCGCCCGGAGCCGTGGCAACCGAAGCTCCCGCAACTGCCGTGTCGGCGATGCGCGTCGCCGGAGCGCTGCGTGCATCGGTCGTCTCCGAAATTCTCGTAGCTTTGGTTGCGCCTGCCGGACGCGGCTCGACGTCGAACGTAAATTCCGGCCCGCCCGAACCGAGCTGAACCCTGTCGCCCGGCTGGATCTTCTGAGAGCCCGTCAGTTTCTGACCGTTCAGAAACGTTCCGTTACGGCTGGCCGTATCTTCGATAACGAATCCATTCGGGTCGCTCGGGTCGCGGCTTATTCGCGCGTGCTGACGCCCGACCAGATCGTCGCGGTCCGCATCGTATTTGACCGTTGACGACGTGTCGCGGCCAAGAACCAATTCGTTGTAGTGGTGCAAAGGAAACTCCTCAACCTGATTTGCCTTCGAACCGCTGGAATGTTTAATAATCATTCGTTCCATAACCATTTTCTCCTCAAAGCGTTTTATTTAGTTTAGATTTGCGAAAACGAAGACATTTCTCACTATTCAAACTCGAGATCCGGTGACCGAAAACCAGTCCGGGAGCCGCATCCGCCTCTCTGCAAAGAATGACTTCTACTGTATAAAGCGAAAAACTTGGAACGCTCAGGACATTTTTCGCCGTATATTTATTTGCCCCTGAAAATCTGGTGTTTTCCCAGCAAAAAAGCAGCCTGTGGGCTGCCTTTTTTTGCTTGAACGTCTTAATTGCTTCGAATCTGACCTTGTGAGCGGTCATTCCTTCCTGCAAAGCTCCTTGTTCCGAACGTAAACCTTTGCCCCCTGTTCGTTAAAGTAATAGCAGCCGCCGCGAGGGCCGAGAATGTATTTCCTCTCCGGCGTCGGCACGGCCGCAGGGTTTGGCGAATCTGTCGAAACGGGTTTGGAAACTGCACCATCGGTGTTGTTCGCAGATGTGTCCGCCGGCGCGGTTTTGATATCATCCCGCACCTCCGCTTCGCCTCTAAAAACCCACGGAGCTACGGGGTCAAACGTGACCCATAATCCGGCGCGGTCGGCGCGCGCCTTTTGCTCAGCTTTTGCTAATGCTGCACGCTGCGCCTGCGTCATGGTGCCGCCATGCCGGGAATAACTCCAAGCCATTCCTTTGCTAACCTGTGCGAGACTGACATCCTCGCCGTCAAGAAAGACGGACGATACATAATGGTTATTCGCATCAACCTGGCTGACGACCGCCGTCACGTTCATGCCCTGTACCAGGTAGGCAAGCTGTGCCGCCGACTCTTCCGAAAATGGCTGCTTCTTCTCAGGCGCGTCGATTCCCCGCAGGCGAACTGTGTATCGCGTTCCATCTTTTGCCACGATGCCGATCGTGTCGCCGCTGAAGACCAGAACAGCATTGCCCTCGATCAATTTTATATTGTTGACACTCTTATCCGACTTTTCCCACGTCTTTGCCGTCTGCGACGATGCAACTGCCGAATCATTTTGAGCAAACGCCGCACTCGCCGGCAAGAACAAAGCAATACAAACGTAAATAAATTTGTCTTTCATAATCCTTGCTCTCCACCCGTTAACCGCACATCGCGCGATCGACATATCGTTTGTTGCCGCTCGGACTTATGTAGTAACAACCGCCGCGCGGCCCGAGAAAATACTTGATCTCCGATCCCTGCTCCGTCTGTTTGGCCCCGACAGAAGGCGTCGGCTTTGCAGCTTTATCCGAGGCCGTGCTTTCCGTTTTCTTAGCGGTGTTTACGGCCGGAGCCTGCGGCGCCGGTGCCTGAATAACTCCCGTCGGAACTGCATTCTGCTGAGCTGGCTGCGCTATTTGATTCGACTGTCCAGCGGGAACCGACAAATTTGGCTGAGCCGTCGGACGAACATTAATCGCGGCCGGATCGGAGTAAACAGGTGCAGCGTTGCTCGACGCAACCTCGCCAGCCGGCGGCGTTTGCGGCGTTGAAGCCCACATTCCATACCGCTGCGCTTTAGCGCTCAATTCGGCATTCAAATACTGTCGCCGGGAAAGCTCGCTTTGCTCGGCCAGCTCATTCGTTTCGAGCCAAACCAATCCGGACTGCGCCTGGGCGATACCCGCATTCGTAGCGCCGACCATGACCTCAGCTACAAAGTTGCCTTCCGCATCTGCTTTCCAGCTGCGGATGATAACCGTCTTTCCAAGAATCAAGTTGGAGAGATTTTGCCTCGATTCATTTCCGAAGATCTCGTCCATCTTGGGAGCTCGAATGCCGAGAATGTGAACACGATATTCCTGGCCCTTCTCGTCCGTTACGTCAAGAATGTCGCCCGTATAAACCTTCGCCACCCGATATGATCCGCCGTCGATCGGTACGGGACTGTCGGGGGCCGGATTTTCGCCGACGCCGGCCAGATTCGTTTGTGTTGGCTGATTTGGTTCTTCCAGCGCCGGAGAATTTTCGGAAGTCCGCAATATGCCGCTGAAATAAATAACAACGACCGCTAGCGGTGCCAAAATAGCAGCAATGACCAGAAACTTTCGGGCCATCTGCTTACGCTGAACACGCACGATTTCAAGCGACGAATCTGTGTGCCGCAGCGAGAGAAGGTCGAGTTCGAAATTATGTCCGCACTTACAAAGACGCTCACCCGTCCGAACCGGAGCGACGCATTCGGGACAGTTCCTGAACATCGAGTTCAGCTCTTCTGGAAAATCAGGTCTTTCTTTGACAGTTATGGGCAACATAATCGTCCCTCAGATCGCTTAACAAGACCGGCATCGGGAGAATCGGAACGGGCTTTGATTAATGCCGGCTTACGCGAAGAATACTGCGTTATGGTTAAACAATCTACGATTTAACCAAACTATACACGGAATACATCCCATCTTCAAGAAAAATCTCATTCGGCGTAACTCTTTGATGTGATTACGATTAGGCTATTTGTGTGGCGCCATATGGCACAAACTGCGAGGCACGCATGACGGCAAAAATCATTCACGTAAGCTTGTGAGCAGCGCACGGTTTTTATGGTCTGCATCGAGCGAAGAAAATACGATATTCGAAAACCAACACAAACAAAAAAAACGGCACCCGTGCGAATGCCGTTTCCTTAACAATTTGGTGATCCGACCAGGACTCGAACCTGGGACCCAATGGTTAAAAGCCATTTGCTCTACCGACTGAGCTATCGGACCACAAACGAAAATTTTACATACCGGCGTCGTTTACCGCAAGTTCCATACGGATATTGGCCCGCGTGTACAACGAATTACTGTCGAGCGGCGTTTCTTTGAAATTGAATTTGCGGTAGAGGTTTATGGCGGCAAACTGCTTCGTGTTCGATTCGAGAACAATGAACGGCGCGCCTTCGCGTTTGGCAAAATCGACGCACGCCTGCATCAACTTTTCGCCGATCTTGTAGCCCTGAAACTGTGGCGAGACGGCCATTTTCGCAAGCTCGAAAACGTCGTAATTTACGCGGATCATCGCTACGGTTCCGGCAACTTCGCCGTCCACCAAAGCGAAAAATATCTGACCGCCTTTGTCGATGATGTATTGCCGCGGATTGTCAAGCTGGTCGTGATCGTGTTCTTCCACCGTATAAAACTTTGCGATCCATTCGTAATTCAGACGGGCAAAATCTCCGGCATATTTGTCTTCGAATTCGACAACTTCCGTCGGTTTAATTTTTTCGAGCTCCGCAATCGTTCGCTCGCGAAAACCTTTTTCGGCGACCCGTGCCTCCAGCAAGTTGAGCAGACCGATAACGTCCCGGTCGTTCATCATCTTTTTAAACCCCGCCGTTCCCGCATCCCAAACCTGTTCGAACCGAGGCATTTTGCGCTTCGCCCTCGCAGTTAATGAAAGGATTCGTTTGCGGCTGTCATCCTTCGAGCGCGATTCCTTCAAATAACCGGCATCGACCATTTTGTTTACGATTGAGATAACTGACGGATGCGACAGACCGATCGCCAATGCAATCTCAGTCACCGTCATTCGCTCGCGCTTTCGTAAAAGTTTAAAAACCGCGAACCAATTCGGCTCGATGTCCATGCCGAGTTCCTTGTACATCCGCTTTCCGTCGTGCAGCATCGCGTCGCTGACGCGTTTCATCCGCGTAACCACCGCATTCAATCCAAGCTCGCTTAAAAAGTCGCTTTCCATAGCAATCGCTCCAATATGTAGTGGCCTACATACTAATGTAAAGTAGATGTGTAGTCAACTACTTTCGTTCAGAGTGCGGGCTTTGGACCGTTCTTTTGCGACAGACGACGATTTTTTTGCGAAGAACGAGCTAAAGCTCGCACTCTAAACGGAGAACCAGCTTTCCATTACGGATTGTTTGAGGATAATTGTCTGATCTCGCTCCGGCCCGGTCGAAATTAATCCGATCTCGACGCCGATTTGATCGGAGAGAAAGCGGACATATTTTTGGGCGAGTTCGGGCAGCTTATCGAACTCGGTCGTGCCGACGGTATCGGTCTTCCAGCCTGCAAGCGTTTCGTACACTGGCTTGATCTGCCGCAAATCGTGCGAGACGGCGGGAAAGGTATCGATGCGCGTGCTGTCAATTTCGTAACCGATGCAAACTTTGATCTCGTCCAGAGCGTCTAGCACGTCGAGCTTTGTAAGAGCGACCGAGTCGAAACCATTCAGTTCCGCCGCATAGCGCGCGGCAACGGCGTCGAACCAGCCGCATCTGCGGGGGCGTTTGGTCACCGAGCCGTATTCGTTGCCGCGTTTGCGAATCAGATTCGCGGTTTCTTCTTCCGCATCGATCATCTCCGTCGGGAACGGCCCTTCGCCGACGCGGGTCGCGTACGTCCGTACGATGCCGAGCACGCCCGTGATGTGGTGCGGCGGGATCCCGGCACCGACCGAGGCTCCGCCTGCGGTTGGGTTCGAAGAAGTAACATACGGGTAAGTGCCGTGATCTACGTCAAGCAGCGTCGCTTGCGCGCCTTCGAGCAGAATTTTCTTTTTAGCTTTTCGCGCGTCCGAAAAAAAATGTGACGTTTCGCACACGAATGGCCGCAGACGTTCGATAAGCGGTGTGATCTCTTCCAGAATTTCGTCTGCTCTCAACGGCTGGTTGCCGAATAGGACGATGATGCGGTTAGCTTCTTCAAGATTGCGTTCGACGCGGAGCTTCAATAGTTCGGGCGAAAGCGCGTCCGAAACGCGTATGCCGCGACGGCCGGCTTTATCTTCATACGCAGGCCCGATGCCCCGCAGCGTTGTGCCGATCTTTTCATTGCCGAGCCGTTCTTCCGACGTATGATCGAGCGCACGGTGATAGGGCATTATAAGGTGAGCGCGTGACGAAACCTTCAGACGTTCGGGCGTAACCTCGATTCCCTGTTGGGCAATTTGATCAATCTCCTCAAAAAATGCCTTCGGATCGATCACCATTCCGTTACCGAGAACGCAGGTTTTGTCCGGATGAATAATTCCCGATGGCAGCAGCCGCAGCACGAACGCATTGTCGCCCACATAAACGCTGTGCCCGGCGTTGTGCCCGCCTTGGTAACGCGAAACTATATCGAACCGGTCCGCCAGCAGATCGACGACCTTGCCCTTGCCTTCGTCGCCCCACTGGGCGCCGATAATTACTATGATCATATTCTTCTGCAATCCGTTTAGCATGCGGTCTTCGACCGCAGCACGACGGTCAGAGACCGCCGGCTTAACGACAATATCGTCCATTATCCATTGTCAATTCTCAATTTTTATTTGTCCATTCGTAGAGCTCGAGGTATTTCCGCGCGGCGTTTTCCCATGAGTTGTCCTCTCGCATTCCGTTGCGTTGAATCTGCCGCCACGTCTCACGGTCGCCGTATGCGTAGAGGGCTTCGTAGATCTTTTCGAGAAAACGGTCGGCGCGGTATGGACCGAATTTGAAGCCGTTGCCGGTGCTGTTCACTGCGTCGTAATTTTGCACCGTGTCGTCAAGACCGCCGACGGCACGCACGATCGGGACCGTGCCGTAACGAAGCGAATACATTTGGTTCAAACCGCACGGCTCGAATTTTGACGGCATCAGAAACATATCGGCACCGGCCTCGATCTTGTGCGCCAGCGATTCGTTGTAGCCACGGTAAACGCCCACTTGACGCGGCGCGTAATCGCGCAAGCTTTGCCAGAAAGCTTCGTAGCGTTTTTCGCCGGAACCGAGCGAAATTATATAGGCACCGGCGGCGACCATCTCGCCCGCGACCTGCATCATCAGATCGATTCCCTTCTGGGCGGTTAGACGCGTAACGTTTGCGATGATCGGGCGGTTGAGATCGACCGGCAGCGAAAACTGTTCGAGCAGATCGCGCTTGCATGCGGCCTTGCCTTCGAGGTCGTCGATATTGAAATGCGCCGCAATCTCCTTGTCCGTCTCGGGATTCCAAACTTCGTAATCGACGCCGTTTGTAATTCCGACAAGCCGATTCGCTCTCTGCCGCGTCAGCCAATCGAGCCCGTAACCGTTCTCCGCCGATTGGATCTCGAATGCGTATCGACGCGAGACGGTCGAAAGCGTGTCCGAGGTTTCAAGTCCGGCCTTCATTGCCGAGGCGTAGCCGTTAAAAGAAAATGCACTGCGTGCAAACTCAGAGCTAAAGCCGAACTTCCACAGTTCGTTCGACCCGAAGGCTCCCTGATAAGCCATGTTGTGAATGGAAAAAACCGTCCGCGTGTTTCGCCAGTACGGATCCAAACGCCGCTTCTCCGCCAATTCAACAGCCGCAAATCCGCAATGCCAATCGTTGAGATGAACGATGTCAGGAGCCGCTCCGATCCGTCTCAGCAACACAAGCGCCGCGTGATTGAAAAACGCAAACCGTTCATAATCCTCGGTATAACCGTAGATCGAATCGCGATGAAAATACGACGGAGCGTCGATCAAAAACGTCGGCGACCCGTTTGCCTCGCTGTAAAACGCCCTCGCGCGATAAACGCCGCCGCGCCAATCGACGTTCAAATCAGGTATCGCCGTCTCCCAAAGATATTCCCCGCGCGTCTGCAAATAACACGGCGTAACCAAAACCGAATCAACACCGACACCCCTCAAAGCCTTAGCCAAAGCCCCAGCCACATCCCCAAGCCCCCCGGTCTTGGAGTAAGGCACAGCCTCAGCTGAAATAACGGCTACACGCATAAATTAGAATCGTAATTAGTTAATCTTTAATGGAACCAGCCAGTCAAATCGATCTGGTGAGCACGGCGGCTACGCCGTGAGTCACAAAAAAGACGGGAGGCAAATTTCGCCTCCCGCAAAGTAAGCATAATCGAGATCGATGCTAGAAGTTAATTCGCAGCTTAAGGTCGATCTGACGACCGCCAACATCGTTAGTGGTCGAAATATCCTGATAGGCGGATCCATTGCCCAGTTCACCAAAACCAGATCCACCAGGAGTGATTCCGACAACATCAGCCGCCCAACCGCCGACGCGGAAATTCGGGCTATTCAGCAAATCAAGAGCCGTTGCCGAAAACTCGATACTGCGTCTTTCGCCCCATTTAAACCTTTTCGTAAGCGTTGAGTCCACCTTGAAAAAGCTCGGGCCGTAAACGATCAGATTATTGAATCCACAATCGCCGGCAGTTCGGGAAATGCAATTGCCGAAACCGGCAGGTGCAATAAACCGTCCCTGAGGTCCTCCCGTTCCGAAGGTCGTGCCGTAACCGCCATTTGCCGTATTAGACACGTCAATATTGAACGCTCGCTGAGTATTCAAGATGATGTCGTCGGGTAAATAGAACACAGCGCCTGCCTCCTTTCGAAGCTTGATCGCCTTTTGCAATTCCCTCCTGGTCATGCCGATGAGCTGCACATTTCCGAGAGAGAATGGGGAGCCACTCTAACAAAGAGTGAAGTAAGCTATCGCAATCGTCCCGACAGATTTTTCGGATGATATTCAAAAAGTTGTAGATGATTCTGCTTATGGAAAGGGGCGCAGCCGGACGGCCGCAGCCCCAGTTTCAAACCTTTAAGCCGTACATTTAAGTTTGCATTGAAGCCAGAAATTCGGCGTTTGTTTTTGTTTTGCCGAGGCGTTCGAGGACTACTTCCATTTGCTCGACGGGTGACAACGGATTCAAGACGCGGCGCATGACCCAGATGCGGTTGAGGTCTTCCTTGCCGATGAGCAGTTCTTCCTTTCTGGTGCCGGATCTTTGCAGATCGATCGCCGGGAAGAGGCGCTTGTCGGAGAGGCGGCGGTCGAGGTGGATTTCCGAGTTGCCGGTTCCCTTAAATTCCTCGAAGATCACATCGTCCATTCGCGATCCGGTATCGATCAAAGCGGTGGCGATGATCGTCAGCGAACCGCCTTCTTCTATGTTGCGGGCGGCGCCGAAGAAACGCTTCGGACGCTGAAGCGCGTTGGAATCGATGCCGCCCGACAGGATTTTGCCTGATGGCGGCACGACGGCGTTGTGGGCGCGCGCGAGACGCGTGATCGAATCGAGCAAGATCACGACGTCGCGTTTGTGCTCAACGAGACGTTTCGCCTTTTCGATCACCATGTCGGCGACCTGAACGTGCCGTGTCGGCGGCTCGTCGAAAGTCGAAGAAATAACTTCGCCCTTGACCGAACGCTGCATGTCCGTCACTTCTTCCGGCCGCTCGTCGATCAGCAAAACGATTAGCGTCGTTTACGGATGATTTTCAGTAATCGAGTTAGCGACCGTTTGCAGCAGCATCGTTTTACCGGTTCGCGGCGGCGCGACGATAAGCGCACGCTGGCCTTTACCGATCGGCGTGACAAGGTCGAGCACGCGGGCGGCGATGTTGTCAGGCCCGATCTCCATCCTGAGCTGCTCGTCCGGATAAAGCGGCGTCAGGTTGTCGAAGAAAACCTTCTCGCGCGACTGCTCGGGAGCCTCGAAGTTGATCGCCTCCACCTTGATAAGAGCAAAATAACGCTCGCCTTCCTTAGGCGGACGGATTTGCCCGGAAACCGTGTCGCCGGTGCGCAGATCAAACTTGCGAATCTGCGACGGGCTGACGTAAATGTCGTCCGGGCCGGGCAGATAGTTATATTCCGGCGCGCGCAGAAAGCCGAAGCCGTCGGGCAGCGTTTCGAGCACGCCTTCGGAAAAGATTAAACCGCTCTTTTCCGTCTGTGCGGCGAGAACCTTAAAGATAAGTTCCTGCTTACGCAGCCCGGTCGCGCCTTCGATGCCCATTTCCTTTGCGATATGCGTCAGCTCGCTGATCGACATATCCTTCAGTTCAGCGAGATTCAGCAAGCCGCCGTTCGCGGAGCCGTTGTTCGACTTTCCGCCGTCCTTCGACGACGCGCCGTCTTCCGAAGTCTGCACTTCTGCCGTTATGGTTTCCGCATCGTCGGATTTTTCCGTTCGTGTCCTGCGGGGATTGGTTTTGGTAGCCATGTGTTTATCAAAAAAGTCTGGGGATTTAGCGTTCACGCTTTTCGGCCTATTTGTTCAGTTCGCAAGAGGTTGAAGCAGATTTTCAAGGAATCTGAAAATAGACGCGGAGAAAAATTAGTATGGAATTAGGTTGTAGTACCGCAAATGAACCCAGCCTTGAGAAATCTCAAGAACCCTTGAGTTTTTAGGGATATGCAATATTTACTACATTACGGCAAGGAATGCAACTCAAAATTTAAGAATTTTTGGCCTTTAGCCGGCGGTGCTTATTGCCCCTCCGATTTCTTTCCAAAGCTCTTGCCTGCCTTTTCCTGACACAGATGAATAACTTATCAATTTTCCTCCCGTGAGAGAACGCCCGATCAGCTTTAACTGCTTTTGAAGATTATTGTTCGAAAGCTTGTCGGCCTTTGTCGCGGCCAATACAAAGGGCTTTTCGTTGGCCAGTAGCCATTCATTTAATTGAATGTCCAGCGCCGTCGGCTCGTGCCGCGAATCGATCAGATGGATGCACAACGCAAGTTCTTCACGTTTGGAAAGATACTCTTCAGCCATCTCTCCCCAATCCGCTCGCATCGCTTTTGAAACGCGGGCGTAGCCGTAGCCCGGCAAATCGACAAAATAGAAAGAATCGTTGATAAGGAAATAATTGATGCTTTGCGTGCGTCCGGGCGTGTTTGACGTACGGGCAAGGCCTTTGCGGCCCAGCAGCGAGTTTAATAACGAAGATTTGCCGACGTTCGAACGGCCGAGAAAGGCGATCTCAGGCAGGCCGTCGGTCGGCCAATGGGCTTTTTCGAAGGAACTTTTTACAAATTCGGCGGAAGTGATATTCATCAGATAATTATAACGTAGCGGAAATTTTCGACGTGTCGTCTTAACCTTGGACTTTCATACTTAAATTCGTAGAATTCTAAATGGAATGACCAACAACGTGATAAATATCGATCCCGAAATTCTCGGAGGCGCGCCCGTCTTCAAGGGTACGCGTGTTCCGATAGAAAGTTTTTTTGATCATCTGGAGGGCGGCGTTTCGTTAGATGAGTTTCTCGAAGATTTTCCGACCGTAAAGCGAGAGCAAGCGGTAGAGCTGCTTGAACTCGCAGAAGAAGTTTTGACTTCGTCCGAGTTCGCGAAGATTTATGAAACTGTTGCTTGACGAGAATCTGCCGCGAAGGTTGAAGTTGGATTTTAGCGAGCATGAGATTTTCACGGTTCGCGAAAAAAATTGGAACGGTGCGACGAACGGTGTGTTATTGAAGCTGATGATCGAAGACGACTTTGACGTCCTATTAACGTTCGATAAAAAACTTCAGCATCAGCAGAATTTTTTAAAATATCAAATTGCTGTTCTGCTATTGACAGCGGAATCTAATCAGTACAAACATCTTCTTCCATTAGTGCCGAAAATTAAAGATGCCCTGAGTAAATTGAGAATCGGAGTAACGGAAATCGGCTAGAGTTACGGTCATTCTACAGCAGTTGTCACGTCCGTCGCTTGAGCGTTTACGTCCCAGAGCTGCGGCGTATCCAATTTCTCAGTTGTTTCGGACGTTTCAAGAGTCAAAGCCAAAACCTCATCGATCGTATCGACGGTGTGAATAGTCAGGTCGTCGCGAACTTCCTCGGGAATATCGGCGAGGTCTTTTTCGTTTTCCTTTGAAATGACGATTGTCTTCAGGCCGAAACGGTGTGCGGCAAGGAGTTTTTCTTTCACGCCGCCGATCGGCAGAACTTTGCCGCGAAGCGTGATCTCGCCGGTCATCGCCACGTCGTGACGAGCTTTCGTTGCGGTCAATGCTGAAACCATCGATGTCGCGATAGTGATGCCGGCACTCGGGCCGTCTTTCGGGATGGCGCCTTCGGGCACATGTATGTGCAGGTCTTTTTCTTTAAAGTCGTCTGGGTCGATGCTCAATTGTTCTGCACGCGATCGCACACAAGTTAGCGCCGCACGCGCCGATTCCTGCATTACTTCACCGAGCTTGCCCGTAAGCGTGATCTCGCCCTTTCCTTTAACAAGCGTCGCCTCGACCTGCAGCACGTCGCCGCCGACTTCGGTCCACGCAAGGCCGTTGACCAGCCCGATCTCGCTCTTTCGCGCGATGTCCTGTTTGCGGAAGCGAATCGTTCCGAGCAGCTCTCGCACTTTCTCAGCGTCGATCACCACGCGGAAATTTTCCTTATCCTCGGCTGTCACAAATTTGCGGGCAATCTTGCGTAAACAAGAGCCGATCTCGCGTTCCAAATTTCTGACGCCGGCCTCGCGCGTATAGTGCCTAATGGTTTCGAGAATTCCGTCGTCCGTAAACTTTACTTTTTCAACATCGATTCCGGTCGCTTCGCACTGCTTGACGATCAGATGCCGCTTGGCGATCTCGACTTTCTCGCGTTCGGTGTAACCCGAAAGCGTCAGGATCTCGAGCCTGTCCTGCAACGCCGGCGGAATCGTGTGAAGCACGTTGGCTGTTGCGATGAAGAAGACGTTCGAGAGATCGTAATCGACATCGAGGTAATGATCTCTGAACGTGTGATTCTGTTCCGGATCCAGCACTTCCAGCAACGCTGACGACGGGTCGCCGCGAAAATCGCGTCCGAGCTTATCGACTTCGTCAAGCAGGATGACGGGATTGATCGTGCCGGCCCGCTTCATCAGCTGAATTATCTGCCCGGGCAGCGCGCCGATATAAGTTCGCCTATGCCCGCGAATTTCAGCCTCGTCGTGAACGCCGCCGAGCGCGAGCCGCATAAATTTTCTGCCCGTCGCATTCGCAATAGATTTCCCAAGCGACGTTTTTCCGACGCCGGGCGCGCCGACGAAGCAAAGTATCGTTCCCTTCGGGTTGCTCACAAGCTGCCGCACGGCAAGAAATTCGAGGATGCGTTCCTTTATTTTCTCGAGGCCGTAGTGATCTTCATTTAATGTCTTCTCGGCTTCGAGCAAATCTTCCAATTCTTCCGAACGCGCCTGCCATGGCACGTTGATCAGCCAATCAAGGTACGTGCGAGAGACCGTGCTTTCCGCGGACATCGGCGGCATCGCTTCGAGACGGGCAAGCTCCTGCAACGCCTTATCCTTCGCCTCCTCGGTCATTCCGGCTTCTTCGATCTTGGTTTTCAGATCGTCAAGCTCGGCCTTTTCGTCCTTGCGGCCAAGCTCTTTGTGGATCGCCTTAATCTGTTCGTTCAGATAATATTCGCGCTGGTGCTTGTCCATCTGCTTTTTAGTGCGCGAATGGATCGAGCGGTCGAGTTGGCGTTTTTCGATCTCGGTTTCCAGAAGATCGACGAGCTTTTGCAGACGCTCCGAAACAGAAAACGTTTCAAGCAAGTCCTGCTTTTCCTCAACGCCGATCCGCATATGCGACGACATCGAATCTGCAATCTGCGCAGCCGAAATTCCGCGAAGCGAAGCGTGAAGCGCGTCCGTGTAAGCATCCGGCGCGACGCGCAAAAATTGTTCTACGAGCGTGTGAATTTTTTGCAAAAGGCCGTCCGTGCGATAACCCGATTCGTCGGTCGTCGCCACCTTACGAACGTGCGCGTAAAACATCCCTTCGCTGTCCTGCTCGATTCGGACGGATTGGCCGCGTTCGCGTCCCTCGACCACGACCTTTATCTGCCCGTTGTCCTGCCGCTGCGCCTGCAGTATGCGTCCGAGCGTGCCGGTCGCGTATATCTGGTCGGAGTTCGGTTCGTCAACGGTTGCGTCGTGCTGCGTTGCGAGAAAAATGTCCCGCTCGCCGTTCATCGCCCGCTCAAGCGCGCGGACGGAGCTGGGCCGCCCGATCTTGAACGCAACCTTTGTGAATGGAAAAATGACGACATCGCGAATCGGCACCATCGGATAGCGCTTTATATTCGACGGCATTTGATCTGAAAATTCCTGCATATGGTTTTTTTGGGAAAAATTGGCCTGTAAAACTAAAACCCTGTTTTGTTTGCTTTATCGAATGTGAGCCTCGGAAATTCTATTTACGCAAAATTGACTTCGAAAAGCAACGAAAATGCCAAAACTTGGTGACAGAAAAGTTTTATTAAAGCTAGAATTCTAGTTTTTTCTCGCTTGATAAAAGGCCGCGGCGGGAAATTAAAAAAGGCGGGCAAGCCCGCCGCTAAACGATTTGCTAAGTTTGGAATTACTCACACTTGACACGATTCATCGGGATATTCATGCCTTCGAGCTTACCGTTTCGCATTCCTTCGATGCGGGCGTGGAGCGAATCGGGTTTGTCGGCGCGATAGATTATGCGTTGCGGAAAATCGTGTTTGAGGTTTTCGAAAACGACCTCTTTACCGTTCATCTTCAGGAACGGGAACGGCGTTTCCGTTTGGGCGCTTGAGGGTTTGGCGACATAGATAAGGCCGTGGCCGTTGTTGACGACGCGGAGAAATTCAAACGCGACGCTTTTGCCGTTTTTCACGGTTTGCGACGTGCCAAGCATAAGGTTTTCAGTCGGCCTTGCCCAGCGTTCGGTTGTTACGCGGCCGTTGTCGTTCACTTCCCAGCAGCCCGCCATCCATTCAAGCGAGCTGACCGCATTCGCCGTCTGAGCCGAAACAAACACGCCCGTTCCGAGCACAAAAAGGAGCAGGCTTGAGATAAAAATTTCACGCATACGGATAGTTGTAGCAGCCTCTGAGAAGAGCTCATTTTACGCGGAGATCGACTTTATCGTATATCTGCCGTTGAGATATTCATGCTTGACAGGCGAGATGCGTTCCATCGCCAGATAAGCTTCGGGCGAAGAAATTCTGCTCTCGGGAAAAGCCGCCATACGTCGTAAAAATACTCTAATTGTTAGATCAATTCAATACTCTGTTCATACTGCGGCACGACGACATTCCAGCCGAAACGGTCGCGGACATGACCGGCCATGGCTTCGGCGGCTTTGGGTTCTCCGTGCGTTGTGAAAACGGCTTTCGGCGCTGCAGGCAGGCCCTCGAGCCAACGCAGTACTGCTTTCCAGTCGGCATGCGCCGAAAAGCCTTCAACCCTTTCAACATGGCAGCGAACCGGTACAAAATGTTTCATTATCCGTACTTCTTTTTCACCGTCCTGGACACGGCGGCCGGTTGTGCCTGCGGCCTGAAAACCGACGAAAATTACAGTCGCGTTTTCGTCGGGAAGCATCCGCAATGCATGGTGCAAAACGCGCCCGCCCGTCAGCATACCCGAAGACGAGATGATGATCCACGAGCCTTTCATGTTGTTTAGCCGCTTGGATTCGTCGCGGCTCGATGCCGTTGTCATCGAACGCGTCCGCAGCGGATGCCGGTTCTTTCCAACTATCGATGCATATTCCTCATCATGCTCCTCGTGCCAACGACCATAAACTTGCGTTGCCTGTGCAGCCATCGGTGAATCGACCACGACCGGCAAAACCGGAATTCGCTTTTCATCCTCAAGCTTGCGGATCATGTACAAGATTTCCTGCGTGCGTCCGACCGCGAATGCCGGAATGAGGATCGGACCGTTCCGTTCAGCGGCCTCATTGATGATCCGCGCCATTTGGTCTTCGGAAGGCACGTCTCCGTGCAGACGGTCACCATAAGTAGATTCAACCATCAGGTAGTCGCACGCCGGCGGGGGCGCCGGATCTTTCACGATAGCCTGGTCGTAATGCCCGAGGTCGCCGGAGAACAGAAAGCGAAGATCGGAGCCGTCAAGTTTGCCGCTTTCCATTTCGAGCAAAACCAGGCTCGCGCCGATAATGTGGCCGGCGATATGAAAGCTTGCTTTTACACCGTTGCAGATGCTGATCGCGGTAGCATCATTCGGGACGGGGCGAATGAGCTTTAATGCAGCACGCGCATCTTGTTCATCGTAAAGCGGCAGCGCCGGTGTGTGGGTCGTTAGCTGATGACGGTTTCGGTAATCGGCTTCCTCTTCCTGAAGCCGTCCGGAATCCGGCAATAAAATTTTAAGAAGATCGGCCGTTGCTCGCGACGTGAATACGGGTCCATCGAAACCAAGCTTTGTGATACGTGGCAAGTAGCCGGTGTGATCGATATGGGCGTGCGTCAAAAGCACCGCATCCAGCGTTCTTAGGTCAAAAGCCGGCTCCTGCCAGTTCCGCTCGCGAAGTTCTTTAGGTCCCTGAAACAATCCGCAATCAACCAGAATGCGGGTGTTGTTGTGTTCAATTAGGTATTTCGAGCCGGTAACAGTTCCAACGCCGCCAAGAAACGTGATCTTCGCCATAATCTTTGCCGAGCGACCTAATTGAATTTATCCTTAGGCAACGCCAATCTTTGTAGCCGTTGAATCGACGGCGATGAGAGATCCGTTCTCGATCTCGTTCTCCGGAGTGAACAGGTCAAGATCGTGCGTTTCGCGATGGCCAAAATAAAATCCCACCAATGCCGCGCCGCCACTCAAAAAAAATCGACTCTTGCGGCTAAAGAACTCTCGCAAGAAGTCTTGTTGTAATCTGCTGAGATGCGCTTTAGGCAAGCAGACCTGCCTTTTCCCAAGCGTCGAGCAAAAATTTCCAAAACTCCCGACGTCGTCCGAGATAGCGGGACAGTTTCGGCCAATTAAGCAAAACCTCTTTCGGCGTCGTGAACCGCCAGACATCATTGTCCCGCGCTTCACGCATGATCTTACCCAAAAGTCGCATTCGCTCCGGTTCGGAATCTGTAGATAATTTTTCTCGAAGTTCGGCCATGGTCATCGGCTCATCCCACAAAAAGTAAGGCACGGATGTGGGCAGATCAAGATTGCTTGTAAGCAGACTCTTCATCAAAATCAAGCGAGACCATAATAGTAACACCGTTCGAGCGACCTGGGTAAGCTGCTGAACCGGAATCACGCCCTCTCGCCCACGCCTAATTGACGTACTCCTTCGGAAACATCACGACGTTGTCCGGCTCTTCGGCTTTTGCCTGCTGCTTTTTGAGCTGAGCGTGGCGGAGCAACTGGTGCGGCGTTTCGCCGTCCTGCCAAAATGTCGCGGTTCCGAAATTCAGCCTTAGGTTTATTTCATCTGCATCGTCGATCTTAAAAGCATTTTCGACCAGGGCGGCACGAATTCTTTCTGTCACCTCGACCGCCATATTTGCGTTGGCTGCGGGCAAAGCGATGACGAATTCATCGTTGCTCGATCGTGCAAGAAAATCCATTTTGCGAAGCTCTGCCTTTAGCTTTTCGGCCACGAACGCCAGGATGCGGTCGCCGGTGGCGTGCCCAAACGTCCGGTTCGTTTCGTCAAATTGTTTTATGTCCGCGACAATCACGCTCAGCGGACGCTCGTCGCGGTAACGCACGCACTCAGCAAGCTGATTCTCGAGGACGATAAGAAGCGCGCGTTCGTTTGGCAGACTTGTGACGGCGTCGGCAAGGGCATTCGAAAGCGAACGGTCGGCGGCAAAAGAGCCGAGGAGAAGCGGCGTGATGCGAATTTGAATCGACCGAAGCGAGTCTGTCATTGCAGTTGCGTCTTCAATCCTTTCGCCGGTGAATACCTGATAGACCGCAAATACGCGTCCGTCGCAGATGATCGGTAATGCCGCCGATGACCGGGCTGTACGAGTCATGGCTTTATCGTGCGATCCGATTGAAAGGTTGGCGTCAAGTTCGATCTCGCCGCTTAAAAATGCAAGGCCCGCGAGGCTCTGTTCCATATCGATCTCGCTGCCCTCAAGCTCGCTCGAAATGTCGCCCTCGACGACTTCAGCGACGAGCGTTTCTGTATTGGGAACAAAAAGCACCGACGCATTCATCGGAAAAATTTCGCGCACTCTCGCGGAAACGAGCCGAAACATTTCTGCCTGATTCAACGACGCGCCGAAAAACCGGTTGGCTTCATCGAGGGCTTCGAGTTTGTCGGCCGCAGAGCTTTCGGAAAATTCGTTGGAAGACGACCGCTCGTCGGCCGCTAAAAACTTTTCGGATTTTTGCTTGCTATAAACCCAAAAGAAAAGCGCCGAATAAACGAACGCAATAAATGCGAGGATCGCAATCTTCAGATCAGCCGAAAGCCTCGACATAGCCACCGCAAAGGTGAACATCGGTGCGACAAAACCGAAAAATGCGAAAAGGCTAAATGCCCTTCCGGCTGCAGCCTTTTGATCCGGCTCGTTCATAATCGGCGATTTATTAAGTGAGCGAAGGTCGATGGAAGCAAAAATATCCTACTTGACGATAACGTTCGAAACGGGAAAAAGTCAATAAAAATATAGGTTTATGTAAGCAAGCCTTCCTTTTCGGACTTTTTCGCAAAAAAGACGAAAATCAAGAGAAAATCCTGAATTTGGGACTTTTTTGATCGTTTGAAGTTGACTAACGCTCTACCGATTTCTATAGTTGCGTTTGCCCTAAATTTCCTAAGAATTGGGGCAATTTCGCAGCAATGCGGAAAGTAAGTAAAAATAGATAAATTTAATCTTTGAGAAAGACAGGAGACTGAAAATAAAAATGAAAAAAGTAATTGCACTTTCGTCGGTTTTGGCACTGACTGCTCTCGGATTTGCATGCGGCTCACCGGCGGCAAACAACACCGTGAACAACGCTAACACTAACCTCGCGAACATGAATACAACCTCGACGCCGACGCCGACGGCTACTCC
>Ga0187893_10006335_pt1 | contig 20342 bp, 27 predicted proteins | sample MA1701074metaG_FD_139574 | JGI IMG/M metagenome (GOLD analysis project Ga0187893, IMG submission 139574) | White microbial mat communities from a basaltic lava cave in the Kipuka Kanohina Cave System on the Island of Hawaii, USA - MA170107-4 metaG ...
CCACGAAACACGCGCTCAATGATCGCGACTCGTTGCTGCTCTCTCATCGTCAGGGCTATGGTGTCCATAGCCTGACATAATCACATGGCCATTAGCCCCTGACACAATCACTTTGCTACTACACCCGGCTGAATTTCGGTTGCGAGTCGGGCGGCGGTTCCGGTATAGTAGGCGGGCCTTCGAGACGTTCCCGCCTCGCGCACGAGCGGCCCCATCGTCTAGTGGCCTAGGACGCGGCCCTCTCAAGGCCGAAACACGGGTTCGAGTCCCGTTGGGGCCACCAAGCATATATATAGGTTTGCAGCACCTCGACCTAGTGATCCCCTTCACGGGGCGGGTCGCGGCCTAATCGAGACTCGACGGGCTAAGTCCTGCTGGCCGGTAGGGCTACTCTCAGCCGTCTTGGTCCTCGGATATCTGTCGAAGGTGTGCTGACGGAACCGCCCGACGAGTTGCTAAGCCAATAGGGGCAGCAGTAATGGGATCGTCGTTGCCGTAATCCGCCATCGCAATGCGCAGTAGAGGCGACACTTTTACCCACAATTTGCACAGAGCTCTCGGCACCGCTACTCGTCTCAGCAATTTTGCTTGACTTGATCTTTGTTGCTATGGTCAACTTGCTTGGAGCGCTCGGTAGGTGCGCGGTTGGAGGGCAGAATGGCGCCGCTGATCGACCCAAAGCCGAGAGAGCTTGGGGTGAGTTACGCGTATTCGTGCCAAACCGAAATCGCCATGTTCCTTAACCGAACCTACTATAGGGGTAGACATTTTCTGTACTTCACCAAGGACTATAGTCCATCGGGAAACCCGTGGAGTTCCTCTCCCGCCTGGATCTACCTGAATCTCGACCAGGCGGTGAAGAGAAGAGACTACTACGAGCCCAAGATTGCGGCGGCGAAGCGGGGACTACAGAAAGGTATTACCATTGCTTGTGATAAGGGTTGGATCACACAGGACGTGAAGAGAAAACTGCTTGTGGAAGTAGAAGAACTCGACATCGAGTGGTTTCGACCAAAGATAGTGCGCTTAAAGCTAACTCCAGAAGTTCTCGCAGAAAGTAGAGCAGTTAGTCGACCTTGGGCCACCTTTGATGAATATATTGTTGATGAACTCCCGGATGCCGAGTTAGAGACTGTAATTGAATCTCCTGGGAGAGAATAGCGGAGGTCCTTGATGATATACAGTATGGCTGACATACAAGAGATTGCCTCCGAGTACTATTTAGCCCTGATCGAGGTGGTCGATCACTGCCTTGGCGATCAATACTGGGCACAGAACGTTGCTTCTGATCTACGCAGCGCGGCGGAAAGAGCCGATCGTCGGCGCAATCTATTGTATGAGGCGAAGCGGTTTGATCAAGAACTTCTGGATGTGTTCGAAAGCGATTTCCGTAAGACAATGAGAATCGCTAGGAAGCTGTCCAAACCGGAGGCGGTTCCCGATCAAGAAAGAGGCGCGTTATTGAATGAGGCGCTCTCCCATCGAACTTATCTGGAGGGCCAGGCGACGGGCTATCTAGGAAGGCTAGCTAAGTTGACGGCGGCCGGATGAATCCACGAGTAAGTGTGCCGGTTCAACATGTACGTCCCGACCAGCGGAGCACTGTCCCTGACCAGATAAGGGCTACTTTCGTGCTGGGGACGCCATGTAGGAAAGATGTTTTCCAGCGCTTCGGTGCATCGGTCTGAGGATTGGGTTTGCAGGGCGGATCGCTACGTGACCGAGGGTAGCGGTGCTCTAACCTAGAAGGAGGCGCCGAAAGAGCAACATCCAACTTGGGAGCGCAAGACGCCCAGACCGCGGTGTAGTAGGCCGTGGCTGAAGTGAAAGGACCGCCGACGAGCGGGGTGAAATTTGGCCCCGCTCTTTTTTTGGAGCAGAGGAGGGAGAGAACGATGACAGAGAGGACAATGACCGCTGGGGAGTTTCGCGGTCATCTGCGACAGGAAAGCCTGGATATGATCCACAGGCATGCCGAAGCGGCCGGACGGAAGGACCATAGCTGGCGATCCATTCTCCAGGAGGTCAAAGAGTTCTTCGACTACGACGCGTGGGATGTCATGACCGTGCTCGCGGCCACACTCTACCTTCGGCCAATGACGATGGTCCCCGAATCCTTGAGGCAAGAGGCCGCGGAGTACCAGCGACGGCAGAGGAAGGCCATGCGGCGCGTCGAGGACGTGCAGGCGGAACTCGTGAGCGGCGACGACTCATTCTTCGAATCGTTGGTGGCCGTTGAGCGGCCGCACCCGATGTATCACTTGATTCAGTCCCGAGGTAAGGCGGCGGACTGGCTCAAGAACCTCTTCGCGGCTCATCTCGGGGTGATCTTGGTTGAGACCCGCTGGCCAAATGTGTCCCGTGAGTATCCCGACGCCTCGCCTCGGAGGAAGATGGCCGAGTTCGGAGAGTCCATGCTGTCCCATGTCGGCGTTGACAATCAGGACGACTGGGACCTTGCTGATCGGTACGCCCGCATGAAACACCAGAAGAACCTGCCGCCGGCACCTCGCGATGAAGATCCTGAAGGGTGGGTGCGAGCATCGGCGCTCCACGCGCTTGAGCAGGTCGCCTCGCCCAGGCGCGCAAGCGTCCTCGTATCCCCCCGCTTACAGGAGGCTGCCCGGCGCTGGCTGGTCCCCCACAGGTTGCCAGAGCTTCTCCTTCCAGTGATCTCCTGTGTCTCGGATCAGATGCGACTCATCTATCACCTTGACGCTACCGATCCCGAGATTCAGATTCAGTGGCAGTTCTCGAGCTTCCAAGGAGACAACAACCCTCTCCGCCGGCTTCGGATGTCACCCCCCTGAGTTGACGTCCTAGTACCTGGACAGCGCCGCCGCTCACAGCCTCTCGCACAATACCCATCTCACCCCGCGCCGTTTTATTAGCCCCGCCGATTCTCACAGGTCTAACAAGTTTTCAGACGCTGTGAAACGGGCAATGATAGGGCGTCATGAGCGCACATTCCTATGACCGCCTTAAAGACCTGGAGGCCATGTATCTCCACAGCAGCTGGGATCGTGCCCAACACCGGGCCAGCGCGCAGAGTCGGTTCAATGTCGATCTCATGCAGGTGCTTCTGGTGATCGCTCGCGACCTGCGACGCTTCCACACTGAGAAGATGGAGAAACCGCCCGTGCGAGGAGGCGAGGGGTTTGATGAACACTAGGCCCCGGTCTAATGGGCGCGGCGCCCGATACCCTGGGTGGCAGGAACCCGTGGAGAAGTGGGACACCCCTCTTGAGGAGTTGGGGCCGTGGGACCCCCCGCCATCGGCGGAAGACGGTTGGTCTCCGGTCACTGGGCCACCATCAGATCGACACAGCCGGGTCAGGCCGGCACCCGCTCCACGTCCCGTCTCAAGGCCCCGCCGTGTTGACGGCTTCGCCAAATTGCCGAGATGGCTTGTCGGCGCCGATGTCCTCAAGGACCTGTCTCCAGGCACAGCCAAGGTCCTGATCGCCATGATCTACCACACGAACAGTCGAGCCGAGCTGTGGCCCAGCGTGCCGACCCTGTGCAGGGAAGCCGGGGTCTCACGGCCCACCGCCCAGAAAGCGATCAGGGAGCTGAAGTCGGCAGGCTTGATCCGGCCGGTCGGCGTCACCGGCCGGAACGTCGTCCGATACAGGGTCGCGACGGAGGTGCCCGTGAAGTCAAGTAAGCCTGCCGATGCCGCGACGAAGCAGCAACCGCGACCTGGATCGCAATCGTCGCGCGCGACGGCTCAACCCACGGCAAGTACACGATGACAACCAGGGCAAGAAACTTAGCCGGGTCTGAGGTAATGAACAGGGCAAGAATTTTATCTACCTACGGGGCAAGAAACTTATCCGGAACCGGGCTAAAAAAGTTATCCCGTTACCCAGCTAATTTTCTTATCCCCAAAGAAGAGCAGCGGGAAGGAGAGCAAGAAGAATGAAGTAGAGAAAGAGAAAAGTACGAGGGACAGGCCGAGGGGCGGCCCGAATGCGCGCGCCCTCGGCGCGGCCGCCTTCGGCGGCCTACTTATGTTCGTTCTCGATCAGTTCTGTTGAGGGAGTACCCACGACAAAGGAGATGGCGATGACCGATGACGCGAGCGAGCGGGAGTGGATAGCAGTGAGGCGGCGGGAGACGGAGGCCCAGCGACGAGCCCGTATGCGCATATGGCGCGCAGCAGTTGGTGTGGGGCCGGAGCGGGCCGTGGCGATGGGAGCGGGTGCGCGAGCGGCCCGCTGCCCGCTGACGTTCGGGCGATTCAGGCAACCGACGTTGTTTGATGAGGTTCGCCAGCCGACGGTGACTTCATGATCGCAATTGCACAGGGATAGGAGACTCACGCGGGGCTAGAGGGGGCATTCGATGGCGGCGAGCGCGAGCGAGCGGGGAGGTCGAAGGCGAATGCATGCCCCCTCCCCCGTTCGTCGGCTTTCTCGCGCTGGCAGCCGAGGACGAATGGTCGGCAGGGCCGCCCCGCCTGCCGATCCGGGGCTCCGGGCTTTCTTGCAAGAGTTAGGCAGGATGGCCGCCGATCGAGTCCTGGAGCGGTTCCGGAACGGCCTGAAAACAAAGGACTTCAAGGCGACCTCTATAAAATCCCCTCGGGGGACCCATAGAGACGCAGGCGCTGATCGGACGGGCGCTGCGAGGTCGCAGAAGGAATCCGGATGGACAAACGTTTGATCCCAATTCTTAGCCGGTACGATAAGCGTTCGATGATCTGGAAAGGGCAATTCGTGTGAGCGGTAGGCGAGGGAGAAGCGGACCGCCCAACAACCTGAATGCGGCAAAGCATGGGCTCACGTCATGGCTTCGTCGGCGGGCCTTGCCTCGACACAAACAGCACATCGTGAGGCTCGTGCAGGAGTACCGGGGTGGCCTCCTGTCCTGCAAGGGCGGGGCGGACGCGGCGACCGAGGTAGAGAGGGCACTGATCGAGAACGCCTCCCGTGCATACGGGGCTTGCCTGCTGGTCCTTGAAGAGGCGGCAGTGCGGGGCCTGGTGCATAGCTTCAACGGGACCTGGGACCTGAGCCCCGGGTTCGCTCGGCTCGCGGGCTTCTTGAACTCGGAGCGTGCGGCCCTGCTGGGGCTCGGCCTGGGTCGAAGGGCCAAGGACGTGGCAACGCTAGACGCGCTGTTGGGCGAAGGGGCGGGGGAGAGCGGGGCATGAAGGCAAGGTTTGTTCCCGCCATCCGCTACATCCGCCGGATGGTCCGCCTGCCCGACGGCGCTCCCGTCTCACTGGCCGAGCATCAGGTGAACATTCTCGATCACGTCCTCACGCCCCGCGACGGCCGCCTGCCTTACTCGACGGTTGTCTGGAGCGAGCCCAAGAAGAGCGGCAAGACGGCGATCGCCTCGTGGGTCTGCTCCTGGGCGTTGAACATCCTGGGGCCGCGGTCGGAGGTGTTGGTCGTCGGCAATGACAAGGAGCAGAGCCAGGCGCGGGTGTTCGCAGAACTCGTCCGGGTGCAGCAGGCGCACCCGACGTTGAAACAGCGGATCGTCAGAGCGACCGACTCGCTCCTCGTGCTCGACGACGGCTCGACCTGCCGGGCCGTGGCGCTCGACGCGCCGGGTGAAGCTGGGCCTGATCCCGTATTGGTCTGCCACGATGAAGCGTGGGGCATCACGTCGGAGCGCGCGCGTCGCCTGTTTGATGAGCTGACCCCGCCGCCGACCCGACCTCTCGCCTGCCGCTGGGTGAGTAGTTATGCCGGATATTCTAACGAGAGCGTCACCCTCGAAGAGCTGTACCGGCGGGGCCTCGATGGTGTCCCGATCCTCAATCTCCCCGATTCGTACGCGAACGGCTCGCTCTTCGCGTTCTGGAGCCACACGCCGAGGATGCCGTGGCAGACCGAGAGCTACTACAAGGATCAGCAAGCCGAGTTGAGACCGCGGGCCTTCCTTCGCCTGCATCGCAATCAGTGGGTGACCGTGGAGGGGGCCTTCCTCGACCCCGCAAAGTTGGAGGCCGCGATCGACAAGGGCGTGATCCTGCGTCCTCCAACGTCAGGCATCCGGTATCGGTTCTTTGCCGACAACAGCGGCGGGAGCGCCGACGACATGGTGCTGGCCGGGGGACACGCGGATGAGGGGCGGCTCGTCCTCGACGGCGTGTGGGATCAGGCGGCGAAGGTCCCCTTCGACCCCACGCAGACCATTGCCCGTTTCGCCGCCATCGCCAAGAGTTACGGGGCGTCCCGGATCGTGGGCGATACCTACGGCGGGAAGCTCTTTGTGTCCGTGTACGCGAAGCACGGGATCGCCTACGAGGTCTGCCCCCTCAGCCCCTCGCAGTTGTACGAGGCGATGGAGCCCGGCCTCAACGCCGGGACCGTGCGGCTCGTCAATCACGCCCGGCTGATCGAGCAGCTTGGGGCGCTCATCGAGAAGGGCAATCGCATCGGCCACAAGTACGGCGGGCATGACGACTACGCGATCGCGACGGCGGGGTGTCTGTATCTGCTCGCCAACGCGACCGGACGCCCCCTCTCCGAGATCCTCGCAGAGATCAGCCTCGGCCGCCCGCGCGACGCCGCGCCGCTCGCCACGCGCGGGACGAGGCCCTACGATCGCGCCCCGTGGATCGCGGCGAGCAGGCAGAGACGAGAGTCCAGTGATCCGCGAGTGGCCGCATACGACGCAGGACGAAACACGGTCGGGTCTGACGGCAGTGACAACCCCGACCCTTGGTTAACGTGACGACGCCCGAGAAGGAAGAGGGACACGAGATGAAGATCGTGACGATGCCGAACAGAGGGCAGGTCAAGGAGTACACCGTAGCGTGGGGCAACAAGGCCAAGGTCTACACCCAGGACGGCCGCCAAGTCACGCGCAGCCGCGACGACATCCAGGCGGCCCTGACGACGCGCGCGGAAGAGCTCGCCGTTGCCAGAGGCTACAGTGGGGTCGGACGCTTCGAGCGCCTGGACTACGAGCGGGCCCTCGCCGAGATCTCGCCGGCCGACCGCGCGATGGAGCGCAACCTCGGGCCAATCACGCCGGAGGAGGTCGAAGTGCGCGAGTTGGAGGTGTGGCAGGCCGCGAATCCCCACGCCAAGGATCATGCAGAACTGCGCCACCTCGCGAAGCAGGCGATCGAGAAGCGGCGAGCGTACCTGCATCAGGACCAGGCCGCCGCGATGCTGATTCGACAGGGCAAGGCGCGGTCGCTGCGTGAAGCCTTCGCGATGGCGAACGCTGCTGCGCCTGACATTGCCAAGCTCGCAGGTCTACCCATCGAGCAGGACTACGGCGCCGGCCCGGCGGAGACGAGCCACGAGGCGGCCCTGCGCGCGAGCCGCGCCGCGCTGGTCCGCCAGGTCGCCGCGAGCGCGTTGCAGCGCGGGATCAGCCAGCCGGACGGCCATGAGCGAGACTGGATTGACTCGTGGTACGGCACGAACCTGCCGCCGCCCCCGCCGGTCGCACGGACCGACCAGCAGGCCGCGATGGACGCCTACAACGCGCGACGGGAGCAGTTCGTCGAGGGCGTGCTTCAGGACGCGCGACGGGCGCTCGCCGATCCCGCCGAGCGGGCCAAGTTGAAGCCCACGCGGTTGGGCGGGTGATGGAGGGACCCATGAGCGCAAAGACGAAACTCAACGAAGCCCCCGCGACAAACCGCGACAACGGCGAGCGGCCCGGAGAGGCGCTGGCCTTGGCCGTCGCGGAGGCCGAGCGGGCCGTACAGGCGGCGGAGGCCGACCGGGACGCCCACCAGGGCGAGATCGAGCGCTCGATTCAGGAGAAGGCGGCCCTAACCGAGACGCTCGACCAGTTGACCCTGGCCGGCGACTCGCCAGCGGCGGAGCGGACCGCCGACCGCCTGGGGGCCGTGGAGAAGCTGATCGACTCCAGGACGCGAACGCTGGCGAAGCGCGAGGCCGCCATTCAGGAGGCGCGGAAACGACTCTTCGAGGCGAAGCGCGAGCAGGGGCGACATCGGCTCGTCGAGCTTGCGGAGATCCTGGAAGAGCGCAACCGGCTGACCATCGAGCACCTCGACGCGGCGGCGAAGCTCCAGGAGGCGAACATCCTCGACCGGAGCGAGGCCGAAGGGCTCTCCGGTGAATTCGGGCTGGATCGCGTCCGATGCCAGTTGGCGGTCCCGAAACATGTGATCCGATCGAAGGGCATGGAGATGATCCGATCTCGGGTTGACGAGGCGCACGCGTTTGGCGTGACCATCACGCCGGAGCGGTGAGCGATGGCTGAGCCGATCTACGTCATCGTCAACACCGGCGGCGTCACCTCGGGGGCGTTCGCCCTGACGCACCCCCAGTTCCCGCTGGTGGTGCAGGTGCCGTCGTTGACGGCGTCGGAGGTCAGGCCGCAATTCAGCGCGGTGTCGGGGAGCGGGTTCTCGGACCTCATGCGGGACGACGGCTCGGGGGCGCCGTTCCTGGTGCACAGCGGCGCCGGCCCGGCGATCGGAGTGCTGACGCGGCCCCCGAGCCCCTGGGGTCGGGTGAGTGTGATCACGTCTCAGACAGCGGTGCGAACGTTCACGCTGTTCCCGACACGGTAATCCGATCGAGTGCGGGGGGTGAATCTTGGTGAGCCCCGTACCGTCGAGCGCGCGCCTCGGCGCTCTTCCTCACCGAGACGATAGGGATGGGCAAGCTGCTCGGCCTCGCCCGCCATCCGGCCGCCGTTCTCCCGGTGGCAAGGGGGCAGCCGGGCATTTCACCACACGGGGCGTGAGGCCATGGAGACCACATCCTACTGCGCAGCGTGCGGCCACTGGCAACGGCGAGCGGCGACCGTCCACCTGTACAACGTCGTCTCCACGCCGGTCAAGGTGGACATCGAGCACCTAGACGCCGAGCGTTGCGATCACTGCCGGAAAACCTTCGTGAGCCGAGCGGCCCTGAAAGCGACGCTTCGGCAGCTCGTGCATCGGGTGGCGGACCACGACCCCTCGCTTCCCAGGGTGACAATCCGCCGGATCGCGGAGCAGGTCGCAAGGGCATTGAATGTGGGGGTGAGAAGGGCTTCCCCCTAGGGGGCGGCTTTTTGGGGCCTAGAAGCGATTTATAATCGCTTTTAGCAGGGGATATGGGACGGGTCAGGGACCAGGTTGGAGCCTGTACGTGCTGTGGGGAGGCGTTCAGGCCGACCCGGCAGCGGCAGGAGCGGTGCCAGGGGTGCCGTCGCCGGCTCGCCATGAAGCGCCACGCGGCGAAGCGGCTCACGCAGCTTCAGCCGATGCTGACGGCGCTGGACAACCTGCGGCTGTGGATGGTGGCCGAGATCGAACGGTGGGAGCGGATTACCGGTGGGGATTGACAGGGAAGTTGCGAGCCTGATAGGGTAAAGGCTCTCCCGACAAGGGCGCTGCTTTTGGTTTTGCGAAGGTCCTGCGTGTACTCTCTGGTGAGAGGTGAAAACGATGGCTGGTCTTCTGGCGCGGCCGTTCCGATCTGAAATCCAATACCAGGGCCAGTACGCCGACTTTGCCTTTGACCTCTTTACCGCGTCTGCGCCCGTGTATCGGAATATGTTGACGTTTCTCGGGAGGTACGGTGCTACTCTAAGGGATCTCAGGCAGGACGCCCCAACCGTGGCAGATGCGAATATCAGTTGTACTCTCTTTGATCTCACTACCACGGTCCGATTTTACCTTGACCGGCTTGAAGTCACCTTCGCGAAGTTCCACGAGGTCGGCGGTGAGCATGCTACACATATTTGCCTCGACGCTTGGGGCGCTTTGCAGGCCAGCGATTCGACGATTAGGCTTGCAAGGCACACAGTGGTATTGGGCTTTCACGCTGACCTGGTGAAGGGGACTATTGAGGAGTTGATCGGACAGCATGTCGCTCCGTCGAAGATTTTTGGCGACAAGACGAGGAGTGCCATACTCTACTATCTGAGAGACCAGGGTGAGGTCGGCGCAGGGAGCAATGTCTACCTCGATCGGTCACTGCTGAAGGACGGCGCGCTCTATGTCAAACTGACCCTGGTGCTTGATGCGGCACAGGTCCCTCTTGAGAAAGTACGGGATCGCGTGAACGACGTCTTGGCGTCTATCGCAAAACACATGGGTCTCGAAGTGGAGCGGACGCACTAGGATGGCGACGATACCAGGACACGAACAACTCGTGCGACAGACGCCGTTCGAGCAAGGGTGGATGATCACTGGTCAGACGCCCTTCGAGCGAACATGGACGGTTCCCAGCCAAGGTGTCCCTTCCGAGCCTGGGGAATCGGGGGAGCGCGAAGGTTACTTGAGCCCCGACGTCGCGCTTGAGCCGAATGCGATTCTCCCCTTAGTGCGGCCTCGACGATCTGGGCGAGAGCACAAGGCGACACTGTTCACAGCCATCGGTTCGTTAGGGTCGGTCGGCTCGCGGTGGGTTGGGATGGCGAATGTCCCACAAACGGCAACAGGGGTGATACCTCTGCACGCCGGGCTACCCGAGACTCGTCGGCTGATAGCTCACACGGTTGCGGGAATTTACGTGTGGGCTGCGCAGATGCAGGCACAACAGAGCCTCGCTCGGGCTATAAAGGCGTGGGAGCCTCGACCTACCGCAGCGTGGCAGACCGCTGTGACCGACATTCTGGAGCGGACTCGCCACACCGAAATACGCGAGGCCGTTTCTCCGGCCGCAGAAGAGTATGCTAAATCCCTCGGGGTCTATGGATCTCTGATTCTGTCCAAAAAGCTTGTCTGGGAAACCTTCCCAAACTTGCGGCACCTGTCGATCGGTCGGGAGGAGGATATGGAGGAGGGGGTTCACCCGGTGATTCGGTTCACGATCACGACCCCAGACTCGGTCGAGCGCGTGCTTGAACTCGATGACCAGTTGAAGAGTGCCTTCTGCCGTATGACACCGCCGCGCCATCAACCCCGCTTTAGTTTTACCTATCAATTTGAGGCATGAATCCTATTGAATTTCTGAACGTTGCCAACCGCCTGCATGATTCGCCGGATGAGGCCGAGAGGCGAACGTCCATAAGTCGGTCTTACTATGCTGCATATCACATACTTTTCCAGGCTCTGTCAGTGAAAAACGTGCGATTCGGAGGGACGGCGGATGATCACGGCCGGCTTGCCCGTTATCTCGCTGACAGCGGAGATTCCCGAGCCCAAAACATAAGTGCACACCTAAACACGCTCCGATATAGCCGAGTTGATGCTGACTACAGAATGAATAAGCCCATAGAGCGAATGCACAGTCAGCTATCATACCTATTGGCTGACAAAGCAATCACGGCCTTCAATACTATCAGTAGTCCAGATATTCAGACTATCGTTAATGCAATCAAATCCCTGCCCTTCGATGCTTAGATAGTTTTTTTGGTTTTATTTGCTTATATATATTAGATATATTATAATTATTATCATGACATCGGAGGTGACATGTCTCAGAAGGAAGGGGCGAAGACAACTGTAACGATGATGGTGCGGAAGGTCCCTCGTAAGGTCCACCGGGCTATCAAGGTCGAGGCGGCCAGGCGCGGCGTCACGATCAACGCGCTCATCCTGGAGCTGCTTTCGCAGGAGGCGGAAAAGTTGAAAGACTGAGGAGCGAAGCGCCTCGTGGGAGGTCGTCACCTGCACGAAGGACAACATACTAAATCGTAAGACCGAATAGGAGGGAAGAGTCATGGCAACACGACGGACAGAAGACCGGCGGATGACCGGCGAGGCTGCGGCGTTCTCGGGATTGAGGTTCGCAACCTACGCCAGGAGGAGTACCGATGACGCGAGGGACGCGGACCACACGTCCGTGGCGCGGCAGATCGAGCAGGCAAGGGCCTACGTCGAGCGCAAAGGCGGCGAGGTGCTCGCCGATCACATCTACGTGGACGAGGACACCAGCGGGGCCGAGTTCAGGGCGCGTCCCGGATTGCTGCGCCTGCTCAACGCCCTGGAGAACGGCTGCCCGTTCAACGCGGTCGTGATGGGCGACGACGACCGGCTCGGGCGCGAGCAGTTCGAGACCGGCTACCTCCTCAAGCAGATCACCGACGCCGGGTGCCGGATCTTCTTCTACCTCGACGCGCGCGAGGCCGTCCTCGACAGCGCGACGGCGAAGTTCATGCAGGCCGTCCGCAACTTCGGGAGCGAGCTGGAGCGCGAGAAGGCCCGTCAGCGGTCACGGGACGCCGCCGAGCGGAAGGCCCGCCAGGGCTTCGTGACGGGCGGGGAACCCTTCGGCTACGAGAACGTCCATTACAAGGACGGCAAAGAGGTCCCACGGGGCAGCCCGCACGACTATGTCAAGCGGCGGATCAAGGCGGACGAGGCGGAGGTCGTTCGTAGGGTCTTTCGCATGTACGAGGCGGGCTATGGGCAAGTCGTCATCGCCAAAACAATGAACGCACATCCTGAGTACGCCGAGCAGCTTCGAGAGTTCTTCGGCAAGAAGCCCCCCGCGCCGCCTAAGCATGGGTCGCGGTCGTGGGCCCCCGCCGCAATCCGGGAGATGCTGTATCGCCGCCTCTACCATGGTGTGATCGTGTGGGGCCGTACGACCAAGACGGATAGGGGCGGCCGCGCTGGCGTCTCTCTGAAACGCGACAAGCGAGACTGGTTGGTTGTCACTGACCCTTCGCTGAAGATCGTGCAAGACGACCTGTGGGACGCCGTGCAGGACCGCCTCAGGTCTGTCAACGAGACCTATCTCCGAGACTGTCGAGGCAAGCTGTGGAGCAAGCCTGATCTTGGGCGTGAGGGCAAGTATCTGCTCACAGGCCTGGCGGAGTGCGGGCTCTGCGCTTGGAACCTCGCCGTGCTGGGTGGCGTGCGCCGTGTCTACGGCTGCACCCACTACCACCGCCGAGGGGTCTGCTCAAACGGCCTCGCCCAGCCGGTGACCCTCGTAGACGACAGCTTCCTGGCCGAACTGGAGCGCAAGATCATGACCCCAAGGCAGTTCCGCGAGGCGGTCGAGTTTGGCGTTGAGCGGGTCCGCGAGGAGCTGGGCCGGGAACCCGATCTGACATCGCAGCTTGAGCGCGAGCGGAGGGGGTTGCAGCAGACACTCGACAAGTGGGAAGCGTCCCCACTTCACGATCCCGAGAAGGAGGTGCTCATTCTTCCCAAGATCCGGAAGGCGGCGGACCGGATCAAGGCCATCAACGCCGAGCTCGCCCGCCTGACCGGCACCCCCAAACTGGACAAGAAGCTGCTAGATCATTTCGAGCGGCAGATTGCCGGTGAACTCGGCCGCTTCGCCGACGTGCTCAAGGGCAACATCCCCCGCGCCAGGCAGGCCCTGAAGAAGCTGCTGGTGGAGCGCGTGGCGTTCACCCCTGTCGATGCTGGGAACGGGAAGCAGACCTACGAGTTCAACGGGAAGTTGAGTTACGGCGCGCCTCTCCACGGGGTAATATATTCGCCACGCCGCCCGTTGGGGCCACCATCTGTGTATATCGGCATGCTGGAGCATCTCGATCTGAAAGGTGCCCTCTCGCGATGACCCTCCTTGCCGCGATCAGCATCAGTACCGTCGCTGCCGCTGTGCTCGCCCTGGTCGCGCGGCGCTTCCGTCAACCGCTCATCCTGGGGTATATCGTAAGCGGGGCGTTGCTCGGCCCTCACGTCGGCCTGGGCGTGATCACCGACGAAAGCAGCATCGAGCTGATCTCCGAGATCGGACTCATACTGCTGCTGTTCATCATCGGTCTGGAGATCAGCCTGCCGCGATTGCTCCAGGCCGGTCGAAGCATCACGGTCAGCGGTCTGCTTCAGGTCCCGATTTGCGCCGGGCTGGCCTGGCTGGCGCTGGGAGGGGTGGCCGCCGCGGCCGGGGGACCGTTCGACCGGCTGTACCTGGCCATCGCCACGAGCATGTCCTCTACGTTGATCGTGGTGAAGCTCCTGTCCGACAAGTTCGAGCTGGGCACGTTTGGAGGGCGCGTCACCCTCGGGATTCTGGTCTTCCAGGATCTCTGGGCCATCGCCTTCATCTCGCTGCAACCCAATCTCCAGAACCTGCAGCCAGCCCTGCTGATTCGTTCGTTTGCGGCGGGGCTGGGGCTCCTGGCCGCCGCCGCGCTACTGGCTCGGTTCGTGCTGCCCCGGCTGTTTCGGTTCATGGCGACGTCCCCTGAATTGATGCTGGTCAGCTCGATGGCGTGGTGCTTTCTCGTCGCCGGTGTCGCGGCGCGAGCAGGCCTTTCCGCGGAGATGGGCGCGCTCATCGCCGGTGTCGTCATCGCATCGTTCCCGTACAGCATCGAGGTCGTCTCGCGGGTGTCCGGGGTGCGGGATTTCTTCATTACGCTCTTTTTCGTCGCCCTGGGCCTCAAGATTCCCGAGCCTTCTCTGCCGCTGCTGCTCATGGCACTGGGCGGGGCGGCGTTCGTCATCCTGAGCCGCTTCGTCGCCATGTATCCGATCTTCGCGGTTCTCGGGCTCGACACGAGGACCGCCGGGGTCGTCGCGATCAACCTTGGGCAGACCAGCGAGTTCTCACTCGTGATCTTTTCGCTGGGGGTTGGCCTCGGCCATGTGAGTCAGGCCGCCGCGTCGTTGGTCCTGTACACGCTCCTGGTCACGTCGGTGTTGTCCACCTACGGGATCCTGCGCAACCACGCGCTGGCCAGTTGGCTCGCCGGGTTGATGGAACGCGTGGGCCTTCCCCGCTGGCTGGGCGGTGCGGCGGCGCAGCAGGAAGAGCGGCCGTCGCATGGGCACGATGCCGCGCGCGATCTGTTCCTCCTGGGGGTCTCGCGGGAAGGACTGGCGCTGATCGAGCATTTCGACCGCCACGCGCCCGCGATGAAGCAGCGGATCGTCGCGGTCGATTTCAATCCGGAGACGCTCGAAATCCTCGAGAGGCACGGTGTGGAGCACTACTACGGAGACATCTCGAATGTGGAAAGTCTGCGTCACGCGGGAATCGAGCGGGCTTCCATCGTGATCTCGGGCATTTCTGACTGGTTCCTGAAGGGAACCAGCAATCTCCAGCTCCTCCACGAGGTTCGGGCGCTGACCCGCTCAGCGAAGGTCGTGCTGACCGCCGACACTCTGGAGGGCGCAAAGCAACTCTACGCGGCGGGTGCGGACTATGTGCTGGTTCCCCAGGCGCTGACCGCCGAGCATCTCTACCGAATCTTCTCCGACAACTCGCCCAACGCGCTGACCAGGGCGCGTCAACTCCAGACCTCCGATCTCTTCCGTCGCTCCTGACTTGAGTCCCACTGTCGCCGCGGGATCCCGCGCAGCTGCCCCGGTGCGGTTTGCGATTGAGCGTGGGGGCGGTCGCAGCCCCCTGTCCTTCGGGGCGTCATTGGGTCAGTGGATCGGGCTGTTGGCGCTCCGCCGCGACCGAGGCCCGGGCCAGTTCGGCTTCAAGCCGGCGGATCCTGGACCTCAGCTTGAGCTGTTGGACAAGACCGACCAGCGAGGTAAACACGATCCCGATCGCGATGGACAAAATGATCACCATCGCGAGCGGCGCGCCCTCGATCCGCCAGGTCAGGAAGCGAATCACGACGGGATCGATGTTCTGTAGTGCGAAGATAGCACCTGCCGCCCCAATCACGATCATCAAGACGTACACGATCGACATGGCTCGACCTCCTCATCGTTTACCAGTTCGTCGTCAGCGGGTCTTTCTGGTCTCTCCGCAGTCATGAATCCCCAGCGTCAGGAGACGGGCCATCTCACGATAGGTGTAACGTACCCCATTCCCGTCGTGGCGGCGAGCGGATTGTACGACACCCATCGCCGGGCCGCCTCGAGGCGACGACGGCCCAGACTGGGGGAGGTCAGGGACCGATTCGGGTGACCTTCAGGCAGTCCCCGCGGGCATACTTGACTGTATGGGCGTGAAACTGAAACGGCCGGTCCTGTAGGACCGAGTCGATGATAGAGCGACGTTTGTCGATGCTTCTTTCCCTCTCCTTGCACGAATAGTTGAATCGTTCGACGGTGCCATTCGCCCTGATGACGGCGCTCACAAAGGCATCATTGACGCTCACTAACAGCCGTGTCGGCTCGCTCTCTAACATGCCACGGTCAATCCACGTGCAGTCATCCGATCGCACCGGCTGTACACTGCCGGCGTAATTCCCCCTGTGGAACACGATCCACGCGCCGCTCCCGTCGCTACCGGAATGGAGTTCAATCGTCATATTGCCCCCGCTGCGGCACGACAGGACGTAACTCGTTGCGGCGTGCACAGGGCTGCCGCTGGTCACCATGAGCCCTGCAGCCGCCAGCCACGCTGCGAGCAAGTCACCTGGGAGCGCTAATCGATGTCGCGCCATCTCACCATCCGCTGTTGTTGGGTCGGTCGTCGGGACGCACAATACCATCACACTGGAGAATCGTTTGCGAGGTCCGTTCACTCGAGGTGTGCGAGGAGTCATCGATCACCGGCATTATACTCGACTACGGTGCAATTGCCTACTGATGGGATCGATCCAATTGTCGACGTCCAATTGGCGACCCATTCTCCGGATCATTTCCCGCCAGGCAACGATTCAGCGAGGCCGCCTTGACATGCGGGGATGGCCGTGTGATAAGGTTCCGTCCACTGACGTGATCGGCAGGGCAGAGGCGGACTGGGGCCGTGACACCTATTAGAAGGGGAGGCGTATGAGTAATGCGAAGCGGCTTCGCCGGCTGTTGGATCAGCCCGGCATCCTGGTATTGCCAGGGGCGTACGATGCGCTCTCGGCGCACATCGCGGCGCAGTGCGGATTCGAGGTCGTCTTCACCTCCGGCTTCGGGCTGGCGGCATCGGCGCTTGGGCTCCCGGACCTGGGGCTCATGACGATGACGGAGTCGCTGGATCGGGTGCGCCACATGGTGCGCGCGGTCGATGTACCGGTGGTCGCCGATATGGACACCGGGTATGGGAACCCGCTGAACGTGATACGGACGGTCGAGGAGTGTCTGGGACTCGGGGTTGCGGGGATCATCCTGGAGGATCAGGAATGGCCGAAGAAATGCGGGCACATGGAGGGGAAGCGGGTGATCCCGCTCGAGGATCATGTGCAGAAACTGAAGGCGGCGGTGCACGCGCGCAGCAGGGATGACCTGATACTCATCGCCCGCACTGATGCGCGCGAGCCGCTTGGGCTGGATGAGGCGATCCGTCGCGGCCGCGCGTTTCGCGATGCCGGCGCCGACGTCATCTTCATTGAGGCGCCCCGCTCGGTGCAGGAGCTGGAGCAGATCGCGCGAGCGATCCCGGACGCCCACCTGTTTGCCAATATGATCGAAGGCGGAAAGACCCCGTTTCTGAGCGCCAAGGAGCTGGAGCAACTGGGCTACAAGATGGTCGTGTATCCCCTTTCGGCGTTGTTCAGCGCCGCCAAGGCCACCTTGGAGACGCTTCGAGCGTTACGAGAGCAGGGGACCACCAGTGGCGCACCGACTCTCCTGCCGTTCAAGGAATTCGAAAAGATAATCGGCCTTCCGCGCTATCGCGAACTGGAGCGCCGATTCGTGACGTAGGGTGGCGCTCCTGTGGGACGTAACCGCGTATGGGTTGCCGGCGTAATACGATGTGAAATGCGGAATGATGGATTGCTTCGATCGCGTCGCTGCCTCGCAATGACAGGAAGGCAGGGAAATTCGATGAGAACGGTTCTTGCGATTGTCTCGGTCCTGGTCGTCGTTGAAGTGGCGGGCCCGGCCTGGGCGGCGACATGGCCGGCGATACCGGCGCGGCTGAGCGTCGCAGAGGGCGAGGTCTTGGTTCAGGCGGTGGGCTCGCCCGAGTGGACCGTCGCCTCGGTCAATTTCCCGCTGGGCCCCGGCGATCGGGTGCGGGTGGCCGGCGGCGGAAGGGCGGAGGTCCAGTTCGCCGATGGGGCCATTGTGCGCCTCAATCGCGATACGAGTATCGAGCTCCAAGGCTCCTCGGGCCGCGCATCGTTCGGGGCGCGAATCGGGCTTGAGTTCGGAACGGCCATGTACTCTGTTCGTCGGACGCGTCCGAACGGCGGCCTGTTTCAGGTCGATCTCCCCCAGGCTTCTCTGCGCGCCTCAGCCATCGCCACGTTCCGATCCGATCTGCTCCCGGATGGCTCGTTCCAGGTATCGGTCCGTTCCGGCGAGGTGCTGGTGGAGACCGCGGCCGGCCCGATCGAGGCGCGAACCGGGGATTTCGTGCGTTTCGACCCGGACCTTCGACCACGCCTCTATACGCTGGTCGAGGGCGATGACTTCGACCGGTGGAGCAGCCTGCGGGATCATGAGCTCTCGCGGGTCGCGGGCACCGCTCACATTCCGCCCGCGCTTGCAGCCTACGGTCCCGAGTTCGGGACGCACGGACGCTGGGTGACGGATCCGAGCTACGGGTATGTGTGGGCCCCCTTCGTCGAAACGGGATGGACACCGTTCCGGGATGGGCGGTGGGTCAGGTGGCGAGACGAGTTCGTCTGGATCGCAGATGAGCCGTGGGGGTGGGCCCCCTATCATCACGGTCGCTGGTGGTTCGCGGCTGGGGTCGGCTGGGTCTGGGTTCCGCCGGTCGAACCTGAACTGATCTGGAGTCCGGGCGCCGTCGCCTGGTTGCATGGCCCCGAGTTCGTGGCCTGGGTGCCGCTTGCACCCGGGGAAATCTATCGTCCGAGCACGACGCACGTCCACGTCACCCATGTCCATATCACAAAGACCTTCGTGAACGCCAAGGTGAGACACGCGTTGGTGGTTGCCAAGCAAGCGACCTTCCACGCGGGCGGGCGAGGCTCGGTTTCGTCCGCCGAGTCCCCGGGTCTCTTTGGTGCCGGCGCGCGGGTGGCTTTCGGGCCGCCACCGGGGCCTGCGCCGTCGAGGCCGGCGTCCTTACCGTCACATTCGGTCAGGACGCGCGAGGCGACGCCTGTCCGCATCGGTCACCGCGTGGGAGGGTTCGGCTCCAGACAGGCTGTCGCTGACCCGATCGACTCAAGCCGTCACCGCGGTATACCACCCGGAGTCGATCGTCCGGACACGCCCTCCAGAAGCTCAGTATCGAGCGGCCCAATTCAGAGATTCCCAACGGGGGTGACGGGCGGACGTGTCGCTCCAAGCATTCCGGTGCCGGCGACACCGGCAGTCGGTCCGTCGCGATCGGCCATCGGAAGCCGGGGCGCCTCGGTTGCTCCGGCGCCGGGGGTGAACAGGTCGGGCGTGTCCATGCAGGGGTCCGGCGCGCGACAAGCCCGGTCGGTTCACGTAGCGTCGCCGTCCCGAGCTGTCGCCCAACGCCCTGACGTGGCGGCCGGCACACGGATGGGGTCGGCACCAGGGGAGACCATGCCTGCCAGAGGACATCCGCCCGGCGTCCTGGCCGGTGGCCGCTAGCGGTCCCTCAACGGACCCAGCCTTCCTGCCGATTCTTCAGCGATCCCACACGCACCAAAGATTGGCAACGGTCGCGTCATTGGGTTCGCAATCGCTTCCCCCAGTGTGACCTCCGCGAAGCAATCCCGCGCTGCGTCCGAATTCCACGCCTTCACCGGCACGACCCATCGGCGAGGTGCCTTGCGGTCCGGGATTCATTTTTTTCTTGCAGTTTCGGCCAAGAGGTGGTAGACACACGACCTATATCTTGTATGAAATACAGGGGTGAGGGTCATGCAGGGCGGGATGGTCGAGTGTCCCTTTTGCAAGGGGTTCAAGAAGATCGGGTGTCCGACGTGCGGGGGTGCCGGGCTGGTACGGAGCGACATGGAGCCACGCTCGGCGCGCGGGTGCATGAACTGTGGGGGCCTGGGAATCTGCGCCTGTACTGTGTGTTCGGGCGAGGGCATGATGCCCGTCGTCCCATTCTAGGGAGGTCATACGCGTGACTGTCTCTGCCTTCATCTTTCTGGAGTGTGCCGCAGGCCGGGCCAAGGATGTGGCCAAGCAGGTTGCAAAGATCTCCGGGGTTAAGCTGTCTTATGCTGTCACGGGCCCGCACGACGTCATCGCGTTCGTCGAGGCCGCCGATATCAACGCCTTGGGGACGACCATCGTGTCAAAGATCCAGGGAGTCTCCGGGGTGCTCCGCACAACCACTAACGTAGTCGTCAAATAGCCCACCGTCTTACGTCTTGATCCGCACCCCTTCCTTCTCTGACGCGCCCAGTCGGGTCAGAGCGACCTGTGTCTTCCTCCGGCATTGTCCGCCCCAGTCCTCGAATCGCCCCGAAAAAAGTCCTTGACAAGATTGAGTAGAGTTAGCTACAGTGCGATACTCTATTAGATAGTGAGTTATTGAAGTAGAGAACCGGCCAATTAAGAACTTCCGGCGCGGCCTCCCTGCGGCAGCGAGCAGAGAGGTCGTCAGATTCGAACCATGGAGGACCCCAGATGGCTTCCCCGATTCACGACCGGCGACCGACAGTCATGACCCTCGAGGAGGTGTCGAAGTATCTCAGGATCAATAAATCGACGGTCTATCGAA
>Ga0187893_10006336_pt1 | contig 20342 bp, 20 predicted proteins | sample MA1701074metaG_FD_139574 | JGI IMG/M metagenome (GOLD analysis project Ga0187893, IMG submission 139574) | White microbial mat communities from a basaltic lava cave in the Kipuka Kanohina Cave System on the Island of Hawaii, USA - MA170107-4 metaG ...
CATGCAAGGTACCTGGAAAATCCGTCGATCCTCCAGGCGGACCGCCGACAGGCGTCGGCCCCACAGGCAACCCGAGTCCAGAGCCAGGAGGTTTTTCTCGGCCAGCAAGCCAAGCGCGGACCAGTGACCACAGATGACCGCGGCATCCAGGCTCCTGCGGTTCGGCACGGCAAACCACGGAACATAGCCCTCCGGGATGTCCTCGAGACGGCCCTTGTGACCGAACTCCATGTGTCCGTCAGCGGTGCATATCCTCAACCGGGTCATTACGTTGACGATCACGCGCAGTCGATCATATCCGGACAACGAATCACTCCAGCGATCCGGCTGATTTCCGTACATGTGCGCCATCAGGCCGCGATACCCTGATCCCCGCAGCACTTCCTCGACTTCGTGCCCGAGATCGAGCGCCTTGGCTATGCTCCACGACGGCAACAGGCCGGCGTGAACCATGGCGTATTCGCCTTCCACGTGCATCATCTGCAGCCCCCGCATCCATGCAAGCAACTCTTCCCGGTCCGGGGCCTCGAGAATGTCTGCGAGTGTGTCGCCCTTGTGCGCCTTCGCGCGGACCTCGGCGACCATCAACAGATGCAGATCATGATTGCCGAGCACTGTCACCGCGCCGTTGCCGAGGCCTTTGACGAACCGCAGCACTTCCCGAGATTGCGGGCCGCGGTTCACCAGGTCGCCGACAAACCACAAGCGGTCGCGCGTTGCGTTGAAACCGATTTCCTGTAGCAGATCCCGCAGCGGGTCGTAGCAACCCTGCAGGTCGCCGATCGCGTAAGTCGCCATCTGGAAGCAGTGGCTGGTGGCTGGTGATAGGAGAATAGTAAGGCCAAGCGCCGGGTGCCGCATGCCGATCCCTGCGGAACCGCGGCCGAAGGAAAAGCGTATCGAGTGTTGCGCTTTTGCTTCCGGCCACTTGCCACCGACTGCCTGCCGCTTATTTTCCCTGGCTGACCAGGTAATCCACCGCGGCCTTGATATCGGCGTCGGGAACGGCCATTGCGCCGCCCTTCGGAGGCATCAGATTCTTTCCCTTGATCGCGCTGCCGTACAGTGCATCCTTGCCCAGCGCGATGCGTGGCGCCCACGCAACCTTGTCGCCGGTCTTGGGCGCGCCTGCGACGCCGGCGGCGTGGCACATGGCACAGGCCGTATCGTAGATTTTCTTGCCGTCGGCCGGGCCAACTGCCGGCTTCGCCGCGGCCAGCGCAGTCTGCTGCGCGCCGCCGGCCGCCGCCGGGGATTGCGTCGCGATATCGGGCACGGGCGCGCCGGCCTCCCTGATGGCGACGTCGCCGACCGGTTTGAGCCGCCGCGCGACAGCTTCTTCGCTCATCGCGGCGCTCTTTGGGTCGATCTTCAAACCGCCGGTGACAAACTCGGCAATCATGACGATTAGGAACACGGGCACTACGAAGGCAAGCGCTATGACGACGATAAGTTGTTTCGGCGACTTTATCGGAGACGAACGCTCTTCTTTGTGCAGCTCGGCCATGAAAAACCCTTGGTAAAACCAGTTGGAAGCGGCGAATTATAGGTTATTCGTCCTGCCCGAAACAGGACCCTGATGGACTCAAAACCCCGTTTGCCCGTAAACTGTTGCTCCATTGCGCCCGTAGCTCAGCTGGATAGAGTGTCGGTCTCCGAAGCCGAAGGTCGTGGGTTCGACTCCCGCCGGGCGCGCCAGATTCCTCCGCTGTTCCTCCTCGATTTTCAGCTGTTCACTTGAACGAATCAGTCGGCCTCGGGACCCTGTTCCTGAGCAGCTTTCTCGCGGCAACGCTGCTCCCCGGCGGTTCCGAACTCGTCTTCGCCGGCGTTCTCGTCAGCGGGACCGCGACCGTATGGCCGGCGCTCGCGGTCTCCACGCTTGGCAACACGCTCGGTGGCATGAGTTCCTTTCTCGTTGGCCGCCTGGTGCCGGAGACAAAAATCGGTTCGAAGGCGCTCGCCCGGGTGCGGCGGCACGGTGCGCCGGTGCTGCTGCTGTCGTGGGTGCCGCTGATCGGCGATGCGCTGTGCGTCGCAGGCGGCTGGCTGCGGCTCGATCCCTGGCGGGCGGTTCTGTTCATGGCGCTCGGCAAATTCGGGCGTTACTGCGTGATCGCGGCGTTGATCACTTGATGCGCATGCCGTCGTTGATGCGCTGCGATAGAATCGTCGCCACCACATAAGCTTCTTTCAAGATGCAACCGATTGCCCCTTTCGCCTCCACCGGCGTACGCCTGCGCGAAATTCCCTACAACTACACGTCTTTTTCCGACCGCGAGATCGTCATTCGGTTGCTTGGCGCGCCGATGTGGCAGCAGCTCGATGAACTGCGCAGCCAGCGCCGCACTGGCCGCTCCGCGCGCATGCTTTACGAGGTGCTCGGCGACATGTGGGTAGTGAAGCGCAATCCCTATCTGCAGGATGATCTGCTCGGCAATCCGAAGCGCCTGGACGCGCTGATCGGGTCGCTGCGCCACCGGCTGAGCCAGATCGATGCGCGCCGGCGCGAGCACGGCGCGGACTCGGGCGAGGTCAGCGGCAAGGTGGCACGTCTGCTCGAAGCGGCACACAACGCGGTCGATGCGTTCGAGCACGAGTTCGAGAGAACCGCGATTTTGCGAAGGCGTGCCCAGCGCCGTCTTGCCCGCGTCACGCGCCGCGACAACATCGCCTTCGACGGACTGGCAAGGGTATCGCACGTCACCGACGCGACCGACTGGCGTGTCGAGTACCCGTTCGTAGTGATTTGTCCCGACACGGGCGACGAAGTGCAGCCGATCGTCAAGGCGTGCATCGACCTAGGACTTACCATTATCCCGCGGGGCGGCGGTACCGGATACACCGGCGGCGCGGTGCCGCTGACCAGATTTTCCGCGGTCATCAATACGGAGAAGCTGGAATCACTTGGCCCGGTAGAAATGTCCCTGCTGCCCGGAGTCGACGTGCCGGTGGCGACCATACGTTGCGGCGCAGGGGTCGTGACGAGAAGGGTGATGGAGGCCGCGGAGGCAGCCGGCCGGGTGTTCGCCGTGGACCCGACATCCGCGGATGCTTCGTGCATCGGCGGCAATATCGCGATGAACGCCGGCGGCAAAAAAGCCGTGCTGTGGGGAACGGCGATCGACAATCTCGCGTCGTGGAAAATGGTGACACCCGATGCCGATTGGTTGCTGGTGGAGAGAATTGGCCACAACCTCGGCAAGATCCACGAAGACGAACTGGCGCGCTTTCGACTGACGCGTTTCCGCGTGGACGGCAGGACGCCGCGTGGTGAACCCGAGATTCTGGAAATCCCCGGGCGACGCTTTCGCAAAAAGGGACTGGGCAAGGATGTGACCGACAAGTTCCTTGCCGGCCTGCCGGGCGTGCAGAAGGAAGGCTGCGACGGCCTCATCACCGAGGCCACATTCATCCTGCACAAGATGCCGGCGCACGCGCGCACAGTCTGCCTGGAATTTTTCGGTCAGGTTGCCCACGCCGTGCCCTCGATCGTGGAGATCAAGGCCCATCTCGACCGCCGTCCGAAAGGCGCGATTCTCGCCGGCCTCGAACATCTCGACGAGCGTTACGTCAAGGCCATCGGCTACGCCACGCGCGCCAAGCGCGCCGCACGCCCGAAGATGGTACTGCTTGCGGACATCGTGGGAGAAGATGCCGACGCGGTGGGCGAAGCCGCCTCGGCGGTGGTGCGCATCGCCAACGCCCGCGGTGGCGAGGGCTTCATTGCCGTCTCCGCGGAGGCGCGCAGGCAGTTCTGGCTCGACCGCGCGCGCACCGCCGCGATCGCGAAGCACACCAACGCCTTCAAGATCAACGAAGACGTGGTCATTCCGCTGGACCGGCTCGGCGACTATTCGGACGGTATCGAGCGTATCAACATCGAGTTGTCGCTCAAGAACAAGATCCGGTTGTTGGATGCGCTGGAGGAATTGTTCCAAGGCGAACTGCCTGTGCATCAGGAGGCCGACAAACTGCCCGATGCCGAACTGCTCGGCAGTCGCCCGGCAACTGCGGTCGAGACCGTGTGCGCCGTCCGCACACGGTGGCAATGGTTGCTTGAACACCTCGACGCCGCGTACGCGGATTTTGCGAGCGGCGAGGCGAGAGACGAAAGGGGGAAGCAACAGGATGTTGCCGGAGCGTCCGACCCCATGCCCATTACAGTATTCCACGCATTGCAGGACCGCAGCCTGCGAGTATCGTGGAAAAGGGAGATACGCGGGCCGCTGATGCAGATCTTCGACGGGCGTGCCTTCGATGCGATTCGCTCCGAGATCGATGCCACCCACAAACGGGTGCTCAAGAGCCGGCTGTTCGCCGCTTTGCACATGCATGCCGGGGACGGCAATGTGCACACCAATATCCCGGTGAATTCCGACGACTACGCGATGCTGCACGAGGCCAACGTCGCGGTGGCGCGCATCATGAAACTTGCCAGGTCGCTGGACGGTGTCATCTCGGGCGAGCACGGCATTGGCATCACCAAGCTCGACTACCTCGATGCGCAGGATGTGAATGCATTTGCCGACTACAAGCGGCGGGTGGATCCGGAAGGGCGTTTCAACAAGGGCAAGCTGCTGCCCGGCGGCAATCTCGACGATGCCTATACCCCGAGCTTCAACCTGCTCGAACTGGAGAGTCTGATCCTCGAGCAGAGCGCGATCGGCGAGATATCGGATTCGGTCAAGTACTGCCTGCGCTGCGGCAAGTGCAAGCCGGTGTGCTCGACCCACGTTCCGCGCGCCAACCTCCTTTATTCGCCGCGCAACAAGATCCTCGCCACGTCGCTGCTGATCGAGGCTTTTCTGTACGAAGAGCAGACCCGGCGCGGGATTTCCCTCAAGCACTTCGACGAATTTTCCGACGTGGCAGACCACTGCACTGTGTGCCACAAGTGTCTGAATCCCTGTCCGGTGGACATCGACTTCGGCGACGTGTCGATCGCGATGCGGAATTTCCTGCGCCGTCAGGGCAGGAAGAAATTCAATGCCGGCACCGCGGCTGCGATGTTGTTCCTGAACGCCACCGATCCGAACACCATCAAGCTCACCAGGAAGCTGATGATCGACTGGGGTTACCGGGCCCAGCGCCTCGCGCACCGGGTGGCGAAATCGCTCGGACTGATCCAGCAACAGGTGAGGCATCCGCCGGCAACCCTCGGCAAACCGCCGTTGAAATCGCAGGTGATCCACTTCATCAACAAGCCGATGCCGGGAGGCTTGCCGAAGAAAACTTCACGGGCGCTGCTGGACATCGAAGATAATCGCATCGTCCCGGTGATCCGCGATCCGCGGAAAGTCACCGATGACTCGGACGCGGTGTTCTACTTTCCCGGCTGCGGCAGCGAGCGGCTGTTCGGACAGGTCGGACTGGCCACCCAGGCGATGCTCTACGAGGTCGGCGCGATCACCGTGCTGCCGCCCGGATACCTCTGTTGCGGTTATCCGCAGACGTCGGCGGGCGAGGCGGAAAAGGGACGGAAGATCAGCACCGACAACCGGGTGCTGTTCCATCGCGTGGCCAACACCCTCAACTACCTCGACATCAAGACCGTGGTCGTTTCCTGCGGCACCTGCATGGATCAGCTGCAGCACTACGAATTCGACAGGATATTTCCCGGCTGCAGGCTGCTCGACATTCACGAGTACCTGATGGAGAAGGACGTCAAGCTGGCGGGTGTCAGCGGGATTTCCTACATGTACCACGACCCCTGCCATACACCGATGAAGACGTACCAGCCGATGAAAGTGGTGAACCAGCTGATGGGTTCGGAAGTGAAACTGAATGATCGTTGCTGCGGCGAGTCCGGTACGCTGGCGGTGACCCGTCCCGATATTTCGACTCAGGTCCGCTTTCGCAAGCAGGAGGAGATGCAAGAAGGCGTAGACGCAATTCGCGCCCGCGGCCACGAAGGCACGGTGAAAATACTCACCTCGTGCCCCTCCTGCCTGCAGGGACTGGCGCGCTATGGCGACGACACCGGCGTGGATGCAGATTATATCGTCGTGGAAATCGCCAAACACGTGCTGGGGAAGAACTGGCTGGGCGACTACGTCGCAAAGGCGAATAACGGGGGCATCGAGCGCGTTCTGCTCTAGGTGATTTTTTTCGACTGGCGTCGACTGGCAGGCGCCACTGCGGAGAGATTACCTGGTCAGGCAGGGAAAGTAAGTGGCTGTCTGTTAGCGGCTGGTGGCCGGCAGAAAAAGCGCAGCAATCGATGCGCCTTTCCTTCGGCCACAGTCCCGCAGGGACCAGCAGGCGCCATCCTGCGACCGGCTGCGCGATCTGCTCGAGGAAATCGGCTTCAGCGCAACGCGTGACCGCTTGTGGTATGTCGGCGATGTGTTGAACCGCGGTCCGCAACCGCAGGGGCACGAGCGCGGGGTAACAGGCCTGCCTCGCAGGCCTTCAGCTGAAGGGCGAGATACTTCGAGTAGATGCGGCACTGGGCCAGACTGCCGGCGATGAACCAGAGGCCCGGCTGCGCGGTGCGCGTGAACATGTTGCGCAATTCCTGTTCATCGCCGAACCCCCAGATGGGACCAACGCGGGCCGCAACATCGTCGCCAAACAACTTGCGAACCAGATGTTCCTGGCCTTTGTAGCCGGTTGCCAGCACGATCAGATCGGCGGCCAGCGTATCGCCCGTGCGCATGCGCGCCCCCTCTGCGACGAAACCGGCAACATCGGAAAATTGCACGAGCCCTATCTCGCCCGCAACGATCAAGTCGGAGCAGCCGACGTTGAAATAATAGCCACCGCCGCGCGTGAGGTACTTGAACTGCCATCCCGTTCCGTCTTCCCCGAAATCAAGCTTGAATCCCGTGCGCTCCAGCCCATCGAGGAGTTCCTTGTCCAGGTTCTTCGCTTGTTCGGTGAGGACGATGTGGCTCTTCCTTGCCAGTGGAAGTGGAATGGACATTGTGATGAGGTCGCAGTCCTCCAGGGGCGGTCCTTCTTCGTACAACGCGTAGGGAAGTTGTGCGCTCGGCTCGATGTTGACGATCAGGGTCGGACTGCGTTGGACGAGAGTGACCTTTGCCCCGCTCGAGTGCAGGTCCTGGGCAATATCGTGGCCGCTGTTGCCGGTGCCGACGACAAGGACGTTCCTGCCCTTCCAGGCCTCGCCGTCGTCGTATTCGCTGGAGTGCAGAATCCTGCCGGCGAAACTGCGCAACGACGGGATGTCGGGAATATTCGGAATACCGCTGACCCCGGTGGCCATGACCACGTGTCGCGGTCGCATCTCCCGCCTTGTGCCGTCCGCCCGGCGCAACATGACGGTCCATCGCTCCTCGCGTTCGTCGTACGTGCCGCCCTCGAATTCCGTCGCCGTCCAGTAGTTCAACTCCATGGTTTCGACATACGCCTCGAACCAGCCGGCAAGTTTGTCTTTGGGAATATAGGTCGGCCAGTTCGGCGGAAACGGCATGTAGGGGAGGTGGTTGACATGTACCTGGTTGTGCAACGTGAGCGCGTGATAACGGTTTCGCCAGTTGTCACCGATGCGCTGCTCGCGGTCCACGATCAGCGTATCGACCTGCAATTGCGTCAGGCGCGCGGCGATCGAAAGGCCGGCCTGTCCGCCGCCGACAACGAGCACCACCGGATCCCTGTCGCTATATTCGGCGGCGGACCGCCTCTCATCGAGCCAGTTGGGACCGCGAAAGTCGCGCGCATAGGATTTTCCTGTTGGCCGCGATCTCCCGGCCTGTTCCTCGAATCCCCTTAATTCGTCGAGCGCCGTAAGCAGAGTCCACGCTTTCAGCGTGTTGCCATCGTTGGCGTCGGGGATCAGTCGTAGTACACCGCAACCGTGGCCCTGGACCGTTTCAAATCTGAAGAATGTCTCGATCACCTTTGTGCCCGCGCGCGTCACGTGGCGAGGCGCGGTCCGATCGGGATCCGTCCTGAAACACGTCGGTCTGGCCTGGCCGATATGCGCTTTGAGCGCGTCAAGAACAGCCTCCGAACCGCTGACCGTCCCGATGCGCCAGGTCAGGGCCAGTACATCGCGCCAATGGCTGTCGGGATGAAACAGGGTCCTGAGCCGGGGGTTGCCGGGTTCGGCAAGAGCGCTTTCGAATTGCGCGAGCCAACGATCCGCAATCGCTGCGGGGCCTTCGGCTTTGGCCAGCATCGGAATCTGCAAGCTGTCGGTCTGCACGGTGCCTCCACGCGCTATAACTTACACCATCGGAGGCCGCTCGGAGGACCCGCGCAGGTGCATGCCGCAGCCGGCAGGAAGGCATCGTTTGGCATCATTCGTCGACTTGCTTCGCCCGCTCCAGTTGCACAAGGGTATCGTGAAAATCTCCGCCCCCGCCCATGTCGCTCAGGCCGTCGGCAGTGAGCGCATTCGCCGATGACCCGCCTGGGCTGAGCGATGCCCACCAGCCTGACGGCACGGCGATCATTCCCGGCAGGACATCGTCGCCCACGCGCGCGCGCAGCCGCAACGCTCCGCGATCGTTGAAGACCCTGACCTGGTCCCCATCAGCGACCGCGCGCTCCGCCGCATCTGAGAAGTGGATCATGACCAGCGGCTCTTTTTCGGCGCGAAGCTGTCGAGGCATGTTGGCGTAGCTCGAGTTCAGAAAGTGCAGTGCTGATTTGGCGGTAACAAGGGAGAGTGGATAACGCGCAAGCAGGGCCGGATCGCCACTCGCGCTTTCGCGGGCGGGCGTATAGCCGGGCAGAGGATCGAGACCCTGCTTGGCCATGGTCTCCGAGTACAGTTCGCACTTGCCGGATGGTGTGGGGAAATTACCGTCCGCGTAGGGACGATACCCTTCGGGTACGTTCAACCTGGCCCAACCCTTTTCTTTCAGGCTTTCGAGCGTGATACCGCGCGCATATGGGTGTGTGCTGGTCAGGGCCTTGCGCACGATGTCCTCGTCGCTTTCCCGGAAGCAGGGTTCATCGAAACCCATGCGTTGCGCAAGTTTTCGAAATATCTCCGTGTTCGGCAAGGATTCACCGAGTGGTGCGATGGCGGGCAAGTTCAGCGTGAGATACGCGTGCCCCCACGACCAGAGCAGGTCCAGGTGTTCGAGCTGCGAGGTGGCAGGAAGCAGATAGTCGGCATGCCGTGCGGTGTCCGTCATGAATTGTTCGATGACGACGGTGAACAGATCGTCGCGGCGCAGGCCTTCCAGCACGAGATTCTGATTTGGCGCGATGGCGGCCGGATTGCTGTTGTACACGACGAGCGCGCGGATCGGCGGCGACAGCGCGGTGTCCGTCAGTGCACGCCCGATCTGAACCATGTTGATACTCCGGATGCCGGGGTTCTCCAGCTCCGGCATTTCCACGGCGGCAAAGTTGAGTGCCAGCGTGCGCAAGCGGCCCACCAGGTGCAGCAAACCGCCGCCTTGGTCGCGCCACGCGCCGGTAAGCGCCGGCAGACAGGCGATTGTCCGATAGGTCATTGCGCCCTGTGCGTGGTGCTCGAGACCGACGAGCGTGCGGATCACCGACGGGCGCGTGGTTGCATAGGCTCGCGCGAGCGCCTCGATGTCGGACGCGGGGACGCCGGTGATTTGCTCCGCGCGTTCGGGTGGATACTCCGCGAGCCGTGCCTGCAGCTTGTCGAAGCCGAGCGTGTAACGCGCGATATAGTCGACGTCGTGCAGGCCTTCGCGCACGATGACGTGCATCATGGCGAGCGCCAGAGCGGCGTCGGTGCCGGGACGCGGACGCACATGCCAGTCGGCCTGCCCGGCGGTGCGTGTCTTCGCCGGGTCTATCACGACGATGCGTGCGCCGGCGTGCTTCGCCTCCTTGATGAAATGCCACATATGCAGGTTCGTGACGACCGTATTGGTGCCCCACAGGATGATGTGGCGGCTGTGCACGACATCCTCGGGCATGATGCCCATGGTCATTCCGTTGGTGGCGGTGATGCCGGCTCCTCCAGCGCCGCCGCAGATGGAACGAACAAGCCGCGTCGCACCAAGCCGGTTGAAGAACCGCTGGCTCATCGCATGGCACTGGACCAGACCCTGGGTGCCAAGATAAGAGTAGGGAAGTACCGCCGATGCACCGTCGCGCGAAACAATATCGGTCAGCCGCGACGCGATCTGGTCTAGTGCCAAGGTCCAACTTACGGGCTCGAACTTTCCTGACCCCTTGGGCCCGACCCGGCGCATCGGATGGAGCAGTCGCTCGGGCCCATGAACGCGCTCGATATAATGATTTACCTTGGCGCATAGCCCGCCCCGGGTGAAGGGGTGATCGGGGTCGCCTTGCAAGGCGATGGCGCGACCGTCTTTTACGGTGACGCGCCACGCGCAGGTGTCGGGACAGTCGTGCGGGCAGGCGCCCTGGACGATGTGCCTGGAACCGGTTTCAGCCATCGGAACCCTCGCTTTCCGTGCAACAATCGCTAACTGGCTGTGAAACGAATTCGTCTTCTCTCCCGACGGGAAGGAAAAATCTGTTCGGGCAGCGCTGCTTCTTCAGTTCCCATCTCAATGGCGCCAAACTTTTTGTGTTGAACACTGCGCAGGCGTACGCATTGCACGGCTTTGCGGTTGACCGGCCACGCTTCCAGCGTGTCCGCTCGAACGGATGGTCCGGCAAGTCAGATTCTACGGCTGTCGTACGCCCAATGCAGTAGTGCCTGCCTTTGCTTCCTCCGGCATTCCAGATCCCCCTTCTTGCAACCCGCCTGGATCTGGGCAATATGCCGTTTCATGGCCTTCCACCTCCTGATCTGCCGTGCGTCATCGGGACAGCGCCTGCCCATGTAATACCTGCAATACCACTGAAACCACCCGCGTGGATCGTCACGAAAGATCCAGCCCTTCCTCTTCCACTGTGCCAACGGTTGCGAAGCATTGACACCAAAGAAATTCAGTTCGGGGTCATGGCGCTCGTGATTCAGTTTGGCGCGTACAAACCATTGCTTCGGAAACTCGCCCGTACAGTCCGTCAGGTACTTGCCGCCGAAGACTCCGAGCGCAAGCATCTGTTTCGGAGTCAACTCCGGCCGGAACTCCGCGTGAAAATTCCTGCCCGGCGGCTCAGTCCGGAAATAGATGTAATTGCGCTGCATGAGATCGTTGACAACGACTTTGCGGGCTTCTTTCACCGCCGGGGAAGCCGATGTCTGACGGGAACGGGTCTGCGCCATGGAAAGATCGAGGGTCTTCTTGATGAGAGCAACGATTATTTGACGCTGGCGCCCTTCTCGACAAGCAATGCCCGCAAAACCGAACGGTGGCAATTCTGCTCGGATTCGCAGTAACAGCCCACGGAGAAATTCGTCCCGTGCGAGAGTGCGGCGAGGAGTTCAATGGCATGAAGGTTTTCCGGCGTCACCATCTCGGAACGATACCTCTTCTTGAACGCGGACCATTGGCCTGGTGTCGTGGCGGCTTGGCCAAGTTTCATGGTTTTCAGGCTCGGTGCCAGATTGGGAAACCAGACGTCATACCAGTCCCGAGACGCGAACTCCGTCCTTGGAACGCCGCGAGGAGGGCGACGTACCGTACCAACCCGGGTCCCTTCGTCGGCGGCTCTCGGGCTGCCGAGTCTTACCACACGAACAACCATCGGTTTTCTCCTTGGGCTGACGCGCCGGGCGTGAATCAAGTCGCCGAGAACGTCATTGCATCTGGCAACCGGTTCCAAGCGCGGACTCCGCATTGTCATTCATCACATCCGGTTTTCACGGACAGTCAATGAGACAAGCAGGTTCTGTTGCATTCCAAGAACGCCGTTACAAATATCCGTCACGGTGCCCTGTGACGCCACGCCCGCAAGAATAACAGGCTGAGGAACAACCCTTGTGCCTTCGATTGCTGATGCAGCCGGACGGCATGCGGCGCTCGCGCGGGCGGCCTATGCATGAACTACCCGACGCCCTCGTAGGGCCGTGTCATGACTTCGAGCAGGTGGCCGTCCGGGTCATCGAAATACACGCCCCTGCCACCATTGTGCTGGTATATTTCGCCAGCGCGCTGCTTGCCAGGGGCGGCCCAAAACGCCAGACTTCTGTCCTGGATGCGGGCGAAGATCCGGTCGAACTCGTCCTCGCTTACCAGGAAAGCGTAATGCTGGGAAGAAATCTCCTCGTCGTATTCGTAGAAATCGAGAGACACGCCGTTGCTGAGTCGGACGATGAGCATGGGACCGAACGGGATGGGGTTCGGGAGTCCCAGTATTTCTATGAGGAACGATGCGGACTGCTGCTTGTCGCGGCACCAGACGATGGTGTGATTCAGTTGTACGCTCACGGCGTGTCTCCAGCAATTCCCTGTATTCGAGTTCAGCGGCTGGCGCGGCCGGTCGGCTGCAACGAGAGTTCAGGCGGCAGATTCGGCATTTACCCGGGCCTCTTCAAGATCACGTGAGTCGCACTCTCTGTAGCAACGTGCTCGACGCATCGGTAGCCGAGTGACGGCATGTCGATGCCGGTGAACAGACTTTCACCGGATCCGAGAAGAATCGGCGCGACGGCAACATGCATCTCGTCGACCAGGCCTGCGCGTAAGTATTGCCTGATCGTGGCGGCGCCGCCGCCGAGTCGAACGTCCAACCCGTTTGCCGCGTCTGCTGCGCGTTCCAGAGCGTTGTGAATGCCTTCGGTGACGAAATGGAACGTCGTGCCGCCGTCCATCGCTGTGGACTCGCGCGCGTGATGGGTCAACACGAATACCGGGGTGTGATACGGCGGGTTGTCACCCCACCAGCCTTTCCAGTTGGCGTCCGGCCATGGGCCGCGAATCGGACCAAACATGTTGCGACCAAGAATCCAGGCCCCTATGTTGATGAATCCACGTGCGGCGAAGTCGTTATCAACCCCCGTCGTGCCTTCGCTGTTTCCAAACATTTTCTGAAAAGTCATCGTTGGGAACGCCCATTGGTGCAGGGCAATTCCTCCAACGCCAAGCGGGTTATCGATGCTTTGATCCGGCCCCGCGCCGAATCCATCGAGAGATATGGAAAAGCTTTGGACGCGAAGCTTTGGCACTGATTTTCCCTCTACAACCATGCTCGCTTTTCTGTTGCCTGAAGTTTGAACTGAGCGAGAGGCGCCGGTTTTCCGGTGGCTCTCCCCCGGGGCGAGGTATCAGGCACGTCCGGCCCCACGGCCCGTTTTGAAATACGCCACGACCGCCAGCACTGAGACAAGAATAAGGAGCGGATAGAAGAGCAGCAAGTCCACTCGTATGTTGCACTCACCCGAGCAGAGTATGCGCAACTTCATTGCCTGCTCGTAGGGAAAGTACGCGAGCCACGCGAGCGATGCCACGAGAACGACCGTCCGCCTGCAACGAAGGTACAGGAACGCGAACAGTGCGGCGGGAGCGAGCGCCAGGAATGGCCAGCCGATAAACACGCCGAGAACGACCCCGATGTCCATGAGCGAGACTAACGACTGGGCCTTTGCGCCTTGTCCTGATCCGGGTCACTCAACCACTCAACCGCTCATCCAGTTTCGTTGGTGCGATTTGCCAGAGAATACCAAATTTGTCTTTCAGCCACCCATACTCCTCGATCCCTCCGCCGTCAGAAAGTAGCGGTTGGCGTAGGGCGTCGTTTTCTCTGTAGAACGCGCCTCCAGGCGATAGTAGTTCCTGTCCTTTTCGGCCTGGTTTCAGAAGAGCGATGTCGTACGCTGGTCCGACCGGTTCGCCGCAGGCGTTTGGCTGCTCGTTCACTTCATCGAATGCAGCCCGAACATATTGCCTTCGGTGTCAACAGCCAATGCGATGAAACCGTACTCGCCGATGGCGAATTTTTCTTTCTGAATTCGGCCGCCCGCTTTTACGACACGGCCAGCTTCCGTTGCACAGTCAACGCAACTGAAATAGACCAGGGTGCTGTTTCCGCCAGAAGGAAAGCCGGGCATTTTGACCAGGGCACCCGACGCCCCTGCACTTTCCATGTTCATCGGGAAAGCCCACATTTCCATTCCCGGGTTTTTCAGAGGTTCGAGCTTGGCTTGGAAAACCGACCTGTAGAACTTCGTTGCCCGCTCCATGTCTTGCACATAGATCTCGAACCAGCCAACCGGATTCCGTGCCATTGTCTTTCTCCTTCAAGAATTTATATTGACGTTTGTCGCGCCGAGCGGGCTGATGTTCACATTGAGGGGCGCTGGAGGATTCCGGCACGCTCATCATTGCCGCCCGCTGCTGACAGCATTACGTCGTAAGAATTTTAATCAACAATTGGACCCGAGGGGTCAAAGGAAGACGCTAAAAGTGACGGCGTGGCGTCGCCGTTTTCAGTGATGATCGTAAATTCCGTACCAAGTGACCCGCCCAGCGCGACCGTAGTCAGAGTCGCGTCTACAAAGTCGACGATGCGAACAAGTCTGAGCGGCTATAGCACGGTGTCGTAGAACCTGCCGCAGCTCCAGAATTTTCACGCCCGGCCAAACGCCGTCGGGCACTTCAGTCCCCGGTCCTTCTCGTGGAATTGCACCATTTCTGGGGTAGCGACCCTGACCACCGGAAAATCTCGCTTGCGGCCAAGCATGAATCCGATTGCCTGAACTCTGTATCTGGACGCCTGCTCCGGTGGAGCGACGGCCTCATTGCCGCAAATTGTCCCCAACGAATGCCAGTTGCACTCCGCGGCTCATCGAGGGATGCGTAATGGTCGCCGTCGTAAAGTCGAACGCCCCATCGGGTTTGTAACCGGATGGGGCGTTCGCTGGTCGATCCTGTTACTTCGGAAGAACGACCGTGTCTATCACATGAATCACGCCATTGGATGCGAGGATATCGGTTTTGACCACCTTGGCATTATCCACCATAACGACGCCGCCCATGGAGCTGACAGTCAGCGACTGACCTTCTACAGTCTTGACTTGCCCCGGCTTGACCTGTGCCGCCATCACCTTTCCCGGCACGACGTGATACGTCAGGACTGCGGCAAGTTTCTCCTTGTCCTGGAGCAACGCTTCAAGTGCGCCAGCCGGAAGCTTGGCGAAGGCTTCGTCGGTGGGGGCGAAGACCGTGAACGGGCCCTTGCCTTTCAGTGTATTGACAAGGTCGGCAGCTTGTACGGCCTTGACTAGCGTCTTGAACTGGCCGGCGGAGACTGCGGTATCAACGATGTCTCCTGCAAACGAGATCGACGTGGCGGCGGCAAGCGCAGCGCCGGCGATGATGCGAGAAAGCATTTTCATGAGTGTACCTCTTCAAAGTGTGTTTAAGAATCAACGTGTGACGCGAAACATGCATCACCGGGCGATCTGACTCTCGTGTGCCGGCCCGGTTTCAATTGTTTTTGGAGCTGCACGGTGAAAATAAATAAGGAACCGGGAGTGCACGGCCGAGTCTTTCGCGTTCGTACAGAAGTGCATGCACAGGGATTTCGGGAGTCAAATGCAACCGATCCGCGATTGATTCCCGAGATATAGAGTCTCGGGTGGGTCGCCGCGCGATTGCCAGTGATCGCGAGGAGCGAAGCGGCTAAGGGCACGTGGCGCCATTGCACCGTTGCGCGGCCTTGCGTATGCTTGCCGCGCTATGCAGACAGCGGACCAGGACTCGGAACTCGTGCGTCTCGCACAGGCAGGTAATGCCAAGGCATTCGAGGCGCTGGTCGTCAAATACCAGCGACGCATTGCGCGCCACGTGGCGCGCTACGTGCGCCATTCGGGCGACGTCGAGGATGTGGTGCAGGACGTTTTCATCCGCGCCTATCGCGGGCTCGCTTCCTTTCGCGGCGACAGCGCCTTCTTCAGCTGGTTGTATCGCATCGCGACCAACGCCGCGTTGAGCCATCTGAAACGCGATCCTGGCGACTTGCTGTTGGGCGATGACGCGCCGGAGGAACGGGCAGAGGCGTTCGAGCCAGGTGTCTCCGACGCGGAAAATCCGGAGCGTACGCTCATGGCCAAGCAGATTGCCGATACCATCCAGCGGGCACTGACCAGGTTGCAGCCAGAGCTTGCCGAGGCCCTGATGCTCTACGAGGTCGAAGGAAAACCTTACGCCGAGATTGCCGGAATTCTCGATATTCCGATCGGCACAGTGCGCACCCGGATCTACCGGGCGCGCGAGTTCATCGCCAAGCGCCTGGAACCGGTGCTCGGCTCGCAACGGAGTCAGAGGTGGTAATCATGTCACTCAAAGTCTCTCTTCTGCTCGATGGGCAACTGGCGGCGCATGAGGTCAAGGACGCGCTGGACGAAACCACCGCCGATCCCGGTTTGCGGGACCGCTACACGGTATACCGGCTGGTAGGCGACGCGCTGCGCGGAAACAGCACGCCCGACGATGGTTACAGCATTCGCATCTTCGATCGGATTCGGCGCGAGGGCATGCGGATCGAATCGGGATACGATCCGCTTGCGGATAATCGCTGAAGCTACCGATCGCGCGTCTGGAACGATCCGCACCGGCGTCCAACATTGTGCGCGGCAGGGTACATTCGTCTGTTAGAGCGCTGTCCCCGCCTCAGCGTTCAGCTTTCGATGGTGACAATGTGTGCCTGGATCTTGCCGTCGACAGCGGCCCGCCCAAACCGCTTACCGATAGCTTCTTCCGCGATATCGGTTGCTTCGCCAAGCCGTTCGGCATCGCGGGCCTCGATTTCATTTCTCAGCGGCGTCCCCTGACAGTAAGCTATCGCCGCGACCCGGGAGGATGCCGCCCGGCTGCGAGCCGCGACCGTGTCCATCCGTGGCGCGCCAGCGAATCCACCGTTTACAAGATCGCGCTCGATGGTGCGATAGTCGTGATAACCGTGAGGCGTACGGGCCAGAAACCGCGGCGGATCCTCTGGAAAGAGGGATTCCAGGGCGGTTGTCACCGTGTCCGCGAATTCGTTTTCCTCGATCCGATCCCACACGTTGAAAATGAAGACGCCCCCCGGTCTGAGCACACGACGCGCCTCGGAAAACGTCTTGGACTTCTCCGGAAAGAACATGACGCCAAACTGGCACACAATGGCGTCGAATGCTTCGTCTCGGAAAGGTAGTTGCATCGCATCTGCTTGGCGCCACTCGACAGCGCGCTTGGTTCCCACGGCGGAGGCTTGGTCGAGCATCGCCTGATTCAAATCCGTTGCAACGATGGAGACACTTTCGGGCAGCACGGATGCCAAGACGCGGGTTACCACACCCGTGCCCGCTGCAATTTCGAGTACACGAGAAAGAGACCTCGACTTCAGGCGATTCGCCAGATCCTCAGCGTAGGGTTCAAAGATCAGCGGCACCAGATACGTGTCGTAGAGCTTGGGAATCGAGCCAGTAAAGACTTTATCGGTATTGGGGCTAGCCATAGTGATGTCTGCGAATCGGTTCAATTCGGTTCTAACTCCCGCGCTCGGCGGCGTGCCGCTAGCGGCGCGGAATCTTCCCCCGCTTACATTGACATCGGGTATTCATGCCAACCATTCATACGTCGCTGGCGGTACGTAGTGAAGCGAAGAGTGTAGCCGAGCGCCACCGTAGAAGGGAACATGGTGGCGCTCGGCGGACTCGGTCTCATGATCCTCGGTGAAGGTCAACCCGTGCACGATGTCGTTCTTCATGGAGTGGGAGAACGACGCGATCTAAGCATGGTCGGTGACCTTGCCGGGACAGTTCATGCTCTGCGCGATGCCCAGATTCGCAAGCCGTTCCCTGAGCCCGCCGCAGAAGGGCGGCATCAGAAGAAGCGTGGATGGGCGCAGGCCGCTGGAATGATCAGCCGATTATCACCTGTGCTCAGAGAACGCACGACTTTCAGCGTTGCGCTCCCGGCCGCGCGATTAGCGCGCCGCCCTGTTAAGAGCAGGCGCGCGGCATTCCTTCCTGGCGCGCAACTGCCCAGTGGATGCGTCCAACAAGGCCGGCTATAGACTCGCTATGCGACCACTTGTTGCGAGGCGTGGGCATTGATAGGCGCGACGTGAGCGGCTGCTATGCATTGAGCTTTTTGACTGTGTCACTCACGGCAGATTTCAAAGAACCCCAGGCAGACTCGACGCCGTCTTTGGTCGACTCCCACTTGTCGTCACCCGCCTCGGCAATCTCGGTGAGCTTCTTCTTGCCCTCTTCGATCTTTCTTTCAAGTGTCTCGATTTGCTTGTTTTTTGCCAGCTGTACGTCTGCACCGGCGGCAGACGCCTTGGCCTTGAGCTTGTCGACCGTTCCCTTCCACTCATCCAGTTGAGCCTGATACTTCTGCCGATACAGTTCTTTGTCACTCATATCAATTCTCCTTTGAAGTTTTTGATGATCCACGGAAAGCTGGGCCTGAAACGAAGCAGTGTCCTGCAAGACGAGCGGCCGCCAAAAAAACGGACACCGATTTTTCTGCTTTGGTGCCTGCACCCTGAGATCCGGAAACTTTAGGTCTGCTGTTGCTTGACGGTCCAGGTGCGAAGTGGCCAGCGTGATGTGCCGCGTACGCGACAGCCTCGCTATGAGTTGTCCCGCTGACAGGAACGCCGCCGGCGCAAATATCAGCTCACAAATACCCAAGACTAAAGGTAGCTGACGTTCAGGCCCAGCGAGTACAACAAGTTGGAACCAATAATCTGAGGAAAGTTCACGCGATTATCCGGGACTTATCACGCGCATTAGCCACGCGGTGCTGCGCGACCATACGCCGCTCCATATCGTCAGGAGCCACACCCTTCGGACATCTTGCTTGCGAAGCCGGATATGAGCCAGCAAACAAGCAGAGGCTCAGTTCTTGAAATTCCAATTTTCACTGCTTTCATTCACCACCGTGCTCACGGTAGCGTACTGAATAGCAAGGTGTGATTCGCCAATAATGTTCATCGTGAACCGGCTATGCAGGTATGCCCGGCGAAAGAATTTCTTGCTGCGCCTCTTGCCACCCTGGTCCGCATGCACAAACGTCGAATGGGGCAGACCACTGTCTCAGCGTGGTGCGAAAAACTGATAATGCAAGGCCCGACATCCTCTTTCCGTCTTCAACGTCTTTAAGTTGGACGTCATTCGTCCCCAGATCATGGTCCAAACGGATTGGGTTGAACAAATACGACTCCTTCAACGCTAATCCTGAGCTTTCCATTCAACGAATCGTCGCGTGTTGAACTTCCGGTCGACTTGAGTCTGTTCAATTCGTCGGCGGAAACGGTCATGGTGCTTCGACGTGCGGCAAATCCAAGGCGCTTGCGCATCAGACTATCGAGGTCAGTAACGCTCGCGTTTGGTGGATATGGCAATTCTTCAATTTCGATTTTTTCTTCGACGGTGCGAATCTGCCACAGGCTTGAGTCAGTCAGCCACAACTGATAAGTGCTAGGTCTCCTGGAGCCTCTAGCGGTAGTTATGGGCGACATCACCAGAATCCCGCCGCCTTGCGGTATTTTCATTCGATCCGCGGAGTGCTTGAAAAAATTGAAATCCTTGCTTTCGATTACATCGTCGGGTGCCGGACTCAGAATTTGAGCGTCAATCGGGTTTTTGAACTCCGGTTCTTTGGATGTTGTTAGGGCAGACTCCATGATTCTCGGCATGAAATACGACATGCCGATAGTCCAAATGGTCCATATCGCTGCGAGCGCGAACGCAATGCCGGAACCAAAAACCAATCCATCAAAGAACCTCTTCAGCATTTCACGGCCTCCGTGATTGCGTAGCCTTATCCTTCGCGGTGGGATGGTCCAGCCATTTCAGGAACGCCTCAATGGCGAAGAGCACCGCGAGGCATCCTATGACAAACGATGGCATGACACCCTCGGTCTTGAGCCATGTACCCAGTTCTGTTTCTGGATAGAACTGTCGAACTACGATGGCGATACCGGCTGTGGCTACAAATACCACAAGAAAGAAGTTTCCGACTGGCGTCAGTCGAAATCGGTTCGCTCCCGTGCGACGGCTTATGCGGCGATCCAGCCAAATATATCCAGCAGCGAACAATGGGCCGAACACGAACACCACGAAGATAAGATATATGGCGATCGGATCCATTGGCGGTGCCCGTGATGGCTAACGTTTCCGGTAACCGGCGCGCGCGTCCGCGTTATCTCGGAGATTCGGCTGCGGCGTCATGAAAAGAGGAGTTTGAGAGTGGCCCACCAGATTAGTCCAATGATCAGAGCGGGGACACCAATTGCAATCACAAGGAATACGACGCAAGCCAGAAGAATGCGAATAGTCGTTAGCGTCCACCCGTCACGCTGCAACGACGAGTGATCGGCTATATATTCTACTGCCGCCTGCGCTGCGATCGTACTGAGGTCGGAGATTGGTTCAATGATGACGTCGAAAAGCATGCCAAAGCCTAACGAATGAAAGGGACTTCCCCTACTCGGTTGCGGTGGAACCGCCCGGCATCGAAGTGCCAAGATTGAAGTGCTGTTGTCATCAATCTAAGACGAGAGGGGAAGTCATGGAAAAGGTTACTACG
>Ga0187893_10006337_pt1 | contig 20340 bp, 20 predicted proteins | sample MA1701074metaG_FD_139574 | JGI IMG/M metagenome (GOLD analysis project Ga0187893, IMG submission 139574) | White microbial mat communities from a basaltic lava cave in the Kipuka Kanohina Cave System on the Island of Hawaii, USA - MA170107-4 metaG ...
AGCGCTTCGGGGTGGACTTCATCGGGTTCCTCGACGAGAACCTGATGACCATGCACCAGTTCTCGGGGAAGAAGTGGCTCACCGACATCGCGGACCTCTGGATCTCGGAGGGGCTCCAGCCGCAGTGCGTGCGCGACGAGGTGGACCACGACCCCGACCACTGCCGCGGGGTGCACTGGGGCGGCACGAGCCACGCCACCCTGGTGAGCCAGCACGTGCTGAAGGTGATCAAGCAGGCCGGCTGCACGCACCTGGTCTACGGCTACGAGTCCTTCTCGCCGCGCGTGCTCAAGACGGTGGGAAAGGGCGCGACCCCGGCGACCAACGAGCGCTCGCTGCGCTGGACGCTCGAGGCGGGGATCCGGCCGATCCCGAACCAGATGATCGGCTTCCCCGACGACGACTTCGACTCCATCCGCGACAACATCCACGCCTGGAACCGGCTGGGCCTCAACGTGAAGCCGTTCTTCGCCACTCCGTATCCGGGGACCGAGTGGTACTACACGTACAAGAACCGGATCCTGGAGCAGTACGACGGGGACCTGGAAGCGTTCCTCCTCGACGTGGGGGACGCCACCCGCATCACCGGCAACATCTGCAAGAAGTTCAACGCGGTGGAGCTCTACGGCCTGCGCGAGCTGATGGTCCTCCGCGACCTCAAGCGCATCGCCGCCTACGAGCGGGAGTGGAACCGCCTCCACGGCGTGACCGCCCCCGCCGCGCCGCCCGCCTGAGCGCTTGGCCGGCCGCCTCCTGATCCTCGGCGCGGGTGGGCACGGCCGCGCCGTCGCCGATCTCGCCCGAGCCTGCGGCTTCACGGTGGCCGGCTTCACCGACCGCTCCTCGGCCGCGGGCGGTCCCGGCTCCCCGGTGCTCGGCACCGACGCGGAGCTCGCGGTCCTCATCCGGGCCCAGCGGATCGACGGCGGCGTGGTCGGCGTCGGCAACACGGCGCTGGCGCGCCGCGCCCAGCTCTACGACGTGCTGGTGGCGGCCGACGTGCCTCAGCCCGCCCTGGTCCATCCCCGCGCGATCGCGTCACCCTCCGCCGTGGTCGGCGCGGGCTCGGTGGTCTTCGCGGGCAGCGTGCTCGGCAGCGGCGTGAAGATCGGCGTGAACGTGGTGCTCTACAGCGGCGTCGTGGTCGAGCACGAGTGCGTGATCGCCGATCACGCCTATCTCTCGCCCGGGGTCGTCCTCTCCGGCCAGGTGACGGTGGACACCGGCGCCTTCCTCGGCGCGGGCGCGGTCGTGCTGCCCGGTCTGCGCATCGGGGCGGGCGCGGTGGTCGCCGCGGGCGCCGTGGTGACCGCGGACGTCGCGGCCGGTCAGACCGTCATGGGCGTGCCGGCCCGTCCCGGCCCGGCCGCCTGACCCGCGACCCGGGCTCAGCTCTCCCGGAGCCCGCTGCGCAGGAAGTGGGCGAAGCCGGTCGGGGACAGCAGTGACCACGCGTAGCGCAGGTTGTCGCGCGTGCCCGCGTGGGACAGACGCAGCAGCGCCAGGTAGCCCGCCAGCGTGACCGCCGCCGCCGCGACCTCCGTCACCCAGCCGGGCCCGCCCGTCGCCCACCCGAGGAGAACGACGAACCCGGAGTGTGCGGGCAGCGCGAGCACGAAGCAGGCGATGTAGACCCAGGCCTGGGGGTAGAAGGGGATCCCGGCGAGCTCGCGGGTCCAACGGAAGTACACCCAGGCCGGGAACGATACGAGGAAGAGCCGCGCCCCCGCGGCCCCCGCGGCGCCGGGCCAGATGCCCCGGAAGCCGGCCAGGTCGAACGGGACCATGAGCACGAGGACGACCAGGTAGGCGAGGACCCGGACGATGTTGACCGGGACGAAGCGGTCTCCGGCGTCGAGCGCATAGAGGACGAAGGTGTAGGGGTTGATGACGTTCGCCACCACCGCGGCGAGCACCAGGATGCGCAGCGCGGTGGTGGCGGGCTCGAAGGCGGAGCCGTAGAGCAGCCCGATCAGCGAGCCGGCGAAGGCCCAGAAGAGGAAGGCGAGCGGGATCTCGAGGAAGAGCAGCTTGTCCAGCACGCCGAAGAAGAAGCTGCGCGCCTCCCGGTCGCCCGCGGGCGACCGCCGCGCGTAGAGACTCGACAGGCGCGTGAAGAAGAGGAGCCCCGGCGCGGCCATCACGGAGGAGAGGGCCTCCCACAGCGATCGCGCGACCTGGTAGTAGCCCGCCGCCTCGAGGCCGGCCCAGCGGCCCACCAGCACCCGGTCGATCGAGTCCTGGAACAGGGCCAGCGGCGTCGTGACGAGGAACGGACGCGCGTATCGCCAGTAGCCGAGCAGACTCTCGCGGGTCGGCGGGCGCAGGGTGATGCGGTGGCGGGCCGCGAGCACCGCGATCGCGAGGAGTCCGCTCACCACGCCGTCGATCGTGAAGGTGGCCGCGACCCAGACCAGGCTCGGCGTCCAGACGAGGACGGCGACGGTTGCGCCCAATCGGGCGAGCCGGGCGGTCTGGACGATCACGAAGTGGGAGACGATCCACTCGCGGCCGATGAAGACCTTGAGGAAGATGTCGGCGAAGTTGGTCGCGACCTGTGCGGCCAGCATCAGCAGGAAGACGAGGCCGACCTCCCGCGTGTGGAAGAGGCCCTGGCCGGTCCACGCGACGAAGAGGACCGCGGCCAGCCCCGCGTGGAGCGCGAGCTGGAGCGCCAGCATGGTGCCCAGACACCGGCCGGGATCCTGGCCTTCGGCCAGTCGCTTCAGGTGAGCCTGGCCGAAGCCGGGCAGCAGCGCAGCGGCCACGAGCCCCACGATGCCGGTGCTGAACCCGATGGTGCCGAGCGCGGCCGGTCCCAGCGTCCGGGCGATGAAGATCGAGATCAGCATGCCGAGGGCGCTCCCGCTCCACGTGCCGAGAGAGAGGAGCAGGGACTTGCGCCCGAGTGTGGCGGCGGACATCGACCGAATTCTATCCCAGTCTTTCGCGCACGTTCGCATTGACTTGGGCGGAGCGCGCTCGCTATGGTGGGTCGTGTCGCTCGGCTCTCCTCGAACGTTTCGTCTCCTGATCGCCGTGATGGTCCTGCTCTACCTGGGCCAGGGCTTGTTCTACAGCCGAACGTTGGTGTCCACGGAAGGTGAGGAGTCGTATCTCGGCCTCGGCTATCTGCTGGTGCGTGGCGAGATCTCCCTCTACCAGGACGAGATCACCGGGCAGCGCCTGCCGCTTCCGTTCTATATCCTGGGCGCGACCCAGCTGCCGTTCGGCCCGAACCTGTGGGCCGGCCGTCTCCTCTCCGTTGCGCTCGGGCTGGTGGTGCTCGTCCTCACCGTGGCGGTCGCCGGGCGAATCGGCGGACCCCGGGCCGGTCTCCTGGCCGGGTTCCTCCTCGCGACCCAGGGCGCGATCGTCGCCTACTACGCGACGGCGCACTACGACACGATCAGCGCGCTGATCCTCATGGCCGCGTTATGGGTTTTCCTCCGGGAAGAGTGGCGATGGCGCTCCCCGCTGGGGATGGCGGTCGCGTCGCTGCTCTCGCTCACGCGCACGACGATGATGCCGGCGGTGCCCTTCTTCTTCGTGTGGGCCTGGCTCGCCGGCGGCACGCTCGTCCAGCGAGCGACGGTCGCGGTGGTGACCGCGGCGCCGCCCGTCGCCTTCTTGCTCTGGGATTCAACTCATCTGAAGCTCCTGGCGCATATCCCACTCGTCGGCGGCCTCGTCGAGCCTCTGGGGTACCGCTCGATCCTCTACTTTCAGGGAGTGAGTCCGTCCGATCTCCCGACGCAGCTCTGGTCCCTGGTACGGTTCGTGCGGCGCTTCGAGTCCTGGGCCCTGGCCGGCACGGGGATCGTCGTGGCGGCGCTGTGGCTCCGGAGCCGGGGTTCGCGGCGACCCCTCGCGCTCCCGGGTCGGGGCCTTGGCGTGGTGGCGGCCCTGGGCGGGTGGATGCTGCTCTGGCACTTCATCATGTTCCGGCTCAACTTCAAGTGGGTCATCGCCTACTTTCCCGATTTCGCCCCGCTGGTGGCGGTGGTGATGGGCGTGGTCGCGGTGGCGCTGTGGGACCGGTCCGACCTGCCGCGGGCCGCGCGCGCGGTCCTGGCGGGGTCGGTGGCGGTCTCGCTCGTCGTGTCCGTCGCGGTCGCCCGGATCCCGATGATCCCGACGCCCGTCCCGTGGCCGTTCCGCGACGATCCGGTGCAACAGATCAACCGGGCCGCGGCCCGCCTCCAGGCGATCGTTCCGTCCGGCGAGCCTCTCTTCTTCTTCGGCCCGGCCATGGTGATGCATCTGGCGGGTCGCCGGCCGTATCTGCAGCAGCTCATGGCCCCGGGCACCTTCATCGTCAACGACTCGAACGCGCGCGCCGTCTCGCGGAGCGGAGTGTGGGGACGCGCGGAGATCGAGCGCTGGTTGGGACGGGACGTGCGCTACGCGGTGGTGAACGAGCCGCACCTCGACGCGTACGCGGCGGCCGGGCGAGCGGAGGGGGTGGCGAGGATCCGCGGGCTGCTCCAGGAGCGCTTCGAGCTGATCGCCCGCATCGACGACGCGAGCTGGTCCGTCCTCGATGTGTACCGTCGCCGGCCGGAGCCCGCGCGATGAGGGAATTGACGTGTCCCATCTGCGAGACCGCCGCGCGGCGCCAGCTCTACCGCGAGACGGTCGAGGCGGAGCCGCGCGACGCGGCGGCGCGCGTGGCCGACCCCGAAGGCAAGCACTACCGGATCAACCAGTGTCTCGGCTGCGGGCTCGTCTACTCGAGCCCGATCTTCGACGAGGGGGGAGTGACCGCGCTCTACACGCACTCGCCGCACACCAACGTGCGCCCCGGCGAGGAGAACAATGTCCGGAACACGTTCCAGGGCTACTACCGGCTGGCCCGGCCCCATCTCGCCGCCCGGGAGCGGATCCTCGACATCGGCTGCGACATGGGGCTTCTGCTTGGCATGGCCGCGGGCGACGGATTCGAGGAGCTGCACGGGGTCGAGCCCAACCCGATGGCCGCGGCGGTCGCGCGCGCAGTCCCCCGGAGCCGGATCGTGGAGACGTTCTACGAGTCCACCACGTATCCGGAGGCGCACTTCGACCTGGTCACCCTGATCCACGTGGTGGACCATCTCGTCGAGCCCATCCGTCTCCTCACGCGGGTCCATCGCGATCTCCGGCCGGGCGGCGTGGTCCTCGCGGTGGTCCACAACGCGGGCTCGCTCCTGGCGCGGGTGCTCGGTGAGCGCTTCCCGCCCTACAATCTCTATCATCACTACTTCTTCACGAAGCGGACGCTCGGGCTCCTGTTCGCCCGCGCCGGCCTGGAGCCGGTCTGGGTCGGCTCGACCGCCAACAGCTACTCGCTCGATTTTCTCGTCGACCGGGCCCCGCTCGTGCCTTCCCCCGTGCGCGGCGCCGCCCGAGCCGCGCTCGGCAGGGTCGGGCTCGGGAGCCTTGCCTTGACCCTGCCGCTGGGCAATATCGGCATCGTCGCCCGCAAACCCGCCGGGCGGGCCCCGCGTCTCTAGGTTTGACCGCAACCCTGTGTTATCGTTGGCGCGGAACCAACCCCGACGATGACTTCGAAGCCAGCGCCTAGGCGGGGACGGAAACGTCCCGGCCCTCGCCGGCGCCAGCCGGCCGGGTCCACTTCTCCCAGATCTGGGTTCCAGCGGCGCCTTTACTACGAGCTGCTCAGGGTCCGCCGGATCGAGGAGAAGCTGGCCCTACTCTACCAAGAGCAGGAGATGCGAACCCCGGCCCACTTCTCGATCGGCCAGGAAGCGGTCGCGGTCGGGGTTTGCGCGGCACTCACCGCGCAGGATGTGATCTACAGCGGGCACCGCTGCCACGCGCACTATCTGGCCAAGGGCGGCAATCTCGGCGGCCTAGTCGCCGAGCTCTACGGTCGCGAGATCGGATGCGCCCGGGGGCGCGGCGGGTCCGTCCACTTGACCGACATGTCTGTGGGTATGGTGGCGTCCTCGGCGATCCTGGCTCAGACCGTGCCGGTCGCGGTGGGCTCGGCGCTCGCGTTCAAGATGGATGGGAGCCCGCGGGTGGCCGTGACGTTCTTCGGCGACGGCGCGGTGGACGAGGGCGTCTTCTACGAGAGCCTGAACTGGGCGGCGCTCAAGCGGCTGCCGGTGGTCTTTGTCTGCGAGAACAACCTCTACGCCACGCACGCCCCGGTGTGGATCCGGCAGCCCAGGGGCACCCAGATCTACCGGCGCGCGCAGGCCTTCGGGGTCCCCGCCGAGAAGATCGACGGCAACGACGTCTTCGCGGTCTACCAGAGCGCCCGCCGCGCAGTCGAGCGCTGCCGGAACGGGCAGGGCCCCACGCTCATCGAGTGCCTCACCTATCGCTGGCTCGAGCACGTGGGCCCGCTGGACGATACCGACCGTGGCTATCGCTCCCGCCGCGAGCTCGACTCATGGAAGCGGCGCGATCCGGTCAAGCTCGCGGCGCGGCAGCTCGGCGCGCTGCTCACCCCCGCCGCCATCCGCCAGTTCGAGACCGAGATCGGCGAGGAGATCGCCAAGGCGGTGGCCGAGGGCAAGCAGGCCCCGTGGCCGGATCCGCGCGACCTCCTCCGGCACGTCTACTGAGCCGCCGGTGCGCACTCTCAAATACTGGCAGGCGATCGCCGAGGGGCTCGTCCAGGGCATGGAGCGGGACCCCAGGGTCTTCGTTTTGGGCATCGGCGTCGACGACCACAAGGGCGTGTTCGGGACCACCGGCCTGGCTTTCGAGCGGTTCGGGCCCGAGCGCGTCTTCGACGTGCCGATCGCCGAGCAGGCGATGACCGGTCTCGCCATCGGGGCGGCCGCCATGGGCAAGCGTCCGGTGGTTGTCCACCCGCGGACCGATTTCCTCTTCCTCGCCACCGATCAGATGATCAACCTGGCCGCGAAGTGGCGGTACATGTACCAGGGTGCCTCCGAGGTGCCGATCGTGGTGCGCTCGATCGTGGGCAAGGGATGGGGGCAGGGGGCGACGCATTCCCAGAGCCTGCAGTCGCTCTTCGGTCATTTCCCCGGGCTCCACGTGGTTATGCCGGCGCTGCCGCGCGATGCCAAGGGGCTGATGCTCGCCTCGCTCCAGTCGCGGGCGCCGGTGGTCATCCTGGAGCATCGCGCGCTGTACGAGACCGAAGGCCCGGTGCCAGAGGCGCCCGAGGTGACCCCGATCGGCACCGCCGCGGTGGTGCGTCCCGGCCGCGACGTCACCGTGGTGGCGGCGTCGGCTATGGTGCTGGAGGCGCTTGCGGCGGCCCAGCAGCTCCAACCGCTCGGGGTGGATGTCGAGGTCGTGGACGTCCGCTCCGCCCGCCCGCTCGATGCGGAGACCATCGTGGCCTCGGTGATCCGGACCGGGCGGCTGGTGGTGGCGGATACGAGCTGGCCGACCTATGGGCTCGCCGCGGAGGTGGCCGCGCTCTCGGCGGAGCACGCCAGCGGTGCCCTCCGGGCTCCGGTCAAGCGCCTTGGGCTCGCTGACTGCCCCGCGCCGGTCTCCCTGCCGCTCGAGCGGGCCTTCTATCCGGACAGCACCACGATCGCCGGCGCGTGCCTGGTGAGCGTGGGCCGCGCCGCGGCCGAGCTCCGTGTCCAACCCGCCGGGGAGTCCGTATTCCGGGGCCCGTACTGATGGCGTCCCCGCCCACGGCGCCGGGCATGGCCGCCTCCCTGTCGGTGCTGGTGCCGGCCCTGAACGAGGAGGAGCACCTCCACGCCACCGTCACCGGTCTGGTCCGCGTGCTCGAGCGCGCGGTGGCGAACTTCGAGGTCGTGATCGTGGACGATGGGAGCACGGACGACACCGCGGCGGTGGCCGAGGGCCTGTCCCGGTCCGACTCGCGCGTGCGCATGCTCCGGAACGAGCGGAACATGGGGCTGGGCTACAGCTACATGCGCGGGGTCCGAGAGGCGACGCGGAGTCACTTCGTCTACGTGCCGGGGGACAATAGCTGGCCGGAGGCCTCGATCGCCCAGATCCTGCGCCGCCTCGGGACGGCCGACGTGATCACCTCCTACGCGACCAACCCGGAAGTGCGCGTGGGCTACCGCCGCTTCATCTCGTCGTTCTACACGCGCGTGCTGAATCTCCTGTTCGGCTTCTCGATGCGGTACTACAACGGTCTCACGATCTATCCCCGTGAGTTCCTGCTGGCCCGTCCGGCCACGACCTGGGGCTTCGGCTTCCAGGCCCAGACGCTCCTGAACGCTCTGGACAGCGGCCTGTCGGTGGTCGAGGTGGGCGCCCGGATCGACGAGTCGGCCGGCTCGAATTCTCGCGCGCTGACCGTGCGCAACGTGCTGAGCGTACTGAAGACGGTGTGCGTCACCTACTGGATGCTGCGCCTGGCCCCTCGCCGGGCCCGTGACGTGCACCCCGCGTGAGTCACCGCGTCCTCGTCACCGGCGGGGCGGGCTACGTCGGCTCGGTGCTCGTGCCGCGCCTGCTCGAGGCCGGTCACGCGGTCACCGTCCTGGATCTCTTCCTCTTCGGTGACCACCTGTCCCCCGGATCGCCCGCGCTCGCCCGGATCAAGGGGGACATCCGGGACATGGCCCTGCTTCGCCGGGCCCTCCCGGGCCACGACGTCGTGATCCATCTGGCGTGCATCTCGAACGACCCGAGCTTCGAGCTCGACCCGACGCTGAGCCGCTCGATCAATTTCCAATGCTTCGAGCCGCTCGTGGTGGCCGCGAAGGCCGCGGGGGTGCGCCGCTTCATCTACGCCTCTACCTCGAGCGTCTACGGGGTCAGCGACGCGCCCGAGGTCACCGAGGAGCATCCCCTCGTCCCCCTGACCGACTACAACAAGTACAAGGGCCTGTGCGAGCCGCTGCTCTTCAAGCACCAGGCGCCCGGGTTTACCGCGGTGACGATCCGGCCCGCCACCGTCTGCGGGTACTCGCCCCGTCTCCGGCTGGACCTCACCGTCAACATCCTGACCATGTCGGCGGTGGTGCGCGGCAAGATTACCGTGTTCGGGGGCAGCCAGAAGCGGCCCAACATCCACATCGACGACGTCTGCGATCTCTACCAGTCGCTGCTCGACATGCCCGACGAGCTCGTCGCGGGGAAGACCTACAATGCCGGCTACCAGAACCACACCGTGGCCGAGATCGCGGAGATCGTGCGGGGAGTGGTGGCGCGGGAGGTGCCGGGCCGCGAGCGGGTCGGGGTCGTGACCACGCCGTCGAACGACCTGCGCTCGTACCACATCTCCTCCGAGAAGATCCGCCGCGAGCTGGGCTTCGTGCCCAAGCGCACCATCGAGGACGCGGCCCGCGACCTGTGCCGGGCCTTCACGGACGGGCGGATCCCCGAGCCGATCGACGGACTCGCGTACCATAACGTCAAGGCGATTCAGGCGGCCGGGCTCACCTAGCGTGGCGCGACCCAAGAGCTCGGTGACGGGCGGCTGCGGGTTCATCGGCAGCCACGTGGTGGATCACCTGGTGGCCGCGGGCCACGACGTGGTGGTGATCGACAACTTCAGCACCGGCCGGCCCGAGAATCTGGCTCACCACCGCGGCACGCCGCACGTGCGGGTGGTGCAGGCCGACGTGGCCGACACGAAGCGCATCGTCCCCGAGCTCGCGGGCGTGCGGTGGATGTTCCACGTCGCGGCCCTCGCCGACATCGTGCCCTCGATCCAGTACCCGGAAGCGTACGTGCGGGCCAACGTGATGGGCACCCTGGGCGCGCTGGAGGCGGCGCGCGAGGTCGGGGTCGAGCGCTTCGTGTACTCCGCGTCCTCCTCCTGCTACGGCATCCCCGACGTGTATCCCACGCCCGAGACCTCGCCGTTCCGCACCGAGTATCCCTACGCGCTCAGCAAGGTCCTCGGCGAGGAGCTGACGCTGCACTGGGGCCGCGTCTACCGCCTGCCAGTCGTGTCCCTGCGCTACTTCAACGTCTACGGCCCGCGCTCCCGGACCTCGGGGACCTACGGGGCGGTGTTCGGCGTCTTCCTCGCCCAGAAGCTGCACGGGCAGCCGTTCACGGTGGTGGGCGACGGGACCCAGACGCGGGACTTCGTGTTCGTCACCGACGTGGCGCGGGCCAACCTCGCGGCCGCCGAGGCCGAGTGCAGCGGCGAGATCTTCAACGTGGGCACCGGGCGCCCCCAGAGCGTGAACCAGCTCGTGGAGCTGCTCGGCGGATCGGTGGTGCGGGTCCCCAAGCGGCCGGGGGAGCCGGACGCGACCCACGCCGACATCGCCAAGATCCGGCGCGTGCTCGGCTGGGAGCCCAAGGTCTCGTTCGAGGAGGGGGTCGCCACGATCCTCAAGCAGATCGACTACTGGCGCGAGGCGCCGGTCTGGACGGTGGAGAAGATCTCCGAGGCCACCCGCGACTGGTTCCGGTACCTGGGGTAGGGGCGTGTACGAGAAATTCGCGCACAAGATCAAGACGCGGGAGGAGCTCCGGGCCCTCATCGGCCCGCGGCCGCGGCCGCGGAAGGTCATCATGTGCCACGGGACCTTCGACATCGTGCATCCCGGGCACGTGCGCCATCTCATGTACGCGAAGGAGAAGTCCGACATCCTGATCGCGAGCGTGACCGCGGACGCGCACATCTCCAAGGGCGCTCACCGGCCCTACGTTCCCCAGGAGCTGCGCGCGGCCAACCTCGCCGCCTTCGAGTTCGTCGACTACGTCATCATCGATCACAACGAGACGCCCATCGAGAACATCCGAGCGCTCGAGCCGGACTACTTCGCGAAGGGGTTCGAGTACCAGAGCGAGCCCCTGCCCCCCAAGACCCGGGAGGAGGTCGACGCGCTCGAGTCCTACGGGGGCGAGATGGTCTTCACCCCGGGGGACATCATCTACTCGTCGACCGCGCTCATCAGCGAGCACGAGCCCCAGCTCCGGGTGGACAAGCTCATCACCCTGCTGGCCTCGGAGAGCGTGACCGTCGACGATCTCCGGGCGACGCTGCACGACCTGAGCCGCATCCGGGTGCACGTGGTGGGCGACACCATCGTGGACCGCTACTCGCACTGCTCGCTCCTCGGCCAGAGCGCCAAGTCGCCCAGTTTCAGTGTGCGGCTCGAGCACGCCGACACCTTCGTGGGCGGAGCCGCGGTGGTGGCCAAGCACGTGCGCAGCCTGGGCGCCCAGGTGACGCTGACCACCGTGCTGGGCCAGGACGACCAGCGGCGTTTCGTGACCGACGACCTGGCCGCCGCCGGGGTCGGGGTGCGCGCGCTGACCGATCCGAGCCGCCCCACCACGGTCAAGGAGCGCTTCATCGCGGACGGCCACCGCATGCTCCAGGTGGACCGGGTGGACAACCGTATCGTCTCCGACCGGGTGCGCCGGGAGATCAGCGAAGCGGTTGCGGCCGAGCCGGCGGACGTGGTGATCTTCAGCGACTTTCGCCATGGCATCTTCCATCGCACTACGATTCCCGAGTACATCGCGGCGGTGCGCCCGGGCGTGCTGCGGGCCGCGGACAGCCAGGTGTCGAACCGGTGGGGGAATATTCTCGATTTCCGCGGCTTCGACCTCATCACTCCCAACGAGCGCGAAGCGCGCTTCGCGCTCGCCGATCAGGACTCGGGGGTCCGGCCGCTCGCCCAGGCCCTCTTCCAGCGCGCGGCCTGCCGCTACCTGATCTTGAAGCTGGGCGAGCGCGGCATCCTCACCTACCGGAGCCCGGGCCGGCTGCCCCGCGAGTTCTTCGTGGTGGACAGCTTCGTGGGACGGCTGGTGGATCCGATCGGGGCCGGCGACGCGCTGCTGGCCCTGGCCACGCTCGCGCTCGCGCAGTCCGGCAGTATCGTGGTCGCCAGCATCCTGGGGATCCTGGCCGCGGCGGCGGCGTGCGAGCGCGACGGCAACGTGCCGGTGCTGATCACCGAGGTCGAGGACAAGCTCGACGCCCTCAAGCGCGCCGCCGGGTATTGAGGGCCGTGCGGTACGTCGTCGTGGGCTACGGCAATATCGGCCGGCGCCGCGCGCGCCTGCTCGGTGCCCGGTGCGTGGCCACCGTGGACCCGGCGGCTCCCGACGCGGCCCACCGGAGCGTCGACGAGGTGCCGCCGTCCCGCTATGACGCGGTCGTGCTCGCCGTCCCGAACGCGGCCAAGCTCGACTATCTGAGGCGTTTCCTCGCCGCCGGCAAGCCGGTACTGGTGGAGAAGCCGGTCCTGTTCGTCGGCCGGGCCGAAGCCGATCAGCTCCTGCGGACCGCGCGGAGCGGGGCGATCTGGTACACCTCTTACAACCACCGCTTCGAGCCGCTGATTGCGCGGCTCAAGCGCAGGCTGGACGAGGGAGCCGTCGGCAAGCTCGATCGGGTGCGGATGCTGTACGGCAACGGCACGGTGCGGGACTGGGTCGGTGGCTGGCGCGAGTCCGGCGGCGGCGTGCTCGAGGATCTCGGCTGCCACCTCCTGGATCTCTGCGGGTTCCTGCTGGGCCACGAGGAGGAGGCCTACCGGCTGTGGGAGCTGCGCTCGGTGGAGTCGGCCACCTGGGACCACGCGCTCTTTGCCTCCGCCGACCGTCGGGTGGTGTGCGAGGTGGGCAACGTGTTCTGGAAGAACTGCTTCCGGGTCGACGTGTTCGGGAGCGCGGGCTCGCTCCACGTGGACGGCCTTGGCAAGTGGGGCGGCGGCGCGCTCGTGCACCGGACACGCGTGCTGCCGAGCGGGCCGCCCCCCGAGGTGAGCGAGGCGGGGCCGGCCGGCGACACCACGTGGGAGGCCGACCTGGCCGAGTTCGAGCGGCGCGTGTCGACGGGGGAGAGCTCGCTCGAAAACGACTGGCGCATCTCGGCCGCGCTCGCCGGTCTGCTAGCGCAGGCGCCCGGGCTCGGCGCGCGCGGGCGGGACGCATGACCGCGATGATCGGCGTCGTGGGGTTGTCCCACCTCGGCACGGTGGTGAGCGCCGGCCTGGCGTCGCTGGGCTTGCCGGTGACCGCGGTGGACCGGCCCGATCGGGTGGCCGACTTCGCGGCGAGCCGGTTGCCGTTCCCCGAGCCGGGACTCGCCGAGCTCCTCGCCGGCCCGCGTCCCATGTTCACCGCGGATTACTCGGCTCTCGCGGGCGCGGCGCTGATCATTCTCGCGGTGGACACCGTGACCGACGAGCGGAACCGCTCGGACGTCTCGGTCCTCGAGGCCCACGTCGAGGGCCTGCTGCGGTGGATCGGCCGAGATGCGGTGGTCGTCCTCATGAGCCAGGTGCCGGTGGGCTACACGCGCGCGCTGGCCGCGCGGGTGCGGGAGCGCCGCCCCGAGCTCGCGTCCCGCTTCTACTACTGGGTGGAGACCCTGGTGATCGGCGACGCGGTGGCCCGCTACCTGCGGCCCGAGCGCATCATCGTGGGCGGCCCCGCGAAGGGGCCCGAGCCCGAGCTCGACGCGCTGCTGGGCCGCTTCGCCTGCCCGGTGCACCGGATGGACTACGAGAGCGCTGAGCTCTGCAAGGCCGCGATCAACCTGTACCTCGCGACCTCGGTGACCTTCGCCAATTCCCTGGCGGATCTCTGCGAGGCCACCGGGGCCAGCATGCGCGCCATCGTCCCCGCTCTGCGCGCCGACCCCCGGATCGGGCCCGCCGCCTATATCCGGCCCGGGCTCGGCCTGGCCGGGGGCAACCTGGAGCGCGACCTGGTCCACCTGAAGGAGCTCGCCGAGCGCACCGGGGTCCGGACCGATCTCTTCGACGTCGTGCTGGAGCGGAGCGCGGCCCGCTACGGCTGGCTGCTCGCGGCCATCGAGCGCTTCATCCTCAAGGCGTCGCCGCGGCCGCGCCTGGCGCTCTGGGGCCTCGCCTACAAGAAGAACACCGACTCCACCAAGAACGCGGTGAGCCTCCGACTGGCGGCCGATCTACGCTCGCGGGCGCACGTGGTCGCGTATGATCCCCGCGTGACCGCATCCATTCCCGGCGTGGACCGGGCACCCTCGGCCCTCGCCGCGGCGCGCGGCGCCGACGGGCTCGTGATCCTGACCGACTGGGACGAGTTCGCCGCCGCCGACCCGGCGCTCCTGTGCGCGGCCCTCGGCCGTCCGGTGGTCGTGGACGCGGCGGGTGTGCTCGACCCCGGGCGGGCCCGGGCCGCGGGGCTCACCCACGTGGCCATCGGGGAGCCGGCCTGACGGTGGAAACCGCCGACCGGCGCCGCATCCTGATCGCGGGGGCCAGCGCGGGCATCGGGGCGGCGCTCGTGCGGGCCCTCGCGGCGGACGGGCACGAGGTCTTCACGTGCGCGCGCCGGGCCGACGCGCTCCGGGCCGTGACCTGCGGCGACACGATCGCCCGCTCGCGGGTCTGCGACGTGGGGGACGAGGAGCAGGTGCGGGCGCTCTACGCCTGGGTGTCGGCGACCGCGCCTGCGCTGGACGGCCTGATCGTCGCGGCGGGGGCCTTCGGGGCCATCGGCCCCTTCGAGCAGACCGAGAGCGCGGCCTGGTGGGGGACCCTGCGCGCCAGCGTGTTCGGGCTCTATGCGCTCGCCAAGCACGGGCTGCCGCTGCTCGAGCGGGGGGCCCGGCCCCGGATTATCACCTTCTCGGGGGGCGGCGCTTTCGGCACGTTTCCGAGGTACAGCGCATATGCTACGTCCAAGGCCGCGGTGGTCCGGCTGACCGAGTGCCTGGCCGACGAGCTGTGGCCCCGCGGGATCGCGGTCAACGCGGTCGCGCCCGGGATGGTGGCGACCGAGATCCACCAGGCCACGCTCGAGGCGGGGCCGGGGCGAGCCGGGGCCGAGCACTTCGAGCGGACGCGGACGGCCCTCAGTCAGGGCAGTGTGCCCATGGAGGTGCCGGTGGACTGTGTGCGGTTCCTGCTGTCGCGTGAGGCCGACGGCCTCACCGGCAAGACCATCGCGGCCAACTTCGATCCGTGGCGACGCGCGGAGTTCCGGGCCCACGTGGCCGAGATCGCGGCCTCCGAGGTGTACACGATGCGGCGTCTCAATCCGGCGCACCTTCCGGACGGCCCGCTCAAGGAGCGTCTGTCGTGAGCAACGCGGCCTACATCGACCGATTCCTGCAGGGCGTGGAGGAGATCGTGCGAAAGATCTCCCGCCCCGACGTGGATCGCGCCATCGAGGTGCTCTACGCGGCCTGGCGAGACGGGCGCACGGTGTTCACCGCGGGCAACGGAGGGTCCGCCGGCACCGCCACCCACTTCGCGGCGGATCTCTGCAAGATGACCGCGATGCCGGGGCGGCCGCGCCTGCGGGCGCTGAGCCTGGTCGACAACATCCCGCTGGTGAGCGCGCTGGTCAACGACGACGGCTGGGACAACGTCTACACCGAGCAGCTCGAGACCCACTACCGGGACGGCGACGTGCTGGTCACGATCAGTGTGCACGGGGGCCGGGGTGCCGACAAGGCGGGGGTCTGGTCGCAGAACCTCATGAAGGCCATCGACTACGTGAAGCGGCGTGGCGGCGCCACCATCGGCCTCGCCGGCTTCGACGGCGGCGCGATGCGGGAGGTGTGCGACGTGTGCGTGGTGGTGCCCTACGACACCACGCCCCACGTGGAAGGCTTCCACGTGGTCCTCCATCACCTGATGGCGTTCTGCCTCGCCGAGCGGATCGCGGGCGGCGCCGCGATGCGGCGATGAAGCGCGCGGTGTTCCTGGACCGGGACGGGGTCCTCAACCCGATGGTGGAGCGGAACGGCCGCTGGGGCGCGCCGCTGACCCTCGACGCCTTCACCCTCTACCCGTGGACCGCCGGGTCGGTGACGCGTCTGAAGGCGGCCGGCCTCCTCTGCCTGGTCGCCACCAACCAGCCGGAGGTCGCCACCGGGGAGCTGGATCCCGCGGTGCTCGAGGCCATGCACCGGCGGCTGGTCCGGGAGGCTGCGATCGACGGCGTCTACGTGTGCCCGCACCGCGACGCGGACGGATGCGCCTGCCGCAAGCCGCGGCCGGGCCTGCTCGAGCAGGGGGCCCGCGAGTGGGGCGTCGACCTGGCCGGGTCGTTCCTGGTGGGCGACCGCTGGCGCGACATCGAGGCGGCGCACGCCGCCGGGTGCACCGCGATCCTGGTGGACGGGCCGGAGCCGGAGCGCGCCCGGCCGGACCACCACGCGCGGGACCTGCGCGAGGCCGCGACCAAGATCCTCACCCTGATGGAGGGGCACTCATGAAGCTATTCGTGGACTCGGCGAACCTGGCGGAGATCGAGGAAGCGCTGGCGCGGGGCTTCGTGGCCGGCATCACCACCAACCCCTCGATCATGGCGCGCGAGGAGCGGGTGGACTTCATCGAGCACGTGCACCGGATCATCGCGCTCATCCGCCGGTTCGGCCCGGACATCCCCCTCTCGGTCGAGGTCTCGGTGGAGGATCCCGACGAGATGCTCGATCAGGCGCTCAAGTTCGTCGCGGCCTTCCGGTACCCGCAGCTGAGCGTCAAGGTCCCGATCGGCTGGAACGAGCTCAAGGTGATCGCCGAGCTGCGCCGGCGCGACATCCGGGTCAACTGCACGTGCTGCATGTCGTTCAACCAGGCGTACATGGCCGCGCTGGCGGGGGCCAACTACGTGAGCCTCTTCTACAACCGCATCCGCGACACCGGCTACGACGCGCGGCCGGTGGTGGCGGAGACGGCGCGCGCCTTCCGGGAAGGCGGGGTCGCGGCGGAGATCATCGTGGGGAGCATCCGCCATCTCTACGACGTGAACGAGGCGTTCTCGGCGGGCGCCCACATCGTCACGGTGCCGTCCAAGTTCCTCCCCCAGCTCACCCAGCATCCCAAGACCACCGAGGCGGTCAACCAGTTCCTCTCCGACTTCCGGCGCTGGAGCGACCCGGCCTAGGCTTCGTCGGCCGCGCGTGAAGGGACTCCTCCTCGCCCTCGCGTGCTCCGCGTCCACCGCGGTCGGGGTCACGGTCCTGTTCGCGGTGCGCGACGTTGCCCGGCGTGCGGCCGCAATGGCCGCGGTGTTCCTCCTGAGCGTGCCAGTCTACCTCGCGGCCCATCGGTTCACACCGGCCGATCTCGGCTTCCTGCCTCCCGCCCTGGTGGAGCCGTGCGCCTGGCTCGACGCCGCCTTCGGCCTCGTGGTCCACGCGGCCCTGTTCGCGGGGGGGTGGCTTCAGCTCTACAACCTCGCCGACCGGGGCTTCTCGCTGCGCATCCTGATCGACGTCGCGGAGGCGCCCGCGGCGCGGCTGACCGGCGAGCAGATCGCGGCCGGCTACGGCGGCGGGCGCGGTGCGGCGTGGATGCGGGAGAAGCGGATCGAGGGACTGGTCGAGACCGGCCTCGCCCGGTGGGACGGCGGCCGTCTGCACGTCACGCCCAAGGGCCGCGGGGTGGCGCGCCTGTTCGGCCGCCTCCGGGCGCTCCTGCGCATCGACACCCGCCAGTGAGCCGCGATCCGCTCGCCCTGGCCCTCGTCTCCGGCCTCGCGTGGCTCGGCGGGGCGCTGCTCGTTCACGTGGTTGGCTTCGCCCTGGTCCGGGTCGAGCGGCGCGCCCGCACGCTCGTCGCGCTCTTCGGGGCCGCCGGGGTCGGGCACCTCGCGACCGTCGCGCTGGCCGGGGTCGACGCCTGGCGATCGGGGTACGGGCTGGCCCTGATCGGCTGCGGATTCATCTGCTACATGCCGTTCTTCTACACGGTGGCGGCCTCCCAGTCCGTGCAGATGCTGATCGCCCTGGCCGCGGTGCGGGACGGCCTGCCGGCGGACGAGCTGCGGCGCATGTACGCGGTCGAGGAGGTCTTCGCCGGCCGTCTGGACACGCTGGTGGGGGCCGGGTACCTCACCCGTACCGCCGGGGGCTACGCCCCGACCTCCAAGGGCCGGCTGGTGGCCCACACCTTCCGGGCGGTCAAGGCTCTCTGGAGGCTGGGACCGGGGGGCTAGCGATTCTGGGGCTCGGGCGAAAATTCGCCCTGGGGTAAGCTTTTTCCATGCCCCCGCGGACGTTCGAAGACAAGATCAAGACGCTCCCCGAGCTGGCGTCGCTCTGCGAGCAGCTTCGCGCGGACGGCCAGAAGGTCGTGCAGTGCCACGGCGTCTTCGACCTGGTCCACCCGGGGCACGTCCGCCACTTCGAGGCGGCGCGGGCGGAGGGCGACGTGCTGGTGGTGACCATCACGCCCGACCGCTTCGTGAACAAGGGTCCGGGCCGTCCGGTCTTCAACCAGCGCCTGCGCGCGGAGACGGTGGCGGCCCTCGGCTGCGTGCGGTACGTGGCGGTCACGGAGTCGCCCAGCGCCGAGGACGTCATCCGGCAGGTCCGCCCCGCGGTCTACGTGAAGGGGAGCGACTACCTCGACGCGAAGGACGACCTCACCGGCAAGATCCTCGAGGAGCGCCGCGCGGTCGAGGACGGCGGCGGCCGCATCCACTTCACGACCGAGATCGCGTTCAGCTCGAGCAATCTCCTCAACCTGCACTTCGACGTCTACCCGGAGGAGGCCCAGGACTTCTTGCGGGAGTTCCGCCAGCGGCACTCCTCGGACGAGATCATCGGCCTCCTGAAGGGCCTGAAGGACCTGAAGGTCCTCGTGGTGGGCGAGGCGATCATCGACGAGTACCACTACGTGCAGTCGATGCAGAAGTCCCCCAAGGAGCTGCTGGTCGCCACCCGCCATCTGCGGGAGGAGCACTTCGCGGGCGGCATCCTCGCCTGCGCCAACCACGTGGCCGGCTTCTGCGGGCAGGTGGACGTGGTGTCGGTGCTCGGGGCCAAGGATTCGCGGGAGAGCTTCATCCGGCGCAGCCTGAAGCCCAACGTGACCCCCCAGTTCTTCTATCACCCGGACGCGGGCACGATCGTCAAGCGGCGTTACGTCGAGCAGGCGTTCCTCAACAAGATGTTCGAGGTGTCGTTCCTGGACGACGGCGAGCTGCCGACCGAGGTGTCGCGGCAGGTCGAGCGGTACCTGGCCCGGATGCTCCCCGACTACGACGTGGTCATCGTCGCCGACTACGGCCACGGCTTCCTCGGCCGCGACCTGGTCCAGCTCATCTCGTCGGAGTCGCGCTTCCTGGCCCTGAACGTCCAGACCAACAGCGCCAACCTCGGCTACAACCTGGTCACCAAGTATCCGCGCGCGCACTACGTGTGCATCGACGAGCCGGAGGTGCGGCTGGCCGCCCACGATCGCCGCAGCAACCTCGAGGAGATCATCCGGCGGCTCGCCAAGGACATGGCGTGCCCGCGCGTCTCGATCACCCGCGGCCACAAGGGGAGCGTGGTCTATTCGGACGGCGAGGGGTTCTCCCACGCCCCCGTGCTCTCCCGCGAGATCGTGGACCGCATCGGCGCGGGGGACGCGTACCTGTCCATCACCGCCCCGTGCACCGCGGCGGGCTACTCGCCCGAGGTGGTCGGCTTCATCGGCAACGTGGCGGGGGCTCTCGCGGTCCGGATCGTCGGCAACCGCACCGCGGTCGAGCCGGTACCGCTCTACAAGTTCATCTCGGCGCTGCTGCAATGATTCCGAAGTTCCTCGTGGAGCTCGGCGAGATCCAGTCGCGGATCGAGGCGTCCGATCACGCGGGGACCGCGCTCTCCTGCTCGGACGCGATGGACCGCGCGGTCGCCCTCGTGCGCGACCAGACCGCGGCGGGCCGCAAGGTCATCTTCGTGGGCAACGGCGGGAGCGCCGCGATCGCGAGCCACCAGGCGGTCGACTACTGGAAGAACGGGGGCATGCGCGCGATCTCGTTCAACGACGGCGCGCTCCTGACCTGCGTGGGGAACGACTTCGGCTACCCGCACGTCTTCGAGAAGCCCATCGAGATGTTCGCGGATCCCGGCGACGTGCTGATCGCGATCTCGAGCTCGGGTCGCTCCGAGAACATCCTCCGGGCCGCGCAGGCCGGGGCGCGCACCCGCTGCCGGGTCGTCACCCTGTCCGGCTTCGGCCCCGAGAACCCGCTCCGTCGCCTCGGCGAGCTGAACTTCTACCTGCCTTCGGACTCCTACGGATTCGTGGAGATCACCCACCTGGCGATCTGCCACTGCATCCTCGACACGATCATCGCCGCTCGCGGCTGACCGGTCGGGGCCCGGGCGTACCGGGCCTGCCTCTTGCATGCACCTTCTGCGCTGGATGTGCGCCCGTTCGATTTCCGGGGCTCGCGTCCGGGCTCTCGGGCCGGGTGCTGACGCGCGGCGGCTAGACCCATAAAGGACCGATAACTATGCGCAAACAACACGTCCTGGTGACCGGCGGGGCCGGCTACGTCGGGTCCGTCCTGGTCCCCAAACTGCTGGCCGACGGGCATCGAGTGACCGTCCTCGATCTCTACATTTTCGGCGATCAGGTGCTCAAGGCTGTCAGCGGGCACCCGGGCCTCCGCGAGGTCCGGGGCGACATCCGGGATCGGCGGCTCCTCGAGCGGGAGCTCACCGGC
>Ga0187893_10006338_pt1 | contig 20340 bp, 8 predicted proteins | sample MA1701074metaG_FD_139574 | JGI IMG/M metagenome (GOLD analysis project Ga0187893, IMG submission 139574) | White microbial mat communities from a basaltic lava cave in the Kipuka Kanohina Cave System on the Island of Hawaii, USA - MA170107-4 metaG ...
GGTATGCGTTGCTGCCACCGGCGCTGTCTTCACCGGCTGCCCGATCGCCTGCCCCTCCCCGAACTGCATCACGAACGCGGACTTCGTCAACGTCATCAATTCGGTCGCGGCGAACGGCAGTGCGAGGAAGCGCATCCTGTTCAAACGCGGCGACACGTTCTCGGTGACGGGCAACGCCAACATCAGCGCCGACGGCCCCGGTCTCGTCGGCGCATTCGGACCTGGCGCGATAAAACCGGTCTTTTCCGGCGGCTCGGGAACCCAGCTCTCGCTGGGTTCCTCCGTCAATCACGACTTCGCGGATTGGCGCTTCGTCGATGTCGATTTCGACGGCGTGAACCGGGCCCCCGGCGCTGTCACCCCTGCGGGCGGGGCAAGCAAGATACTGTTCCTGCGCAACAACTTCCGGCGCCTGAATGTGGTATTCAACCTGCCGTCCAGCACGCTCGACTTCATCAACACTTCGTCGACGCTGGCGCCGATGTGGGCGGAGTGGGCCCTGGTCGACAACACGATCAGCGACAACCAGTCCTATGCGTTCCTCGGCTTCCTAAACCGGGCGACGTTCCTCGGCAACCTGGTCACCGGGCAACTTAGCCAGCACGGCATCCGGCTTGCCTATGCATCGAAGGCCGTGATCAGCAACAACGAGGCCACCGGCACGAGCACCGGGACGGCGCTCACGGTGCGCGGCACGGATGTTCTGGTGTCCGGCCGGCCGGGGACCCCCAACATATTCACGCTGCCCGAACAATCCTTCACCGAGCAGGTGGTGATCTCGGACAACAAGCTGCTCGCCGGCCAGTCATTGCTGCCGTTCACGGTGAAAACCGTCAACAGCGTCGAGAATGCGCGGTTCAGGAACATCCTGGTCGAGCGCAACTGGATGGTCGCCGGGACCTTGTCGAACATTTTCTTCGAGACCGAGGCCGCAGAGGCGACGATTCGCAACAACCTCTTCGACCTCAGCCTCGCGCCGGGACCGTACCGCGCCATCGGCCTCATCAAGTCCACGGGAACGCCGGTGGCGGCGACGAACATCGGCATCTTCAACAACTCCGCGTTCAGCAGCGCGGCGAGCTCGGCCCCGTTCATCGTCGTGGATGTCGTCGCGGTGTCACCGGGCGGCCTGAATATCGCAAACGTTCCGACCAACCTGACGATCCAGAACAACCTGGGCTTCGCGCCGCTCAACACCAACGCCACCACGGCGCCTTTCCGTGGCAATACGACCGGCGCCGGCTTCAGCGCCGCGAACAACTCCGCCTCGGGCACCGGGGTGGGGTCGATCCGCGGCGGCAACCCGAACTTCGCCGTTACACCGCCCCTGCTGCCGTTTGATTGGCGCCTTAGCGCGGGCTACGCGCGCGACGGCGGTTTGAACTTCGTCCCGGCCGCCCCCAAGGTATTCAGGGATTTCTTCGACAACGTGAGACCTGCAAACGGCACGATCGATATCGGGGCCACGGAGCAATGATCCCGCTCGCCGCCTCGTGAGTTCCTAGACCTTCATTGGCCTTCGCATGAGGCAAGGCGTCGCGGCGCTGCTTGCGGGTCTGGTACTGATCGGCTGCCTGCCTGGTGTTGCCGCTGCGGCGCCCCCGGTGGGATGCTCGGCGCAGGAGGACGGCCCGATCAAGCTCTCCCTGCTGCGCAGCCGCCTGTGGGGCGTGGCGCCACTGGCAGTGTTCTTCGATGCCACCGACACTACCGCCGACGGCGTCGCGCGGCCTTTCCACGAACTCGAATACCGCTGGGACTTCGGCGACCCGGCTGGCGGCGCCACCTGGAGCACCGGGAGCAGGGCTGCAGCCAGCAGCCGCAATTCAGCGACCGGTCCAGTGACCGCGCACGTATTCGAAACGCCGGGCAACTACACCGTTAGCGTGACGGTGGATGCGGCGAAATCAACCTGCCTGGTCTCGGTCCAGGATCCCGAGGTGGTATTCGCAGACGCCGCCACCGCCTGCTTTTCCACTTCGGGCAATTTCGCCGGCTGTCCCGCGGGTGCCATGCGCATTGTCACGTCGAATTTCGCGGGGGTGACGGACACCGCAAGCGGCGCGAACCCGGTGCGCCGGCTGCTGTTGCGCCGAGGAGAGGTCTGGTCGGCTGCCGCCCCGGGGCGCTTGCGCGCGCCCGGCCCGGGCGTCCTGGGAGCGTTTGGACCGCCGACCGAGGCCCGCCCGATCGTGCGGGGTACCGGCGCGATCCTAATGTTGTCGAGCGCGACGACGCCGAAGTTCGGCGACTGGCGCGTGATGGACCTGGAATTCGACGGCCAGGGCGGCACCGGGGCGAAAGGGGTGCTGGCCGATGGCGGCATGAACCAGATCACGCTGCTGCGGCTGATGATTCACGACGTGGACGCCGCCGTGGAGTTTTCCTTCCAGATCCTGGATCTTGCCAACCCGAAGAATCCCGGCCACCTAATCTGGGACCAGATGACCATCGCCGATACGGTCGCCACGAGGATGAAAAGCACCGGTCTTTTCCTGCCGGCGCGGCGCCTTGCGGTCCTGGGCAGCAGGATCGAGGACATCACCGGCGGAAAGGACGGGCAGCACATCTCGCGCTTCCAGTACATCGGCAAAGGCGTGATCAGCAACAATACCTTGAGCAGGCAGGGGCCCGGCAGGGGCCTGATAAAAATGCAGGCGCCGCAATTCAGCAGCAGCACCGGCGTGCTGGGGGGCGGATTGCACACCGAGCAGGTCGTGGTCTCGGATAACTTGCTCAATGGCGGGGTCGAGCCGGGCGCCGTGGTCTCCGCCATCTTCGGACCCGTGAACAATACGGTGGACAACCGGCTGCGGGACGTCATCGTCGAGCGCAATTGGTTCCGCGCCGGCTCGGCAAGCACGCGCGCGTTGATCCTCCAGCTGCGCGATGCCACGGTACGCAACAATCTTTGCGACATGACCGGCGGCGCCCCCGGCACTGGAACGGGATGTTTCCTCGTGCAACAGTCGGGCAGCGAACCGCCCCCGGCCCGGGTCCGCTTCCTGAACAACACCTGCTACAACGCCGACATCGGCAATTTCAGCTGTGTGAGCCTGGACGCGACGGCATCGAGTATTACGGTGCAGAACAATCTTGTCTACGCGCCGCGGGCCCCGAGGGCGGCAACCCTCATGGGCACCGGCACCTCGGGCATCGTCGATTCCAACAATTCGACCGAAGCGCAGATCCGGAGCGTCCCACCGGGGTGGGTCTCGGCGAAACCGACAACGCCGGAGCATTTCAAACCCGGCGCGGCAAGCCCCTACCTCGATGCGGGCGTCGCTGTCCCGGTGCAATCCGATTTCTTCGGCGTCATCAGGCCGCGCGGCGCGAAAAACGATATCGGCGCCTTCGCGCGGTGACTTGCGTTTTTTTGACCGGCGTGGCGGCGCATAGCGGCGTATTTGGAAAACTGCGCAGCGTTTCCAAGCAGCAGTTCCGAGCGTCCCCTTCATTCGAGACCGACACTGTCATTCGGTTTGAAATTTTTGCCGTGATCTGCGGACGGCGAGAACGGGATTCTGCCGGAGTGTGATAGTTTGAAAGAGTCCGGGGCCTGCAGTGATTTGACCGAGATGGACGAATTGTCGATTCGGTAGAATACGGCCCTCCGGAGGACGTGTGGACATCATCGGCATCAGCGGCTTCGACAACTCGGTGCGGTACAAGCGGTCGCGGTTTCCGGGACTCGAGCAACGGACCTACCGCATCGCTCAGGGCTTCGACTCTGCAGCCGTCCTGTTGCGCGGCGGGCTGGTCGAATTCGCGGTGGCCGAGGAACGCCTTACAAGGGAGAAGGCGACAGGCGAGTTCCCCGCGCAATCGATACGCGCCTGTCTCGAGCACGCGAAGCTCAATCCGCGCGATCTGGCCTGCGTAGCCCACGGCTTCAACTACGCGCCGTATCGTGCGGTCTTCGACGAGGATCCGTTTTATCGCGATCAGTACGCGCAGGTGTACGACTCGGGCCTTCAGATCCGGTTGTTTGAGGAGAATTTTCCCGGTGTGGACTGGAAGAGCAAGTTCGTCGCGGTTCCGCATCACCTGGCACACGCGGCGAGTGCGTTTTACCAGAGCGGCTTCGACGCAGCACTGGTGCTGGTGAGCGACGGGATGGGAGAAGTGGACAGCATGTCCATCTACGCGGTCACCGGCAGCAAGTTCGACCAGCTGGCAAAGGTGCCCGCATTCCACTCCCTGGGCGTGCTGTACAGCGTTTTCACGCTGTACTTCGGCTTTGACTTCAACATGGACGAATACAAGGTCATGGGCCTCGCGCCCTTTGGCGAGCGCCGCAGGTACTTCGGCGAGGTGATGGACCTCGTTCGGCTCAAGGAGGACGGTACCTACGCGATTCCGCTTTTCGGCAAGAACACCACCGTCGAGGAGAGAGAAACCCACGCCGGCGTGCTTGCGTCGCTCGCCGAGCGCTTCGGCCCGCCGCGCGCCCCCGACGGCGAGATGACGCAGCGCTTCAAGGACCTGGCGGCGGCGGTGCAGTCTGTTTTTCAAGCGGTGCAACTGCACGTGCTAAAGCATTTCTCGGTCAAAACCGGTCTGAAGGACCTGTGCATGGCAGGCGGCTCGGCGCTCAACTGCACCAACAACGGCGTGGTGCGAAGGAGCCGCCTTTTCCGCCGCGTTTTCGTGCAACCCGCCTCGGGGGACGACGGCTCAGCCTTGGGAGCGGCGCTGTACGTGCAGCATCAGCGCGAAGCGCAAACGCCTTCCCCGCGGATCGCCGCACCGCTGTGGGGCCAGGACTACGGGCGCGAGGAAATACAGAAGACCTTATCGGCGCGCAATGACGTCGAAGCCCAGGGCTATGGTTCGTTTCCGGCGCTCGCGAGCGCTGCGGCGGCACGGCTGGCGCAAGGGCAGATCATCGGCTGGTTCCAGGGACGGATGGAGTTCGGTCCGCGGGCACTGGGCTCGCGCAGCATCCTTGCCGACCCGCGTCCAGCGGACATGCGCTCGCGCGTCAATATGCTGATCAAGAAACGCGAGGGATTCCGCCCGTTCGCGCCCGCGGTTGCGGCCGAGCGGGCGTCGGAGTTCTTCGAGGTTGACGCAGGCGACGAAGAGACCTTCGCACACATGCTGTTCGTCGTTCCGGTACGGCCGCCGTTTCGCGACAAGCTGCCTGCCATCACCCATGTGGACGGCACAGCGCGAGTGCAGACGGTGACGCCGGCGACGAACCCGCGCTTCTACGAACTGCTCAACGCTTTTGGAACACTGTCAGGCATGCCCATCCTGCTCAACACGTCGTTCAACGTCAAGGGACAACCCATCGTGTGCTCGCCAACCGAGGCGATCGACACGTTCCTGTCCGCCGGACTGGATGCGCTGGTGCTGGGTGACTTCATCGTGACCGCGAGGGCGAAGGCGGGACGGCCATGACGGAGACCTCGCCGCGGCCGGATCTCGCGCAGCAGACTGCATTCTGGAAGGGGCAGACCGCAGGCGGCCCGGGTCCGTTCGAACTGCCTACTGACGAACCGCGCCTGCCGGTATCGTCGTTCCTGCGCGAGCGCGCGGCGCTACCGCTGTCTACCTCGCGCTGGCCGGGTGTCACGGCGCTGGCCGCACGCAGCGGAGCGGACCCGTTCTCGGCCGTGCTTGGCGCATTTGCGCTGGCAGCCTCCCGTCACGCCGGACTCGACGATCTTTGGCTGGGCACTGTCGCCCTTGCACGCGGCGCCGGTGAAGCCCCGAACCTGTTGGCTCTGCGCCTGAAGGTCCCGGGCGACCTGGCGGCAGGCGCATTCCTCAACACCGTGCAGGCCGTCGTGGCGGCAGCCGCGGCAAACCGTGACACGCCGTACGCCGCGGTCGCGGCGCTCGCGGGCGCGCAACCGCTGTTTCGCGCGCTGATACTGCCGGCCGGACTTCGCACCGCGGCCTGGGAGCGATCCGAGGCGCCTGATCCCGCAACGCTGGGGCCGGATGCCGCCGCGTGCGATCTGATCCTGACCATAGCGGTTTCCGGCGATACCGCCGAGTTGCGTATGGAATACGACCCCGAATTGTTCGCATCGACCACGGTCGAGAAGTTGCTGGCGCGGGTAGACGCGGTCCTGGCGGGTATGGTCGCCAATCCCGACGCACCTCTGTCGGCGATATCGCTGGTAAGCGAAACCGAACGCCGGGCACTGGTCATCGACTGGAACCGGACCGACGCCGCCTACGATCGCAATGCCTGCGTTCATCAACTCTTCGAGCAGCAGGTCGCGCGCACGCCTGACGCGGTGGCGCTCGCCTGTGCCGATGAGGAACTTAGCTACGCGGAGCTGAACAGGCGTGCCAACCGCCTGGCCCACCTGCTGGTCGCCAGGGGAGTCGGGCCGGATGGGCCGGTTGGCGTATGCGTCGAGCGCTCGAATCTGATGGTGATTGCGATGCTGGCCGTGCATAAAGCGGGCGGAGCGTATATCCCCATGGACCCGGACTATCCGCCGAAACGCATCGCCTATATGGTGGAAGATTCGGGCGTGGGCCTGGTGCTGGCCGATTCCGACCTGGCGGCCGCGATAGCGGGCAGCGCGGCGGTGATTCGCGCCGATCTGGCGCCGGAGGCGAACCAGCCGGACGCAAACCCATCCCGGCCGGTTGCGCCCAGTTCTCTTGCGTACATCATCTACACCTCGGGATCCACCGGAAACCCCAAAGGGGTGATGGTGGAGCACCGCAACGTGGTCAATTTCTTCGCCGGCATGGACCAGCGCCTGGGAACAGACGCCGGCGTCTGGCTCGCCGTCACCAGCCTTTCGTTCGATATCTCGGTGCTGGAAATTTTCTGGACCTTGTGCCGCGGCTTCAAGGTCGTGCTGTATTCGAGCCGCCTTGCGCTCGGCGAGGCGCACGGCGGCCGCAAACCCGAGGATGCGGTCGGCTTCAGCCTGTTCTATTTTGCCAGCGACGAAGGCGACTACGCGCAGTACAAGGGGCGCGAAAAGTACAAGATGCTAATCGAGGGCGCGCGCTTCGCCGACGAGCACGGCTTCAGCGCCGTCTGGACGCCCGAGCGCCACTTTCACATCTTCGGCGGCATGTACCCCAGCCCCTCGGTGACCGCGGGCGCGCTGGCGATGATCACCAAGCGAATCAGCATCCGCGCCGGTTCCGTCGTGCTTCCCCTCCACAATCCGATCCGCGTGACCGAGGAATGGGCGTTGGTCGACAATCTGTCCGATGGCCGCATCGCCATCTCGTTCGCCTCCGGATGGCAGCCGCAGGATTTCGCCCTCGCGCCTGAAGCATATGCCGATCGCCATCAGCGCATGTTCGACGGCATCGAGACGGTGCGCGGCCTTTGGCGGGGAGAAACCCGGGAGCGTTCGGGCGGCGACGGCAAGCCCGTCACCTTCAGCACCCGGCCACGCCCCGTGCAGGCCGAGCTCCCGATATGGATAACCGCGGGCGGGTCGCCCGAGACTTTCCGCCGCGCGGGCGAAATCGGCGCCAACGTGCTCACGCACCTGCTCCAGCAGTCGATCGAACAGCTCGACGAACGTCTCACGGTCTATCGCAAGGCGTGGAAAGAGCACGGCCACCCTGGCGAAGGCGGGCAGGTGTCGCTGATGCTGCACACTTTCGTATCGCACGACGCGGCGTACGTGAGGGCGCAAGCGCACGATCCGTTCAAGAACTACCTCAAGGGAGCCGTGTCGCTGTTCGCGGCGGTCGCGCCCAAAGGTCTGGATCTCAGCACACTCTCGCCCGCGGAACTCGAGGAGCTGTCCGAGCGCGCATTCGACCGGTATTTCGAAACCAGCGGCCTCTTTGGCACGCCTGATTCCTGCGTGGCAATGGTGGATCGGCTGCACCGGGTCGGGGTCACTGAACTCGCCTGCCTGATCGACTTCGGCATTCCGACGGAGACGGTGCTGGCCAGCCTTCCCTACCTGGACGAACTGCGCCGGCGCTGCGCCGCCAGCGCCCCGAGCGGCCAGTCCATCGACGCCCTCATCCGCAAGCACAGCGCCACTCACCTGCAGTGCACGCCATCGATGGCCGGCATGCTGGTCGGCGACCCGGAGACCGCCTCCGCGCTGGCCTCGCTGAAGCGGATGCTGGTGGGGGGCGAAGCCCTGGGCGGGCCGCTGGCGGCGCAACTGAAGCGCGCGATGCCCGATGGCGTACTCACCAATATGTACGGGCCGACCGAGACCACGATCTGGTCGATGACCCACGACGTCGATTCGCGGCCCGGACCTGTCCCGATCGGTCGTCCAATCGCCAACACGCAAATTTACGTTCTGGATCCGGCGCTGAACCCGGTTCCGGCCGGGATGATTGGCGATCTTTACATCGGCGGCGAAGGCGTTGCCCGGGGTTACTTCAAGCGGCCGGACTTGACCGGCGAGCGTTTTGTCAACGATCCATTCCGCGACGGTCAACGCCTGTACAAGACCGGCGACCTGGCCCGCCATCGACCCGACGGGACGCTCGATTTTCTCGGCCGCGGCGATCACCAGGTCAAGCTGCGCGGCCATCGCATCGAACTCGGCGAAATTGAGGCGCAACTGGCCCGGCATCCGTCGATCCGGGAATGCGTCGTGGTCGCGCGCGAGGATACTCCGGGCGACCCCAGGCTGGTGGCGTATTGCGTCGCCAAGGGCGATGCGCCTTCGACCGAGGATCTGCGCCAGCCGCTGCGCGATTCCCTTCCGGAGATCATGGTTCCATCCGCGTTTGTGCTGCTGCCCGCGCTCCCCCTCACGCCGAACGGCAAAGTCGATCGCAAGCAGCTGCCGGCGCCAAGTTCCCTGCAGGCAAGCGCACAGCGCGAGTACGTAGCGCCGGCGGGCGGTCTCGAAGAGAAGATCGCCGCCGTCTGGCGGGAGGTCCTGCACGTACAAGGCGTCGGCGTGGGTGACAACTTTTTCGATCTCGGCGGGCACTCTCTTCTCGTCGTGCAGGTGCACCGGGCGCTGCGGGACCAGCTAGATCAACCGCTGTCGCTGACCGATCTCTACCGCTTTCCGACCATCGGCTCGCTCGCCGCGTACCTTTCGTCCGGCGGCGGCGCGGCCAAGGCGGTGCAGGAGAGCCGGACGCGGGGCCAGAAACGCCGCGATTCGCTGCTGCAGAGCCGGCGGCGCAAGGGGCAGGAGTGATTCGCCGCAGCCACCGAACCGGATGAAGCTGCTCGCCGTCATCGTCAACTACAAGACACCTGCGATGACGCTGGAGGCGCTGGCGGCGTTGGTCCGGGAACTGGGTTCGATCCCGGGTTCGCGCGCGATCGTCGTCGACAACGACTCCGCCGACGGATCGTACGAAGCGATCCAGCAGCTAGTGGAATCGCGCGGCTGGTCGAAGCTTGTCGAAGTCGTACGCTCCGAAAGGAACGGCGGTTTCGGCTACGGCTGCAATGCAGGGATCAGGCGCGGGCTCGCGGCGCGCGAACCTCCCGACTACATCTATCTCCTAAACTCCGACGCGTTCCCCGACGCGGGGTCGGTCCTCGCCCTGGTGGACTTTCTCGACGCGCATCCGGCGGCCGGGATTGCCGGCAGTTACATTCATGGCCCGGAGGGCACGCCGCACGAAACCGCGTTCCGCTTCCCCACCTGGCAAAGCGAGCTCGAAGGCACCCTTGGCATCGGCGTCGTGAGCCGGCTGCTGCGCAGGTGGCTGGTGGCGTTGCCTATCCCTACCCAGGTCCAGCAGGTCGACTGGCTTGCCGGCGCGAGCATGATGATCCGACGCCGCGTCCTCGAAGAGGCCGGCTTGTTTGACGAGACTTTCTTCCTCTACTATGAAGAAGTCGATTTTTGCCGCCGCGCGCGGCTGGCCGGATGGACGACTTTTTATGTTCCGGCCAGCTCAGTTGCGCACATCGGCTCGGCTTCGACCGGCATGAAGGACCTCGGCAAACGTACGCCGTCCTTTTACTTCGATTCGCGCCGCCACTATTTCCTGAAGAACCATGGCAGGGCCTACCTTTGGGCGGCGAATCTAAGTTGGGTGCTCGGCTACTCGATGGGACACGTTCGCCGGCGGTTGATGAAGCGCCCGGACCGGGTCCATCGCGCGCGCGTATTTCTGGATTTCATTGCCTACAACTTCGGCCTCGGCGGCCGGCGCACTAACACCAAGTGAGGAGCGGCGAATGAGTCGAAAAATCGATGCCTGGGTTCTTCATGCCGGGGACGGCGGCCGGCCGGTGCGAACCAAGCTCGTGCGCGAGACGATCGAGCTTCCTGCGGTGGGTGATCACGGCGTCCGGGCGCGGCCCCTGTATGGGACGTGGGAAGGCAACATGGGACACGCGCTCAACCGCAGGCCGGTGGACATCTGCGTGCAACGGGAGGAGGCCAAGGTTGTGATTGGGAACGCCGGCGTGGTCAAGATCCTAGAGGTGGGGCCGAAGGTGAAGAACGTCGAACCCGGCCAGAATGCGATCATTTTCTGCAGCGGCGTTGAAGATCGCTGGGGCTATCCCATCAAGATCATGGCCTACGACGCGCCGGGCACGATGGGTTGTCTCGCGCAGGAGATGGTCCTCACCGACCGTCAGGTGATCCCGCTGCCTGAGTCGACACGGCATACGCTGCCGCAATGGTCGGCGTTTTCGCTGCGTTACGTGACGGCGTGGTCGAACTGGGAGCTTGCCTATGGCGTGTTCCGGCAGCTTGTCCCGGAGCAGGAGTACGCCTCGCCGAACGTGTGGGGCTGGGGTGGTGGCGTAACCTACGCTGAACTCGATCTCGCCCGGCGCCACGGTTGCCGCGCGGTGATGCTCTCGGGCAACCCGCGGCATCTCGAAAAGATCCAGCGCCTTGGGGTAATCGCCGTCGATCGTAGGATTTTCGGCGAGATCCGCTACGACGATGCCCGCTACAAAAGTGATCCGGCCTTCCGCGAGGCGTACAAGAAGAACGAGGAGGCGTTCATCGACGAGGTGAAACTCCGCACCCACGGCGAGATGGTGCAGATATTTCTCGACTATGTCGGCAGCCCTGTCTACCGGGCGACGCTGAAGGCACTATCCAGGGAGGGCGTCATCGCGACCGCCGGCTGGAAGGAAGGCATGGAGATCTGGCATTTGCGGGCAAAAGAATGCATCGAGCGCCACCAGCACATCTACACGCATTACGCCCGGTACCAGCAGGGGGTTAAAGCTGTTGCCTATGCGGAGACCAACGACTGGATGCCCGAGGTAGACAGGCGTCACATCTACAACTTCGACCAGATCCCGCAGCTCGCCGAGGAGTACGAGTTGGGCACTACCGGCATCTTCCCCTGTTTTTCGATTAATCCTGAGTAGCCGGGCGGTTGCGCGCCCGCGCCGCTAGGCCTTCGCGGTTTCCTCTCCGCGCTTCGCATCGCGTCGACTGGCGCGCGCCGCGATCTGCGCTTCCGCATTCTGTATGCAGGTCCGGATCCTTCCTGCGAGAACGCGCACGTTTGGCTCCAGCACCATGCTGTCGTGGCCGCCGGGAACCTCGTGTACATCGATGCTTCCGACCAACTTGCCCCAATCGTTGTCGTGATAAACGTGGTCGAGTTGCGAGTTCAGCACCCGGTTCGGTCCAAGAACATGGGCCCGATCGAGCTTCGGTCTGAACAAGATGATCGCGCCCGGGTAGGGCTTGATGCGATAGCGCGGCAGCGCAGCACGGAAGGCCGCCTCGATGGCCTCATTGTGAAGCTCGTACGGCTGCTGCTTTTCCTCCGCGGCGCCACGCGCCTTCGCACGCTGTTCCCTTTCCCAGCGCAGGCGATTGCGGGCCCAGTCCGTCACGTACTTCGGTCCTTTGCGCTTAAGACGCTGCAAATGGATCAGGGCCTTGTCGCGCCCGGTGATTGGCGGCGATACGGGAAGGCGAGAGTCGAGCATCGCCAGGAGCGCGATCTCCTCGCCTTCGGCCAGCAGCTGCTGCGCCATTTCGTAAGCGGTGATGCCGCCGCCGGAGAATCCGCCGAGGAGGTAGGGGCCTCTCGGTTGGATGGTCCGCAGTTCCTTTAGGTAGTCGCGCGCCATTTCCTCGAAGGTCTCGTGCGGCGCATGATCGCCGTACAGGCCGCGGGCCTGAAGCCCGTAGAATGGGCGGTCGGTCCCGATCAGATGCGCTAGGTGGCGCAGGTTAAGAACGTTGCCGAACATCCCGGCAACGAGGAAGAAGGGCCGGCGTGGCCCCCCCTCGCCTGCATGCATCGCGACCAGGTGCGTATAGCGGCTGCGGTGGCTCTCCCGGGCCGCCGGGGCCTCCGAGGCCGTGCCCGGCACGCCTGCAACCGGGCCGATCGCTTCCCGGATCATCGCTGCGCAGCGCTCGATTGTCGGCGCCTCGAACAGCACCGAGATCGGGTACTCGACGTGATACGCCTTCTTGATCATTGCGAACAGGCGCACCGCGATCAGCGAATGGCCCCCGAGGTCGAAGAAGCTGTCGCGCACGCCGACCTTCTCTACGCCGAGCAATTCCCGCCAGAAGCCGACGATGGTGCGCTCGATCTCGTCCCGCGGCTCGACATACTCGCTGTCCAGCTCCGGGCGCGCGAACTTGGCGCCGCCATCGGCGGCGGCCGGCGCTTCGGCGAAAGAGGCCTGCTCGAGCAGCTGGGCGACATCGAGCGAACTGACAATCCAGCCGGGCAACGGCGGCGCGCGCATCACCCGCGCAAAAGCGTCGACGCCCTCCCTCGGCAGGATGCCTTGCTGAAGATTCCGCTGCAACTGCACCTCGGCCGGTGAGAGCTGCCTTGCGGCGCCGGCCGGGCGCTCGTATTCGATCTCCGAGGGCAAAGGACGCGCGGCGACCGCGAAATCGACTTCACCGGCCAGCTTCTTGATGCTGAACTCCTCGATTTCGAGGAGCACCCGGCCTCCTTCGTCGCAGATGGTGATGTCGAAAAGTGCAATATCGCGATCGGTCCTGTTCGCACCGTGGTTGCGGACCCAGCTGAAGACCGTTCGCGTCAGAGGCACGTAGTAGCGCAGCTTGCGGTACGAGATCGGCACCCACAGGCTTTCCCCGTCGTAGCCTTCGATCAACTTCATCGCGTACCCCGTCGCGATATCGAGCAGCGCCGGGTGTAGCTTGTAGCGTTCGAGATCTGGGGCGAAATGGGCCGCCAGTTCCAGCCGAGCGATCGCTTCGTTGCGGCCGAAGCTAAGCTGGCGCAGCACGCGCCAGCGCGGGCCGAAACGCAGGTGCCTCTCCTGCGGTGACGGCATGCCGCCGGGAACGTCGGCCGATCGCTCGACCTGGCAGCGCGCGTCGAGCTGCGCCAGCGAAAGGCGCTGTGCCGCCGGCAACGAATGGAGGAGCACATCGGCCTGCGCGTGCAGCTCCCATCCGGTCTGTCCGTCGATATTGCGCTTGCCGCGGACCTCGAAACTGTAGCCCTCCTCGTTACGCTTCAACTTGACGCGAACTTCCTTCGCCTCCCGGTCTCCGACCTGGAGCGGCCGGAAGAAGAACAGGTCCCGAAGCTCGAATCCGCCGACCTCGCCCGACTCCTCTAGCGCCGCGCGCGCGAGCTCGAGGTACCCCGTGCCGGGGATCAGGGCATGGCCTTTCAGGGTCCGGTGCTCGTCGAATATCCAGTGCGTGGCGGTGCTGTATCGCGCCGCGAATACCGTCTCGTTGTGCGCGTCCTTCGCGCGCCGGTCGAATAGCGGGTGGCTGGTCGGCCTCTCCGCGGGGCCGGTCCCCTCTTGCGCGCCATCCGCCACGCTTTCGGCCGCACCCACCGCGACCGGTTCGGGCCGCAATAGCGCCTCGGCCGCCATGCCGACCTCGTTCCAGATGCCCCAGCCGATCGCGACCGTATGGCGCCGCCTGCCGGGCCCGGTGTGGCTTTTCGCGTACGCATCGAGAAACGCGTTCGCTGCCACGTAGTCGACCTGCCCGGCCGGCGCAATGACCGTCGACAGCGAGGAATACAGCACCATGAAATCGAGATCGACTTCCGCGAACACGGTATCAAGAACGACGGTGCCGTGGATCTTGGGAGAGAAAACATCCTCCGCGTCGGCCAGCGACCTGAGCTGGATCAAGCCGTCCTTGACGACGCCCGCCGTGTGGATTACGCCGTGAATCTCGCCGAAGCGGGCGCGCGTAGCCGCGACCGCATCCCGGACCCCTTCGATGTCGGTGACGTCGGCGGCTACCACCAGCACCTCGGCGCCCTTCGCCTCGAGCACCTGAACCTGCTCGATGCGCCGGCTGATCCGATCATCCGATCCGCGGCGCCGGAGCCATTCGTCCCATCCGCCGCGGTCGGGAAGAGGCGTGCGCGCGAGCAACACCAGCCTTGCTTTCGCCGTTTCCGCCAGGTGATCCGCCACCGCCATGCCGAGCCCGCCCAGGCCGCCGGTAATGAAGTAGACGCCCCGCTCGCGTATCCTCGACCCGCCCGCGCCGGCGCCCGGCAGGGAACGCTCGTACGACAGCACCATCCGCTCCCCGTCACGGTAAGCGATCACGCCGCTTTCCGGGGCAGCCATCAATTCGTTTTCGAGGGCATCGAGCGTGCGCTCGGGATCGCCCGCGCCATCGCGTCCAGCGCCGAAGATCCTGCGCAGACCGAGGGACGCGGCGGAGCCGGATAACACCAGATCAATGCTCGAACAGGTGACGCCGGGCAGCTCTCTCGGAATGACCTTGACCGGCCCCAGCAGCGTCGCCTTTTCCGGATGCGGCAGCGGTTCGTCCCCAACCTGCTGCATCCCGTTCGATACCGCCGTGATGTGCAGCGGCCGGGGAACGTTTTCATCGCCTAGCGCCTGCGCGAGAAAGAACAGGCTGTAGAAGCCGCGCTCCATGTTGCGGTGGAAAAAGCTCGAACCGGGACGAAAACTCTCGTCGTGCGTCACCAGCCAAAGATGGACGATTCGATTCGGCACCTTTCCGCTGGCGACCAGGTCCTTCACCAGCGCGTCATAACCTTCCCGTCCGCGCTCCGGCGACAGAACGTACTCGGTGTCGCTGCGTTGATAGTAGGCGTCGCCTTCGCGCACCTGGACCACGCTGTGGCCCCGGCGGCGGAGCCGCTCGACGAGCCGCCGCCCGATCCCCGCCTCGTCCATGAAAATCAGCCAGGTCAACTGCCTCTCGTCGGTCGCGCGATCGATCCCGCGGGGCCGCCAGACGGCCTGGTAGAACCAGTCGTCCAGCTTCGCGAGCTTGGTCAGGTTCTTCAGGTCCGGCCCCCGGCTTGGGGGCTTTTCGGCTTCGATGAAATAGCGCTGCCGCTGAAACGCATAAGTCGGCAGAGGTACGCGCAGCCGCCGCTCATCCCGCCAGAGCGCATCGGAATCGATCTTCACGCCCGCTGCCCAGAGGCGGCCGAGTACGGCGAGAAAGTACGCCGTGTCCGGGATCGTCTCGTCAGGGTGGCGCAGCGACGACACCGCGGCCTGCCCGGCCTTCACGCCAGGCTGCTGGCGGACTAGGGAACTGAGGATCCGGCCCGGGCCAACCTCCAGGAAAACCCGCTCGGGCGTCTCGAGCAGGGTTTTCATCCCCTCGCTGAATCGAATGGTGTGCCTGAGGTGACGCACCCAGTAGGCCGGATCGGTCGCCTCTTCCGGTTTTATCCACATGCCCGTGAAGTTGGACACGAACGGAATCTTCGGCGACGCAAGCTTCAATTTTCCGATGAACGATCCGAACTCATCGAGAATCGGGTCGAGCATCCGGGAATGCCCGGCGACAGAGATCTTGAGGCGGCGCACCTCGATTTCGCGTTCCTGCAGCTTTTTCTCCAGCGCCGAGACGCCCGCCACGGTACCCGATACGACGCACAGCTCCGGCGAATTGACAATCGCCAGATCGAGGCCGAGTTCCACGAGCATCGGCTCAATCGCCGCCGCGGAAAGCGGCACGCTCAGCATCGCGCCCTCGGCGACCCGCTCCACCAGTTGGCCGCGCAGGATCACCAGCCCGAGCGCGTCCTCGTAGGACAGCACGCCGGCCACGCATGCCGCGGCGTTTTCGCCGACGCTGTGCCCGATCAGGGCCGCCGGCTCGATGCCCCAGGACATCCAGAGTCTGGCCAGCGCGATCTCGACGATGAAGATCGCCGGCAGCTGGACGTGGGGGTGATCGAAGGTCGCGATGGCCGCTTCGAGCCGGCCGGCGGCGGGGAACATCAGTGGGCGGAGATCGGTTCCCGTCCTCTTGAGAAATATATCGAGTCCGCGATCAATGTGTTCCCTGTATACCGGCTCGCCCTCGTACAGGTCGAGACCCATGCGCGCGTACTGCGAACCGCCGCCGGGGAACATGAACACCAGCGAACTCTTCTCGAGCGCGCCGTGCGTGAACACGCGTTGCGCGTCGTTCTGCTCGAGAAGTCCGATCGCTTCCTCGCGGTCCTTCGCCGCCAGCACCCTGCGCTGGTCGAACGCGCGCCTGCCATGATGCAGGCTGTACGCGACGTCCGCAAACTCCTGCTCCGGATTCTCCCGCAGATGCACAGCGAGCCGCTTCTGGTACTCATCGAGCGATTTCCGGTTTCGGGCGCTCATCGCGAGCAGCTGGTACGGCCGTTTTGAGACGCCCGATTTCGGCCGTTCGGGCGCCTCGTCGAGCACCACGTGCGCGTTGGTCCCGCCAACGCCCAGCGAATTCACCGCGGCGCGCCGGGGTGACGACGGTCTCTGGCGCCGCCACTCGGTCAGCCGATCATTGACGATGAACGGGCTAGAAGCAAAGTCGATCGTCGGATTGGGCTTCTCGAAGTTCAGGCTCGGCGGCATCTGGCGATGCTGCAGCGCGAGCGCGGCCTTTATCAAGCTGGCGACACCCGCTGCTGTATCGAGATGCCCGATATTGGTCTTGACCGACCCGATCCGGCAGAAACCGGTGCGCTTGGTACTCTGGCGAAACGCCTGCGTCAGCGCCGCGACCTCGATCGGATCGCCCATGTAGGTGCCGGTGCCGTGGCATTCGACATAGTCGATGCTCTCCGCGCCGATGCCTGCGACAGCATGGGCCTCGGCCATTGCCGCCGCCTGCCCATCGACGCTGGGCGCAAGATACCCGACCTTGCCGGCGCCGTCGTTGTTCAGCGCGGAGCCTTTGATCACGGCATGAATATGGTCCCCATCGTCGATCGCGTCCTGCAACCGGCGCAGGACCACGATGCCCGTGCCGCTGCCGAAGACCGTGCCTTGTCCTCGGTGATCGAACGCATGGCAATGGCCGTCGGGCGAAAGCACCTCGCCTTCGTGGTAGATGTATCCGCGCCGATGCGGGAACTCGATCGTGACGCCGCCGGCGAGCGCCATGTCGCATTCCCCCGCGAGCAGGCTCTGACAGGCAAGGTGCGCGGCGACCAGCGAGGTTGAGCACGCGGTCTGCACGTTAATGCTCGGGCCTTTCAGGTTCAGGAGATAGGACACGCGCGTAGCGAGGAAATCCTTGTCATTGCCGGTATGGCGGAGCAGAAACAGCCCGACCGAATCGACCAGGTCCCGGTTCGAACAGACGTTGAAATAGAAGTAGCTGCCCATTCCGCAGCCGCCGAAGACGCCGATCTGTCCCTTGAACCGCTCCGGAGGATGGCCCGCGTTCTCGAGCGCCTCCCAGGCGCATTCCAGAAAATGGCGGTGCTGTGGATCCATGATCGCCGCCTCTTTTGGCGAGAAGCCGAAGAACTCCCCGTCGAACATCTCCATCTCCTGGAGCGGCCCGCCGGCGCGGACATAGTTCGGTTTGCGTAGAACCTCGGCCGGTTCGCCTTCGGCCAGAAGCTGTTCTTCGGTGAAGACCTGGATCGACTCGACTCCGTCGCGCAGATTGCGCCAGAACTCCCCGATGTTTCTGGCGCCAGGCAGCCGCGCCGCCATCCCGACGATCGCGATATCGGACTCGTTCGATTGTGAATTCGACATGGGCCGGGCGGTCTCTGTTACTGGAAAGTCAGGAAAACAAGGGCCGCGGCTCTCGCCCTTGGGGACACGGAGCGGGTGCCAGGCACCACCACGGCTAACGTGCCATTTTCCATCAATTCTCTACCACCTCGCCGTTAAAATACAAATGATTACGTTCGTTCTGGCCGCCCTGCGAGGATAAACTACACCCCGTAGCTTAGGCGAATTCTGGATGATGATTTTATTCGGATGCGTGAGTACCCCCTCTATGTCTCGGCTTGCGCGCCGTAGCGGCGGGGAAAAATGACGCTCGCCTCGCGCCTGTTCGATCCGCTCATTCGAACCGCGGAGATGGATCCCAGCACTGCGGACGATGCGCTTCTTCCCGGGGAGGAGGCCGCAATTGTCCATGCGGTGGACAAGCGCCGGCGGGAGTTCATCGCCGGCCGTACCTGTGCCCGCCGTGCGATGGCGGCACTCGGCGCGCGCCCCGCGCCCATTCTTCGAGGCAAGGACCGTGCACCCATGTGGCCGCTAGGGCTGGTCGGATGCATCACGCATACCGACACCCGCTGCGCGGTCGCCGTCGCCCGCGCCGCCGACGGCTTCCGCTCCCTTGGGCTCGATATCGAGCCTGCGACGGGCATAAAGCCGGAGCTGCTTCGCATCGTCTGCCTGCCCGAAGAGCGGGCGTATCTCGACGCTCAACCGGCCGGGGAGCGCGGCTTGCTCAGCAAGATGATTTTCAGCGCGAAAGAGTGCGCGTACAAGTGCCAGTACCCCTTGTCGCGCGCGTTCCTGGATTTTCACGCGATGCGCGTTCACCTCGACCCGGCGGGCGGCGGTTTTGTCGCCGTGTTTCAGCGCGACGCCGCCCCGTTCGTATCGGGCGATGAACTGCACGGCAGGCTCGTCGTTGACCAGGGCTACATCATGACCGCGATAGCGCTGACCACCCGAACGGCGAGCGCAAAGCAGCCTGTGGAGACGTTTGCGACATGACAGTGCGGCGTTTCGAACTGAACGGTGCGGCTGTTGAAATCGATGTGCCGGAAGGAATGCCCTTGCTGTGGGTGCTGCGGGACCTGCTCGGCCTCACTGGAACCAAGTACGGCTGCGGCCAGATGCTGTGCGGCGCGTGCACGGTGCATGTGAACGGCAAAGCCACGCCCAGCTGCCTGCTTCCGGTCGAGCAGATCCACGGCAAGCGCGTAACGACGATAGAGGGACTCGCCAAAGACTTGCTGCATCCTGTGCAGCGGGCCTGGATCGCGGAGTCGGTGCCTCAATGCGGCTATTGCCAGAGCGGGCAGATCATGACGGCGGCGGCGCTCCTATCGGAAAAGCCGGCGCCCACCGAGGCCGAAGTGAATGCGGCGATGAAAGGCGTGCTGTGCCGTTGCGGGACTTACCAGCGGATCCGCCGCGCGATACATCGGGCGGCGCGGGAGCGGTGAGTCCCGGTCGGCTGTTCCGTATCACGCGGCGCGAACTCCTGCTGGCCGGAATCACCGGCGCAGCGGCTCTTGGCATCGGTGCTTACGGGGGATACCGGCTCGGCCGGCGCGAGGAACGACGCCGCAGGATCGTTCCGCCGCGCGAGCAGCCCTTCGCAGCCGGTCCGTTCATCGCGATAGACGAAGGCGGCTTGGTTACGATCTGGCTCTCGAAAACAGACTTGGGCCAGGGTGTCGCGACGACGCTGCCCATGGTGATCGCCGATGAACTGGGCGCAGACCCGAAGCGGCTGAGGATCCTGCAAGCCCCGGCGGACGAGGCCTACGGCGAACAGCTGACCGGCGTCAGCATGAGCGTGCGCCGCATGTTCGCCGAGCTGCGCGCTGCAGGCGCCGCGGCGAGGGAAATGCTGGTCGCGGCCGCCGCAGAAGCATTTGGCGTATTTCCCGCAGAGTGCCGCGCCGAGCTGGGTTATGTGCTGCATACCACCAGCGGCCGCCGGCTCGCTTTCGGGGCGCTGGTGCGTGCCGCCGCTCGCCGTAGGATTCCTGCGAAGCCGGCGCTCAGGCCGGTGGGCGAATTCAGGTACATCGGCAAGGCCATGCCGCGGTTGGACTTGCCCGCGAAAATCGACGGTAGCGCGCGCTTCGGCATTGACGTGCGTGTGGCAGGGATGGTTTTTGCGACGATCGCCCGATGTCCGACCATCGGCGGAAAAGTGCGCAGCTTCGATGCCGCCGCGGCGAAAGCGGTTCCTGGAGTTCGCGATGTGATCCAGGTCGAGCAGGGCGTGGCGGTGATCGCGGACCACACGCATGCGGCGATGCTGGGCCGGGAGAAATTGCGGCTCGAATGGGACCGGGGCCCCCACGAGAAATGGAACACCGGGACGATCGACGCCCACCTCGACGAGCTACTCAAAGGCGAGGGGATCGTGGCGCGGCGCGAAGGCAGAGGGGCGGGCGGGCTCGACGGGCCGGGGCGCATCGTGCGTGCCGAGTACCGGCTGCCTTATCTCGCCCATGCGACGATGGAACCGA
>Ga0187893_10006339_pt1 | contig 20340 bp, 15 predicted proteins | sample MA1701074metaG_FD_139574 | JGI IMG/M metagenome (GOLD analysis project Ga0187893, IMG submission 139574) | White microbial mat communities from a basaltic lava cave in the Kipuka Kanohina Cave System on the Island of Hawaii, USA - MA170107-4 metaG ...
GGAGTCGGTTGAGCTGCGTGAGGACACAAAAAAAGCGGTCGAAGCGCTGGAAGTGTTCGTCAAAAGGGAATTTGAGGCGATAATCAATCGCTTGCAGGCCGAGCAGTTAAGTCGGGAAAACTCTGTGGACGGCGTTTCGCGAGAATTGATGTATACAACTAAGGCCCTTGAGACTAAAATCGCGCAATTCGATAATCACACGATTCAAGCTCAGCGAGAATTGCGTAATCAACTTCTAGAGCAATCCAAGAGTTTAAGCGAGGAGATTCGCCGCAAACATGATGAACTCTCGACCGCCTTTGAACGAGAGCTGGCCGAGCTCAATAGCGAAAAGACTGATCGAGCTTCACTGTCGGCACTCTTTACGGAACTGGCGCTGCGCTTGAACCGTGACTTCAAGATCCCGGGCGATAACTGACGTGTGACTTAACAACCCTCGCTTATAAAAGGATGTCGCGTCCCGAAAAAGGCATTCTCAAAGAGGGACCGCCGAGCGTCAACGATGACGGCCGGATGGCGGAGCTCCGAAGCCTCCTGCTCGTACCCACCGAGCAACAATTAAACGAACTTCACGCTCGTCTATTTGATCCTCACCGGCAACTCGAAGAAGTGAGTCAGGTGCTTCCGGAAGCGATTACGGTTCGCGCTCAAGAAGATAATGACCTTAGCGTTGCCCTGGCGCCAGCGGTCCCCGACGCACTAGCCCGATCAGTGCGCAGTAATCCGCAGCCGGCAGCGGAAGCGATTTGGCCGATCATGGGTCCGGCTCTACGAAAGGCATTCTCCTGGAAGCTGAAACAATTGGCCTTGTCGATCAACCGAACGATTAGCCTGAGTCTGACCCCGAGAGGTTGGCGTTGGGGTTGGGAAGCTTTCACCACCGGTAGATCATTCACTGAAGTAAGGCTCTCCCATACCTTGCTCTTTCGTGTCGAGGAAGTGTTTTTGCTCGATATGGAAAGCGGGCGTTTGCTCGGCCATGTTTCTTCTGGCCTGGGCGGTGAAAGTCTGGATACGGTTTCCGGTTCTCTGGTAGCCATACAGGACTTAATGCGCAACTCAGAGTCCAACTGGCCGGCGAATCAGCTCGAGAGGTTCCAGGTTGGGGAGGTTTCGGTCTGGATGGAAGCAGGACCGAGAGCAATTCTCGCGGCGGTGATTCGTGGTAGCGCCCCCCAGGAGCTGAGGGAACTCTTCCGGCGCACTTTGAACAGCATTCACTTAAGGTACGCCCCAGCACTGGAACAACCCGAAAATAATCGAGAGCAATTAGGTGAGATTGAAGGGCGGTTGGCAGAGTGCCTGCAAGTTGCGTATCAACCAGAAACAGGTTGGTCGCAAAGCCGGCTAACACCATTACGAGTAATCACAATCGTTGCCGTTTTCGCTCTTCTTATCTGGGGATTCTTCTGGTTACGTGAACGTCAGCACTGGAACGCCTACCTTGAAAGACTTAAGAGTGAACCAGGAATTGTAGTTACAGATGTGCGCAAAGAGGGTGGAAAATACATTGTTAGCGGCCTGCGAGACCCGCTTGCTCGTGATCCGAACAACTTAATTCGGGAGACCAAACTCGAGCCAGCTTCAGTAGTTCATCAATGGCAGCCCTTTCAGGCCCTTACTTCAGATTTTGTGCTTGCCCGAGCGATCAGGTCCCTAACTCCCCCAAAAACCCTGAAACTGCAGTTCAAAGACGGAGTCCTTTACGCCGAAGGATTTGCCTCGCATGACTGGATCCAGGAAACACGACGCCTGGTGCGACTGCTTCCCGGGATCAACCAGTTCAGTGAGGAGAAACTGTTGGATCTCCAACGCATCGACAGCGCAATCGTCCTCTTTGAGCCTAATGATGCGATAATGAGATCCAATCAGGACGAGCGGCTAGATCAGCTCCTCCGAGACCTCAAGCAGCTGCAACAGTTGGCAGGACCAAGGAAGGTGGCTTTGGTAATTACGGGACGCACCGATGGTAGTTGGGCCGAAACGCGAAACATTAATCTTGCTCAGCGCCGGGCTGAAACCGTTGCTGACTGGCTGAAGGCAAACTTGTCGACCAATTTGTCCGCCACCTCATACACATACATCACCTTGGACTCAAAAGAGGGATTGCGAGAAATGTCTGATGAACAACGAGCCCGCAATCGCAGCGTGACATTAAAAGTCGTCGTCGACGAAAACTCGTAGGGGCAGGCCCTCGGTGGCTATGCTCCCTCAGCGAAGGTTTAGTGAATTAGGTCTAGGAATTAGGCAACTCAAACCCGTCCGCAGCTTAACCCCGCCAAAGACATTTAAACCTTCGATTTCTTGCGCAGGTAAACATGGCGATGGAACAGGAAGAACGTCCTAAGAGGATTCGGGATCGAATTAAGCTGACACTTCCCATGCGAGTCACTTGCAGGGAGAGTCGTAGCTACAAGTGGGTTGAGGCTACACGCCTACTAGACATAACGCAATTCGGGGCAGGGTTTACTCTCAAACGTGTGACTGAGCCTGGACGACTGCTCCTCTTAACACTTCCGATGCCCCGCCAGCTTCGCTGTTTCGATCACGCAGAGTTGCAGTATTCCGTTTGGGCCCTGGTGCGTCATTTCTCTGTTCTTCCCGAAACAACCGTAGAGGGCGGGACGATCTATCGGGGCGGAGTTGCGTTCCTGGGCAAACGTCCACCCAGGAGTTTTGAAACCCACCCCGCTACCAGATACGAGCCGTTAGATCCTGGTAGCGTCAAGGCGGAGCTGTGGCAGGTTTGTGAGACCAAGACGGGGGGCGGCCAACAATCTGTGGTGCGATCCGAAACACGACTGATGGTCCCGGTAGAAGTCTTTGTACAGGTGTATGATGAGAGCGGGAAAGTATTTAAAGAAGAGCACACGGTCACAGAAAATATCAGCAGTCGCGGGGCTTCAATTCCAACAGGTTTGGACGTTGAGGTTGGACGCTTTCTCCGCATTACAAGCGAACGTGACAAAGTGTCGCTTTTCGCCGCCGTGCGATCCCTCAGAGTAGCGCCGGATGGCATCACACGGCTTGGTCTGGAATTTCTTCACCAGCGCTGGCCGATTTAAAATCAAGCCGCTACCGCAAATTTTGCAAGTCAGAAAGGGGCAAGCACCTAAGCGCTCGCCCCCTTCTCCACCTACAAGTTTACACCTCGAATGGTAATACTTAGGCTTGAGTCAGTTGGAGCAAGTAAGGCGAGAGCTCGAATGACAGCCACTATCTTTTTAAGGCATAAGTTTGATCCGGGGGCCTAAGTTGAATTTTAACGAGCTGCTAAGCGTGTTTGTCTCGGCCAACGAGTTTAAGGAAGGCGACCTAATTGTTGGTGGGACGCGCGACGAGTATGTACGCCGAGATGCACGCTCGCTGCTTGGCTCCCTACGGCTCGGAGAGCTACGGAGGGCCGTGTTCGTCCAGGACGGCGTTAGCGACTTTCTCGGCAGCGCGCTCGACCAGAAGGCGGCAACTGAAATTTCGGAGTTGACCGTAGCTGAATTGAAGCGACTCCTGCTTGGAACCGGTGGGAAAGATTGGGCCCGTCGCTTCGCAGATGGCCTCACCAGCGAAGCCATCGCTGCAGTCGTCAAGATAATGACAGACGATGAACTCTCAACGGTGGCCCGCTTGCTCTTCAATCCGCTTCCGGGTGTAGGTGTTTGTATCGGTTCGGCCGCGCACTTCGGTTCGCGCATTCAGCCAAACAGCCCCGGCGACGACCAGGAGGAAATCCTCTTCTCAATCCTCGAGGGCTTAAGTTACGGGTGCGGTGATGTGATCCTGGGTATTAACCCCGCCAGCGACGACCTGGAGACAATCGTCGGGCTCGAGCGTTTGCTTGGTCAAGTGGTTGAACGCCTGGCGCTACCAACTCGGTACTCCGTTTTGTCTGACATCATTAAGCAGACAAGCGCGCGCCAATACGCGCCGGTCGACGTCGGGTTTCAGAGCCTGGCCGGGACCTCAAAAGCGCTCAACGGCATGGTCGGCTTGGATGTAGACGGCTTGCTCGACTTGGCGCGCGGATTCAGCGGCCTCTACTTCGAGACTGGACAAGGTTCAGCCGTTACAAACAGTGCAGCGGAAGGCGTGGATATGGTGACGCTTGAGGCGCGTGCTTACGGAGTGGCCCGCGGTATTCGGCGTCAGACTGGCGCCTGGATGATCGTCAACGATGTGGCAGGCTTTATCGGGCCGGAAGTCTTTCGTACCGAACGTCAGCTGGCGCGCACCTGCCTCGAGGATACGGTCATGGGGAAGCTACACGGCCTAACCATGGGGCTTGATATCTGTGCTACGTTCCACATGGGCATCGAACCCCTTATGCTTGAAGAACTGACCAGAGAAATCGTCGAACGTGCCGCGCCAGCCTACCTGATGGCTGTGGCAGGTAACTGCGATCCGATGCTTGGATACCTCACGACATCTTTTCGGGAACATCCGCACTTACGCATTTCGACAGGCCGGGTGACCTCCACGCCGATGCATCAGAGGCTCGTCGCCCTCGGCATTGCAGACGAATTCGGAAGCTTGCAAAGCACCGCTCCCGGCGCGGATTCGTTGTACGCACTTTACATGAAGGCTGGTGGCGACACACGCTCGGCTGAGGTTTTGCGAGAGGAGGGAATTAGAAAGATCAAAACATTAAGCGAACGAGGATATGACCTCGGCTACAGTCGCCGCCAAGACTTAGAAGTTAGAGCTCGAGTGGAGAAGATCTACCGCCACGCTCGGAGGGCACTCTACGCTGCAGTTGACCAGGCAGTTATCAGCCGCTCCTCGCGGCGTCATGTCCGAGTCCGGACATGCGCAGGCGACCGGGAAGATTATCTTTCCCACCCAGCTTCGGGAGAGCTAATCTCAGAAGCCGACGCTGCCCGGCTCGCTGCACTCTACCCTGAACGCCGACCTCAGGTGCAGATTGTCATCTCGGATGGTTTGAACGCCGAGGCCATTAACCAAAATCTGCCCGCAGTACTCCCGCCGCTAAGGCATGGACTGACCGCGGCCGGCCATCACGTTGGCGAGGTAGAAGTGATAGTCGAGAATGGTCGTGTCCGCGCGGGCTACCACGCCGGCGCCCTGCTGGGCGCTGAAGTGATTATTCACCTCATCGGGGAGCGGCCCGGCACTGGACTTAACACACTCTCGGCCTATCTTACTTACGGCCGCGACTCTGCGGGGCGGTTCCGCTGGAGCCCGGCCCTGGATCACTCTTGCACGAACGCCATCTGCGGCATCCACCCTCGCGGCAAGCATCCGGAAGTCGCCGTGAACGAGATCGTCCGCATTGTTAAGCGCATCGTCGACGAACGTCGTTCGGGCGTTGCCCCTCATGGTTCTTAGAACTGCGAATATCCGGGATCATCCCTTATCTATTGGAACGTTGGCGCTTTGATGCAGTGTCAGCGGGCACTTCGCGCACTACATCTTTCGGGTTCTTATCTTCGCGTAAAGCCTGAAACGACGGGTGTCGAATAAAGTTGTCTGAGGTCCATTCAGTGAATGCCACCTCGGCCACAAGTCTTGGTTCGGTCCAGCGCGTGTGCTTCAGGCCCGGATCTTTAGGTACCGAGCTCAAAGGAGATCGCTTTGTAGCAATCTTGTCGAGCAGTTTCTGCAGTTCCGTACGTTGCTTGAAGGTGAATCCGGTGCCCACCCGGCCGCTATAAACAAGCTTTCCCTTTTCATAAATGCCCAGAACCAGGGCGCCAAAGCCGGGCAACCCTTTTGACGCGGGCGTATAGCCGGCAATTACAAATTCCTGTCGGCGGTTACACTTTACCTTCAGCCAATTGCGATTACGAGTGGACTCGTAAGTAGAATTAGCTTGTTTTGAAAGTATGCCTTCAATTCCGTATTCGCAGGCACGGCGAAAAAATTCCTCGCCATTTCCTTCGAAGTGTTCACTAAAGCGCAGCAAGCCAGTGCCAGCTGATTTGCAAACGGTCTCGAGAAGGTCCTTGCGGAGCAGCAGCGGAGTTTTCTTAAGATCAAAGCCGTCAAGATAAATAAGATCAAACACGGCGTAGACCAGACCTGTGGTGGTGCCGCTGCCCAGGGACCTCTGTAGCTTCTGAAAACTGGAACGACCCTGGGCATCCACAATCACAATTTCCCCGTCGATAATTGCACTCTTCGCCGGAAGAGATTTGACCGCCTCGACAACTTTTGGAAACTTTTCCGTCCAGTCTCGAGCGTTGCGGCTCCACAACTGCACTCGTCCACCTTCGAGACGACTGAGCATCCGATAGCCATCGAACTTTAATTCGTGCAACCACTGCTGCCCCGTGGGAGGTTCTTTGACCAACGTGGCGAGTTGTGGTGTTACGAACACGGGTAGCTTCGCTTTGCGGCTTCCGGGTAGCGCCTGGAGGTCAATCAACTTTGGGAGTGTCTTTTTCATACGCGCGGCGTATTACTTTGAATCGAAAACTTGCTGAGCATAGCAGAATCAAGCATAGCGCGATAAGTGTAATCACCTAGAAGTTTAGGTAGAGACACTGATTTATAGAGAGAAGGTTTTTGCTACCCTTTCTTTGGATACAACTGAGATTTTTAACTGCCAGACCGGGAGTTATTTCCGGACTTAGATCCCGAGTCTTGATCAAATTAAGGAGGAAAAGAATGAGATTAGATTTTAGAGTGATTGCGATGACAATAGTATTTGTGCTCGCAACACTGGGAATGGTACCGAGCGTTATGGCTCAAGCTGGACGCACTTATCGGTACAGTGATTCTTACATGAGACAATTGCTGCAAAGAATTGAAACTCGCAGTGATCAATTCAGCAATCGCCTGCCAGACGCTTTGGATCGCAGCCGAGTAAACGGCACCGATCGCGAAGATGAAGTCAATCGCACAGTCACGCAATTTGAGGCTGCAACGGATCAGCTTAAAGAGCGTTTTAATGATGGCCAGTCGACGGCAATGGATGCCCAGGCAGTGCTGCAACACGCCGCGGAGATAGATAAGTTCATGCGTGCCGAGCGGCTTGACTATCGGACCGAACAGTCCTGGGTGCAAGTCAGGAGCCAGCTTAATCGGCTCGCGCAAGCGTACTATTTCGGCCGCAATTGGGCGTCAGCAAGTTACCCATGGCCCGATACCCAACCAATCGCATCGAACTACGATTCGATGCTAACCGGCACGTTCAGCCTAAATAAATCGTTGAGCGATAACCCAGCCACAGTGGCGAACAACGCGACCCGGTATGTTGATAGCCAGACGCGGAATCGCATTTACAATGATGTCATCAATCGCTTAACTCCGCCTGAAACACTGGCTATTGAACGTCGAGGCAGTTCCGTTACATTGGCATCGACCCGCTCACCTCAGGTCACCTTTGATGCTGATAATATGGAACGGGTTGAAACCTACCCCAACGGAAGAACATCGCGCGTGCGTGCGAGCTTCACGGGGTCACGGCTCAGAGTGGTTTCGAATGGGGATCGTGATAACGACTTCACCGCCACTTTTGCTCCGTTAAATAACGGACGGCGCCTGCTTGTGACCCGGCAAATATATGCCGAGAGCATCAATCAGCCGATTCTAGTCCAGAGCTATTATGATCGGACCTCGCAAACGGCCAGATTCAACGAGTATGGACCGACTCCTTCGGAAACCAGTGAAAATTTTGTTATCCCGAATGGAACAGAAGTCATGGCCGTGTTGAACCAGGATTTATCGACGAAGACCGCGAGTAACGGAACGCCGTTCACAATGACTGTTCGTTCGCCGTCTGCTTATTACGGCGCAACCCTTGAGGGTTACCTGGCAGACATCGATCGCGGAGGGAAGGTCACGGGTCGTTCCGAGATGACTTTCAATTTCGAGCGCATTCGTCTGGTCAATGGTCGAACTTACAACTTTGCCGGAATCATTGAGAAAGTGAGACCTTTGGAAGGCGACGAGGCGCGGGTGGACAATGAAGGGGCCGTGCGCGAGAGCGAAAGCCGCACCAGCACAACTGTCAAGCGCAGCGCTATCGGATCTGCTGTAGGGGCATTAATTGGCGCCATTGCCGGTGGCGGTAAAGGCGCGGCCATTGGAGCAGTAGTTGGCGCAGGTGCAGGGGCCGGCTCAGTTTACGTGCAGGGGCGCGATGACTTGGAGCTTAAGAGTGGCTCAGAGTTCACAATCCGGGCAAGCGCTCCCGCCCAAGCCGGCATGCGTTAAGTTGAAATGAAGCCTTAAATACTTCTGAACTCCCACCCACGCCCGGTGGGAATCTGTAGGGGCGGCCCTCCGTGGCCGCCCCTTCCTTGCGTCACCTTCGATAAACCGGAAATCAGAGACCAGAATCCCACGGACAGCAGTGACTGTTGTAAAAAATCTGTAATCCCACGAACGGCAGTCCGTGGATTATTCAGATCGTTTCTACTGCAAGCGCTTGCGACTAGTTGGTAATCCCACGCACGGCAGTGCGTGGATTGTTCAGATCCTCTCTACAACACGACGGCACGGCAAGGCCGGAATCCCACGCACGGCAGTGCGTGGATTCTTCAGATCCTCTCTACAACGGACGGTGCAAAGACATGAATCCCACGCACGGCAGTGCGTGGATTATTCAGATCGTTTCTACTGCAAGCGCTTGCGACTAGTTGGTAATCCCACGCACGGCACAGAGTGCGTGGATCGTTTCAGCTCCTTTCTACAGCAAGCGCTGCCAACCAGTTGGGAATCCCACGGACGGCAGTCCGTGGATTATTCAGCTCCTTTCTACAGCAAGCGCTGCCAACCAGTTGGGAATCCCACGCACGGCAGTGCGTGGATTATTCAGCTCCTTTCTACAGCAAGCGCTGCCAACCAGTTGGGAATCCCACGCACGGCAGTGGGTGGATCGTTCAGATCCTTTCTACGACACGACGGCGTGGAAAAGGCGGAATCCCACGCACGGCAGTGCGTGGATCGTTCAGATCCTTTCTACGACACGACGGCGTGGAAAAGCCGGAATCCCACGCACGGCCGTGCGTGGATCGTTCAGATCCTTTCTACGACACGACGGCGTGGAAAAGGCGGAATCCCACGCACGGCCGTGGGTGGATCGTTCAGATCCTTTCTACTAAACGGAAAAACAAAATCCGAATTCCGAACTTGCTCTATTGATCCCTGAGTACTATCCTACGGCAATGAACCTCACACCCTTCACAAGCCTCACATGGGCTTATCAGCTTCACTACTACCTTTGTTTTCGCACGCATCGTAGAAGGCAGGCATTTGTCTCCAACGACTCATTTCTGAAAGAACTGATAACAGAGATCTGTGGAAAACATGAGTACCATCTTCTCGAGCACCAAATCTATCCCGACCAGCTTCGGAGCTTAGTTAGCCTCAGGCCGGACCAGAGCGTTGCCAAGACGATCCAGACACTCAAAAGCAACTCTTCTAGGGAATGGGGGAAAAGATTCAACTCACCGCCTCCGCTTTGGGCAACCGGATATCTAGCCCGCAGCGTGGGCGATGTCCGGATCAGCGCCGTTCGTAAATATCTTGATGACCAACCGATCCATCATGGCTATGCCACACGGTTACGGCCTCCAGTCTTTCGCTATCGAACAACAGCTCCGAAAAGCCTGTTTGCCAGTCATGCGTGCTTCGATTTGAATCATCATCTAGTGTTCGCGACCTCTTGGCGAAAAGGAATTTTCAATTCAATCCTGGAAAAGAGCTAACGGATTACTGGCTGAGGGTAGCCTTGAAGCACGGCTTTGCGATCGATCAGGTAAGTGTTGTTCCAGACCATGTACACTCAATAGTGAGAATAGTGCCCAGCATGAGCATCGAAGAATGCGCTTTACTGCTTATGAACAACGGTCAGCATTTTATCTGGAAGAATTATCCACAGTTCTTGATCGAGGCAGGAATCGACCAGTTATGGCAACCCAGTGCCTATGCAGGGATTTGGGGTAATTACACCACTGGCTTGATTCAGAAGTGGCTGAGCTCGTCTGAATAGATTTCCGTTTCGTAGAAAGGATCTGAACCAACCACCCACTGCCGTGGGTGGGATTCAGCGAACGACCGGCTCCTCTAGTAGAAAGGATCTGAATAATCCACGGACTGTCCGTCCGTGGGATTCTGATTTTTGACACCTGCCGTGGGCGGGATTCAGCGAACGACGGGCTGCCTTAGTAGAAAGGATCTGAATAATCCACGGACTACCGTCCGTGGGATTCTGATTTTTGACACCTGCTCTGTCGTAGGTGGGATTCTGTGGTCCTGGGCCCGCCGTTTAGTAGAAAGGATCTGAAAAATCCACCCAATGCTCGTGGGTGGGATTCAGAGAGCAACGTGATTCGTTAGTAGAAAGGATCTGAAAAATCCACCCACTGCCGTGGGTGGGATTCAAGGAGCAACGTGATTCGTTAGTAGAAAGGATCTGAAAAATCCACCGACTGCCATGGGTGGGATTCAAGGAGCAACGTGATTCGTTAGTAGAAAGGATCTGAAAAATCCACCCACTGCCGTGGGTGGGATTCAAGGAGCAACGTGATTCGTTGGTAGAAAGGATCTGAAAAATCCACCCACTGCCGTGGGTGGGATTTAAGGAGCAACGTGCTTCGTTGATAGAAAGGATCTGAACCAACCACCCACTGCCGTGGGTGGGATTCAGCGAACGACGGCTCCGTTAGTAGAAAGGATCTGAATAATCCACGGACTGCCGTCCGTGGGATTCTGATTTTTGACACAGACTCTGCCGTAGGTAGGAGTCCGTGCTGGCAATGAAAAATGATAAATGACCAATGACCAATGATAAATAAATTTGGAAGGACCGCTCAATTTTCTGGTTTATTGAAAGTATTGCGACGAAGGGCGGCCACGGAGGGCCGCCCCTACAGACCCTTGACACGGTTGTGTTGGGTGGAGGTTCTAGGTTTCGAAGGATGTGGAAGATCCGCTTTCTACATCAAGCAGGGGATGAGGCTCGCTGCGAATTATGCGGCGTACCCACAGAGGCTCATCAAACATCTGTTCCAAACCCCGCACAATCGCATATTTCGGTTCATCGGCAATGCGCACCGGAAGCTTTATTTGGTCCCGGAAATAATCGTCCAGACCGGAAAACTGCGCCCCTCCACCGGTCAGAATAATTCCCCGATCGTAAATGTCACCAGCCACTTCCGCAGGTAGTTCGGTCAGGGTTGCCGAGATAACGTCGGCCATCTTCCGCACCACATGCTGCACCACCGGATAAACTTCTCCTGCCGTTATTGTCTCGGCGCCGGGACTGCCCGAGAGAATGTCTCGACCTTTGACAGTCATTTCCTCTGAAATATCTCGGGGCAGGGTAGCGGAGGCCAGTTCCAGCTTGAGGCGCTCGGCCGATTGGGCGCCTATGACCAGCCCGCGATGGCGGCGCATATGGTCGATGATTGCATCATTGATGTCCGAGCTGCCAATCCGTTCACCCCGCGCGTGCACGATTGAGCCGGTGGCGACAATCGCCACATTGGTTGTTCCGCCGCCGATATCTACCACCGCTGAAGCGTGCGGATCATCGATCCTAACACCTCCTCCGAGCGCTGCTGCTAGTCCCTCTTCGATCATCACCACGCGGCCGATCCGCGCGTATTCCGCGGCACTGAGGAGCGCTCGGCGTTCAACCTGAGTTACTCCTGACAACACGCTCATCATGGCGCGCCGACTGAAGTAGGAAATGCCACTGCGGGCCTTGCGCACAAAGTGCGCCAGCATTTCTTTAGTTCTTTCAAAGTCGGCCACCACACCGTTAAGCAGGGGAGCAATTACTGTGATATCGCGCCCTTCGCGCCCGTGGATCTGTTGGGCCTCGAGACCGATGGCCACCACTTCTCCGGTGATCGTATTGATGGCAACCAGTGAGGGTTCGTCCACCACAACTCCGCGCCCCCGCACATAGATAATGGTCGCGGCCGATCCCATATCAATGGCGATGGAGTCAGTTACCAGGTCTCGCAGCGCATGCATTCCCATGAACGCCGCGGTTTTACTCATGAATGACATAGAATGACTAGATGAAAAGTGATATGACTTCTTGCTTTTAGCGGGCAGCTAGTTGGAGAAGATTACTTACCTCCGGCACTAACTGCCTGGGCGTGCTCCATAATATGACTCTTTGAGCGTTAAACAAAAGGCAGGTTGGAAACTTTTTTGTTTCTGGGGATTGTATTGCCGCCCCTCTTCCCACCCCGATGCGATTGGGCCCCTCCCGGCCCAAAGTTGCACCGCCTCGCGGCTGCGTTGGGTAGGAGTTAACGGCAACCGCAAACGCAAAGCGGTTGCGGCCTTCCTCGTTGGTGCTTGTTCGTGTAGTTTCGTGTGATTTCGTGGATCGTTCTTTGCGACAAAACGTACGATCCACGAAATCACACGAAAATACACTAAATGTACTCCAATTAGCCGTGGTGGTTTCTTGGGGTACGCCCTGGCTGATTGTTGACAAATTCTCCTGAAGCCGGCACCGAGCGTGCCCCTACCGGACTAGGTGGCCTGGGGAAATAAGATCGGGCCGATTACCGGAATCTGGCCGCGGCGCAGGTAGAGCACGATCAAGCTTCCAACCAGGATCGTCATCGCCAGGCCAAACAATTCGCCATTGTCGCCCACCGCTGGCAGCGAAATACCTAGCATTGTCAAATGAGCAAAAATAGCACCACAAGCGGTGCCCAGAACCAGCAAAGCCCCAAACGCTGATGTCCGCGGTACCAGCAACAAGATCGAAGCAATCAACTCCACCACACCCGAGCCGATTCGGCCCCAAGGCTCTGCCCCCAAAGTAGAAAAGATGTAGACGGATTCCGGCGCTCCACTGAATTTAAAAAAAAGCGTTTGTAACAGAATAATGGCAACGACGAGTCGAACTATCCAGTCAAAGACTTTCAAAGCTTTTGATAGCGGCATGGGCACACGCTCCTTGAGTTTTAGACTTCCGAAGGCAGTTGAGAAGCTGACTCAACAGCCTCGTTTATTGGTCGCGGTTCAGCTTCAGACCTTTCACCCGCCCGGCGCCATTTTTCAAAAGTAAGCCTGCCCAGCCGGGTAATGGTCGAAGGTTTTGCCCCCAGTTTTCGATTTTCCTGGCCTATTTCAAAGGCTAAACGCCACTGCCGGAACAGGATTCGATAGGCATCAAACAGACTATTTTTAGGATCGTAAATACTGGTCGCCTCGGATGTTACCCCGTTCAGTTCAACAACTTTAAAGTTCTTACCTTGCTGGAAGTCTTCCAGCGATTGGGTCCGAATGTCGAACCGACCGAAGTGGAATCCGGCAAAGGTCTTTGCGAGCTTGTCGATTGCCGCCTCCAGTTCACTGGATCTAACCTCATCACCATCCAAAAAGATGCAGCCGCGGCAGTGCGTACCAATCTCAATTAACTGCACCAAAGTGTTTGGGGCGGGAACCTCCCAAAGCCGCTCGCGTTGTGCGGCAAAGTAGGCCCGGGACATACAGACCGCGCGCTTGTCTTTAAGAATCAGTTCTTCGAGTGAGCTCTGGCCATCGCCAACAACGGAAGGAAAGACTTTTCTGGTGATGGAGAAAATCTGAGCGCGGTCGGCTTGCGAGAATCGATAGCAGAAAACGCCAAACTCAAATCCGGCGGCATACTCCTGAATTATGACATTAGTCCTTCCCGAGGCCAGCAGGTAATCCTCGAGTTCTCTGTTTGAACGGACGATGGATACGCCTGAGCCACGCTCTCCTGCGTCCGGCTTGAGGACGACCGGGTAAGCCAGGGAGTTCTGCTGCATGAACGCCAGAGCGCGCTCAAGCTTTTTCTCGAAGGATAACGACTGCTCCAGCAAAGCCAGCCGAGCGATGAATTGCCGGGACTCTGCAGCTTTCCCAAGGCGAAAAAGAATTGCACTTTTCGACTCGCCAATGAAGCCACCATCCTCAATCGCCGGATTGGCACAAGTGAAGAGCGTGAGGCAACGATACTTCAATCCCAAATAGATGATGTATAGGACCACCGGCGGATAGAAAGCCCATGGTGGCCAAAATTCCCACTGAGTTAGGCGGCGCCAACGGGCCACCAGGTGGCGGCGGCTGCGAAACGTCAAGAGTCGCAACAACACCCGTACACAAATAAAAAGCACGATCGCTGTGAGGGCCAGGCTCAGAAGTAAATACTCTTCGACAATCAATGAGGATTCAATAGCACCTCGCCCGGCCAGCATTGCTGCGCCGACGAGCAAAGGGGTCCAGATAGCTGCGGCGATCAGAAAATAAAACGAGAACTTGACTAAACTGGTGTTCAGTAGACCTGCGGCAACGTAAGTTGGCAAACGAGTGCCGGGTACAAACCGGCTAAGCGCAATCGCCGCCATCCCCCGGCGCTCGAACCAGGCTGAGCTCCTTTGAATGTCTGCCTCGCGGACAAACCATTTTAGTGGCGCCCGCCGCAGGGCTGTGCGTCCGATCACCCGTCCTGCCAGAAACAGAAGCAGGTCCCCGACAAAGATTCCGAACAAACAGGCGGCTACCGCCAGGCTGAAACTCAATCTGCCTTCTGCAGCCAGAACGCCCGCCCAGATACAAGTAAGATCCTCGCTCACCAGTGTCGAGAGGGCCAGGAGAGCGAAGAGTACCAAGGCAGTTGGGCCCATGGCCCGCGGTGTTTTAAAGCTGGAGACCGCACCGGCGGCAACCGCGAGCCTTTGCGGTTCGGCAGTGTTTCTGGTTTGCACGTTTCCGCTCTCGACCCTGTTTAAGAAATCGAGCGTCGCTGAGGCTTCCCGCAACGAATCGGCAAAGACATAAAAGTGATTACCATCCGGAAAAATCACTAGTTCGCTTTGCGGCACCAGTCTGTAATTTTCACGCGCTACTTCCACGGGCACCATCACGTCCTGCTCGCCATGGACAATGAGCATTGGGCCCGCGTAACTGGTCAGGACACTCCGCAGCGATCGCTGATCAGTATCGTAGAAATTGCGGGCGTAAGCTCGATTGAGTGGTGAGTGGTCAAACCAGCCAAAGTGCGGGATCAATTCATGTAAGGACCAGAAGAGGGCCAGTTGAGCGCCATGAATGGCGTGGTTCAAATGATACGACCCAAGCAGTTCAAGTTCCTGGATCCCTATAGCCGAAAGCATTGTGAGCGACGCCACTCGTTCAGGCGCCAGATCCGCGAGGTGCAGAACCACTCCCCCACCCATGCTGTAACCAACAAAGTGTGCCCGGGGCACGTTTAACTGGTCGAGCAAGTCCAGCAGATACCTGGCATGGGCCCGGTTGGAGTAGTCCGGAATTCGCTGCGTTGAGGCACCAAAACCCGGAAGGTCTGGAACAATTACACGGTGCTGTCGGGCCAGAACAGGTGCAAAGCTCTGGAAGTCGCGATGAGACCCAGGACTTCCCTGAATAAGCACCACCACAGATTTATCCGGACTGTCCGCAGATTTGTATTCCTTGTAGGCGAGAGAAATTTGCTGCGTAGTTGTACGGTCACCTTGGACTGCAGAAACGGTGACCGCTTGCAGCCCCGGAGGCACTACCTCAGGTTTGTTCGACCAGCGCACCAGATGTGAGGCGAGCAGAACCAGTACGTATGCTAAGAGTATTCGCCATTTCCAGTTCGAAAGCACTTTGGAAATTTGGCCCTGGCCTTTCATGGTGATGATGTAACGAGGCCGGTTACTCGTTCGATTCGAAGTTCCTCGGCTGAAGTCGCCTGGCAAGGCGAGGTTGGATAATAGTGGAATTCAACCGTCTGCACCGTAACCGTCACAACGCTCAAGCTAACCGTGACGGCCTCATCACGATGCATGCAAATCGATTGTGGTCCGCGTTCGGGAACGTGGCTGCGATGAAAATCAGCTAATAGCTGGAAGTCAAGCGCACCTTGTTCGGACCTCATTTTGTCAAAAAGATCCTTGCGAAATGAGACAACATCCGGCTGTTTGAGCGAAGATGAGCTAAGGGGTATTTGATCCTCGGCATCGCTCTGGAGCCTAACCTCTAATCCATTCCACTCAATCAACATTGCCGGTTCATCGCTGGAAACAGCAAACAAAGTAAAGGGTCGAAAACGATTTAACTCAAGGCTCGAAACGCGGTGAGCAAGCTCACGATGCTGAGAACAATCCAGCAAATCTCTCAAGAGCAAACCACGACTCGTGTAGTTGTTTAAACCTCCTGAACCTGCGTTATCAAAGCGATTCAACAAACCCAGTATCAGGCCAAAGTGGTTAACTCCTATCCAGGTACCACCGAAATCACCGTCGCGGGGCGCAATGTATTTGATCCCGCGGTGGCAGCCGAGTTCGGGCCCGGCAGCCGGCTTTCGGCTGCGCAGTTCATCGCGATTAAAAAAAAGCGAATAGCCCGCCTTGTCTCGCACCCAACTTACCGTGCACATAATGCTTCCTGTTGCCAGAATCTCAAGGTCGATTGCGCCACCCCGAACTCCTCGCCTGGTTCGATCCCTTCGAGCCGCAGGAGGATGGCGATCAAAGAAAAGTGGTGAATGGTATGACTTTGTAGAAACTCCAGCTCCCTAACCAGCGACGAGCCGCACCAGGAAGGTTTACCTTCATCGCCTTCCTCGATGCTCACGAAAATGGGCGCGATTCGGAATGTCGAAGAGATGTCTCGCAACGCCTCGCAACAACGATGGATTTGATCTATGGCAAAAACTCGATCCTGCTCTACTCGTCGATCCCGTTTGCGCGAGTTGTAGTCGATGCGGCCATCATCCAAGCCTTGAAGAAAGCTCTGATAGAAATCAAGGCAGTGACGCAGATGCCCGCCAATGCCTCCGTGGCGTGCCAGTGCACTGGTTTTCGAGTAGATGTTGTCGTCAACTCGTGCAAGCAGGTGGGCGGCTTGTTCCAGCAGGTGAATACAGCGAGTGATTAAAAGATTCTCTGCGTGCATAATCCAAATCGGCTCAGGTCCCGAAATAAATCTTTCGTTGCCTGGCATCCATGCCATCGACGTCATAGATCACCAGAAAGTCGATCGTCTTAAACCGACGATCGATTGCTGCTGAACTGCAGACCTTCGCTCCAATACTTAGGTAGGTGCGAAATAATTGGGGAATCTTAACCTCTCGGGTGCAACCGTCAGACCTTGGTTCGGCCAGGCACTCGTAGCCGGGATTGGCAGGCACAAACCACTCGGAATGCATGTGTCCCCCGCTCATCAACTGGCGCGAGACAAGCATGCCTTCAACTGGATCCTGACTGGTAAGCGAACAACACCCAAAGAGATAGCGCTTCTGCAGACTGGCTGAGTACTGAGCCAATCCTTTCCAGAGCAGGAACAGGACCTGGCGATTCCTATGGCTTTGTGCTATGCACGCCCGGCCTAGCTCCACCGAATCGTTTAGAATCTCCGGGGGTAAGTGGCGAAGATAAAATTCACCAGCGGAGTAAAAGCCCGCCCAGCTTCGGGTCATCTCAATCGTTTGCAGCCTGTAGGTGCCAATGACTTTTCCGTTATCCCGGTCTGTAACTATCAAGTGATGGCAAGTAGCATCAAACTGGTCTCGATCGCGTCCACTGAAATATGACGACTCGAGTCCTTCACCGAGTTCGAGGTTGAATACTTCAAACCGTAGTTTGAGTGCCTGGTCTACCTCTGCTTCGGTTTGGGCCAGGGAGACAGCAAACCGACCATCGACAATCAGAATCTCAGGCGCCTGAAGCGTCCCTGACTGGCGGGTCGTTGTGATTGAAACCGCTTGCATGATCCTTTTGCTCGTCAAAAAATTGCGCTGCCTGCCCGATGCCGCCGCGAGTCGAAGAGTTCCTATCTTAAGTAGGCCTTGATCGTTGGAATTTATTCCAGATCGTGGATCGCCACAAATGAATATATCTGATAAAAGCTGATGGCTCTGGTTTTTAACACAATAATTGCTTTCTTCCGAGTGGTCAGGAAGCTATTAGGGCGTCCCTGCTTTAAGCAGGGCTAACGCCTCGCGAATTTCGGAGTTTGTGGGGCGTTTTCGGTAGTCAGACTCTACTTTCGCCCACACCACTTTCCCAGTCTGGTCGATGAGGTACACGGCCGGGTGAGGAATTCCGTATTCGTCCTTCCCTTTATAGGCAGGGTCGACTAAACCATAGGCGTCGATTGTTTTATGACCGGGATCGGACAACAACGGGAAATTAATCGAACCCTTGCCGTCCGAAGCAATCTTTTCAGCGAAGCGCTCGCTGACCTCGGGAGGATCCACGCTGATAGCATACAGCTTCACCCTTTCTCCACTCTTGATCAGCGTCCTCAGTTCGGCTAACTGCCGAGCACAAAAGGGTCACCAGTAGCCGCGGTAAAAAACGAGCACTACAGAACTCGTGTGACTGACGTCGGACAAGGTAGTCTTCTTTTTAAACTGGTCTAGAAGTGTGAAATCTGGTGCAATCTCGCCGACGCTAACTGGAGAGCTGCGATTCGTGGTCTGGCTCGCCGTAGGGTTCGCCAGAGTGCCGCTTGAAGCCAGAGTCAGGAAGCACGCGAGTGTAAATTTTGGCAGTCCCTTCATTGTTTTTTCACGAAGCCGCGGCGGTCTTTGGTTCAGCTTGATAGACATCTTCGACGGCTGCGCGCAGCAGTTCGGCCACGCTCCAAGCCTGGGCGACACACCCCTTGGGAGCGTGAGGCGCCTCGGCGTCGAAGATTTCGGAAACCTGGCCCACACAGGCCTCCTGCAAATGGGGGGTGAAGTTTTCCAGCCATTCAGACCCGAACTTTCGACCCCGATCCGGACCAAAGGTTTTCACATATGCAGAAAGGTACGCTCCCATCAACCAGGGCCAAACGGTTCCCTGATGATAGGCGCCGTCGCGATTGCGGGGATCACCTTCATAGCGGGCGATATACCGAGAGTCGTTCGGCGATAAGCTGCGCAATCCCCTGGGAGTCAGCAGCTCTCGCTCGACCACTTGAAGAATACTTTCCGCCCTCTCCTGTGTGACCATAGAGTTTGTAAGACTGACGGCAAAAATCTGATTCGGTCTGATCGAGCTGTCCCGCATCTCGCCATCGACTACATCAAACAGGCATTTTAACTCGTCATTCCAGAACTGACGGTTAAAGCTTGACCGGGTATTCTCAGCCAGAATGGCATATTGCTTCTTCGCTTTGGTGTCTTTGAATCTGCCTGCCAAATGCTCCATTACTCGCAGGGCGTTGTACCACAGCGCCTGGATCTCAACAGCCTTTCCCTGCCGAGGTGTAACCACCCAGTCACCTACCTTGGCATCCATCCAGGTGAGTTGAACGCCGGGCTCACCGGAATAGAGCAGACCATCTTCATCCATGTGAATACGGTAGCGCGTCCCCTTCAGGTGCCACGAGATGATCTCGGCCAGCACGCTGTATAGGTGCATTTTCACGAAATCGTAATCGCCAGTGTGTTGCAGCAACGAACGGACGGCTTCAAAGAACCAGAGGGTCGCATCCACTGTGTTGTATTCCGGCGTCTCGCCGGCATCCGGAAATCGATTTGGCAACATGCCCTGATCTACATGGCGGGCAAACTCAGCCAGAATGCTCTTCGCTACTTCGCCTCGCCCAGTAACCAATGTCAGCCCGGGCAAAGCAATCATTGTGTCTCGTCCCCAATCACTGAACCAGTGGTATCCGGCGATAATTGTCTTGCCTGTGGAGCGATTGACGATGAACTGATCGGCAGCCGTAGCCAGGGTTTTTACCAAAGGATTCGAGATCCTGTCATTCTGGGGAATCGTCTTATGGCGATTTAGTTGTGCATCGCGATAGTGATCGGCATAGCGAATGTCATACCGTTCAGTAGCTGCAATAATCCGGGCTCGGGAATAGCGACTCAGGTCAAAGGTGATCGAGAACGGGCTAAACAGATCCTCGACAAAGTCCAATCCTCGCTCTCGCTCGGCGTTGTACTCAAAGTTTCGAAACCAGAACCCATTGGTATCGAGGTCGGCTGGATCAAATGAGAAATGGAGTGCCGGGAGATCTTGATAGGGTGCGACGGATGCTATACCCGCTTCCACTTCAACTTTTGGGTTCAGGGCACCATTCTCATGTGTCGTGCTGTGATAGTCGCGAAAAGCAATGAGTGGGCGTACTTCGAGTCGAACGGAATTATCTGGAGTTTCATCGAGCAGTTCGTATTGAATAATGGTGGCGTTTTGACCTGGGGCCATGAAAACGGACTTTTCCAGCCGTTTTCCTTCTACCTGATAAGTAAATACGGGATACGGATCCAGGCGAAAGCCAGTCTGAAACTGGAAGCCCCGGGGGTGCAGCACACCTGGGTACTGGTTGGCAGAAAGTTCGTAACGGCGACCATCAATTGTTAACACTTCCTCGAGTTTTGAGAGCATCACGATGCGGCCGACGGGCGGCCGGGTGGCTGCGGTCAAGAGGCCATGA
>Ga0187893_10006340_pt1 | contig 20336 bp, 17 predicted proteins | sample MA1701074metaG_FD_139574 | JGI IMG/M metagenome (GOLD analysis project Ga0187893, IMG submission 139574) | White microbial mat communities from a basaltic lava cave in the Kipuka Kanohina Cave System on the Island of Hawaii, USA - MA170107-4 metaG ...
CGGCTCGGCCGTGCAGCGATCCCGATTTGCCGGCTGGAGGCTTTACGCACGGAAGGGCGGTCATGACGCGCCCTTCCCCCTCGAAAGCCCGGATAACCGGCAGCTTCCTTATACGCCATTTACGCTATCTGTGTCAAGAGCGAATCGACGGCGCTGGACTCGGCCGGCGCCCCAGCCCATATCGAAGCGAACCGATGGCGGAGGCGACCATGGACGAGAAGACCCGTACCGAGCTTGAGGCTGCGACCTTCCGACGGCTGGTGAGGCATCTGCGCGAGCATCCCGACGTGCAGAATCTCGACCTGATGAATCTCGCCGGCTTCTGCCGCAACTGCCTGTCGAAATGGTATCGCGCCGAGGCCGACGAGCGCGGCGTCGCGCTGAGCGATCCCGAGGCGCGCCGGATCGTCTACGGCATGCCGTACGAGGAATGGAAAAAGAAACACCAGAAGGAAATCGCCGATCCGGCAAAGCAGAAGCTCGCCGACCGGCTCAAGGCGAATCCGCACAAGCATTGAGCGGACGCCAGCCGGTCGCGCGCGACGCGCGATCGATCGGCCGGCGCGTTGCGATCAGTCGAGCAGGCCGCTGCTCCCGCCTTGTCCCACGCTGTCGATCAGCGGTGCGCCCGAGCCCGGCGGCGGCGCGCCGCCGCCGTTGCGCAACCCGTCGAGCAGGTCGCCGCCGGCGTCGTCGGTCGAGGGCGGCGGGTTCCAGCCGGCATCGTCGCGCTCGCCAAACTCGCCCTCGCGATACTCGCCCCGTTCGCCGGTCCCGCCACGATCGGCGCGGTCCGGATTGTCGGTGAGCGTGCCGTCATCGTCGTAGAGTTCGTCCTCGCCGAGCTCGTCGTCGCCAGCGTCGCCGGCGATCGGAACCGCGCCTGAATCGCTGGATTCGATCGTCACCGGCGCCAGCAACGCCGCCAGGATGAGCGCACCGGCCGCAGCCGCCCGCCGGCCGCCCCGCAGCAGGCGCGATCCCGCGCACGGCGCAACGGCGGCGAGCGGTATCAGTGCACTGGTTTCGAGCAATCGCGTTCGCATGATCCGGCATCGTCGGCAGGACGGGGCATCCAACCCATGATCTTGGCGAAGGCGGTCGAATTGCAACCTGCCCGAACTGCGGCCCGGCCGGTCTCCCGCCGATGGCACCGCCGACGACAAAGAGCGCCCGGGTCATCGGGCGCCCTTCATCCGGGTCGTAGCGCAGCGACCCGTCGATCAGTCGTCGCCGCCATCGCCGCCATCGCCGCCATCCGAATCGCCGCCATCGCCGCCATCGCCGTCGCCGCCATCGCCGCCATCGCCGTCGCCGCCATCGCCGCCATCCGAATCGCCGCCGTCGCCGTCGTCGTGGTCGCCGCCGTCGCCGTCGTCGCGGTCGCCATCGTCGCCGCCGTCGGCATCGCCATCGTCGCCGTCGTCGTGGTCGCCATCGTCGCCGTCGTCGGCATCGCCATCGTCGCCGTCGTCGTTGTCGCCATCGTCGCCGTCGTCGGCATCGCCATCGTCGCCGTCGTCGGCATCGCCATCGTCGCCGTCGTCGGCATCGCCATCGTCGCCGTCGTCCTCACCATCTTCGATGGGAAGATTCTCGTCGCCGTCGCCGGTCTCGATTTCGCCGCTTTCACCGTCGACGGTCTGCGCAAAGGCCGCCTCCGGCGACAGCAACGGCAGCGGACCGCCGGCGGCAGCCGGCAATGCTGTCACCGCAAGGGCCAGAGCGCCCGCTTTGCCGAGCAGCATGCCGCGCTGGAGCCAACCCCGACCGGGGCATTGCTGCGCGCACGCGATAGCGGCGAGCGCGCTGGAAACCAACAGTCTTTCCTTCATGGTCGTTACCTTTCCGAGGGACCGTCATGCCGGCCGCGGGGCCGGGTGCGACCCGCTCATTCGGGCCGGGTCGGAACCAGGAAAGCGTCGGCCCGTGCCTAATTCCGCCGGGCGGTATCGCCTTGCCGAACGGCGCATCATGGCCGGCTTGCCGGCCCGGAATCCGGCCGATATTGTCGCGACCCGCGGGCGGCCGGGCACCACTTCATTGGACCTAATCCTAAGGAAACCGGGGGTTTCATGGCCAAACAGGGCGGCATCGCCAAGGACCGGCTGCGCTCGTTCATCGAGCGGATCGAGCGGCTGGAAGAAGAAAAGGCGGCGCTCACGGGCGATATCCGCGAGGTCTATGCCGAGGCCAAGGGCGTCGGGTTCGATGCCAAGATCATGCGCCAGATCGTGAAGCTGCGGAAACTCGACAATGCCGAGCGCCAGGAGCAGCAGGCGCTGCTCGACCTCTACAAGCAGGCGGTCGGCCTCGAAGACTGACGGAGCGGCGGCGATGGCGTTCTATCGGGCCGATGCGGCGCTCGACCGGGCGGCGGCCGCGCTCAGGGACGGGATCGAGCGCGATTTCTCGGTGCCGTCGGACGACTGGGCCTTTACCTGGATCGTTCACGACCGGCCGTTGAGCGACGGCGCCGGGCGCGTCGATGCCGAGACATTCTGGGCTTCGGCCGCGCGCGGCGCCACGCATCGCGGCGACGTGCCGTTCTATCCGGCGAGCGTCGCGAAACTGTTCTGGCTGATCGCGCTGGAAGCCTGGCTCGAGCAGGGCAGGCTCGCCGAAACGCCGGCGATCGTGCGCGCGCGGCAGGACATGATCGAATGGTCGAGCAACGAGGCCAGCAACTACCTGATCGACCTCATCACCGGCACCAACAGCGGGCCCGAACTGCCCGATCCGGCCTTCTCGGCCTGGACGCGCGCGCGCTACCTCGCGCAGCTCTACCTGCGGAGCTGGCAGTGGCCGGAGCTCGGAACGCTCAATCTCTGTCAGAAATTCTATGACGATTGCCGGTACGGCCGCGAGCACGAGTTCGTCGGCGCCGACGGGTTCAATCACAACCGGCTCTCGACCGATGCGGCGGCACGCGCGCTGGTCGCGATCGTCGGCGGCGTCGCGGTGACGCCGGCGCGCGCGACGGCGATGGCCGCGCTCTGCCGTCGGCCGCTCGAGGCGGCGGCGCGCGCGGCCGATCCGGGCAACCAGGTCGACGGGTTCCTCGGCGAGGGGCTGCCCGACGGTTCGAAACTCTGGTCGAAGGCCGGCCTCACGCTCTGGACGCATCACGAGCCGAGCGCCTGGCGGCGGCACGATGCCGCCTATGTCGAGCTGCCCGGCGGCGGCGCGTTCACGCTCGCCGTCTTCACGCAGGGCCGCGCCTGCGCCGAGAACGTCAAGCTGCTGCCCGAGATCGGGCGCCGGGCGGCGGCGCATGTCGCAGCCGGCCGCTGAACGCGGCGGCGCCGTCGCGCCGGCGCCGCTCGCCGTTGCCCTGCTGGTCATCGTGCTGTGGGGCGCCACGCCCGTCGTCACCAAGCTGGCGACCAACGGCATCGACGGGCTGACGGTCGGCGTCGCGCGCACGCTGCTGGGCGGGCTGGTCGCGGCCCCGCTGGCGCTGCTGATGCGGCTCAAGCTGCCGCGCGGGCGCGCGCAATGGAGCTACTTCTTCGCCGCCGCGATTCCCGGCTATGTCGTGTTCCCGCTGCTGTTCAGCATGGCGCAGGGCCGGACCTCGGCGCAGCACGCCTCGCTGCTGCTGGCGCTGCTGCCGCTCTTCACCGGCCTGATCGCGGCCGGGCTCGAGAAGCATTGGCCGCGCGGGCGCTGGTTCGTCGGCGCCGCCATCGCGATCGCCGGCGAATGTCTGCTGGTCTTCGCGCGCGACAGCGTCGCGACCGGCGGCGCGACGTTGTTGGGCGATGCGCTGGTGCTGACGGCGGGCATCACCGCGACGATCGGCTATGTCTCGGGCGCGCGCCTGTCGCAGCTCGGCTACAGCGTCTGGGGCACGACCTTCTGGGGCGTCGCCATCGCGGCCGTGCTGCTGCTGCCGTCATTGGCCTTCATCGATGTAACAGCGGCGGTTGCGACCGGCGGCTGGATCGCCTGGTCGGCGGTGCTGTTCCTCGCCTACATGACCACGATCGCCGGCTATGCCGGCTGGTACTGGGCACTCGGCAAGGGCGGCATCGGGCGCATCGCGCTGCTGCAGTTCTTCCAGCCGGTGAGCGGCCTGCTGCTCGCGGTCGCGCTGCTCGGCGAGCCGCTGACGCTCGGCCTGCTGGCCGCCGCCGCGCTGGTGCTGTTCGGCGTCCGGATCGCGGCGAAACGCTAGCGCCCCGTCTCGTCGCGGAAGTGACAGGCAACGATGTGCGGGCCCTTGCTGTCGGTCGTGGCGACCGGATCGAGCGCCGGCACCCTGCGCGCACAGATGTCCTGCGCGATCGGGCAGCGCGTCCGGAACACGCAGCCGCTCGGCGGATCGATCGGCGAGGGCAGGTCGCCCGACAGCAGGATGCGGTCGCGCGCGCGTTCGAGATCGGGATCCGGCAGCGGCACCGCCGAGACGAGGGCCTGCGTATAGGGATGGCGCGACGCGCGGTAGATCGTGTCGCGGTCGGCGACTTCCATCACCTTGCCGAGATAGAGCACCATGATCCGGTGGCTGATGTGCCGCACGATGCTGAGATTGTGCGAGATGAAGATCATCGCCATGCCGGTATCGCGCTGCAGGTCCTTCAGCAGGTTGACGATCTGCGCCTGGATCGAAACGTCGAGCGAGGAGACCGGCTCGTCGCAGACGATCAGCTTCGGGTCGTTGATCATCGCGCGCGCGATGCCGACGCGCTGGCACTGGCCGCCGGAGAATTCGTGCGGATAGCGGTTGATCTGCTGCGGCAGCAGCCCGACCTTCGCCATCATCGCCTCGACGCGCGCGCGGCGCTGGTCGGCGCGCAAGCGGGGTTCGAAGGTGCGCAGCGGTTCGGCGATGATCTCGCCGATGGTCATGCGCGGATCGAGCGAGTCGTACGGGTCCTGGAAGACGATCTGGCGGTCGCGGCGCGTGCGGCGCAGCGCCTCGCGGTCGAGCTCGGCGACGTCGCGTCCGAGCCAGACGATGCGGCCGGCGGTCGGCTCGATCAGTTGCAGCACGGCGCGACCGAGCGTCGACTTGCCGCAGCCGGATTCGCCGACGAGGCCGAGCGTTTCGCCTGGCATCAGGTCGAGGCTGACCCCGTCCACGGCGCGCACGACGCGCGAACGGTCCCCGACGAAGGGCAGGCCGCCGCGCAGGGTGAAATGCACCGCGAGATCGCGCACGCTGAGGACGGGGGCGGCGCTCACAGTTTCTCCAGATGGCAGGCCTTGCGATGCGCGTCGCCGGCCGGGCGTAGAAGCGGCTCTTCGATCTCGCAGCGGTCGAACCGGTAGGAGCAGCGCGGCGCAAACGGGCAGCCCGGCGGCACGCGCAGGAGATCGGGTGGCTGGCCGGGCACGGTCGGCAACCGCTCGCCGCCGATGACATCGAGCCGCGGCGTCGAGCGCAGCAGGCCGAGCGCATAGGGATGCTGCGGCCGGTAGAAGAGCTCGCGCACCGGCGCCTGCTCGACGATGCGGCCGGCATACATGACGGCGACGCGGTCGCAGGTGCCGGCGATAACGCCGAGATCGTGCGAGATGAGCACGATCGCGGTTTCGTGCGCGCTGCGCAGCTCGCGCACGAGGGCGAGGATCTGCGCCTGCACGGTGACATCGAGCGCGGTCGTCGGCTCGTCGAGGATCAGCAGCGACGGGCGGCAGAGCAGCGCCATCGCGAGCATGACGCGCTGGCGCATGCCGCCCGAGAATTCGTGCGGGTAGAGGTCGATGCGCTCCGCCGCCCGCGGGATCTGCACGCGCGCCAGCATGTCGACGGAATGCCGACGCGCCTGGACCTCCGTCATGCCGCGATGGGTCACCAGCACCTCGGTCATTTGCCGGCGCACGGTGAGATAGGGGTTGAGCGAGGTGAGCGGATCCTGGAACACCATCGCCATGCGCGCGCCGCGGACGCGGTTGAGAGACCGCGGCGGCAGATTGAGAATCTCCGAACCGTCGAGCCGCACGCTGCCGTTCGCGCTGCCGTTCTGCGCCAGCAGGCCCATCACGGAGAGGAAAAGCTGGGTCTTGCCGGAGCCGGATTCGCCGACGATGCCGAGCGCTTCGCCCGCACCGACGTCGAGCGAGACCCGGTCGACGGCACGCACGATCCCGTCCGGCGTCTCGAACGCGGTCGAAAGATCGCGGATCTCGAGCACCGCGCGGCCCGGCGACGCAGCCGGCGCAAATCGTTCAGCGGTCGCGGGGATCGAGGGCATCGCGCAGTCCGTCGCCGATGAAGTTGAAACAGAAGAGCGTCACCGCCAGGAACGCACCCGGGAACACCAGCGCCCACCAGGCGGTTTCCATGACCTGGGCGCCTTCGCTGATCAGCACGCCCCAGCTCGTGCTCGGCTCCTGCACGCCGAGGCCGAGGAAGCTGATGAAACTCTCGGTCAGGATCACGCTCGGCACCGTCAGCGTGACATAGACGATCACCGGCCCGAGCGTATTCGGCAGGATGTGCCGGCGCACGATGTCGAAGGTCGAGACGCCGGAAGCGGTGGCGGCGACGACGAATTCCTTGCGCCGCAGGCCGATGGCCTGGCCGCGCACGATGCGCGCCATGTCGAGCCACGAGATCGCGCCGATCGCGACATAGATCAGCAGGATGTTACGACCGAACATGACCGTCAGGAGAATGACGAAGAACACGAACGGCAGCGCGTAGAGAATGTCGACGAAGCGCATCATCACCGCATCGACGCGGCCGCCGACGAAGCCGGCGACGGCGCCCCAGAGCACGCCGATCACGAGGCTGACCAATGTCGCGACCAGCCCGACGCTCAGCGAAACGCGACCGCCATGCAGCGTGCGCACCAGCAGGTCGCGGCCGTTCTCGTCGGTGCCGAAATAGAAACCATTGGCGAAGTCGGGCGGTGCCGAGATCGCATCCCAGTAGACCTCGTCGAACGGATGCGGCAGCAGCCAGGGCCCGACGATACAGGCCAGCGCGATCAGCGCCAGCACGACGAGGCTGGTCGTTGCGGCCAGGTTCTGCCGCAGGCGGCGCCAGGCATCGGACCAGAGGCTGCGGCCCTTGATGGACGGTTCGAGCGCGCGGAAATCGGGTGCGGCGATGCTCATGGCGGCGTCAGTCGTACCGGACCTTGGGGTCGAGCAGCCCGTAGATCAGGTCGACCGCCAGGTTGAACAGGATGATCAGCGCGCCATAGAAGATCGTGACGCCCATCACGAGCGTGTAGTCGCGGTTGAGCGCGCCCTGCACGAAATAACGGCCGATGCCCGGAATGCCGAAAATCTGCTCGATGACGATCGATCCGGTGATGATGGCGGCAACCGCGGGACCGAGATAGGAGACGACCGGCACCAGGGCCGCACGCATCGCGTGGCGCGCCACGACCAGACGCTCGGGCAGACCCTTGGCGCGCGCGGTCCGGATATAGTTGCCGCGCAGCACCTCGATCATGCTGCCGCGCGTGAGCCGCGCGATGACGGCGACCTGCGGCAGGCACAGCGCGGTCACCGGCAGGATCGCGTTGTCGATGCCGCTCCAGCCGCCGACCGGCAGCCAGCCGAGCATCAGCCCGAAGAACAGCGTCAGCACCGGGGCAACGACGAAATTGGGAATCGCGATGCCGGTCATGGCGGTCGCCATCACCGCATAGTCGACCGGCCCGTTCTGGCGCAGCGCCGCCAAAGCGCCGAGCAGCAGGCCGAGAACGGTCGCGATCAGGATCGCGGCGCCGCCGAGCGCGAGGCTGACCGGGAAGCCCGACCAGATCAGCTCGGTGACGCTGAAATCCTTGTACTGGAAGGAGGGGCCGAAATCGCCCTGCAGCACGTTACCGAGATAGCGCACGAACTGCATCGGCAGCGATTCGTCGAGACGATAGGCCTTGATCAGGTTCTGCTCGACGGCGACCGAGACGCGGCGCTCCTTGTCGAACGGGCCGCCCGGTGCCAGCCGCATCATGAAGAAGGCGATGGCGACGATCAGCAGCAGGGTCGGCAGCGTGCCGAACAGGCGCCGGATCGCGTAGGACAGCATGGGTGCGATCAATCCGACGAGCGGAACCGGGGACCCCTTGGCCCCAGCGCATGAGGGGCCGCCCCGGCGAGACCGCTACGTCACTCGACCAGCGAGATGTAACGGCCGAGATGGATGTCGAGAATGTTGAACTCCCAGCCGACGACCTTCGGGCTGATCATGTGCTGCGAGGTGTAGTGGTAGATCGGGATCAGCGCGACATCGTCGAGAAAGATCTTCTCCGCCTGCTCCAGCAGCTTCATGCGCGCCGCCGGATCGACGGTGCCCGCCGCCTCGGCGAGCAGCCGGTCGAATTCCGGATTGCTGTAGCCGGCATCGTTGCGTTCGCCGGCATCCGACAGGAACAGTTCGAGGAAGTTGAGCGGATCGGCATAATCGCCGATCCAGGCCGCGCGCGCGATCTGGTAGTTCTTCTGGTCGCGGCTTTCGAGATAGACCTTCCATTCCTGGTTGGTGAGCGTGGTCTCGACGCCGATCTTCTTCCACATCGAGGCGATCGCAACCGCAATCTTCTTGTGATTGTCGCTGGTGTTGTAGAGCAGCTCGATCGCCAGCGGGTTGTCGGGCCCGTGGCCGGCTTCCGCCATCAGCTCGGCCGCCATCGCATTGCGTTCGTCCTGCGACATGTCCTTGTAGAAGGTCGCCTGCTGCGTATAGCCCGCGATATCCGGCGGCACCCAGGCATAGGCCGGCAGCTCGCCCGCCTGCGTGATCTTCTCGGTCAGGATCTCGCGATCGATCGCGAGCGCGAGCGCCTGGCGGATCCTGAGATCGGCGCCGAGCGGCTCCTTCGTCAGGTTGATGACGTAGTAGTAGGTGCCGAGATAGGGCGTGTTGTGGAACTCGTCCGCCATGTTCTCCTCGAGCCAGGTGACCTGGTCCGAGGGCACGTCGTAGGTGATGTCGAGCTCGCCGGCGCGATAGCGCTTCAGCTCTTCGGCGAGATCCTCGGTCGGATAGAACACGATCTTGTCCAGCATCACCTCGTCGGCGGCGTGGAAGTTCGGGTTCCTGACGACGGTGAGCTGCGATTGCGGCACCCAGTCTTCCAGCATGAAGGCGCCGTTGCTCACCATGTTGCCGGGCCGCGTCCATTCGTCGCCGAACTCTTCGACGGTCGCCTGGTGCACGGGGAAGGCGACATTGTGCGTCAGCAATCCCAGAATATAGGGCGTCGGGCCGTTGAGCGTGATCTGCAGCGTGAGATCGTCGATCGCGACGACGCCGAGCGAGGCGATGTCGGTGTTTTCGCCGGCGATGATCGCGCTGGCGTTGACGATCGGCGACAGGATCGGCGCGTAGTCGGACGCGGTCGCGGGATCGACGGTGCGGCGGAACGAGTAGACGAAATCGTTCGCCGTCACCGGATCGCCGTTCGACCATTTGGCGTCGTCGCGCAGGCGGAACGTGTAGACGGTGCCGTCGTCGCTGATCTCCCAGCTTTCGGCGACGCCGGGAACTTCCTTGCCGTCGGGCGAGAAGGTCACGAGACCTTCGAACAGATCGTTCTCGATCGCGTTCTCGGTCACGCCGGTCGATTTGGCGGGATCGATGGTTTCGGGCTCGGTGCCGTTGCCGCGATGCAGGACCATCTCGGCCTGCGCGGCGGTCGCGGTGGCGAGCGCGAAGAGCAGCGCCACGAGAGCGGATTTGAGAGCGATACGGAAGCTGCGCATGAGAGTCACCCCAAGGTTCGAGGAAGCCCCGCGGCCGGATCCGACACGGCAAGGCCGGTTCGTCCGGCGTCGGGGAAATCCTGCGAGCCTCAACGGCCGGTTTCAATCGGATTGTGATGTTGCGGCGCGGCGGGTTGCCCCGGGCGATGGGGCAAAGACGGAACGGCGGCTGCAGCCGACCGGTCGTCAGGCGCGGAGCTACTCCGCCGCCCGGAAGGTTGCGCCGGGGCTTTCGAAACGGGCGAGAAGTTGCGCGGCGCGGTCGCGGGCGGTGCGGATATTGCGGTCCTTGACATGGCCGAAGCCGCGCATCGTCGCGGGCAGGCCGGCGGTCTCGAGCGCCAAGGCATGGTTGTCGGGGGCGAGCCGCGCCAGCAGCCGTTCGACAATCGCCTCGTACTCGCCGATCAGCGCGCGTTCGGTGCGGCGTTCCGCGGTGCGGCCGAACGGATCGAAGCGCGTGCCGCGCAGGCGCTTCAGCCGTGCCAACAGCCGGAAGGCCGGCATCATCCAGGGTCCGAAGGCGCGTTTCTGCAGCTCGCCGGTCTCCGGATCGCGGCGCGCGCCGAGCGGCGGGGCCAGATGGAAGTTGAGTTTGAAATCGCCGTCGAACTGGCTGGCGATCTGTGCCGCGAACCGACCGTCGGTGAAGAGCCGCGCCACCTCATATTCGTCCTTGTAGGCCAGCAGCCGGAAATAGTTGCGCGCGACCGTTTCGGCGAGGCCGGTGAAGCCGGGTGCGCGTTCGCGCTCGGCTGTGGCGACGCGCTCGATGAACAGGCGATAGCGTTCGGCATAGGCGCGGTCCTGGTAGCGCGCGAGCTCCTCGGTGCGAATGGCGACAATGTCGGCCAGCGCTTCGGCGACCGGCTCCGGCTGCAGGTCGGGCGCCGCGTCGCGGGCGGCGCGTTCGACGGATTCCGGATCGTGCGCCATACGCCGGCCCCAACGGAACGCATCGCGGTTGAATGCAACCGACGTGCCGTTGAGCTCGATGGCGCGCTCGATCGCGGCAACCGAGAGCGGCAGGAAGCCTTTCTGGCAGGCGAAGCCGGCAAGGAACATGTTCGCCGCGATCGAATCGCCGAGCAGCGCCGTCGCGATGCGGCCGGCGGCGACGAAATCGCAGCGGTCGCGGCCGGCGGTGCGCGCCAGCGCCGCCTGCAGCGCATCCGACGGGAACAGCGCATCGGGCGCGCGGGTGAATTCGCCGGTCATCGTTTCCTGCGTGCTGGCCACGACGCGCGTGCGGCCGGGTTCGATCTTCGAGAGACCGTCGGCGCTGGCGGCGACGACAATGTCGCAGCCGAGGATCAGCGACGCGCCGCCGGCCGCGATCTTGACGGCGTGCAGGTGGTCCGGATTGTCGGCGATGCGGACATGCGAGACGACGGCGCCGCCTTTCTGGGCGAGGCCGGTCATGTCCATCGTGGTGGCGCCTTTGCCGTCGAGATGCGCCGCCATCGCGAGAATCGCGCCGACCGTCACCACGCCGGTGCCGCCGACCCCGGTGACGAGAATGCCGTAGGGCGCCGACGAATCGGCGCGCGGCGGTTCGGGCAGGCCGGCGGCCGGATCGCTGCCGGCGCCGGCGGGCTTGCGGCGACGCAGCACGCCGCCCTCGATCATCACGAAGCTCGGGCAGAAACCCTTGAGGCAGGAGAAGTCCTTGTTGCACGACGACTGGTCGATGGCGCGCTTGCGGCCGAACTCGGTTTCGAGCGGCACGATCGAGACGCAGTTCGATTTCTCGCCGCAATCGCCGCAGCCTTCGCAGACCAAAGGATTGATGACGACGCGCCGGGCCGGATCCCCCATCAGCCCGCGCTTGCGGCGGCGGCGCTTCTCGGCGGCGCAGACCTGGTCGTAGACGAGCGCGGTCACGCCGGGGACGGTGCGCAGATCCAGCTGCACGCGGTCGAGCGCGTCGCGGTGATAAACCGTGACGTTGGGCGCGAAGGCGCCGCTGGTCGGATATTTGTCGGGATCGTCGGTCACAACCGCCGTCTTCACGACGCCTTCCGACCAGAGCTGCCAGCTCATGCGCGGCACGTCGAGCGGCCCGTCCATCGGCTGGCCGCCGGTCATCGCGACGGCATCGTTGTAGAGGATCTTGAAAGTCATCGAGACCTTCGCCGCGACGGCGGCGCGGATCACCATCGAGCCGGAATGGAAGTAGGTGCCGTCGCCGACATTCTGGAACACGTGCGGCGTTTCGCTGAACGGCGCCTGGCCCAGCCACGAGGCGCCCTCGCCGCCCATCTGGGTGAAGCTCTGCGTGTTGCGGTCCATCCACTGCGCCATGTAGTGGCAGCCGATACCGGCGAGCGCGCGACTGCCCTCCGGCACCTGCGTCGAGGTCGAATGCGGACAGCCGGAACAGAAATAGGCGATGCGGCGGATCGGCGGCGTGTACTCGCTGAGGAATTTTTCGCGCTCCTCGAGCCGGTTGAGCCGCGCTTCGAGCGACGCCACCTCGGCAAAGGGACGCAGGCGCTCGACGATCGCGCGCGCGATGCGCGTCGGCGACAGCTCGCCGACGCCTGAGAGCAGCGGGCGGCCCTTCTCGTCGTGCTTGCCGGTGACCCAGGGTCGCCGGTCGGACGGCAGATGGTAGAGCGTCTCCTTGATCTGGGTCTCGATCATGCTGCGCTTCTCTTCGATGACAAAAATCTCGTCGAGCCCTTCGGCGAAGGCGCGCATGCCTTCCGGTTCGATCGGCCAGACCAGGGCGAGCTTGAGCAGCGAGAGTCCGAGCCGGCCGGCTTCGACCTCGTCGACGCCGAGATCCTCCAGCGCCTGCCGCACGTCGAGATAGGATTTGCCGGTCGTCACGATGCCGATGCGCCGTTGCGGCCCGCCGAAGATCACGCGGTCGAGCCGGTTCGCGCGCACGAAGGCGATGGCGGCCGGCAGCTTGAACTCGTGCAGGCGCTTTTCCTGCTCGAGCGCCTGCACCTGCGCGAAGGGTGAGGACGGCCACTGGATGTTGCGGCCGCCGGGCGGATCGGCGACGTCCTGCGGCAGACTGATCTGCACGCGCGCCGGATCGATGTCGACGACGGCAGAGGCCTCGGTCGTTTCGGCGACCAGCTTCATCGCGGTCCAGCAGCCGGAGAAGCGCGACATCGCCCAGCCGTAGAGACCGAAATCGACGAATTCCTGCACGCCGGCCGGATGCAGGATCGGGATCGCCGCATCGATCAGCGCGAATTCCGACTGGTGCGCGGTGGTCGAGGATTTGCAGGTGTGATCGTCGCCCGCCAGCGCCAGCACGCCGCCATGCTTCGCGGTGCCGGCGAGGTTCGCATGTTTCAGCGCATCGCCGGCGCGATCGACGCCGGGCCCCTTCGCGTACCACATGGCGAACACGCCGTCGCAGCGGAAGTCGCCGAACAGCTCGGATTGCTGCGTGCCCCAGGCGGCGGTCGCGGCGATCTCCTCGTTCACGCCCGGCTGCAGGCGGATGCGATGGTCTTCGATGAAATGACCGGCATTCCAGATCGCCTGGTCGAGCCCGCCGACCGGCGAGCCGCGATAGCCGGTGATGTAGCATTCGGTGTCGAGGCCGGCGGCGAGATCGCGCCTCCGCTGCATCATCGGCAGGCGCACCAGCGCCTGGGTGCCGGTCATGAACACGCGGCCCGATTCGAGCGCGTACTTGTCGTCGAGCGAAACCTTGGCAAGGACAGGGACGGGCGCCATGACGGCCAATGTAGGGTCCGGCCCGCAGCGGCGCAATCGACCGGCGTCCGCGCGCAGGGTGCAATGGGGCTTCGGGCGGGCTATAGAAGCCCCATGCATGTGCTCGTGACCGGCGCCGCCGGCTTCATCGGCTATCACGTGGCGGAGGCGCTGCTCGCGCGCGGCGACCGCGTGACCGGCGTCGACGAGGTCAACGCCTATTACGATCCCGCGCTCAAGCGCGCGCGGCTCGACCGGCTGACGAAGCATGAAGGCTTCGCCTTCCGGCAGCACGACGTCTCGGATCACGCGGCGATGCTGATTTTCCGCGACGTCGGACTCGACGCGATCGTGCATCTGGCGGCGCAGGCCGGCGTGCGTCATTCGATCAGGATGCCCGAAGATTACGTGCGGTCCAACATCGAAGGGCATTTCGAGATGCTGGAGCTGGCGCGCGCGCTGCCGGAACTCCGCCATCTCGTCTATGCGAGCTCCGCGTCGGTCTACGGCGACAATCCGAAGCTGCCTTTCTCCGTGCGCGATCCGGTCGAGCGCCCGGCCTCGTTCTACGGCGCGACCAAGCGGGCCGGCGAGGTGATGGCGATTTCCTACGCGCGGCTCTACGGCACGCCGACGACCGGCCTGCGTTTCTTCACGGTCTACGGATCGTGGGGCCGGCCGGACATGGCGGCGGGTCTGTTCGTGCGGGCGATCCTCGAAGGCAGGCCGTTGCAATTGTTCAATGGCGGCAGGATGCAGCGCGACTTCACCTATATCGACGATATCGTGGCGGGCGTCGTCGCCGCGCTCGACCGGCCGCCGCCGCGCGGCGCCGCCCACGACAGCCACCGACTCTACAATCTCGGCAACAACCGGGCCGAGAATCTGCCGCGCTTTCTCGCGATCCTCGAAGAGGCCTGCGGACGGAAGGCGATCGTCGAGAATTTGCCAATGCAGCCCGGCGACGTGCGCGCCTCCTGCGCCGACATCACGGAATCGATCCGCGATCTCGGCTTCGTGCCGCGCACCTCGATCGATGTCGGATTGCCGAACTTCGTCGAGTGGTTCCGGAGCTATTACAGAATCTGACCGTTCAACGGCCGTAGAGTTCTTCCAGCACCGATCCGAACCGCTCCCGGATCTTGTGGCGGCGGATCTTGAGCGAGGCCGTGAGCATGCCGTTTTCGGTCGTGAACGGCGCCTCGATCACGGCGAATTTCCGGACACGCTCGAGGCTGCTGAGCATCGCGTTCGCGCGCTCGACGCCCGCCGCCATCGCCTGCTGGAACGAGGGCTGTTTCGCCAGTGCCGCCAGATCGCCGCTGCCGCCATGCTCGCTCGCCCATTGCTGCGCAAAAGCTTCCTCGGGCACCAGCAGCGCCACCAGATGCGGGTGCCTATCGCCGTGCACCATCGCCTGCGCGATCTCCGGCTGCAGCGTGAGAATGCCTTCGATGCGGGCCGGCGAGACATTGTCGCCACCCGAAAGCACGATGATGTCCTTCTTGCGGTCGGTGATGCGCAGATAACCGTCGGCATCGATGGCGCCGATATCGCCGGTATGCAGCCAGCCGTCCCTGATGGCCGACGCGGTCGCGGCTTCGTCCTGCCAGTAACCTTTCATCATGGCTTCGCCGCGCACCAGGATCTCACCATCCTCGGCAATCCGGATCTCGACGCTGTCGAGCGCCTTGCCGACCGTGTCGATGCGGCAATCCTGCGGCGGGTTGCAGGCGATGACCGGCGTGAACTCGGTCTGGCCGTAACCCTGCAGGATGCGCAGGCCGAGTGCGGTGAAATAGACGCCAACCTCGTAGTTGAGGGCGGCACCCCCGGAGACCATCGCTTTCAGGCGTCCGCCGAAGCGCTTCCGGATCTTCCGCCGCACGAGAATCCCGGCGAGGAAATCCTCGATCCGTTCGCGGAAACTCATCTCCTGACGCTCGTAGCGCTTGCGGCCGAGCGACACGGCGCGCTCGAACCAGCGGCGCTTCGAGGGTGTCGCGCGCGCCATCTGGCGCTCGATCTTGCCGCGCATCGCTTCGTAGAGCCGCGGCACGGCGGTCATGATCGTCGGTCGCGCCTCGGCGGCATTGTCCAGCAGCCTGTCGGCGCCCTCGGCGAACCAGACTTCGGCGCCGATCGTCATCGGGAAGAACTGCCCGACCGTGTGCTCGTAGGAATGCGAGAGCGGCAGGAAGCTGAGGAAGGTCTCGCGCCCGAGATCGAACGACTTCAACAGATGCCAGGCGCCCTTGCAGTTGGCGAGCACGCCGCCGTGGCTCAGCATCACGCCCTTGGGCGCGCCGCCGGTGCCGGATGTGTAGATGAAGCAGGCTGTGTCGCTGCGCCGCTGCGCGGCGATGCGACGTGCAACCTCCGGATCGCTCTCGGAACCGTCGGCCACGAGCCGGTTCCAGTCGAGCATGTGGAAGCCGGAACTCTGCCCGATGCCGATCGGCCCGAGTGCCACGACGAACCGCAGCCGGCCGGTTTCGAGCGCCGCCGGGATGACGCGTTCGGCCAGCGCGCGCGTTGCGACGATGGCGCCGACGGCGCCGCTATGGCCGAGAATATGCGCATGGTCGGGGACCGTGTTGGTCGTAAAGGCGGGGACGCTGATGGCGCCGGCCGCCATGATCGCGAGATCGGCGATAGTCCATTCCGGCCGGTTCTCGGAAATGAGCGCGACGCGCTCGCCGGCCTCGAGCCCGCTGGCGACCAGCCCGGCCGCCAGCCGTCGCACCGTTGTTGCCGCCTCGCCATAGGTCAGGGTCCGCCAGGCGCCATCGCGCTTGTCGCGCAGATAGGGCCGACCGGGATGGCGGGCGGCCTGCTCCAAGAACATGGCCGGCAGGCTCTGCCACGTGTCGTATTGCATCCGGTCCCCGTGAAGCCTTGGCTGGGCGCGATTTCGATCCTATATCGCCCGCATCCCGGCACGCTGCAAGAAGGACAAGGTGTGCGACATGGCCGAACCTGCCGCAAAATCCGAGACGCTGCCGCGCTGGAACCTCACCGACCTCTATCCGGGCATCGATTCGCCGGCGATCGGCGAGGATCTCGCGGCCGCCCGCGGCGAGTCCAAAGCCTTCCGCAGGGAATTCGAAGGGCGGCTCGCATCGCTCGACGGCGATGCGCTGGCGGCTTCGGTCCGGCGTTACGAGGCGATCCAGGAACGGCTCGGCCGGGTGATCAGCTACGCCCAGCTCGTCTATGCCGAGAACATGACCGACCCGGCGCACGCCAGGTTCTATCAATCGAGTCAGGAGCGCGTAACCGACATTTCGGTCGAGCTGCTGTTCTTCACGCTCGAGATCAACCGGATCGACGATGCCCGGCTCGAAGCGCAGCTTCGCTCCGATGCGCTCGCGCGCTACCGGCCGTGGCTCGAGCAGGTGCGCGTGTTCCGGCCGCACCAGCTCAAGGACGATCTGGAGCGGCTGCTGCACGAGAAATCCGTAACGGGGCATTCGGCCTGGTCGCGCGATTTCGACGAGAGCATCGCCGACCTGCGATTCGACGTGGGCGGCAAGCGCCTGACCTGCGACGAGGCGCTCAACCTGCTGACCGACCCCAAGGTCGAGACGCGCAAGGCGGCGGCGATCGAGATCGGGCGCGTCTTCGGCAAGCACCGGCGGCATTTCGCGCTCATCGCCAACATTCTCGCCAAGGACAAGGAGATCGAGGACCGCTGGCGCCGCTACGCGCGGCCGGTCTCGTCGCGCAACCTGGCGAACCAGGTCGAGGACGAGGTGGTCGACGCGCTGGTCGCCGCGGTGCGCGGCAGCTACGCCGATCTCTCGCATCGCTATTACCGGCTCAAGGCCGAATGGTTCGGCGGCGAGCGGCTCGACTATTGGGACCGCAACGCGCCGCTGCCGGACGATACCGATCGTTCGGTCACCTGGCCGCAGGGCACGAAGATCGTGCTCGAGGCCTATGCGCGCTTTTCGCCGGACCTGGCGGCGCTGGGCCTGCGGTTCTTCGAAGGCGACTGGATCGACGTGCCGCCGCGGCCCGGCAAGTCGCCGGGGGCCTTCGCGCACCCGACGGTGCCGTCGGCGCATCCCTATCTGCTGCTCAACTGGTACGGCAAGACGCGCGACGTGATGACGCTCGCGCACGAGCTCGGACACGGTGTGCACCAGCTGCTCGCGGCGCCGCAGGGGCCGCTCCTGTCGGACACGCCGCTGACGCTGGCCGAGACGGCCTCGGTGTTCGGCGAGATGCTGACCTTCCAGAGCCTGCTGGCGTCGGAGACCGATCCGCAGCGCCGCCGCGCGCTGCTGGCTGGCAAGGTCGAGGACATGCTGAACACGGTCGTGCGCCAGACGGCCTTCCACGAGTTCGAAACGCGCGTGCATGCGGAACGGCGCGAGGGCGAGCTGATGCCCGAACGCATCGCCGAAATCTGGATGGACGTGCAGACCGAGAGCCTCGGACCCGCGCTGCGCTTCGACGACGGGTATCGCTGGTACTGGGCCTATATCCCGCATTTCATCCACACGCCGTTCTACGTCTACGCCTATGCGTTCGGCGATTGTCTGGTGAACTCGCTCTATGCGGTCTACCGCGACAGCGAGCAGGGCTTCGCCCGGAAATATCTCGACATGCTGCGCGCCGGCGGCAGCAAGCGGCACCGCGAGCTGCTGGCGCCGTTCGGGCTCGACGCCTCCGATCCGGCATTCTGGCGCAAGGGTCTCTCGCTGATCGGCGACATGATCGACGAGCTGGAGCGGCTCTGAGGCCGCGATGGCGCGCAAGCCGGATCAGACGGAGCGGAACACGCTCGGGGGCCGCGTCCGGCGCTATGCGCAGGTAACCGGCCGGGTCGGCGGGCTGGCGGCGCGGGTCGCGGGCGCGCGCTATCTCGGCACCGGGCTCGATCGCGGCAAGCACGCGGCCGAGCTGGCGGTCGCGCTCGGCGGGCTCAAGGGTCCGCTGATGAAGGTGGCGCAGCTGCTCTCGACCATTCCCGACGTGCTGCCGCGCGAATATGCGGCGCCGCTGGCGCAGCTCCAGGCCAATGCGCCGTCGATGGGCCGGCATTTCGTCCGCCGCCGCATGGCAAGCGAGCTCGGCCCCGACTGGGCGCAACGCTTCCGCCGCTTCGACGAGGAAGCGGCCGCGGCGGCCTCGCTCGGCCAGGTGCATCGCGCCGTCGGGCCGGGCGGGCGTGCGCTGGCGTGCAAGCTGCAATATCCCGACATGGCCTCGGCGGTCGAAGCCGACCTGCGGCAGCTCCGCCTGATCTTCTCGATCTACGAGCGCACCGACCGCACGATCGCCACCAACCAGATCCACGCCGAGATCGCCGCGCGCCTGCGCGAGGAACTCGACTATCTGCGCGAGGCAAAGCACATGGCGCTCTATCGCCGCATGCTGGCCGACGAGGCCGACGTCCATGTGCCGGAGCCGATTGCGGCGCTGACGACGAAACGTCTGCTGACCATGACCTGGCTCGACGGCGAGCGCATGATGCCGTTCATTGCAGCGCATCGCGGCGACCAGGCGATGCGCAACCGCGTCGCCACCAACATGTTCCGCGCCTGGTACGTGCCGTTCTATTTCCACGGCATCATCCACGGCGATCCGCATCTCGGGAACTACAGCGTGCGGCCCGACGGCAGCGTCAATTTGCTCGATTTCGGCTGCATCCGCATCTTCCGGCCGGATTTCGTGCGCGGCGTGATCGATCTCTACCGCGCGATCGAGCGCGACGACGAGGCGCTGGCGATCGACGCCTACGAACGCTGGGGCTTCCGCAATCTCGATCGCGCGACGATCCGCGTGCTCAACCGCTGGGCCGCGTTCCTCTACGGACCGCTGCTCGAAGACCGGCCGCGCCGCATCCAGGAAAACGAGAACGAGATCTACGGCGCCGAGGTCGCGTCGGGCGTGCACGCCGAGCTGCGCCGGCTCGGCCCCGTCACGCCGCCGCGCGAATTCGTGCTGATGGATCGCGCCGCCATCGGGCTCGGCTCGGTCTTCATGCATCTGAAGGCCGAGATCAACTGGTATCGCGTGTTCCACGAGCTGATCGGCGATTTCGATGCCGGCGCGCTGGCGCGGCGTCAGCAGGATGCGCTCGCCGCGCTCAACATCGCGCCGCCTCAATAGACCGGCATGACGTCGGGCAGGGTTCGCCGATCGCTAGCCCCAGATCGCGATGACGACCACGACCAGGTTGTTGATAACGTGCAGGACGATTGGCGGCCAGAGCGAGCGCGACCAGATGGCCAGCCAACCAAGCAGGAGGCCGAGTACGAAAATTCCGGCGCTGGCAAACATGCCGAACTCGCCTCCGGGCACAAGAAAATAGAAATGCACTGCCGAGAAGAGCAGGCTACTGACGACAACGGCGAAAATCGCATTGCTCCGCTCTCTCAACCAGGCAATCAGGAAGCCGCGGAACAAGATCTCTTCGGTAACGGGCACGATCACGCCAGCGAATGCAACCGCCAATGCGAGATAGGGCAGACTAGCATCGGGCGGTATTAACTGCTGTGCGAGCTGGCGTGCGAGTTCTCCATCTGGATCGACTTGGAAGAAGCGCGCGATTGACTCGGCGATTACGACATAGGCTACGTACGCCAGCACGGCCGCAACCAGTGGCCGCACAGTTGTTGATCGCATGCCCAGCGTTGGCCAGTCGATGTCGCGCATCCTTCGCATGAGGATGCAGCCCAGGAACATAACAATGCCGGACCCGGCAAGCGCAATGATGATGACGGAAGGCGGCAGTCCTTCGTCCTCGACTGTTTCAATCGTCACTTCGCCTGATAGTGCAAGGACGATTCCGGCGACAACGCCCGGAACCTGGCCGAGAGCTAGGATCAACCCCAGCAGCAGCACGTCATACCAGCGATACAATCGGACCGGGCCGGCCGGCGGCGGCGCTTGCGGGGCCGGATAGGGCGCCCGTGCGTGATCGAAGTCGCCCGAATCGGGAATCGACATGCGCGCTCCACGACAGA
>Ga0187893_10006343_pt1 | contig 20324 bp, 14 predicted proteins | sample MA1701074metaG_FD_139574 | JGI IMG/M metagenome (GOLD analysis project Ga0187893, IMG submission 139574) | White microbial mat communities from a basaltic lava cave in the Kipuka Kanohina Cave System on the Island of Hawaii, USA - MA170107-4 metaG ...
CGGGCCGGGTACCTCGTCGATCGTGCCGGGGGTTCCATGGGAAGTCGTGACGCGCAAACGGGAACCCCACGCACCCGGTGTGGCAGCGGCCAGCACGAGGTTGGAACCGCCGTCGGTACCTGCGACACCCGTGGTCGCCGTGGTCGCTGCTGTGGCCACGCGGCACACCAGTGCTTCACCGCCTCCGTTCAAGAAGAACTGCTGCACGGCGAATCCGAGCTCGCTGTCCGCCCACAAGCCGCCGCACTTGCGCTCGAAGTCTGCGAAGCTCGTACAGCGAATGGGCTTGTTGACGTCGCCACGAAGCGTGCGCCCCACGAAGGCAGCGACCGATGTCGCTACACCCGTAATCGTGCGTGCGCCGCTTGGCAGTTCTTCGATGTAGACGCCCGGATACGTTGGCTGCACCGGCATTTGGGATCTCTCCGCCGAACCTCGCTGCTTGCGGGCGTGCGGCAGCGGAAACCTACACCAGCTCTGGAGTGAAAGGAACGCCGTTCTCTCATGGGTAACGTTTCATCCCGCACCGATGTCTCGAACCTGTATGCGAACCTGTATGAAGGTCCAGTCGTGACTCGCATGTTACACGCTCTACGCAGTTCGCGAATGTTTGGGAAACTCAAATATTTTCAGGATGTTGAAGAAAACGATTCACTGGTTTTTCGCCGATGTGGGCCCGACGAGCGATCGGCCGGCTAGCCGGCTCGGCTTCAGACGCACGTCAGAGCTCGAAGCCAGACAACTTCAAGTGCTTGATGTTATTTTCACGCGCTTCATTGGCCACGGTTTCCATTTCGTCCTTCGAGATGCGCTCCTTCGAGCCGGAAGCTTCTGCGAGATCGTTGTAGTAGTCCTTCTCGATGGTGGACAGCCCTGCTCGCAAGGCGGCTTCCATTTTGCCAAAATACATCCAGCGATAAGTCTCGAGCATGGCTGTCTCGATCGTGCCTTTGACTTTGGACTCCCCTTTGGTCGTCACCCACTCCTGGAACGCCTTCGGTCCGCTTACCACGCTCGCAGAAACACCACCAGCCGCGGTCTTTTTGGGTTCGAGCGCTTGCTTTTCGGCCTTGCAATATTCGCCTTCCTCCCCACCGAGTTTTTCGCGAAACACCGCTCGCACCGCGCCACCTTGCGTATCGACGTCCGCGAAATCGATCGACTTGGGGGTCACGTGCAGGTTGCCCGTTCGATGGGTCGTTCGGGCAATGAGAATCGCCGGCATCCGACCGCCGCGCTTCTCGTAGTAGTCCCCAATGTGAAAGGTCTTGGTGTGGGCGAACGTGTCGACGAAACCGTCGGACGTCGATAACCCTGGATAAATGACCTTGCTGTCATGCTTGTTCTTGCGGGTTCCCGACACATCCTTGACGATCGGAAACGCGAGCTCCTTTTCGACCTCGTTGCGGAAGAACTCGAACAGCAGGAACTGCGTGGTGTGGTGCGACTCGCGTTCGAGTCCTTTTTGCTGGCCCTTGGCCTCGACTTCTTCCCCGTTGGGGAGCTTGATCTTGTTGTCGCGTTTGGGGTTTTCGTGCTGACCGAATAGGCCGATGCGTAGACCGATGTTTTTGGTCGGGTCGGTATCTGCCTTCTTGGTATCCAGGTAGCCGATCACGTTCCCCTTGGTTTCCTTGGGAGGCAGCTGGGACGGTTCGAGCTTGTCTTGTTTGGCTTCGGCGTTCTTGATGAGCTCGTCCACGCGGTCGACGAGTTTTTTCGAGAACTTGAACTCGTCGGCGTCCCAAACCTCGCTGGAAATACCCCATTCCTGTACGACGCCGCGTACACGCGCACGCATGGCCGCTTGTTCTTCGGGTTTGGTCAGGGTAGGCCACGTCTTGGTGATGGCTTCCTTCCACAGCTCGTCCCCTCCATACACGTCGGCCAAATAGACGTGCTTGACCTTCACGCTGCGAAGTGGCGCGCTGTCGTCGACGACGGACTGATTGGGGTGTTTTGCACCGTCGATTTTGACCTTTTTCTCGCGCAAGTCGAGGTCCAACACGATTCCCGTGCTGCCGAGAATATGACCGACGAGACCCGTCTGAAAGCGGCTGGGATGCATGACCTCAACCGGGTCGTGTTCGGGATTTTCCGGCTTGAGGGGTTCCATCGCATGTAGAGCGACATCTCCGACCGCCGAACGCAAGTCGTCGTGACGCGTCTTGAAACGATTGCGGATCAAGGCCTCGACCTTGTCGAACGGTTTGTCGAACAACAATTTTGTGCCCGCTGCATCGGGCGATGGCTCGAGCTGCTTGGCGATCTTCGACCAGATCGCCAACACGGATTTCTTGGTCTCGTTGTCGAGCGAAACACGGCCCTCCCGGTCGCCGGTCGATGCATCCTTGGCGGCGCGCTCGACCAGAGCTTCGGTGCCGCTGACCTGATGAAACAGCGGACCAACGACGTTTTCGAGCAAAGACGGCTGCAGGCCCATTTCACGTTTCGCGGGCACGGCAAGCGGTCGCTGACGACCAGTGCCCGATGTGACCATATTTGCAATGTCGTCGGCTTCGCTCTCTTTGGCACTGTCCAACACCATGCCCATTCCGGTGGCACCCAATCGAGGCCGCGCGTCGTGCAGGGATCCGAGCGGCCGAGCTCCGGTTTGCTGCAAGACGTGGCCAACCTCGTGGGCGAGCACACGATCGCCCAGCTCGGAATCGAGCTTCAAGTCAGGCCTGACGAACACATGACTGCCCGAAGTAACGGCATGGGCGGCCAGCGCATGCGTCAGATTCTTGCTGGTTTGGTCGTCGTGCACGCGCACGTGCGTGAGGTCGTGTCCGAGCTTGGTTTCGAGTCTCTGCTCGAGCTCAGGGGCGAGTCGTTGGCCGCTGTTCGCGGAGGGCATGGCGGGCAGTCGACCCTGCGGTTTGCCACCGGGAATGCGCGCGGGTTGGACCGCTGGAACGGCCGGTTCGGTCGGTTCGTCCGCTTCCACGGATTCACTGTCAGCCTCGATCTCCTCACCTCCGGTGTCGAGCTCGGCCTCCACTTTTGGTTTGTCACCGAGGCCTTCGGAAAAATCGTTGCTGCCGACGATCGTTTTGACCTTGGGAGCAATGTTGTCCTTCAGCATATCGAAGAGTGAGCCCGAGGCAGTTTGAGTATGCTCGGTAATCTGATTCTTGAGCTCTTCGGCGATGTAGGTATTGGGATCGAGCGCGGTGTTGTCGAGGAACTCGCTCGAGATTGCCTTCATCAAATCGCGCTTCTTGCCGGTGAGCTCGAGGATCTCCATGAAACCACGTACGGCATACTTGTATTTTCCGCCGATTCTGCGCACCAGGATGTCGACGATGATTTCGAGCACTGCGTCGAGTGGAATGATGGTCTTGGGCAGCTTGAGTTTCGAGATACCGAGGAAAAATCCGCGAATCTTGCTTCCGAACGACCGAACACCTTCGTGGAGCTTGGTCATCGGATCTTTGTCCAGCGCCTTGCCAAACACATCGACAAAGCTCACGTGAGCGAGAATGTGCAGGTATTTACCGATTCCGCGGATCACACGAGCGAGGATCGGATGGCTCAATACGAAGATTCGCGCGCGATCGACCAAGCCGACGACTCTGCGTTGGAACCGGATGAACAAGCCACCGAGCTTGCGTCCGAGCGCAGCAACTTTGTTGATGATGCGGCGTAGCTTGCCTTGGCTGTACTGCTGACGGATGCTGTTGTCGCTCTGCTTGGCACTCTCGAGACCGGTCAGATCGAAGCGTTTGAACAACAGGAATTCCCACAACTTCGTGGGATCGAACAGCTGAGTCTTCAGTTTCTCGAACGCGTCGACCAGCACTTGCTTCGGATCGTCGCGCACCAATGAAATGAGCTGTGTGAACGAATCTCCGGCCATGAAGGTGAGCACGGCGGTCGCAATACGGGCTGCGGCGGCAGCCTGACCGACACCCGGAATCAGCTCCAAGGCATCCATGATCAATCCCGCCGCTGCCTCCAACGCGTCGGCCAGCGCCTGCAGGCTCGCGACCACGGCATGGAGGCCGACCGCGTTGGACAAGTCGGCGAGTTTCCCGTCCTCGTGAGCGTAAAGATCTTCCTTACCACCGGTTCCGCGGCGATACTGCAGCAGGCGAATGTCTTTGCGATCCTGCTCGTACGCTGGAATCTCTTTGCGGCTGTCTGGTTCACCGATGAACAAGATCGACGTTCCCGAATCGGGAGCCGAGGTTTCGTCGCCGCTGGAATCCTTTTGTCCGAGTTTGGCCTGGCGTCGGTACGGGTGGAAATACGCGAAGTCTTCGTAGACTTTGTGAATCGCGTAGACGATTCCGTTGATCTGAAACACCGAGTTGTCGCCCAAACCAGCCACGACTGCAGCACCGCCTCGCGCCGGCTTGACGAGTCCGTGCTTGTGGTCTCCACCACCCTTGGCACCGATGAACCCGTGCTCCAACGATACGCTGCGCATCTGCACCAGCCAGGCAGAATGCAATGCAACGAGATGTTTTTTGTCCTCTGTCTGTTGGGACCGTTCAGCCGACGTTTGTACGGTGTCGAGTGACGACGATTTTCCGTGCATGTCGCTCGGGTGTTCGAGAAACGCGATCGTGTGTTCGACGACGGGAATCCACGTCGAGATAAGATCGAATTCCTTGCGTTTCTTCCATTTGTCGTGGAGGGTCTTGGCCAGGGCGGCGACGGTCGCAGCCAAATGAGCGTCCTGATCCTCGATCGGGGTCAGCAGCGACGACAAGCGCCACAGCTGGCTATGCAGCGTCTCGGGGATCGAATACACGAGAAATTTTCCGTACTCCTTCTTGTCGGCCGAAACCTTATCGAACATGTGCTGGCCCGACTTCTCGACGAGCGGGCGAAACAGAGTTTCGGTGAAGTATTGGCGCGTCCGAATCGAAGCTTCACGCAGGTTCTTGGTCACCTCTTCGACGATGAGGTCGCGATCTTTCGCGAGCTGGTCGAATACCGTGTCGATCTCGCTTTGTTCTGCGCTCTTGGATGGTGGGCCGGTCGCATCCGGGGCACCGGGGACCGGTTTTTTCTTGGCCTTCTGCGCCGCCGCTTCAGCTGCCTTGGTCTGAGCTTCGAGGGCCTCGCGTAACAGCTGCAGCCAAGTCTCGGCGTCCATGCCGTCGACCGAGGGGGCTTCTTCGGGCTTGGGTTCGATCGCTGGTGGCTCTTTGTTGCCTTTCTGCTTGGGCTTGTTCGCTTGCTCGTCCGCGTCGGCCTTGGCCTTGGCAGCCTTCTCGGCTTGCTCCTTGTCGAACTTGGATTGGTTGTACTTGCGAACGAATTGATCCAGGGTCTTGTTGTCTCGCAATCGTTTGACTAGGTCGGCGAACGACGGCAGTGTCCAAACCAGCACCGGCGTGCTGAAAGGAATGGGCGTGATCGACTCTGGACGGCCGGCTTGTTGTTCCTCGAGCAACAGCATGCGCGTCTTGGGATGCTTCATCAACAACGTGGCGAAATCTTTGCGTAGCTTGGGAGTGAGTCGGACGAGGTAGTCCATTTCTGTGAGCACCCAACGCTGTGGCTGCGGACGGCTCTTGCGTTCGCGATCGATGACGTTGGGAATGACTTCGTCGGGAGAAAAATCCGTACGCGTGTTACCCTGCGCGTCGACGTAACTTCCACCTGGTTTGAGTTTGTCCTTCAAACTCTGATTGACCGCAGTCCATTCCAGCAAGCTGAGGAAGCGGTAGACATCGATCACGCGAAGTGGCTCGTACCCACGAATTTGCAGATAGGGTCCGATGTCGTCGAGGATTTGTTTGAGTGGTTGGGAATCCTCCATGTAGTCGCCGACGATCATCAGATGCTGTGCGCGTGCTTCACCACTCATCTTTTCGATCGGATCCAGCGGCTCCCCTGGGGCTACGACCTCTTGGGCAATATCGAGCAACTCTGGTACATCCATCACCAACCCCAAGAACTTCACGACCACGGCAAGTTGCAATCTGTGACGTGCACGATAGTCGGGGAAGTTGTCGTAGCTGGCCAAGATCTCGGCCTGTTGTGGTTGCTTCAAGCTCGTGAACCATTTTTCTTTGAGCAACGCCGTCTTGGCACGCTTGTTCAACGAGCTTTCTTGGGCAAGATCCGCACTGTGGTCGTATTCGGTGATTCTGACGCGAACCAAGTCGAGCGCCGTATGCACGTAAGCGCGTGCGACCGTGAGCTTCAGGTCGATTGCTTGTTTCCAATCCACGCCGCTCATCATCGCCTCTCCGATCTTGCGGGCAGTGGAAAGCAGCGGAAACTCGAAGTGGTACTTCAAATCGGAGTCGAGCGCGTTTCCGAGTTTCTTCATCCGTATGGAATATTCGGAACGCCCGGGAATGGGTTGGAGCGGCGGTGTCGTGGACCAACTCAATGCCTCAGCGGACACTTCGATCAACTTGTCGCGAAAATCCTCGAGACGCGATTCCTTGCCGATATATTTGAGAAACTCGCCGGCCGTCGTGCCGAGCAAAGTGATGTTGTCGGTGAGTTGCGAAACCAGCATGGCATCGACCGCCGACGCCCAAATTTCAGATGCCGCAGCACCCGCCGAGCGGATCTTGTTGGCGAAAATGATCATCAGTCCGGCGACGGATCCGTGTTCTTTCTTCCTGCGTGGGTCGGGGAATTCCTTGGTGGCGGTTCCTGTCGAGACAGCGTCTGCCCAGCGATAGACGTAGTTGGCGGCTTCCCGGCGTTTTTCGCCGCTCGTGACACGTTTGGTGCCTGCCTTGGCGGCGTCCTCGATGACACTCAAGCGGATCTGGTTGAAGCGAGCGATGCTCCACAGACTGAACAAGAACAATTCGTTTTCGCGAAGGCTCGTACTGGTAGCATGATCGAGCTCGACTTCGGCCCAGGCTTCGAAGTATTTGGGCTCGGGTTTACCGGGAACGGACGGCGTCGACGGATCGCGCACGATTTCTCCCAGCGTCGGTGGTGCACGCGTCGGCCCCAGCAACCACGTCAGAATCGAGCTGAGAAATTGTTCGGGCCTGAGCTTGTCGAGCTTGGGATGCGCGCCCCACATGCCGACAATCCAAGCAAATTGACCTTGGCCGGTCGGATATTGATCTTGGGTCGCCTGCTCGATCATGCTCGGCGCGTGGTCGAGCATCTTGGCGTCATGGAAGGTCGTCTGCAGCCCGGTGCGTAGCCCCAAGATCTTGATCGCCGTGCTGTACTTGCCGCGAGATTTGAGTACGTCGCACGCAAACGCGGCGACGTTTCCAGTGGTGCCGGTCTCGAGCGCGGCCTCGCCGAGCTCTCGAACGGTCTTGTCGAGGTCGCCTCCGGGCTCCTGAGCTTTGGTGATCTGCTCGACCCAGCTCGTTACGTTGGTGTCTCCGCCGGTGATGCTCGTGTAGTCCTCGCCGAGTTTCTGCAGTGTCGGAGCTTTGTCCTTGAACTCCGGCTTGACCAACTTGGTTTGCGGGCGATGCGTGGCGGGCGATGACGAGCGGCACGACCAGTGTCCGTTGGCCGAGCGTTCACCGGTTTGTTGGAGGACGTGCACCAGCTCGTGCAGCAGCAACTCGTGTCCGTTTGCATGACCCGGAGCGAACTGGTTCGTACCGAATATGATGTCGGTACCGAACGTCAACGCCCGCGCGCCATAAGCGTGGGCCAGACTCGCCGCCGTCACGTCGTCATGGATGCGAACGGACGAAAGATCCGCGACCAGGGCGGCTTCCGTACGCGCACGAATCGAGCACGGCAACGCGCGACCCATGCCGAGCGGCCGAGGCGACCTCGCAAGCAAGGCGCGATGAATGCTCCACGATCCGCGGTGCCCATGTCGGACACGAGACGCAATCAAGTCGGCTTCGTGTTCGAGCGTGATGACGTCGGCGGGAGGGCCCCGCGCGTAAGGACGGCGGCCGGGACCGATCACCGGGCCGGGGCTGGGAGACGCGTGAACAAGGGCTCGTTCGACCGGTTGGATGACCTCGTCGAGACGGGTGCGGGTGGGCGTAGGTATATCGACGAGACCAGCGGTCGAGCGCCTTCGCATGGAACCACGGCCGGCTCGCGTCACGCTGTTCGATCGCCCGCGCTCGATCTCCGCGGTGCTGTCGCGCGCGAGAGGACGCCGCCAACTCAAAATGGTCGGATCGATGCGGGCGCGTGTCGACCGTGTGTTGCCGGGCCGAGCGGGTGCGGGTGGGACCAATGTTGGCTGGTTGCGAGCGGAACGACCGGTCAAGCGATCCAACAAGCACGATCGGACCGCGATTGGATCAGAGATAGGCGGAGCGACTTTGCGATCCCCGACCCGGGGCCGCTTCGTGTGCGCTGGTGCTGGCGACCGCGTCGCAACGCGTGCGACCGGGCTGCGTGGTGCAGATTGCTTCACGCGGTTCGAAGCGTCTCACGCAAACAACTGCGCTGCAACACCGCGCCGCAAACCCAGAGCTCGAGGACCGACGGTTGGTCCAGCGCAGCCTCTCAACGCTTGCGATGTAGCTCGACGCAGCGGACGCACGCGTCTTGGGCTTCTCGGCATTCTTGTCGGGCATCGCGACACAGCGCTTGGTACTCGACTTCGGAGGGATGACCATCGGCAATCTCGCACAGTTTCTCTTGCACGCTGCAGATGCTGGTGGCGAGCGAGCAAACCTCCTCGCACGTGTTGGGATCTCTGCTCGCCGCCGGGATCAAGCCGGCTTGTTGCTCGGCCAGTTTGTCGAGACGCAGCTTCAGCTCGGCGGCACTTTGACCTTCGTGGGGTCCGTCGGCCGCGGGACCTGTGCCCGGCGGGTGTGTGATCGTGGGTGCAGTGGTACCCCCGTCACTGGCACTTGGCCGACATGTCGAACCGCCGACGACCACGGTCATCAGTACGAATCCCATCGATCTCGACTTCATGGAAGCGTGCTTCATGGTTCGAGCCCCTCTCGCAAGTGGCCCATCAGCCGTATCGCGCGTGCATAGCTTCCGGTCGCGAGGGCGTCATCGTGGAGGGCCGCTGCGGCATCCCCCAAAGCGACCAAGGCACGTGCCGAAGCGCGGTCGACCGGCAGCGAGCGGTCGGTGGCCAACATAGGCGTCAACACATCACGCGCGAGCGAGGCCCCGTTTGGACGCGCGAGCAAGTGTTCTGCCAAGCGTGCAGCCAGCTCCAACCGTACGGCCTCCGCGTGTGAAGCTCCATGTGGACGTGGTATTGCAAGCCCTTCGCGCAAGGCCGAGATCGCCTGTTCGGGATCCGAAGCCTCGTCGGCCACGGCATGAACACGCGCCACGGCATCGAAATACGCGACCGCTTCAGGTCCTCCAGAACCCGGCTCCACGGCGTGGAGCCGCAAACGGGTGTCGATGCGACCGCTCGTTTCGTCGGCGTCGATGCACGCGACCACACATAGGCATGCGAGCACTGCGGAACACATGCCGCCCGAACGTGCGTGTCTTCGCGTCCTCACGGGCCCTCCTGATGAGCTTTTGCGCTTGCATCGGCCAACGCGAGCGCCCTCGCTCGTTCTGCGCCGGGATGGAACCCGAGTGAACGCAAGGCCGCCTTCGCTTGGACGCCCAATGTTTCGGTGTTTTCGTGTTGCCCCCGATGGGGACCGCGAGGAAACCACGTCAGCGCGAGGGCGGCCGCAATGGCCAGCGTCGCCGTGACATTGGGCCAATGGCGACCCGCAGACGATCGGCCATGCTCCGGGTCAGCCTCACCACGTTCGTGTCCGTGGAATAGGCGCTCTGACACACGCTGCCACGCACGACGTGCTTCCAGCTCCAATAGCGCGGGCTCGTCAGTGCAGGCAGCCAAGCCAAACAGCAGCGATGCCAGCCCGACGTCGGCCCCCAAAGATGGTTCCCGGTGCGTTCCCTGGGTGAGCCCGCGCATCTCCTCCTCCGTGATCGCCGGCTCCCCGAGCGCCGCGAGCTCTTGCGCAATGGTTTCGATGGCTTGTGGATCGGTATGCATCACAGCGTGCTCGCGTCGGGATCACTCGGTCGGGTGCCGAAGCGTTCGACGAAAATGCGTCGAAACGCCTTGCACGCGCGAAACAAGAGTACATCGAGCGTGCCAATGGACACACCCAGGCTGGTGGCAGCCGCTTCTCGCGATAGACCGCTCACCAGGCGAAGCTCCAGAACCCGCCGATAGCGGGGATGGACAGCCTCGAGGCACACCGTGATTCGGACACGCAGGAGCTCGCTCAGCTCGCCGTGGGCGAGCACGCTTTCGGCGTTCCATTCGGTCGGATCGGGCAAAAATTGCTCGAACCCGACCGGCCAGGGATCGGCTCGAGTGGCACGGCGCAGGTGGTCGAAACACAGATTTTTGGCGATGCGAACCAGCCAGGGAAGCAGGCCCCGTCCCTGCCACTGGAAACGATGCAGGTGTTCGAAAGCCCGTAGGAACGTGTCTGCGAGCAGATCCTCCGCGAGCGTCCGGTTTCGAACCAACGGGAGGATGGCGAAGCGATGTACGGCCCCAGCGTGCCGTTCGTACAACTGCCTAAAGGCCATGCCATCCCCCTGACGTGCGCGTTCGACCAGCATGCGTTCCTCGTCCAGATCTCCATGGTGGCGTGGCTCGGATAGGTCGGGCTCGTCAGCGTCTTCGCTCGGTGCTGGCTCGGGTTGCGAGGGAGCGGCCAATGCGTGCCCGAACGCGGCCAAGTTCATCGGGGAACACGTCTCCTCGGGGCACGAAACGCGCCACGGTCTCGGACCTTACATCATCGCCAACGACGTCGGCCGCCCATCCACGGTCGCCGAAACCGATTGGCCGAAACCGATTCGAGGGTGGCGCCATCTAACGACCAGACACTCCCCGCGCCAGATCCGCTTGACCCTTGGCCCACGCCAAGGTATCCGCCCCCAGCCCTCCGCCCGTGTCCCTTCTCGCAACTCTGCTCGCGTCCTTGCTCGAGGGGGCGCTCTCTTTGGAGGCGCCTTCCACGCCTCCGCGTGGTGATGCAGGCACCGTACCACCGACGAGCATCGAGACAGCTGCGGAACCGTCGTATCCCACCGAAGGCCTCAGTCTCACTGCTGTTCTCCAGCAAGCCATCGAACACAACGTCGACCTTCGCTCCAACGCCGTCGACGTCGCGATTTCAGAGGCGACGATCATGAGCGCCGTTGGAGCGTACGATGTGTTCCTCAACTCGGGAGTGACTGCAACCAACACGAAATCGCCTCAGCGTGGCTCTCAGGCGGTGTTCCAGACCGGCAACCGTAGCCTCAGCGGTTTCGTGGGATTCACGCGGAAGCTCGAGACTGGAGGAAATCTCACCTTGCGGATCGATGCGAATCGATCCCTCGTCGATCAACCTGCCAACTTCATCGACCCAGGGTTGGGTTCGATCACGATCGCCCAATATCGCATCGCTCCCACGCTCACGCTCACGCATCCTCTTCTCAAAAACGCCGGCATCAAATTCAATCGGACGGCGATCGATCGCGCGCGCCTGGCCATGAGCCAAGCCGAAGCCACGCAGCTCAACACCGCCCAGAACCTCATCCGTGACCTGGTGGTGGCCTACTGGGATGTCTTGTTCACCAAGCGCGACCTCGCCAACAAAAAGCGCAGCGTCGAGGTGGCCCGCCAGCAGCTCGAGCGCACCAGCGCGCTCGTCCAGGCGGGCCGGAGCTCGCCCGTGGACGCCAAGGCGGTCGAGCAATCGGTCGCGGCCCGCCAAATCGACGTGATCGTCGCCGAAACGAGCCTGCTCGATCGCAGCTTGACGCTGCGGACCCTCATGGGGCAGCAGTTCGACGAACGACGCGTCGTCGGCGTGACCCCGACGACCGATCCCGGCGAAATTCGACCGCGCATGATCGATCATCAGCGGGAGATCCAGATTGCTTTGCAAAACAACCCGCAGATCCGTCAGCTCCAGCTCGCCATGGCCAGCAAACGCATCGACGAGATCGAGGCGGCCAATCAACGCCTGCCCCAGCTCGATTTTCAAGGCCAGTTCATTCCGCAAGGTCGAAGCATCGACACCATTGCCAGCCCCCAACGAGGCACCGAGGCCGCACGTGGAAGCTGGGGCGAAGCCTTCCGCAACTTTTTCACGGAAAATCCGCGCGACGAAGGGCGTCTGCTGGCCGATTATACTCTCACCGGTTCGCTCACCCTTACGTGGGACATCCAAAACCGCACGCCCAAAGGCAACCATCAACGCGTGCAAGCCGAGCTTCGTAAGGCCGAGATGAACGTCGAGCGCATCAAGCAAACCGTGGCTGCCTCGGTGATTCGTGCAGCCAACTCCGTACGCATGACGTCGACGCGCATGGAGCTCGCGCGCGTGTCGGTCGAGCTCGCGCAAGACAACCTGTCCGCCGAGCAGGCGCGCTTCGAGGTGGGTCGGGCCACCAATTTCGAAGTGATGCAACGGCTCGATCAACTCGACGCGGCGCAGCGTGATGCGCTTAGTGCGCAGGTCGAATATCTCAAGGCATTGGTGCAGCTCCAAGCGCTCAACAGTGAGATCCTGCCGGCCTATGGTCTGGAGCTGCCCGGGGTCCGCCGATCCAGGGAAACCATCGATCGCTCTTCTTCGCCCGTCGTCGGTGGGGTTTTGCCCATCAAGGGCTCGGTCGCGCGCGACCGGCCCAAAGGTCCCTTGCCGGTGGCCCAGCACGCATTGACGGATCGATGGTCACCTGCCCCATGAGCGCGGTGGGCCGCTGTCGACCGAGCACTTCGACGTACCGTCGCTCACCAGAGCGTCTGCACGGCTCGATAGCGGCGGATCTTTTCGTCTTTGGTAACGAGCGGAACGTCTCGCACGATTGCAGTCGCAACGATGATGCGGTCGGCAGGATCATCGTGAAACGGTTCCGAAAGATGCACAGACTTCACCGCGGCCGCGTTGTCCACGGGAATGAAGTATAAAAACGGGAGCTGCTCCGAACGTTTGATCCATTCGGCTACCTCCATCTTGAGGCGGAGTCGACCTCGTTTGGCGAGCAAGGCAATTTCCCAGGCGCTGATACACGAAACCCATACGGCGTTGTTTTCTGCGGCACCCTCGATGGCTCGACGGGACCGCGTAGAAAGCAATGACGGGTCGCTAATCCACCACACCCACGCATGGGAATCGAGCAGGATCAACGCAGAGCTTCCCAGTCGTCGATCGCTACGGGATCGAAAGGACGTTCGTATTCGAGCACGGTTCCTCGCAGTTCCTTCAGGGCTTGCTTGGGATCGTGATGGTAAGGAACAACCCGAAGGACGGGCTTGCCCCGCTCCGTGATGACGAGCTCGTGCCCAGTACGTTGGATCCGCCGGAAGTGTTCCAGCGCGTGCGCCTTGAATTCCGACTTCGACACCTGCTTCGACATGACCTGGTCATTGTGACCAGGTCATCGGACGGCTGCAAGCTCACGCGGCTCTCGATATAACTCGATATAAATATGGTCTCGTCCGAATCCGCTTCGCGCGCGAAGCGACACCAAGGCGTTTGGCTCAGCTCCGGCCACTCCCATGAGCGCGGTGGGGCCGCTGGCTCCACCCAGAGCGATCGGGATCGCCGCCCTTGTTTCAAAAAACCGCCACGTGATACCTTGGGCGCCATGTCTGCTGCAGAGATCGCCGACAACAAGTGGGAGCTCCAAGCTTCCAAAGCCCCCGTCACAGGCCTCGCTGCCTACACGCAGATGCTGATGATGCTCGGATTTACAGTGCTGTTCGCCTGGATCTTGAGCTGGGTAGTGGCGGGAGCGTTCGGCCCCAAGCAAGAAGGCAGTTCGCTCGAGAAGCAATTCGAGAAAAAGAGCGCCAACTAACCGCGCGTTGGGTGCAAGTCTGCAGGACCAAGGGCGTGCAGCGGCTGCGCTCGGGCGCTGACTTCGGCGATCACCGGAAGCCGATGAACGACAGCTGTTGGCCTGTTTTGGCACCGTCGCGGCGGTACGAAAAGTAGCGATCGCTCGCCTGAAACGTGCACCCTCCGACGCACTCGATACGTTCGGGCGACACGCCTCCCTCGACGAGCTGCGCCGTCACGGCCGCGACGAGATCGACATGTGGCTTACCTGGCTCCCGTCGTACGCACGCCGGGGGAAACTGCTCCGCCACATCCGGACCAACTTCGAATGCATCCAAGCGAATGCACGGTCCGATCGCAGCCACGATGCGAGCCCGTTGGGCGCCCTCGACAACAAGCATGTCGAGCGTTGTGCCGACAACATTGGCAACAGTTCCACGCCAGCCACTGTGGATCGCCGCCACCACGCCGCGCGCTTGGTCGGCGAGCAACACAGGCACGCAATCCGCGGTGAGCACACCCACGATCATCGGCCCATGTTCTCGTGCATGCCAGAGCGCGTCGGCCTGTGTATCGTCGTCAATGTCGACGGCACGCACGACGTTCGCACCATGCACCTGCTTCGCGAGCCGCAACCGCCCGGGCTGAAATCCCGCGCGCTCGGCCACTCGACGCAGGTTCTCTTGCATGTGGGTAGGACTGTCTCCGCAACGGCCACCCAGATTGAGGGTCGCATGACGTCCTTCACTCACGCCGCCCTCGCGCGTCGTAAAGCCATGCACGATCGTGGGTGCGAAGACGCTCGCCCGCTCGAGCATGCCTCAAACTTACATCCAGTGGCCGGACGTAGACGACCGTTTTCGTTGGACCCCCGTGGGGTCCATGCCGAAGCACAAACGAACGAGCTATACCGGGTTGCCGCCGAGTTGCAGGATGGCTCGCATGAGCTCGTCGGGCAATGGCGAATCGAGGCGTATCCACGCTCCCGTAAGCGGATGGACGAATCCCAAGGTGGTGGCATGAAGCGCATGGCGGCCCAGCTGCAAGGCGACCTCACATATCGCCGGATCACGTGGACGCGCTCCGTAGAGGGCGTCGGCGAGGATCGGGTGACCGATGTGGGCGGCGTGCATGCGGATCTGGTGGGTGCGACCCGTGTCCAAGTAAAATCGGCATACGCAGGCACCGCGAAGCTGTTGTTCGACCACGACGGTCGTACGCGCACGCCGTCCCCGTGCAACCATCGGCGAGAAACGCTTGCGTTGGTTCGGATCGCGGCCGTGCAGCGTATCGAGCTCGAAGCGGGTCTCGTTTGGGTTTCCGACCACGATGCCGAGGTAGCTACGCTCGATGTGATGCTCACGAAACTGCCTTGCCAGACTGGTCTGTGCCGTGAACGTCTTGGTCACGACCAGGAGCCCACTGGTGTCCATGTCGATGCGATGGACGATACCCGGTCGCATGGCGTCGTTGCCAGGCAACACCGGCAGCTCGCTGGCACCAACGTTCAAATGCGCAAGCACGGCGTTGACCAAGGTTCCCCGAACATGGCCGATACTGGCGTGCACCGGCATGTGCGCAGGCTTGTCGACGACCAGAACCGCCTCGTCTTCGTACACGACGCGAAGGGGTAACGGTTCAGGCTCGGCACGAAGCGGCTCCGGCTGCGGCAGGTCGAGCTCCACCTTCATCACGCGTGTTTGTGGTCGACCTGGCTGGAGCGTTCGACCGTCGCTGGACACGAGCTGATCGACGAACGCTCTCGCGAGCTGCGAACGCGTACAAACGACACCGGAACGTGCGAGCGCTGCCACGATCGCACGGTCGAGCCGCTCCCCGATGGTCGAAGCGTCGAGCTCCACCACGTGGTGTTTGGTCGAACCGTGTCGAAAGGCTTTTACCAGATCGACGTCTTCAGCCCTGCCATCGGCTTGATGACACGGTCCACGATGGCACGGTCGTAGTAGTTTCGCCTGAAAATCTCCGGGGTGACTCGCGAACGAAACAGATCACGTCCCTCCGTAATCTCCTCCGAAAGCAACTCGAAGAAATTGTCGTTCATCAAGCCTTCCTCGGTTTTTTGCTTGTTGTAGAGCTGAATATCGGAAGCGATGGCACGCGCGAGCTGAAGTGCGCGTTGCTCGTTGTCGATGATTTGCGCCGAAGACATGGCGGATGCAGCATGCCACGGGTCCCGCCACAACGCCAGCGGTGTCAGCGCGGTGTGACGCTCGCGCTCCGTCGCCACGTTACGTAGCATCACAGGGTGGACAGCAGCCTCAGCGAAAGCCTCGGCTCGCTGCTGGCCGCCACCGTCGCGTTCGCGATCGGGACCAGCGTCGTCCTGCGCGACCGTGCACGCGAACAGTTCGTGCTGTTCGGCGTGTTCTGTTTCAACCTGGGCCTGTTCCATCTCGCACGCTTTTTTTACGGCTTTTCCAACGTCACGCTGTTCGAGTGGGTCGCTCGCACGATCTCGGTGTTTCTACCGTGGAGCGCCGACCGCTGCTTCTCCAGCTTCATTCCTTCGCCGGCGCATCGTGGAGGAAAAATTGGCGCGGCCTTGCTCGTGTTGCTGCTGGTCGCTCAAACGCTGTTGTTTGCACTGCCGAGCGGGAGCGAGCACCCGCTCGGAACCATCGTGCCAATCGCCCTCGATGCCTATGTCATTGGTGGCCTGTTGCTGGTTGCGAGCCGGATGTGGAGGGCGGCACGAGCGGTGGCCGGCACGGCCGCAGCCTCACGCTTGCGGTATCTGTTCTACGCGAGTCTCGTCGCGCTGGTATTCGGTTCACCGATCATCCCAGCCGTCGGTCCGATCGTTACCGCCGTGTATCTGTACTTCGTGGCTCAAACACTCGTACGCGAGCGATTGCTCGAGTTACCCGAGGTGCTGGGTCGCATCGCGAGCATGAGCCTGCTCGTGCTCGCGATGACAGTGCTATTCAGCCTGCTACTGTTGTGGATCCCGGTGCGCGGTGGCGCCGGTGCACAACCTTCGTTGTTCGTTTTCATCATCGCCGTGGCTTCGTTTGCGGTGATTGTGCTCATCGATCCGGTACGCACGGAATTCGAATCCCGCATCGAATCGTGGATGTTCCGCGATCGTTACGTGCTACGGGCCATTCTCGTACAGCTGCGCGGCAAACTGCTCAACGTCATCGATCCAGACGAGATGGCGCAAGCCGTCATCGACGCGTTGCGTGACTCCAATCGCGTCACACGAGCCAGCGTTTACGTGATCGATCGGTACGGAACCAGCTTGACGTTGCGTGGCAACGTGGGTCAGCCCGGTCCGCCACGACTCGATTTCGCTACGCGCAGACCACTGCTGGCCCGCATGCGCCTCGAAGGCGCTCAGCTCCGTGACGTGTTGCAGCGCGAACGTGAACGAGCGTCGACCGAATTGCAAGCCGAGCTCGACGATACCTTGGCCACGCTGACGAGCTTGGGTGCCAGTCTCGCAGTACCGATCCTCGGACACGTGCAGGTGCGCGACGAGGGTGATCGCCAGCCTGGCGATCTGCTCGGGGCATTGCTTCTCGACGACGAGCGGCTACTCGAGCCGTTCTCGCGCGAAGAAGTTCAACTGTTCGAAGGCGTGGCGGCACAGGCTGCCATCACAATCCAGAATTCCGCGGTTTACGAGCAACGCAAGGAACGGGATCGCCTGGCCGCGCTGGGTGAGATGGCCGCAGGCTTGGCACACGAGATTCGCAATCCACTCGGGGCCATCAAAGGCGCAGTGCAGGTGGTTGAGCCGACATTCGCGCACAGCGATCCTCACACCCATGAGTTTCTTGCCGTCATCGTCGAAGAGGTCGAACGCCTCAACCGGGTCGTGAGTCAGTTCTTGACCTACTCACGACCCTTCAAGGGTGAAGCCGGACCAGTCAACCTGTTGGAGGTCTTGCGTGGTACGCTTCGCCTGCTCCCTGAAGATGCACGCCAGTGTGTGACCGTCGTCGAGCCCGACGTGGCCATACCCTCACTGCGGGGCGACGCCGACGCACTGCGCCAAGTTTTGCACAACCTCGTGCTCAATGGGCTCGATGCGATCTCCAGCATGCACCCCCCCGGAAAGGTGACGATAGCGATCGAGCGACGGCCTCGGGGTCTTCCGATCGGGGATGCCGTCGCTATTTCCGTGCGTGACAATGGCCCTGGCTTGTCACCGCATACGTTGAGCAATCTGTTCGTGCCGTTTCACACCACCAAAAGTGGTGGAACAGGCCTGGGCCTGCCGATTAGCCAACGTATCGTGGAAAATCATCAAGGCGTGATCGAAGCTGGCAACGCCGCCGACGGCGGTGCCAAGTTCACCGTCGTGCTGCCTATCGACGAGCTCACACCTCGAACTAGCGGAGCCGCATCGTGAGCAAACCGAAACCACGCGTTTTATTGTGCGACGATGAGCCCAACCTGAGAAAGGTGTTGGGTGCGTTGTTGCAACAAGAGGGTTTCGAGGTGCATGCCGAAGCGGACGGCGAGTCGGCACTCTCGCGACTGCGCGCAGCACCGTCGGGCACCTTCGATGCCGTGATCTCCGACCTTCGCATGCCCAAGCTCGACGGACTCGGCGTTCTACGTGCCATCGCACGCGAAGATCCAAAACTTCCGGTCATTTTACTCACAGCCTACGGCAGCGTCGATTCCGCGGTGGAAGCGGTGAAACTGGGTGCATTCGACTATCTCGAAAAACCGTTCGACCGCGAACAGATCCGCGCCGTGCTGCGCAAAGCTCTGGCCACGCGCGAACGAGGAGGTGCCTCTGTCGGTTCGGTTCGAGCGAGCGACGAGCTCCGGCCAGCCGATACAGGCGTGACACATCCGGCTGGAGTCGGCATGGTCGGCAGCTCGCCAGCGATCCAGGAAGTCAGTGAGATCGTCCTGCGCGTGGCGGCGAGCCCTTCCACCGTTCTCATTACGGGAGAGAGCGGCACCGGCAAGGAGCTGGTCGCTCATGCGCTTCATCTCCACTCGTCTCGTCGCAGCGGTCCGTTCATTCGCGTCAATTGTGCCGCGATTCCCGCTGGCTTGACCGAGAGCGAGCTATTCGGTCACGAACGTGGTGCCTTCACAGGTGCGGTATCCAGCCGTGCTGGACGATTCGAGCTCGCGCACGGAGGCACACTGTTCCTGGACGAGGTGAGCGAGATCCCTTTGGAGATCCAGGTCAAGCTGTTGCGTGCCATCCAGGAGTCGGAATTCGAGCGTGTCGGCGGCGTAAAGACCATTCATGTCGACGTTCGACTGGTGGCCGCGACCAACCGTGACCTCGAAGCCGACATCCGTGAACGTCGTTTTCGCGAGGATCTTTACTATCGTCTTGCCGTGGTGCCGATTCGGCTACCACCGCTGCGCGAGCGTCTCGCGGACGTTCCGGATCTCGTGGTGCATTTTCTCGCTCGTTGCAACCAGCGCCTCAGCAAAAACGTGCGCGGGTTTACACCGAGTGCTCTCGAAGCGCTCTCACATCACACATGGCCGGGCAATATTCGGGAACTCGAGAACTTGGTCGAACGCGTAGTATTGTTCGCTTCTGGCGACGAAATCGATACGGAGGATCTTCCTGACGCTTTTTCGCATACCGCCATCCGCAGAGACGGGCAAAGTAGACCCACGAGTGAAACCACGCGTTCGATCCGCGAAGCAGAGGAGCCGCGACACATCCGGCTGCCATTGTCGAGCCTCGGTTTCGATCTCAAAGAGGCTGTACGAGCAGGCTCGCGCCTGGTCGAAGAAGCCCTCATTCGCGAAGCACTGACACAGACGGCAGGCAACGTCACACGCTCGGCTCGCATGCTCGGCATCAGTCGTCGTAGTCTTCAGTCGAAGATGAAAGAGCTGGCGCTGCGACCCCCGAACGAGGACGAATCGAAGCCTCAGGGCCAATAACCCGTCGGACTTGCGAGATCCCACCTTGCCCGGATGTACCCATTTTGGCCCACGTAGCGCGATTTTGCACCATTGTCAAACAAGCTGGAGGCTGGCCTTCTCACGTTGTTTGCGGGCGGTCGAACTGTCGGTCGGCGGCCGAGATCGCTTGCCCATCCCTTCACTCGCTCGGTTCGGTTCGTCGGTACCAGCGAGGACACGTTCCACGGTTTCGCAAGTAGGCGAACGTCCAGGGGAATGTTGACGGTGGCGGCCGCGCACTGGTAGCTTGCGGCGACCACTCCTGAGGATCCCCCATGCGCAAAGCCTGCAGCGTGCTGCCCATCCTCGGCCTCATCTACGGCTTCGGTCACACGACCCAAGTCGCACAGGCTGCGGAAATTACCCGAGTGGCCACCGCCTTCGAAGACAAGAACAAGTTCGACCTGCATTTCGGGTTGAGCTACGACTACAACTTCAAGCAAGCGGCGATTTTGCGCGAATGGAACTCGGGTTCGAACAACCGCAATCGTTTGGTGAAGGACCTGCTCTATAAGCAGCAGCGTCACCTCATTACACCAAGCCTCGAGATTGGGCTTTATCACGATCTCTCTATCTACCTGGCGATGCCCATCGTGCTGGCCGACAACCGTGGCTACGAGTTCGATCAGCGCGCTGACGACTGCGTATTCGGCGAAGACGTCGGATCGGGTGGTAATGAGCAAG
>Ga0187893_10006344_pt1 | contig 20323 bp, 14 predicted proteins | sample MA1701074metaG_FD_139574 | JGI IMG/M metagenome (GOLD analysis project Ga0187893, IMG submission 139574) | White microbial mat communities from a basaltic lava cave in the Kipuka Kanohina Cave System on the Island of Hawaii, USA - MA170107-4 metaG ...
CCAGGGTGATTCCGTGTAGTCCGAGCTGGACGGGGATCGCGATGGTCACGAAGCCTGCGGCGAGGGCCAGGGCCGTCCGGACGTGAAGCGGATCCCGCGGCTGCTGCGCGCGCAGGGCCAGACCGATCGTCAGGTAAAGTGCGGCGAGCCCCAACGAGACGAAGCCGAGGCCCCTCGCCTTGGCCTCGTAGAGCACATCGAACAACATGCCCCAGGCCAGGCCGGCGGCGCCCAGGTGCGCCACGGCCCCGCCCCTGCCGACCTCGCGCCGAAACAGCAGACCACGTATGACCAGAGACAGCAGGTACGCCCCGGCCGTGGCCACCGCCATCAGTACCGCGTCGCGCTCACGCCCGTTGCCGTAGAAGCGGTCGTGCCAGGCCACCACGGCCAGCGCGGCCGTCGCGACGCCCGCAGCCTCGGCCCAGGGCCAGCTCGCCCGCAGCAGGGCGGCGACCGCAGCCAGCGAGATGAGAAGCGCGACGATCAGCGCCGGCACGTCGGTCTGATAGGCGAGGCCAGCGGCGCACAAGCCGCCCGCGACGAAGGCAATGGCCCGGAAGAAGACGGCGTCGCCCCTGGTCCCCCGGTCCACGAGGGAGAACAGCAAGACGGCGCCCAGGATCCAGGCGGCGCCATGGCCGAAGTGGTCGGGGCGATACCCGCCTCCAATCCAGGCCAGGAACGGCACGAACAACGCGAAGCCGGCCAGTGCGCGGAAGGCACCACCCCACTCGGCGGCGAAGCGCAGGGCCAAGGCGCCCACCGCCAGGGACAATGCGACGGGCCCGAACCCGGCCCGGACATCGGCCATGGCGAAGGTCAGCAGCGAGGCGCTCAACACCACCAGTCCCTGGAAGAGGCCGCGCCGTTTGTTCGCCGGAGCCAGGGTGAACAGGCTCGTGAAGAGCGCGAGGCCGACGGCCGCCGTCGTGAAACGGTGCGGGCCGTAGTGCGCCCCCCACCAGCCGGCGTAGAGCAGCATCGTGCCGGTGAAGGCGAGGGGCATCGTCTCGGGCCAGGGTTTCTTGCGGTCCAGCACCAGCGCGCCGGCGTCCAGCAGCAGCAGATAGGAGAACAGGCCCAACGCGCGGTCCTCCCCGGTCGCGAGCAGGGCCGGCGTCAGGTAGCCACCGATCCAGGCCAGGGCGGCCAGGAGACGCAGGTCGAGCCGGGACGCGATGAGCAACGCGGCGGCCGTGATGCCCACGAGCAGCGCGCCGGCGGCGCCGCGGGGGATCAGATCGTAGAAGCCGTGGGCTGCGAAGGCGGAGCTGAACAGGCCTGCGACGCCCGCGCCGGCAAGGCCCTGGCCCAGTGGTCGGTATTCGCCCCGTAACACGCGCAGCCCCAGGGCCACGAGGCCCACGCTGAATACGGCGCCCGACACCACGCGGCCCGCCGGGCCGACCCACTCGTTCTCCCAGGCGTACTTGACGAAAAACGCCAGCGCTCCGAAAACTGCCAGAGCTCCCACGGCGACCAGCAGCTTGGGGCCAAGAGTGGTGGCGAGATCCGGGGCCTGGGGTCGGGGCCCCCTTGAAGGCGCAGCGGGGATCATGGGGCGCGGGCGAGGCGGCGTTGGTTCCGCCGGTTTCGCGACGGGCGCAGCGACCGCAGCGGGCTCGGGAACCGGGCCCGGAACGGGAGCCGCAGGGGGAGCCGCGAGGGTCGGGGGCATGGCCACCGGCCCGCGCCTTTCCAGGGCCTGGAGCCGCGTCTCAAGCGCCCGCACCGAGGCCTCGAGCGCGCGCGTGCGCCTGAAAGCCACGACCGCCAGGATCGGGATCAACAGGCCGACCCCGAAAAGGCCAAGCACCACGAGAGCGATCAGGGCCTCCAAGGGACGCCTCCCCGCGGCAGCCCATGCGCCGCTTGCTGGAAAAGTCTACGGAACGACGCGCCGTCCCGAAACGCGGGATGTGACGGTTTCGGAGGCGTTTATTATTCCCGGACCTTGCCCGTCATCGGCACGAAGCGCACCGCCAAGACCCGCGTCTCGATGAAGCGCTCGCCCTTGCGCGTGACCACGACCAGTTCCTGGAACTCGTCGCCCAACGGCAGGATGAGTCGGCCCCCGTCCTTGAGTTGTCGCTTGAGCGGCTCGGGGACGCTGGGCGCCGCGGCCGTGACCATGATCCCGTCGAAGGGCGCCTCCTCCGGCCAGCCGGCGTAGCCGTCGCCGGCGCGGACCTGCACGCTCCGATAACCGAGACCCACGAGGCGTTGCCGCGCCTCGGTCGCCAGCGCCTCGACGATTTCGATCGTGAACACCTGGGCCGCGATCTCCGCCAGCACCGCCGCCTGATAACCTGATCCCGTGCCAACCTCCAGCACCTTCTCGCCGCCCTTGAGCTTCAACGCCTCGGTCATGAAGCCCACGATGTAGGGCTGCGAGATGGTCTGGCCGTGGCCGATGGGCAGCGGGTGGTCCCGATAGGCGTCTTGGAGCGCCGATTCGGGAACGAACAGGTGGCGTCCCACCTTCCGCAGGGCGGCCAGCGTCAAGGCATCCTTGACTCCGCGCGCCTCGATCTGCTCGACGACCATCCGCTCGCGAGCCGTGTCGAAATCCTCGCCGCCGCCCGCCGGCGCTCCCGGCGCGCACGACATCGCCGCGACGGCGATCAGGCCCGGGAAAAGCGGCATGGGGCGAATGCCCCCAAGTCTAATACGCCTGGGCGAAGAGGACCTCGCCCGGGGAGGGCTTGCCGCAGCGTATGCAGGCGCCGGCCTCGGCCTCGCGGTCCAGTGGCATGATGCGCGTGGTGGCCCGCGTCTCGTCCTTGATCTGCGCCTCGCAGGCAACGTCACGGCACCAGCCGGCGATCAAGAAGCCGCGCCGGGTCGCCATCACCTGCTTGAACTGGTCCCAGGTCGTCACGGGTGTCGTGTTCTCGGCCAAGAAACGGCGCGCCCGCTCCAGGAGCGCGTCCTGGATTCGCGCCAGCAGCTCGTGCATCCTCCCGGTGACGCTCGGGAGCGGCGCGAAGGTCTTCTCACGCGTGTCCCGGCGCACCAGGACGCACTGGTCCTTTTCGATGTCCTTGGGGCCGATCTCCATCCGGATCGGCACCCCGCGCATCTCCCAGTCGGCGTACTTCCAGCCCGGGAGCTGGGTGTCGCGGTCGTCGAGGTGGGCGCGCACGCCGGCCCCGCGCAGGGCCTCGAGCATCTCGCGGCACTTCGGCAGCACGGCCTCCTTGACGTCTCCCTTGCGTGGCGGGATCGGCACGATCACGACCTGGTACGGAGCGACGCGTGGCGGCAGGATCAGGCCCGAATCGTCGCCGTGGGTCATGATCATCCCGCCCAGCAGGCGGGTCGAAGAGCCCCAGGACGTGGACCAGGGTTTCTGGCGCGACTGGTCGCGGCCCAGGTACTCGATGCCGTAGGCCTCGGAGAAGTGTTGCCCGAGGTTGTGGGACGTGCCCGCCTGGAGCGCGCGGCCGTCTCCCATCAGTGCCTCGATCGCATACGTCCGCAGGGCGCCTGCGAATTTCTCGCTCTCGGACTTCCGTCCGTGGACCACGGGCATGGCCAGGATCTGCTCCGAAAAGCTCCGGTACACCTGGAGCATCTTCAGCGTCTCCTCCTCGGCCTCGGCCTCGGTCTCGTGAAGGGTGTGGCCCTCCTGCCACAGGAACTCCGTGGTGCGCAGAAACGGTCGCGTGACCTTCTCCCAGCGCACCACGTTGGCCCACTGGTTGATCAGGACCGGCAGGTCCCGCCAGGAGCCCACCCACTTCGCGTACATCGAGCAGATCATCGCCTCCGAGGTGGGTCGGATCGCCAGCGGCTCGGGCAGCTCCTCGCCGCCTCCCACGGTGACCCAGGCGCACTCCGGCGAGAACCCCTGGACGTGCGCCTTCTCCTTCTCGAGGAAGCTCTTCGGAATCAGCAGCGGGAAGTACGCGTTGACGTGGCCGGTCTCCTTGATGCGCCGGTCCATGTCGGCCTGCATGTGCTCCCAAATCGCGTAGCCGTAGGGCTTGATCACCATGCAGCCCTTCACGGGCCCGTAATCGGCGAGGTCGGCCTTCAGCACCACGTCCAGGTACCACTGCGAGTAGTCCTGGCTGCGGGGCGTGATCTCCTTCAGGCTGCGTTTCTCGTCGCTCAATGGAGCTCCTGTTTCCTGGGGAACATCAACGACGCCACGATCGAGGCCGCGATCGTCCCGATGATGATGCCGAGCGAGATGCCGATCGGGAAGTGCCCGCCGAACAGGCGGTTCAGCCACACCATCTTGAGGCCCACGAAGATCAGCACCAGGCCCAGCCCGTACTTCAGCATGTGGAACTTGTCCACCGCCCCGGCCAGCAGGAAATAGAGGTTCCTCAGACCGAGGATCGCGAAGATGTTGGAGGTGAAGACCACCAGCGGCTCGCGGGTGAGCCCGAAGATCGCGGGCACCGAGTCCACGGCGAACACGATGTCCGTCATCTCGAGGAACAACAGCGCGATGAACAGCGGCGTCGCGTGGAGCCGGCCATCCGCCTCGCGCGCGAAGAAGCTGGGGCCGCGGAAGTGGGGCGTGACCGGGACGTGCCTTCGGAAGGCGCGGATCACCCAGCGTTCGTGGGGCTCGACCCCCTCTTCGCCCCCGAACATCATCCGGCCGCCCGTGACCACCAGGAAACCCCCGAATAGCCAGATCACCCACTCGAACTGCAGCAGCAGCGCGCCCAAGGCGATGAAGATCGCACGGAAGACCAGGGCGCCGAGAATGCCGAAGAACAGCACTCGGTGCTGGAACTGGGCCGGCACGCCGAAGTACGTCATCACCACCACGAACACGAAGATGTTGTCGACGGAGAGGGAGTACTCGACCACGTAGCCGGCCAGGAACTCGAGAGCGGTCTGCTTGGCCGCCGCCGCCGCGTCGAAGCCCGGGATCGCCATCAGACGCGGGTCCTCCGGGAAGTGGCGCAGCATGTAGAAATAGAAGCCCACGTTGAAGGCGAGCGCCAGGCTCACCCACACCACGCTCCAGGCGCCGGCCTCCCGCATCGAGACCCTGTGGGCCTGCCGGTGGAACACCCCCAGATCCAGCAGCAGCAACACCAGCACCAGGCCCGTGAAGCCCAGGTAGAACGACCAGTACTCGGCGAAGGGAAACAGCGCGACGTGTGTCATCAGGCCCGTGTCCTCTCGGGTACCGGCAGGTCCACGTCAACGAAGCGCAACCCTCCGCCCTCGAGAAGGCTGTGGCGCCGGAAACGCGCGTCGTCCGCCTCGGGGAAGTCGCGGCGGAAGTGCGCGCCTCGGCTCTCCTCACGTGCGAGGGCGCAGGTGGCCATCGCCCAGGCCACGTCGGCGAGGTTCCTCGTCTCGGCCTCCGCCCGTCCCCCGGGAGCCGCCGGAGCGGAGCGGGCGGGCTCCAGGAGGCGCAGCAGCGCTTGGATCCCTTCGGCGTCCCGGTCGAGGCCGAGCCTCGCCCAGGCCTCGGCGCGCAGGGCGGTCCGGCCGACCCCTGGCCCCCCGTCGGTCGCGGCACGGGCCTCGACGCGCAGTGTCGGAGCCTGGAGGCCGTCCTCGATCATCGTCTCCGCCGCGCGAGCGCCGTACACCAGCCCTTCGAGCAGCGAGTTGCTGGCCAGGCGGTTGGCACCGTGGACGCCGTTGCCCGCCACCTCTCCCGCCGCGTAGAGCCCGCCGAGGGTGGTGCGGCCGCGAAGGTCCGTGGCGACTCCGCCCATCACGTAGTGAGCTGCCGGGGTTACGGGCGCGGGCGTCGCGGTGAGGTCCAGGCCGTAGCGCTGGCACGCCGCGACGATGCGCGGAAACCGGGTCCGGACGCGCTCCGGATCCAGGTGGCGAAGGTCGAGGCGTACCGGCCCACGCCCCGCCTGGGCCTCGCGGTAGATGGCACGGGCAACGCGGTCTCGCGGCGCCAACTCTTCCGTGAAGCGCTCGCCGGAAGCGTTGATCAACCGGGCGCCCTCGCCGCGCACGGCCTCGGAGATCAGGAAACGCGGCGCTCCCTCGAGGGCAAGAGCGGTGGGATGGAACTGGACGAACTCCAGGTCGAGGAGGGCCGCACCCGCGCGCAGGCTCATGGCCAGCCCGTCGCCCGTCGCCACCGGGGGGTTCGTGGTCTCGGCGAAGACCTGGCCCGCCCCTCCCGTGGCGAGCAGCGTTGCCCGCGCCGCCACGACGGTCTCGGCTCCTTTCGCGTCCAGAAAGCGGCAGCCGAGGACCCGGCCGTCCTGCACGACCAAGTCGGTGGAACACGCAAAGGACCGAACCTCGATCGACGGAGTGCGGCGGGCACGCTCGAGCAATGCGCGGGCCATCTCCCATCCGGTGGCGTCGCCCAGGGCGTGCAACACGCGGTTGCGTGAGTGGGCCCCCTCCCGGGTGAAGTGGAAGCGACCCTGCTCGCGGTCGAAGCGCGCGCCCCACGAGTGGAGCTCGCGGATCCGCTCCGGACCTTCTTCCACCAGCGCACGAGCGGCGGGACGCGACACCAGGCCGGCTCCGGCCTGCAGCGTGTCCTCCAGGTGGAGGCTGGCGTCGTCGTCGGCGCCCAGGGCCACCGCGACGCCTCCCTGGGCGTAACCGGTGTTGCTCTCGGTCGTCTGGTCCTTGGTCACCACCAGGACCCGTCCGGCGCGGGCCAGGCCGATGGCAGCGCGCAGCCCGGCGATGCCGGAGCCGAGCACGAGGAAATCGGTCGTCAGCATGGCGGTGGGCGTCGCTCCAAAGCGCGCGATTTTACCCTTGACCGGCTCTCCGTGCCTCGTGTAGCCTCAGCATCGTCGTTTCCGCGCCCCCTCTCTCCCGAGGCGCGACATCTCTCTGGAAACCATGAATTGAGGTGTCGAAATGGAGAAGAGGATTGTGTGCCTGCTCGGCCTGCTGGCGAGCGGACCGTTCGCAGCGGGCGCCGACAAGCGTCCCACGCCCGTTTACACCAACGAGGACCTGGCCCGGGTGGCGCCCTTCCGGGGCGAAACCGGCGTCCTGTCCCAGCCGGCCCACCCGTCCCGGGCCAGCTTGCCCGAGCGGGCCGGCGAGCGTCCATCACAGGGCCGCGACGAGGAATTCTGGCAGCGGGAAGCCGATCGCGTCCGCGAGCGGATCCGCCCGCTGCAGAAGAGGGCGCTCGCGCTCCGGCGCGAGATCTACGAGCGCTGGAGGCTGCCGGGCGTCGCGCCGATGACCGACCCGAAGCTCATCGCGTGGCGCCGCGAGCTGCTGGAGGTCGATGCCGAGATCCGCGAGCATCAGGAACGCCTCGAGGAGCGCGCACGCAAGGACGGGGCGTTCCCCGGCTGGCTGCGCTGACGCGCAGCGGGTACACGGTTGTAGGGCCTGAGATCAACCGATAAGCTGCCGCGCGTGATCGAGGTTCCGGTCGACCTGGGCCCACGCCGCTACTCCGTTCACGTGGGCCCAGACGCCGCACGGCTCCTGCCGGAGCTGTTGAGCGGCATGCCTGGCCGTCGGCTGGCGCTCGTCTCGAGCAGACGCGTGTACTCCCTGCACGGGGCGCGGGTCGAGCAGCAGCTGCGGTCCCTGGGCCGCGTCACCCGGATCCTCGTGCCCGACGGCGAGGCGCACAAGTCCCGAGAGAGCCTGGGTCGCGTCCACGACGCGATGGCAGCGGCCGGACTGGGTCGAGACAGCGTGCTGATCGCTTTCGGGGGCGGCGTGGTCACCGACCTGGCCGGTTTCGCGGCCGCCACCTGGATGCGCGGCATCGACTGGGTCCCCGTGCCGACCACCCTGCTCGCCATGGTGGACAGCTCCGTCGGCGGCAAGGTCGGCGTCGATCATCCGCGCGCCAAGAACCTGATCGGCGCCTTCCACCAGCCGAAGGCCGTCGTGATCGATCCGACCTTCCTCGAGACCCTGCCCGGGCGCGAGGTCCAGAGCGGCGCCTACGAGATCCTCAAGTGCGGCATCCTCGGGGACCGCACCCTGTTCCGCTCGCTGCAGGCCGCCCCCGCCGGCCTAGTGGGCTGGGACCAGCTCAGCCTATGCGACGCCATCGCGACGGCCTGCCGCATCAAGGGGGAGATCGTGGCCCGGGACGAGCGGGAAGGCGGCCTGCGGCGGGTCCTGAACTTGGGTCACACCCTGGGCCACGCGATCGAGACCGTCACGCGTTACCGGCGTTTCACCCACGGCGAGGCCGTGGGCTGGGGCGTGATCGGCGCGTCGTGGATCGCGCTTCGCAAGGGACTGCTGGCCAACAGCGTCCACGAAACGATCACGGCGGCCGTGGACCGGCTTGGGCCGCGTCCGCGCGTCTCGGACCTGCCGGCCGAAAGGGTGCTCGACGCCCTCCGCCGCGACAAGAAGGCCACGGCGGGCCGGCTCGTGTTCGTGTTGCCGACGGCGGTGGGCCGCGTCACGATCCGCGGCGACGTGACCCCCGGCGAGGTCCGCCGCGCCCTGAAGGTGATGGCCGCGCGGGAGGCGCTGCGGGCCTGACGCGTCCCGGCAACCTCCGACCGAGGAGCTCCCCTACGCGGCGCCGAGCAGGAGCACCAGCACCGCCTTCTGCGTGTGCAGCCGGTTCGCGGCTTCCTGGAACACGACGGACTGGGGGCCGTCGATGACCTCGGCCGCGACCTCTTCACCCCGGTGTGCGGGCAGGCAGTGCATGAAGACGCAGTCGGGGCCGGCCGCCGCCATCATCTCGGACGTGACCATGAAGCCGGCAAAGGCGCGAAGGCGCGTGTCCTTCTCCCCCTCCTGGCCCATCGAGGCCCAGACGTCTGTATAGATCGCGTCGGCGCCCGCCACGGCCTGCATCGGGTCGTTCACCACCACGGGCGCCGGCGACCCGGCCTTCTGGGCGTCCCGCAGGGCGGCCTTCATGACCAGCGGATTGGGCTCGTAGCCCTTGGGCGTGGCGATGCTCATGGATATCCCCAGCTTCACCGCGCCCAGCGCCAGCTCGTGGCACACGTTGTTGCCGTCCCCCACCCAGGCGACCTTCAGCCCCTCGAGCCGGCCGCGTCGCTCGCGCAGCGTGTAGTAGTCGGCCAGGACCTGGCACGGGTGCAGCAGGTCCGACAGCCCGTTGATGACGGGAACCGAGGCGTGTTTGGCCAGGTCGATGATGTCCTGGTGGGCGAAGACGCGCGCCATGATCGCGTCCACGTACTGGGAGAGCACACGCGCCGTGTCCGCGATCGTCTCGCCGCGGTGGAGCTGGATGTCGTTGGCTCCCAGGTACAATGCCGTGCCCCCGAGCTGGAACATGCCGACCTCGAAGGAGACCCGCGTCCGCGTCGAGGGCTTCTGGAAGATCAAGGCCAGCGAGCGGCCGCGCAGGGCGTCCCGGAACCCGCCCGGGTCGGCCTTGAGGCGGTCGGTGAGGGCGAAGATCTCCTCGATGTCCTCGCGGGAGTAGTCCTTCAGGGAAACCAGGTGCTTCTGCTTCATCCGCTGATCGACCTCAGGGCGTCCGTGAGGTCGGGTCGGCCGATCTCCTGGAGCTCGTAGCCGACACGCAAGGCGGGCCGGGTGATCTGGATGATCCGCCGCAGGTCGATCGGCGTCGCCACCAGCACCAGGTCGGCCGGGGTGCGCTCGATCGTCTGCTCGAGGTCCCGCATCTGTTCGGCGCCGTAGCCCATGGCGGGCAGCAGGCTGCCGATCTCGGGATACTTCCGGAACGTCTCTCGGATGCTGCCAACCGTGTAGGGCCGTGGGTCGACGACCTCGGCGGCGCCGTGTTTGAGGGCGGCCAGCACCCCGGCACCGTACTTCATCTCGCCGTGGGTCAAGGTCGGCCCGTCCTCGATCGCGAGCACGCGTTTGCCGCGGATCTGGTCGCCATGATCCACGTAGATCGGCGACGCCGCGTCCACCACCAGGGCGCCGGGGTTGACGGCACTGATCGAGCGCCGCACCGCCGCGATCGCCGCGGCGTCGGCCGAGTCGACCTTGTTGATCACCACCACGTGCGCCCGGCGCAGGTTGGCCTCTCCAGGGTGGTAACTCAGCTCGTGGCCGGGACGATGGGGATCGGCCACCACGATCTCGATGTCGGCCGCGTAGAAGGGCAGGTCGTTGTTGCCGCCGTCCCAGACGATCACGTCGGCCTCGCGCTCGGCCTCGGCCAGGATCGCGCCGTAGTCGACCCCCGCGAAGATCACGCCCCCCGAGGCGATGTGTGGCTCGTACTCCTCCCTCTCCTCGATCGTGCACTGATGCAGGTCCAGATCCTCGAGCCTCGCGAAACGCTGCACCCTCTGGCGCACGAGGTCGCCGTAGGGCATCGGGTGTCGGATCGCCACCACCCGCTTGCCGCGCTCCCGAAGGATGTGGATCACCCGGCGCGTGGTCTGGCTCTTGCCGCTGCCGGTGCGCACCGCACACACGGACACCAGGGGCACCTTGGCTTTCAACATGCTGGCCTTGGGCCCGATCAGGCGGAAGTCGGCGCCGGCCGCAAGGACGATCGAGGCCTGGTGCATCACGTACTCGTGGGACACGTCGCTGTAGGCGAACACGACCTGGTCCACACCCAGGTCGCGCACCAGCCGCGGCAGATCGGCCTCGGGGTGGATCTGGATGCCCTTGGAATAATGCGGCCCGGCCAGCTCGGCGGGATAACGGCGGTCCACGATGTTCGGGATCTGGGTAGCGGTGAAGGCGACGACCTCGGTCGACGGGTCGTCGCGGAACACGACGTTGAAGTTGTGGAAGTCGCGGCCCGCGGCTCCCATGATCAAGACCCGAGTGGACATGAGCGCTCCGTGGAGCGCGCGCATTATATCCTCGGGCACTCGATGCCCTTCGTTCTCGCCTGTCTGCTGGCCGCGAGCGCGGACCCGGCCGCCGCAGCCTCAGTCCCTGAGGGCGACCTCGCGGGCGCCGAGCCGGTGCGCCCGCAGGAGCGCCCGCCACTCCCGGTGTGACAACCTTCGAACCAGGCGCCTGCGGCGGCGCAACACGCGCGGCAGGCCCGCCGCAGCCGCGGCCCAGGCCTGGAGCGTCACGGCGACCAAGTGCAGGAGCGAGCGCTCCCGGGCAAGATGGGCTGCGGCGCCACGCCCCCGAAAGGCGCCCCAGGCCTGCAGGGCCATCCGCAAGGTGGTCCAGAAGGGGCTGGCCACGACCCAGGACCAGGGCAGAAGGCCGAAGAGCAGCCAGATTCGGTTGCGCTCCACGTGGTACGCCTTCAGGCTCGAGTACGCCCCGGCGCTGTGGGAATAGCGGTGGAGCGCGATAGCGCGCGGGTTGAAGGCGCAGCGCCAGCCAGCGAGGCGCGCCCGCAGGCCCAGCTCGGCGTCGTCGCCGTAGAGGAAGAAGCTCTCCTCGAACGGCCCGACCTCGTCGAGCATCGAGCGCCGGTAGAGCGCGGCCGCGCCGCTGGGAAACAACGCCTCCCGCACCGAGTCGTACTGGCCGAGGTCCTGCTCCAGGCGGCCGCGACCGCGGTTGAGGCCGTCCGGGTACAAATTGTGGCCGACCGTGTCGATGACCGCGGGCCGGCCGTGGTTCAGCACCTTTGCCGCAACCAGGCCGACACGCGGGTCGGCCTCGGCGGCCGCCACCAGCTCCCGCGCGAAGTCCGGAAGAGCGACCGCATCGTTGTTGAGCACGATCACGTACGGCGCCTCGCTGGCGCGAATCCCGACGTTGTTTCCCGCACCCCAGCCCGCGTTGCGTGGCGAGCGCAGCAGCCGCACGCGATCGCCGAAACGCCGCTCGATGGCCGCCGCCGATCCGTCGGCGGACGCGTTGTCCACGACCACGACCTCGAGGGCGTCGAGGTCCTGGCGCAGCAGGCTCTCCACGGCCTCCAGGACGACCTGGGCGCCGTTCCAGTTGACGACGATCGCCGTGGCAGCCCCCTTCACCGCAGCCGGTCGCGCGCGGCCTCGATCGCCCGGGCGTCCTCGGCGTCGATCTCGAGGCGGGCCGCCTCGTCGAGGAGCTGCCTCCCCCGATCGTGGTCGCCCCGCTCGATGAGCAGCAGCGCCAGACGGATGCGTGGCTGTGCGATTGCAGGCCAACCGCGGACGGCGGCCTCGTACTCAAGGAGCGCCTCCTCGCCCCGGCCCTCGGCTTCGAGCAGCATGGCGAGGTTGTCGCGGATGCGCGCATCCCTGGGGGCGGCGGAGGCGGCCCGGCGCAGGGCCCGTTCCGCCTCCTCGCGCCGCTGCTTGGAGAGGTAGTAGACACCGAGGTTCGCCCAGCTCCGGGCGTCGGCGCGGCCCAGGAGCACGGCGCGCTGCAGGGCCGCCTCGGCCCTGGCGTCGCCGGCAGCGGCGTAGGCCTCACCGAGTCCGCGCCACGCCTCGGCCGATCCGGTGGCTCGGCTCACGGCATCCTCCCAAGCGCGGATGGGGTCGGCCAGCACACGCTGGTACTGGACGTTGCGCGCCGCTAGCAACGCCAGCAGGCCGGCGGCGAACAACGGACGATCCGGGCCCCACGGGACGCGCGACAGGGCGTAGACGACACCCACGCCCCCGAGGTAGGCCCGGTGGTCCACGACCATCTCGCGCAGCGGCACGAAGCTGGAGGACGGGACGAGGCAGGCCGCCAACCACAACACCGCGAAGGCCGCTGCGGGAGCGCGTCTGCGCAGCGCCAGCGCTCCGAGCACCAGCCAGACACCCAAGCCGGCGAAAGCCAGCGTCCAGGCGTCGGGCGGCCACGGCGCGGGCGCAATGCCGCGGAACAAGGCGGGGTCGAAGGGAAACGCCGCGCGCACCAGGTACCCGGGGAAGGCGGCGGCCTGCGTCACGAGATAGATCCCTCGGTCGAGGCTCAGGGGCGGTAACCAGGCGCCGGTCGCCAGGCGCCGCGCCGCAAGGCCCAGGACGGGCAGCATGAAGTATGCGCCGAGGATCACCAGACGCCGTCGAGAGGGCCCCTGCCGCACGAAAAACACGTCGAGCAGGATCAACAGCAGCGGCAGGGCCGCGGCCTCCTCCTTGGTCAGCAGCGCGAGCGCGTACAGGAGCAGGGAGCCCGCGAGCGGCCGACGCCCGCCGCTCTCGAGCGCGACGACGCCGAGGCGCAGCGAGGCCAGCACGAACAGGCTGCACAACGCGGTGGAGCGGCTCGAGACGTACGCCACGGTCTCGACCGCCATCGGTGTGACCGCGAAGAGACACGCGCCGAACACGGCGCGGCCCTGGGAGGCGGGCCCCGCTGCACGCGGGGAGATCCACAGCAGCAGCCAGGCGACGAGGCCTGTGCTCACGCCGTGGATCAGGCCGTTCAACAGGTGGTACGACCACGGGTCCAGGCCCGATACGGCGTGGTTGATGGCCCAGGTCAGACCCAGCAGCGGGCGGGCCGGCTCGTGCCGGAGAACCGCGCCGAGCCCTGCTCCGAGGGCGCGGTTCTCGACGATATTCCCTGCGTCGTCGTAGAGGAAGGAGCCGCCGAGAGAGGGCAGGTAGAGCAGGAACGCCAGCGCTCCAGGCGCGAGCAGACGCAGCCACTCGGCCCTCACGGGGCACGCCCCGCCGCTGCCGACAGCTGCGTGTACAGCGCCTCGACCCTGTGACCCGCCGTCGCCCACGTCAGCTCGCGCGCGGCAAAGGCCGCCACCGCACGGGCCTCGGCGGCCCGTGCTTCGGGATCCCGCAGTCGCGCCGCAACCGTCCATTCCAGGGCCGCGTCGTCGTCGGCGGGCACCGTAGCGCCACCCGCCCGCGCGTACCACTCCCCGCAGCCGTGGTCCGCCGACACCACGCCTGCGGTGGCGCACAACGCCGCCTCGAATGCCACCAGACCGAAGGCCTCCCCCACCGCGGGGTGGACGAGCAAGTCCGCCGCCGCGTAGGCGGCGGCGAGGGCCCTGGGCGCCAGCACGCCGCGAAAAGCGACGCGCGGCCCGAACCCGGCGAAGGCGGCCCGGAAACTCGATCCCACGGGCCCAACCACGTCGAGACGCGCCTCGGGCAGGGCCTCGAGCAGCCGGCGCAGGCGCAGGCCGCGCTTCTGCGGGCGGTCGTTGCCCACGAAGAGCAGGCGCGACCCGGCCGCGCCCTTCGGGGGAGCAGCGGGTGACTCGACCCCGTTCGGCACCACCTCGGCGTGTCGCGGCAGGTCCCGCGCCTCGGCCTCGCTCTTGGCCACGAGCACCGAGGCGAGACGCAGCACGCGTCCCCCGGCCAGCGTGTCGAACACCCTCTTGGCCCAGGCGAGCTGGCCGTGGTCGGGATACGTGCCGTGTGGCTCCAGGACGAACGGCAGGCCCGCAGAGCCGAACGCCCTCGCCGCTGCGAGGGCCAGGAAGGAACGGTGGCCATGGACGTGGCCCAGATCCGCGTCACGAGACAACTTCCGGAGCAGCCGGCCGGCGCGCGGCGCCCAGGGCATCAGGACGCGGTCGGACAGAGGCGCGCTCCGAAGCCGCAACACGCGAACACCGTCGCGCTCTTCTTCGGCGGGACCACGCCCGGCTCCCGCGGTCACGACGGTCACGGAGTGTCCGCGGGCCGCCAGCGCGCGGCACAACGCGGCCGCGGCGCGTGCCGTCCCGCCGGCCTCCCAGACGGGCTCGTAGAAGGGCGTGACGTGGATCACCCGCATGGGCGTGTTAGGATCTTCGGTTTCGTGCAGCTCCGCAACGTCGCAATCATCGCCCACGTCGACCACGGCAAAACCACTCTGGTGGACGCCCTGCTGCGCCAGAGCGGGGCCTTCCGCGCCAACCAGGAGGTCGTGGACAGGGTCATGGACTCGGGCGAGCTGGAGCGCGAGCGCGGCATCACCATCCTGGCCAAGAACACGTCGGTCCACTTTGGCGACGTGAAGATCAACATCGTCGACACGCCGGGCCACAGCGACTTCGGCGGCGAGGTCGAGCGCGCGCTCAAGATGGTGGACGGGGTGTTGCTGCTGGTGGACGCCTCCGAGGGCCCGCTGCCCCAGACCCGCTACGTCCTGCGCAAGGCCCTGGAGGCGCGCCTGCCCTGCGTGCTGGTCCTCAACAAGATCGATCGTCCCGACGCCCGGCCGCAGGAGGTCCTGAACGAGGTCTACGACCTGTTCATCGACCTCGACGCCAGCGAGGACCAGCTGGAGTTCCCGGTCCTGTATACCAACGCCCGGGACGGCCTGTGCCGCACCGAGCCTGGGCGTCCCGACACCGACCTGCGCCCGCTCTTCGAGGCGATCGTCAGCCACATCCCCCCGCCCGTGGGCTCTAGCGACGGCGTGCTCCAGCTCCTGATCGCCAACCTCGACTACAGCGACTATCTGGGGCGCTTGGCGATCGGGCGCATCTTTTCGGGCCGGGTCGGCCTCGGCGACGGTGTCGGGCTCTCCAAACGTGATGGCTCGCTGCTCACGACGCGTGTCACGCGGCTCTACACCTTCGAGGGCCTGCGGCGCGTCGAGGCCGGCAGCGCCGAATGCGGCGAGATCGTGGCGCTGGCGGGCTTCGAGGGCATCGAGATCGGCGAGACCGTGACCTCGGCCGAGGCCCCCGCTCCCCTGCCGCCGCTGCGGATCGACGAGCCCACGCTGTCGATGATCTTCTCGGTGAACACGTCGCCTTTCGCCGGACGCGAGGGCAGGTGGGTGACCTCGCGGAACCTGAAGGAGCGGCTGGAGAAAGAGCTGCTCACCAACGTCTCGATCCGCGTCCTGGCCACCGACTCCGCCGACTCCCTGAAGGTGCTGGGCCGTGGCGAGCTGCAGCTCGCGATCCTGATCGAGATGATGCGCCGCGAAGGTTACGAGCTGGGCATCTCGAACCCCGAGGTGTTGACGCGGAATCTCGACGGCGTGCGCCAGGAGCCCCTGGAGCTGCTCAGCATCGACGTGCCCGAGACCTTCATGGGCGTGGTGCTGGAGAAGCTGGCGCTGCGCAAGGGCAAGATGACCAAGATGGTCAACCATGGCTCGGGCCGGGTCCGCCTGGAGTTCCAGGTCCCGACCCGTGGTCTGATCGGCATCCGCACCGAACTGCTGACCGACACGCGGGGCACGGCCGTGATGAACAGCCTGCTGGAGGGCTGGACGCCCTGGCAAGGGGACATCCCGCGCCGCACCACCGGTGCCCTGGTTGCGGATCGCCCCGGGGATACCACCGCCTACGCCCTGTCCCACGTCGAGGACCGCGGCGAGTTGTTCGTGGGGCCCGGCACGGCCGTCTACGAAGGCATGATCGTCGGGGAGAACGCCCGCACACAGGACATGGACGTCAACGTCACCAAGCAGAAGAAGCTGACCAACATGCGCGCCTCGACCGCCGACGAGGCGATCCGCCTGACGCCCCACCGGGCCCTCAACCTGGAACAGGCCCTGGAGTTCATCGCCGAGGACGAGCTGGTCGAGGTCACGCCCAGCGCGATCCGCCTGCGGAAGCGGGTGCTGGCCGCGAACCAGCGTCCCAAGCGCCGCCCCGAAGCTTGATCGCGGCGCTCTTTTTCGTGTCGGGGGCGCTCGCCCTCGCCTACCAGACGTTGTGGGCGCGACAACTCCTCGACTTCATCGGCGTCAGCGCCTGGTCCTACGCGACGGTCCTGGCCACCTTCATGGGAGGCCTGGCCCTGGGCGGCGCCGTGTTCGGACCGCAGGCCGATCGCTCACAGCGGCCGCTGCGACTCTACGCGCTCCTGGAGGCGGGCCTGGGCGCCTACGCCCTCGCCTTCCCCTGGATCGCAGAGGCCATGGAGCGGCTCTACGCCGCATGGGTCTCCGGAAGCTACTCGGGCGGAGCCGACGCGTTACCGGTCAAGGGCCTGCTCTCGGCGGCCGCGCTCCTGCCGCCGACGGTCTTGATGGGCGGCACTTACCCCGCGCTGCTGCGCCACGCCACGACCCGGCTCGAATTGCTCGGCCGCCAGGCCTCCGGGCTCTACGCTGTGAACGCCGCCGGGGCCGTGTTGGGAGCGCTCGCGGTACCGTTTCTGGTGATACCGGCTCTCGGCATGAGGCGCTCCCTGCTGCTGCTGGCGCTGGGCAACGGCCTGCTGGCCGCCGCCGCCCTGCTGCTCGCCATGCGCGCCTGCGCAGCCCGCCCCACCACCACCTCGGAGGCGCCGGCCGCTTCCGGGCCGAGCCTCGGGTTGCGCCTCATCCTCGCCGTGATCCTCATCGAGGGCTTTGCGGCCTTCCTGCTGGAGACCGCCTGGATCCGCTATTTCAGCTTGGTCCTGGGCTCCAGCACCTACTCGCTCGCGGTGATGCTGGCCGCCTTCATCGCGGGCATCGCGCTGGGGACAGCCTGGTTGCGCGGTGTCGAGGGTCGGGTCTCCGAGCCGCTACACGCGCTGGGCGCCAGCCAGGCCGTCGCGGGCCTGCTCGTGCTGCTCCCCCTGCCGCTCTACCCCTACGGCGGCTGGCTGGTGGCCAACTGGGGCGCGGTTTTCTCCCGTGAGGCCGTCGCATTCCCCTTCTACGAGGCCGGCAAGCTCGGGCTGGCCTTCGCGGTCATGCTCGGACCGACCTTCTTCATCGGCATGGCTGTGCCGCTCGCGGTCAAGGCGGCCTGCGGCCAGTTGGGGCACGTCGGCCGGGACGCGGGCCGCGTGTACGCGTTCAACACCGCCGGCAACGTCGCCGGGGCGCTGGCGGGCGGGCTCTGGCTGCTCCCGCTCCTGGGCTCCGAATACCTTCTGCGCGGGGCGGGCACCCTGCATCTGGGACTGGGTTCATTTTTGCTGGTGCGCGGTGGGCGTTCACGTGCTAGGCTTGCCGCGGGCGCCGCGGGCCTCCTCCTCGCCTTCGGCGGGGTGGCGGGTCCGTCCCTCTGGGCGCCCCAATGGTTTACGGTCAACCCAGCGCGCCGCTACGAGGTCTGGATCCCGCTGTCCTCGGCGCGCGAGGCCCTGAGCCGAACCCGTGTCCACCTCGCCGTCGACGATCCAGCCGCACATCTCCTCGTCTTCAGCTCCGAGACGCCGGCGGGATCGGTGCGCCGTCTGGCCGTCAACGCGAAGGTCGACGCGTCGTCCGATTCCGACATGCCGACCCAGATCCTCTCGGCCCACGTGCCGCTGTTGCTCCACGGGTCCGCGAGGCGCGTCCTCGTCATCGGCCTCGCCAGCGGGGTCACGTGTGGATCGGCCCTCGCGCACCCCCTCGAGTCGCTGGACGTGGTGGACATCGTGGGCGCGATGCCGCGGGCCGCACGGTTGTTCGAGAGCTGGAACCGGGGAGCCCTCGACGACCCGCGGCTGCGGATGCACATCGACGACGCTCGGAGCTTCGTGCTGCATTCCGGACGCCAGTGGGACCTGATCGTGTCCGAGCCCTCGAACCCGTGGATGGCGGGCGCCGGGGGCCTGTTCTCGCAGGACTTCTACCAGCGTGCGGCTCGCTCGGTCGCTCCCGGAGGCCTCTACCTGCAGTGGGTCCAGACCTACGAGATGGGCGACGCCAGCTTCGCCTCGATCGTGGCTACCTTCCGCAGCGCCTTCCCGGCCGTGTACGCCTTCCAGGCCAGTCGTGGTGACCTGCTGCTGGTGGGCGCCCAGGAGGCCCTGCGTCCCGACTGGGAGCGGGCGCGCGCTCGCATCGCGGAGAAGACGGTGGCCGAGGACCTGGGCAGGTTGCGCGTCTCCGACCTCGAGTCCCTGCTGGCCTTTCAGACGCTGTCTCCCTCGAGCATCGAGTACCTGGCGGCCCGCGCCGACCGGCTGAACGACGACGACAACCAGTTGATCGAGCATCGCGCTCCCCGCGAGTTGTTCGAGAAGCGCTCGTCCCGCGTCGCCTCGGACCTCGACGAGCGCCTGCACGCCGGCGGCGCCTTGTTCATCAACTCGTTGCCCGCCGTATCGCCTCGGAGCCTTGCCGCGGCCATCGGGGAGCGTCGTGTACGCGAGGAACGCGTCGCCGCGGCCTTCGAGTCCGCCGCACGCTGGTCCGAGCCGGGTCCGGATCCCGAGACCGAGGTGGTGCGCGGCGTCGACGCCTTGCTGTCGCGGGGACAACCCGACGAGGCGGCCGCAATCCTGGAGGCCCACGCACCCACCGTCTTGTGGACGCTGCGCCTCTCTGAGCGCGGCGGGCGCTTCTGGCGAGAGCACCTGGATGCCTGGCAACGACGCCTTGGCGCTGCGGCTCCACCAAAGCTGCGCGCCCTCGGCGTGGAGGCGCTGATGGCCTCGGGTTCAAAGCGGGAGGCGCTGGCCGCGATCGGCGCCTGGACCGACGAGAGTCCGGGACCACCACTCGAGTGGGCCGTGTTGCGCACCTGCGAGCTGGATCCGGGCGCCGCCTGCGACGGCGCCCTCCAGCGCGCGATCGAGCGCGGCGGCCCAGCCGCGCTTCGAGGTCTTCAGGAGCTGCGCCCGCGCTGAGCCCCTAGCTCTTGCCGTCGCGCAGCCGGCGCTGCAGCGTCGAGGGGCTGATGCCCAGGCGCGCCGCCGCGGCCGCCCGATCACCGGACGCCGCCAGCAGCGCCAACCGGATCGCCTCCCCTTCGGCGAGCCCGGCGGCGCGCTCGCGAACCTCGGCCAGAGAGCCGGTCAGGTCCAGCACGTCTGACAGGATCGGTCCCAAAGCGCCGACCGGCTGCAGGCGCAGGTGTTCCGGCGTGATCTGCCCGGTGTCCGCCAGGATGACCGCGCGCTCGATGCTGTTCTGCAGCTCACGGACGTTGCCGGGCCAGGCATGGTCGAGCAGCACGCGGCGGGCCGCCTCGGACAGGACCAGGCCCTTGCGACCCAGCTCCCGGGAGAAACGTTCGAGAAAGGCCTCGGCCAGCGGCAGGATGTCGCCGCGGCGCCGGCGCAACGGCGGCACCGTCACCGGGAACACCGACAGGCGATAGTAGAGGTCGTCGCGAAACTCCTTGCGTGCCACGGCCTCGCCAAGGTCGCGATTGGTGGCGGCCACCACGCGGACTTCCACGCGCAGCGTGTGGACGCCGCCCACGCGCTCGAACTGGTGTTCCTGCACCAGGCGCAGGATCTTGGCCTGCAGGGGAAGCGGCAGGTCGGCGATCTCGTCGAGGAACAGAGTGCCCTGGTGGGCCAGCTCGGCCTTGCCGATCTTGCGGCCGGTGGCGCCTGTGAAGGCGCCCCGCTCGTGACCGAACAACTCGTTTTCGAGCAGCGCCTCCGGGATCGCGGCGCAGTTGATCGCCACGAAGGGCCCCTTCGCCCGGGGGGACAACTCGTGGAGGGATCGGGCCATGAGCTCCTTGCCGGTGCCGCTCTCGCCGAGGATCAGGACTGTCGCGTCGCTGCGGGCGGCCCGCTCGATCGCCGCCTGGGTCTCGCGCAACGCGGGGTCGTTCCCCACGACACGTGGCTGCCAGAACCGGCGCTCGCGTTCCTCCTTCAGGATCAGGTACTCGGTCAGCACCCGGCGCCGCTCCAGGGCACGCTCGATGAGCAACAGCAGGTGGTCGGTGTCCACGGGCTTGGTC
>Ga0187893_10006345_pt1 | contig 20316 bp, 21 predicted proteins | sample MA1701074metaG_FD_139574 | JGI IMG/M metagenome (GOLD analysis project Ga0187893, IMG submission 139574) | White microbial mat communities from a basaltic lava cave in the Kipuka Kanohina Cave System on the Island of Hawaii, USA - MA170107-4 metaG ...
GATCCAGATCCAGATCCAGATCTGATTGATCTGCCTCGAGGACAATGCATTCTCGGAGCCGGGGCGGTGCAGTAGTTCATCGTCAGCGACCTCGTTTCACGGCCAACGGATGTCTAGCCCCGCGAGCGCTCGTCCGCCGAAGATCTCGGCCCGGTGAGCGACCCCCGAGGGGACAGTTTCGAACGCGGGGCGTGTGAACCCTGCGAGCGCTTCGAGCTCGAGCCAAATGGCGATGCTGCGATGCACACGCCATGCAATTCCGGGGGCCAGCGAGGCGCCGGCCCAGGGGGCGAACGCTCGTTCACGCTGCTGGAGTCCGGTCGTTCCCGACCCGTGCATGATGCCGGCTTCGATGCCCACGCAACCGCTGAGCTCGAGTGAACGAATCGGGTAGAGCGGGCATGCACGTGCGCCCACGGACCAAAGCTGGAACCGAGCGCTCACGTTCGCATTGGCAGCGGACTCGATCTCGCGCGGAAACCAATAACCTGCCGCGAAATCGAGTCGGACACGGCGAAACAACAAGCCGATGCTCAGCCGAGTGGTTGCGCTCGGCGTCGGCATGATGCCCAGGCCGATGCCGGCGCCCACACGGAATGTACCGCGGGGTGGGGGAAACGGCCTGCGGGTCGAACGGGAAGAGCGAGCAGGACGGGAGCGACGTGCGGGATTGGGGGATGACGAACGCGCCGGTGCGACGCTCGAAATGTGAGTGCGCGACGAAGGAGAAGGGGGCGGGGACGAAAGAGAAGGAGGCGGGGAGGGGAGAATCGAGGGTTCTGGCACCAAGGGGGGCACGTGGGGAGTCTTGGACGTGTTGTGCTCTGCGTTCGGATCCACGGCGATGGCAACGACGACGGCAACTGCGTCGGCAAGCGGTTCGCAGCTCGGTCCGTGGAAGATGCGTTCACCCGTATCGCTGCCTCGCGTGATCCGAAGCACGAGCTCGTAGCCCGAGCCATGGGCGTCGACGCGTGCTTGCGCTCGCACGGTCACGTCGCGCGGCAAGTCGAACAGCGCTCCAAGGCTCTCCATGATCTTGCCGCGAACCGCGTTTGCGTCGGGACAGCTGGTCGGAGCCTCCCATGCCAGCTCGAACGGCTGCACCGCCGGTTGGGCGCGCGTTGTCGTCGAGACGAGCCCCAACGCAAGCGCCAAGCCCAACGCATGCCGTGCCCGACGGACCATGTCGAGATCACCCCATGTGCCCGCTCATCGCCCGGTGCGCGTAGCCGTGGAGCAACGTCCCCTACGACGCCACCAGCACGATGCACAGAGCAGCATGACCGCGAACCCGAATCGACGATTCGACGATATCGTACACGTGCAACCTTCGTCTCCATCTCCGCTCGACCCGGTGGCTGCACTGGTGCTTCCCGGCGTTGTTTCGGCGGTGGTCGGCGAACCCCCATCACTGGTGGTTTCCGGTGCTTCGTCCCCTTGTGAGCCGGACGCGGAGACGATTCCCGATCCCGACTCCGACTCCGACTCCGACTCGGGGGGAGACCCCGCGGTCGACTCCGACGTGGATCCCGAGGCCGAGCTCCCCTCGGAGGCAGAGGTCGGCTGGGTGGACGATCCGCCGTCCGTCGATGACCCGGTCGCGTCTGTGCCATCCGTGCCGCTGTCGGAGCTCCCCCCGTCCGTGGTGCTGCCACCTGGTCCTGGTTCGTAACAGTCGTCCTCGCTGGGTGGATTGGCCATCCTCCAGACGTCGTATTCTTGCCGCAGGAGCTCGATCGGGTTGGCGCCGCCTTGCGGTTGCCCATCGATGACGATGTCGAGGTACGGGGCGTCCGCGCTGTCCTCCGGGCGAGCGACACGCAAGACGGCAGACAAAGCGTCTTGATCGTCGGAGCAGCGGGTATCGTGACCGATCACTTTGGCAGCTTCGAGTGCAGCGAGCAGGCGATCGGCGAGCGTCAAACAGTCCGCGCTGTCTTGGTCGAACGCACTCACGGCATCGAGCATCATTTGCTCGCCGTTCGAGCTCAAGATGTTTCCTTGGGCCGTTACGCCGTAGCCGACCTCGTGGCCGGCCCACGCCATGGTTCCGGCGCCTGTGAATGCGACCGACGCGTCATCGAAGCCGAGCGCGACGACGCCATATTGGCGCAAAGACGAGCCCGAGAAGCCAGGAAACTCGGGATCGAACGTGTTGTTGGCGATGGCGTCGATCACCTCCTGCGGAGACTTGCCCATCTCGAGCAGCATGACGCCTTCGTTGCGCCCAGACACATTGATCTGAGCCTGAGCGGCGATGGCCCCGTGGTCGGGAGCCAAACCTACGATGATTTCGACACCGTCGATGCACGACGTGCCAGCGATCCCGACCTCGCGCGTGTTTGCATTCACCCCCACAACCGACCAGGTTGCATCGGCGCGTGCTCCAATGAGCAGGCACATCGCTGTGGCAGCGAACGAGAGCACACGTGGGAAACATGGCTTATGCATGGCGGTGACACGCTCCGAGAGCTGTCGTTCTACACCCGTTGCACAGCCGGGCGGTGAGTGCACGGGAGATGCGTGATCTCGGCCGATTCCGGCGCGAGCGACGGGAGGCCGACACGTGCCCATGGGGCCTCCGCTGACCGAATCCGAGCTGCCCGTGCCTCTTATGCGACGGGGACAAGCCATCCATGCCCACACGGCTCGATTTTTCAACTCTGGGGATCCTCTTCGTCGCTACCGGCTGCTCGGCAGCCAGCAGGGATCCGGTCGACAACTCGTTTGGAAGCGCGAGTGGAGCGATGAGCACAGCAGGTGGTGCAGAGAGCCCGGTATCCGACAGTGCAAGCGCGGCCGGCGGTGAGTCGGATGCCGGTGGCTGGTCGGACACGGGCGGTGAGCCAGACACCGGCGACAAGTCGGACACCGATGGTGGACCGATGACGAGCGTAGGTCCGATGACGAGCGCGGGACCGGGGACGAGCGCAGGTCCTGATTCGGGCACCAGTGACGGACAGCCTACGGGCGGTGAGGTGCGCTTCGATGTCGGCGGGGCCAGCGACGAAGCTGGGAGCCCCGCGTGTGACCCGAACGTAGACGAGTGCGGCTGTACAGGTGTGGACATCATCTTTTCCGTGGATGTTTCAGCCTCTCAGCAATCGGTGCTCGGGCAAATGCGGGACCAATTCCCAAGCTTCATCGATGTCATGCTCGCTCGACTACCACCGGATGTCGAGCTCCACATCGGAGTCACCACGGCGTCGTTTGGTCCTTCGGCGTTTCACTCGGATGCCGTGTGTGGGTTCGATGACGGAGCGTTCTCCAAGCCACCACCGAGCGTGCCGCAACTATACACGCCGCCCACCGCGGGGATGGTCATGGGTAATGGCACGCAGGGTCGATTGTGGAGCTACGGCGGCAAGCATTTTTTTTCGGCCAACACTTCGGACGCCGATCTCACACCGCTCAAGGACTGGTTCACCGGGGTGACCAACGAAGTCGTGAACGTCTCCACCAATCGAACCTACGGCGACGCCGAGCTGTCAGCGGCCGCGGCCGCATGGGCGTTCCATCCCATTAGTCAGGTTCCGGGCTTCATTCGCGATCAAGGGACAGTGACCGTGCTGTTTCTGACCGGAGACGCGGACCATTCCTACTATGTCGAAGACGCGCAATTTCTACACGACACGGTAGTTGCAGCCAAAGCAGGATGCGGTGGTAACAATTGCATCATTGGCGCGGGGATGCTCAAAGGTGACTGCATGGACGGTGATCCGGTGGACTATGCTGGTTTCGATTTCTTGCGAAGCTTTGGTGAGGAGCCGATATGGGGAGACGCGTTCGCAGATCCCGACGAGTGGCGCCGCGTGCTGGGCGACGCGCTGGCGCAATTCGTCGTCGATACCTGCGCGACCATTCCACCTCCCGCGGACTAACCCTCCCAAAACCCCGTTTTTCGGTGCCCGTAGCAGGACTCGAACCTGCGGCCTACGGTTTAGGAATGCAGATTTGACGGGTAGCACTGGGATACACTAGAGTGCACTCATGCTCTCGAAAACCTGGCCTGATACCCTCGTCCGTGCTCGTTTTGACCAGTTTGGACATACACAAGACTCCCCCCGGCACCCGCGACTACACGAGCTCCGGTGTGACCCCAGTGTGACCCCGGGAGTCCCGTGCTGACCGACGCCGCGTGCCGGGCCGCGAAGCCCAAAGCGCAGCGTTACGAGCTCGATGCAGGCGGGATTCATCGCGGGTTGAAGCTCCGCGTCACACCCGACGGCGTGAAGGTGTGGACGCTGCGGTACCGCGTCCAGGGTGAACAGCGGCGGGCCACGCTGGGTGAGTTTCCGGCGATGAAGCTCGGCGAAGCCCAGACGATCGCGCTCGAGTATCGGGGGCTGGTCCGCAAAAAGATCGACCCGCAAGCGAAAAGGGATGCGCTTGCCGAGCTTCCGAAACTCGCGGATGCAATAGCCTCATACCTGAGCACGGCCGATAGCCGGCTGAGACCACGAACCGTTCCCACGTACCGGGCTGCACTCGCGCGATTCCAGGAATGGGCCGGAAAGAATCGCGTGGTCACGACGGAAGGACTCTCGCGAGCGGTCCTGTCTGCGTACCGCAACCACTGCATCTCGCTCCCACGGCATGCACAAGCGCGGGGCGGCAAGCGTGGCGCACGGAAAGCCACGTCGGAGAAGCGTTCGCCGTTATCCGTGAACCGTGAATTGATCCCGTTGAAGGCGTTTTTGAACACGCTCCGACGCGAGGGGAGAACGCCGAACCTCGATCGCGACGCGATCGCGGACAACCTTCGGCTACTCACGGCCGACCAGCCCGCGCCAGAGTTTCTCAAGCCGGCCGAGATCAAGGCGCTGCTCGCTGCGGCCAAGCGCCACGACGCCGCAACGTGGAACGAAACTCGCGCGGAGCATGCTGGCGAGCGTCCCAAGGGCACGACGCCGAAATACCAGCCGATCGAACCTTTCGCGCTGTTCTTGCTGCTGAGCGGTTGCAGGGTAGGGGAAGCGCTCGCGCTGCAATGGGTCGACGTCGATCTCGACGCGGCCGACCACAGTGGAAAAGCCGTTGGGGAGATCCGGCTGCGGGCGGAGCGAGTCAAGACCCGGCGAGCTCGCACGGTCGACCTCGCAGTCTCGCCTGCGTTGCGCTCGTTGCTTCAAAGGATGAAAGCGAACGCAACCGCAGCAGTCGTTTTCGAGGGGTACGCGTGGGACCTCGTGACCAAAGCGCGGCAGCGACTACTGGCCGATGGTGCTCCTTCGTTCACATGGAAGATCCTACGTAGCACGTGCGGTTCGTACCTCACGAACGCGCCGGGCATTTTCGGCGCTGCATCGGCATTTCTGGCCAGCAAGCAGCTCGGACACTCCGTGGTAGTCGCGGAGAAGCACTATCACGGCGTCATTCGAGGCATCCCGGCGACGGCTCGCACGCTCGAAGCCGCGATGCAGATCGACGACGAAAAACCGCGTCGGAAACTGGCGTTGGTTGCGAAAGGTGGGCGGTGAGCCATGGCTCCAAAATTCCGAATTTCGTTCACCGTCGGCAATGCGTTCGAGCGGGGGTTAGCGAGCCCGATGAAGGAATGCTGCCACGAAACGTGGTTTTCCGCAGCGTATGACGACCCCAAAGAATTGGTTCCTTCCACATGTCCTGGTTGCGAATTCATTCGGGGATTCGTGTTGGGGGTCAAAGCACAGGAACGCGAGCAACAGATTGCAGAGGCCGAAGAGCCGACTCTATTGGCCGAGCTCCCACGTTCGATACACGGCGCCATCGCGCTCTGCGTACCGGCTCACAAGCTTGAGCTCCGGGACGCCGTCGCTTGGCTTGCGGCGCAAGAACGCATCGGGACGGATTTCGGCATCGTGACGGAGATCCGCGAAGAGACCGACGACGATGGGCGGCCGTGCATTACGTACAAAGTCGACGGACAGCCGGATAGTTTCTCTCGTGAAGAGTTACGAGAGGTGCTCAAGAACCGTCGAGAGAAGGTCCGAAAAGACGCGGAGAAGTGGGCACCCATGGACGCCAGGCTCCGGGCGCTGGTACAAAAACAACGGTAGGTCGAAACAAAAAGAGGGGTGTAGCCGGCTAGACCCCTCTCGCCACGATGGACCATGCGATGTCTCGCAGGTATTTCCATGCATATGCGAGATCTAAACGCTTTCATGGATGCCAATGAAGCGGCGCAGCTGCTCCGAATTTCCCCTAGAACATTGAGGAATCGCGTGTACCTGGGACGACCGCCGCTGCCCGTCCGCGTGAAGGGATTTCGGCGCCTCGTGTGGCGTCGCTCCGAGATCGAGGCACTGCTCGACGACAGCGAACAACAGGGGGAGGCATGAGCACTCCTTCCGTTATCGGTCGCATCGCGGACTGGGTCTTGGCGATCGCACGCTCCAAGTCGCCAACCGCCGACAAGCTTGCGAACGCAGTCGAATCCGCCGCGGAGCGGCGCCGAACCGCCGAGAAACCCGAACCTGAAACACCCCGCGCGAACGTGGCTCGCCGGACACGAGCAGGGTGCCGCGTGACGCTGCCAGTCGTCACCCGCCCGAGCCTCGCCGATCGCATCACCGATGGAGTGCTCGCGTTCGTGCGTCGGAAGAACCCGACCATCAACCGCATCGCGACGACGATTGAGCAAGCGGCCCAGCGTCGTCGAGCCGCCGAGGCGAAACCTGAAACGCCCCACGAAGTAATCGTCGTCGATGCGCGTACAAAGTGAAATTTGAGACGCCACGAGTTTTTACTCTCGTGGCGTCAGGACGAGGCTCGAACCTCGGCCAAGGAAAAACGCTCAATGCCAGATCTATCAACAAAAACGCCAAGTTGCAACCCGAAAAACGCCACCGTCGACCAGGCGTTGCCTGAGGCCGGCCCTCTCCGCGCATGGCGTGGACCCTTCGAGGACAGCATCACGATCTCCACCGGTCAAGGCTACCCCAGCGGCGCAACGTCGGACGTTGCCACCAAAACGTTGCGCGTTTCCGAGTTCACTACGTGTCTCGCCATTGCCGAATTCGAATGCAAGAAGTCGAGGTTCATTGCGCCCGGCCTTCAGCCCCTGCCGCGTCCCGACCAGGATGGCACGAACCGCCACATCAAAACCGTCATTGAATGCCACTTCATTGCGTTCGACTTCGACGGCGCCGACGGACGTAGCGAGCCCAATCGATGGATCGCGAAAAAGCTTCGCAAGCTGCGGGAGCGCGGTATTTGGTACGTCGCCTGCACTTCGCACTCGCATAGCGCAAAGTCAGCACGCGGTCGTTCGCGTTTTCGACTTATCTTGCGGTTTTCACGACCGGTGAACGCTTCCGAGTACGCACAGATCTGGACGTGGTTTCAGGACGCGTTCTTCGACGAGCGCGCGGACCCGGGCCCGAAGCACGCGGCGGCGGTCTTCTACTATGGCCGCCCGATCGGCGAGAAACGAAAATGGGAGCGCTTCTACGATGGGGCGCCGATCGACGTCGATCACCTGCTCACCGCGTGCGACGAGCCGCGCACGAGAACGAGATCAAAAACGAAGTTCCGAAAACTCGGCGGGACACCCAAAGCCGTCGTCGGTCCCGACGTCGTCGGGACGGTACTCGCGTCGACCGAAGTGCAGGATTTCCACGGCAACGTCGGCACGATCGCCGAACGCATTGCGAGAGGCGAAACACGGACGCGGTTTCAACCGCGGGAATGGCTCCCGATACTGAATGATCCCTCGCTCGACCGCGAGTCGGAAACGGGAAGCGTTGCACTCTGGATCGATGGAGAGACAACATTTGTCTGGGACTACCACAGCAACCGCGGGTGGCGGATCGTCGACGACTCGCTCCCGGACATGCCGTGCCGCCGAGTCGAGGCCCACGAGATCGCAGCGGTCGATTTTTCCGCGCGTGGTCTCGTGTACCTCCGAAGCTCACTCGGCACGGGAAAACGCTTCGAATTCAGCGCGAAATAGAACGCCACACGAGCGGCATCATCGTCGTGCCCACACGAAGGCTTGCGAAATCGCTATCGGTACGGCTTGAGATCCCCACGGATGAGCACGCGAAGCCCGATGCGCCGTGGGTGATCACGACTTTGGCGGGTCTGCACAAATTCAAACGTCAGCGTTACGAGCTCGTTGTGCTCGATGAGTTTCCTCGCTCGATGATGATGCTCGCGTCGCAGTGCGTCCACGATCCACGCGAAACGGTCGAGACGATGCGACAACTTTGTGCAAAGTCTCAGCTTTCGATCATCGCGAGCGCCGATCTATCGCGCGGGTTTGTCGAGCAGCTCACGCGGCAGATCCACGAGCTCGATCCCGAACGCACAGCGGAGTTCATCCACGCCGTGGGGACGATGCCCGAGCGCGTGCGTCACTTGAAAAAATGCACCGTCGCGCAAGCGATCCGACACGTCTTCAAACTCGCGGCGAAAAAAACCGAATCCCTGGATTCGGGCCCGATCGCCGTCTCCGGGGACACGCCCGGGATGGTTGACGAGCTCGTCGAAGCGCTCACGCATCGACATCCGGACCTTCGTGTCGTTGGAATCCATGCGCTCTCCGAGGCCGACCTTTCCGATCCCGACGCACTCGCAGCGGACCACGACGTCATGGTCTTCAACTCGGCGGCGGGCGACGGCATTAATTTCGAGAAAACTGTCTTCTCGGCGATCGTCGCCATTCACGATTTCCGCGAGCGCTCGCCGGAAAGCGTGCTCCAGGGGATCGGACGCGTACGCAAGGTCACAGATCCGACCGTCGTGTTCGGGACGCACAATTGGCGAATCGGTGGACGTCAAACGAATGAGGCGAAAATTCGCGCCCGGTTCGAGCGCATCGCTGCCGCTGCGCGTGCTCACAACAAAAAACTTGACGTCCCCGACGAATACATCGACGACGAACCGACCACCGCATGGCTCGTGGCTGTCGAACGCGAAAAAAACCGGGCGTGGAACTATCACGCGGAGGGGCTCGACAGCACAGCGCAGCGATACGGCTGGACGATCGAAGGCCGCGGCGGCGATGAAGACGAAAAGCCTGATGATCTGCTGAAGGACGAATTCAAAGAAGCGCGGGAACGCATCATTGCCAGACGGGTCGCCGCGCGCATGAACGCGCCAATCCTGACTGATGAGGAATATCGCAAGGTCACGGCCAAACGCGGTGGGCGAACGCAAGCCGACGTCGACGCGACGGCACGATACATCGTCGAGACCGTGTTCGCGCCCGTGCTCGCGGCGCAGATCGGCGACGACCGTTTGTACGCGCTCGAGAATTTGCTCGCGTTGAACCTCCGCGGAAAATACGTCGAACGCCTGCGTCGACGCGCATTGGTGGACCTCCTCCTCGCGCGTCGCGAGGACGTGCTCGCGCGAATCGACGGCGGTGGACCGCGGGTCGTCGGGGCCTACGGCTGCGAACGGCTACGTGCCGCGCTGCGTATTTCGCTCGCGACGGCGTTAGGCATGACCATCGGGCAAACATTCGTGTCCGCAGCGGCGGAAATTCGCAAGCGCGCGCGCGGATGGATGGAGTCGCATCGCGAATTAATTTTACTAGGGGGGTGGCACGTGCCGGAAACGGATCAGCAACTTGTAAACTGGGTGCGCTCGCGCTTCGTGGAGATAGGGGCGGAACGCTCTGAAAAAGACGCGCGAGAATTCGGGCGCCGTTTCTACGCGATCGAATGGCCTGACGAAGATCACGTCGCAGCCGTTCGTGAAGCCGTGCTACGCGACGACGCTGCGCTCAAGGCCAGCGCCGAGCAGCGGGCCGAGGCACGGCAGATGACCAAGTCGATGAGCGAGCTGCGCTTGCTAACGAAATGAAGCGTCATACGAGGGCAGGCCGGTGCCACGCGTCGTCCTCGATCTGAAACCGTGGATGGCTCGGCTCGTGGCCGAGCGCGACCGGTCTCGACCGCTAGCGTGAGCGTGTTCGCTCGCAGTGCAGGGGTTCGGGATGCGCGAGCCCGGCACCGTATTGGTTGAATTGCAGAAAACGCTGTTCTTTCCACAAAATGGCGCCGGCGAGACCTCCGCGCCTGCGTGGGCACCCATTGATCAAGTATTGTCATGCAACGTTACATACCGTTTATGCAGAAGACGATCGCGGGTTCGCCAGGGCGAAGGTCGAGCGCCCCCCGCGGGCCAGATGTCTCAACAAGTACTGCACTAGTACCTTACCTTCCGACTTCTGGCCCGCGTCGGGCGCCGGTTAGCGCGCCGATAACGCGCGCCGGCTACTCCGGCTTGTCATCAGCCCGAGCGTGATGCCGGCAACGAGCCCGGACACCAACGTCGCGAGCGCCACGAGAACGAGCGGATTCTGTTCGATCTGGTTCTTCGCGCGGTCGCTCGTCATCTGCGTCATGTGCACGCAAGCGCGTGCTCCAGCGGACTGCTGTATTCGCCGTTGCGCAATCGCGGCTGACGGTTTCGCGTCGATAGAATTACCGCCAAAAATCCAATCCCCGCGCCCCCGGCGAAAAACCAACCCCAGCGCTCGATCTGCCGGGCACGTTCGGCCTCATCCGACGATGCGGTCATTCGACGATCGTACCACGCTTGATCCGAGGAGATCGGTATCCGACACGACGAGCCCTCTCGCGAGGCGCTCCACAACCGCGCCGACGATGTGGGCTTCGCCCCTCTCAATTTTCAGTACCAGACCCTTGGACACGCCCGACGCGGCAGCGAGCTGGCGACGCGTCATCCCGAGCAATACCCGGAGGCGTCGCACGTTGCTGGCCGGGAAGCAAGCCGATCGCCAACCACGAAGCGAATCGGATTCGTGCACGAAAAAACCGAAAACGAGTTTTCATGAAGATACACGGGTGTTTGATGCATTCTACACGCTTTTCATTGGTGCTTTTCACGACTTTCTCACGAGGTTTTCACGTAGCTACGACCTTTTTTTACGACATCTGAGAGAAGATGGTCACGTTCCGCGAATACTGCGGCTCGACGCTCGTTCGATGTTGCGAAAACGTTCGAATTTGCAACGTTGATCCGGTGCATGGAATTCCAAGTACTTGGCGGTTGCAAAATCCGCTCGCATAACTTAGCTTTTTTGCGATGGAGAATTGCAACGTTTTGCTCGGCTATGCCCGCGTGTCGACCGACGATCAAGACTGCGCGGCGCAGGTTCGCGCGTTGCAAGCGGCCGGGGTTGCTCGGATCTTCGAGGAACGAGCATCGGGCGGCCGTTGGGATCGCCCTGAGCTCCATCGCATGCTTGATCAGCTTCGACCTGGTGACGTCGTGGTCGTGTGGAAGCTGGATCGCCTCTCCCGATCGTTGAAGGACCTGTTGGCCATTCTGGAGCGCGTGGAGAAGGCCGGAGCCGCTTTTCGCAGCCTCACGGAACACGTCGATACGACATTTGCGGCGGGAAAAATGCTGTTTTCGATGCTTGGAGCCTTCGCGCAATTCGAAAGAGAGATGATCCGAGATCGCACCCAGGCCGGTCTCGCGCATGCACGAGTTCGCGGCCAACGCATGGGACGTCCAGCCAAGCTCACCGAGCAGCAACGCGACGCGGTCATCTCCATGATTGCCGGCGGTCAGACTGCGGCCGATGTTGCACGGATCTTCGAGCTTCATCCGTCAACGGTGGGAAGAGTGCTCGCGGCGCAACGACTCAAGGCATGCGGGTAGAGGGAAGGCATGGGCGAGCCTGCCTTTCAGCCGGCACGCGCGAGCGCAAAGGGGCTAAGCTCCTCGCGCTGGCCAGCAAGCTTGAGCTCGTCTCGTTCTAGCCATGACGAGATTGGGCTCGCCTTGGCGCAGATCGGCTAGGATCAAAGTGATGACGAAAACATTTCAGATCGATCCAAACGGATTTCTTGCCGCACTGCGTGATGCTTTTCTCGACGCTCGCGAACGGTTTCGCGCCAAGCTCGAACGACGTCAGGAACCGGAACCGAACCCGCCCTCGCTACGTGGTCACGGATCCACCTCGACGCCCGGTCGGTCATTTCTTTCCAGTGAGCGAGCCGCCGGTTGATCCGATGCCCGCGTTCGCAGTCAACCCGCCAAAGCTCAAGGCCACCACGATCCCGCGTCGCGCAAGAAAACCCGCGGTTCCGCTCAGATCATTTCTGAGCTGAGCAGCAGCACGAGCCAATTGTCCTCGGAGAACCTCCGAGTTTGCCCCTGACTTTCATTGAGGAGCGAAGATCATCCTCAGATAGTATGCTTCACCCGGCATGTTCCACTCCGCCTTGCCGGCCTTGAGAAACTCGATGCCAACGACGCCGGCGCACGGCGACTGTGCGAAACATCCGCAGGGAGCCAGTTGCTGGGCCGTCCCGTCGTCCCAGTCGTACACGCAAAACGCGAGCGTGTCCGTTTCGGTTATTACCCCGTGAACCATCCAGTTCAAGTTGTAGCTATCCTGCATGTAATTCGACGCCAGCGTCATTCCGTTCGAGTAGACGTTGAAGAACGGGTCTGGTGCGCAGCTTCCCATATCCTCCCAGCAGACGGTGTCGTCGCCCTGCCAGTAGAGATACACGTCGTACGTGTGCCCGTATGCCATCACACAATCGTGGGTACTGCTGCTGCAAACCTGATCCGCTGCACACTCTGAATTGTTGGTGCAACCGCTACCTCCACCGCACACTTCTTCGTAGTCAGCGCAACAAGTACCTGCCGTACTGCACGAGGAATCGCAGAAACAATATCCACCTGAGTCGTCAGCGACAGCGTCGCCACAGTGGTCGAGGCAGGATCCGGGTGTTCCTCCCGTAGTGCTCGTTCCGTCGTCTTCGCTGCTACCATCGTCCGTCCCCGGCGACGGAGGGCCAGACGTTGCGTCATCTCCACTGAACTCGACGCACAAGTCTGAGGCGCAGACGAGATCGCCGACGCACCGACCGCCCTCAATGCAAGGACACCCCTCTGCACCGGGCGTGCATGTGCCTTCGTCCGCAGTGCTGTCGCTTGCAACCGTATCGGCGGCATCATTTCCCGGCTCGTAGTCCCCGAAGCAAGCCGAAACGAACAAAAACATCAGGACGATGCTCGGCAGACCGAGCGTTGCGGACGAGAAAACGTGACGGAGCATCGTTTGCATCCTTACCTCGCAGGATCGGCATTCTATACCCAATAGGGTTCAGCCGGCAAACGTGACGACGGTAGCGTCTCGCGGTGCGGCTCAATCCCGCCGATCTGCGCGAGATCGTGATTCAAAACATTCGTCGGCTGGCACAGGAACGTGGCCTACCGGTGAGCCAGGTTGCCGATTTCGCGGGGATCGCTCGACCGGCGTTCTTTCGCGCGCTCGCGGGTGAATCCGTGCTCACGACCGACCGCTTGTGTAAGATCGCGGCTGCGCTGGACGTCCACCCGGCTCGGTTGCTCGACGATGGAACTGTGTTCCGGGACGTCGAAAACAATCCACGAAAACCGAGAGCGCGAACGAAACGTCCGGGCAAGTAGTGGGACGCGTTCCCGGGAGCCGTAGTCTCGGCGAGTTGGGTTACGCGACGTCGACTCGGGCGGCCGCCGCCGGAGCGACCGGGAGGGCGGTTTGCGTATGTCTCGAAAGCTCAGGTCAAGGGACGCTTCATGAAAATAGCAATGCTCCCATATTCGGGACCGCAAATACTTTCGAGGTTGTGGGCGATGTCAATCCAAGGTCCAAGTTTGCTGGTCCACCTGCCGTCAGGCAACTGTCGTGCCGCGTGTGTCGGAGTGCCATCGTCCGCTTTATAGATTGCAATTTTTTCGACGCCAACCTCAAGGTCTGGACTCGAACATATTGAGTAGCCGAGAGTGGAAAAAGCCTCGGCAAAGGCTGCAATTGTCTCCTCGATCTGGACTCCAGAGGGCCAGTAGGCCCGAGGGTCTGGCCACCACCACCGCTCTGAGTCACCCGCAGCCCAAGCGATGCAGTTGTAGTAACGACTCGGCTCGCTAGTGTGTTCGAATCCACTTTGCTGCAAATAAGGGAACTTCTCGCGAACGTCAGATGGCAGCTCTGTCAAACGCCAATCAGACATAACCTTGCTTTTCACCCCATCGCAGCCATGCTCCCGCAGTTGCCCTGAGATCACCGACCGCTTCTTTCGGGACGGGATTAGCGTGAGTGATGCTCCGGAGTGCCCAGTCCCAGTGGTCGGGTTCCGCACGTAATTCCCGAAAGATCAGCCGCAAGGCCGAGGGTCCCATGCCGATGATTTGTTGGTATGCGGCATTAAAAATGATGCGAGTCATGCTCGATGTCAGCATCGTTTCCGTTCGCCACTGTTTGACCAGTTGTTGGAATCGACTTTCGAGCGGGGACAACGAAGGCTCACACACTTTGCACAGGTGTTTTGCGTCTCCCGACGACTGCGGTTCCCAGGAGACTTCACGCCGGACTCTCCAGCGGTTGTCCTGATGGGCGTACCCGGGATCTGGATGCGTTTCAACTACTCGCATTGGACAACACCATCATGCCCGACGTTCCGATCGCTTGTTCGAGCTGTTGTTCTTTTCGAGTTGCGCGGTCGAGAGAGTCTCTCAGAGAGCGCAAATCTTCTGCGTCAATCGTGAGGAAGAATTGCTCGATGTCACCGTCCGCTCCTGTGTGATAGCTCAGCTTCAACTGATGGACGATGACACCGGCCTGAGGACGCAATTCGTGCTCGGTGAATACGGGGCGAAGATCTGTGAATACGCGCGCCGCACAGAACACGTTCGCATGATCTTGGATGACGCTGCGCGCTTTCCCCGAAATTTCTACGGAGGGCACAGCAAGCACCGTCGCGAGGCGTTCATCGAGAAAAGAGAGCGTAGCGTCTTCGTCGGTAGTTGGTTCCTCGCCGATCGATTCAAGCAGGGCCTTTGCAAAGGTTTTGCGTTCCATCGGTTGAACCGACGAGTAGGCTCGTGCGATGTTCACCAGGACCCGAACCATCTCGGATACAACGTTTCCTTCGATTTGAACGTGCGCTTTGACCTCATCCGCTAGTTTGGATATTCGCAAGACAGGACGAGCGTTTCGCAACGCCTGGAGCAGCGAAGTCATCCCTGGATGCTCCTGGCAAAGCCACTCCCTGATCAGGCGGCCATCTTCAGCGGGAATCGTCAGTCGCATTTTTCGACCTTTCGCGTCTTAGGGCCACGGTCGCCAGACCATACCCAAAGACGACCCGGCGCCGAAACCCCCGAATTCCTTCGGATCGCAAGTTTGTAACCCGAATCGGCGATTGGCCAGCGAGACGATCACCGGAGATCGCGCGCTACGGGGCGGTCGGTGCGTCATTTTGGCACGCCCGTTGACCGCCGGTCTGAAGGGCCGCAGGCTTGTCGCTGCGAGGTGGTCCCTCGCGCAGGACAACGACATTTCACAGGGTTCGCGGCGTTCGGTTGTCCGGCGCCGTGGAGTGGCCAGCGAAGCCCGGCTGGTCAACTAGGGGCCTAACCAGCCCCACGGCACTAATTCCGCAGGGGTGGTTACCCGGCGGGGAACGGGACAACAACATGGTGACGATCGATGAACTCGCGAGAGAGCTCGCCGAACTGAATGCGCCAAATCCAACCGAGCAACCCGCCAGGCCCGCCATCGAACGCGTGGGTTCATCTCGTGGAGATGCGAGGCGAATTCTCGTTCAACGAAAAAATCGGCGAGTGGGGCTGCTACGCGCCCACGGGCGAGACGACGCCGCAAGGCTACGCGCTGCGCTGCAAAGCCCACAGCCGCGATCCCGAAACCGCAATCAACGGGTGTCACACGCAATGGGTGCAGCGCGGCCGTCACCAATGGCCGGGGGTACGCCATGGATAGCATCGTCGCAGCCGTCGCCGAGAATCTCCGAGCACTCCGGCAAGCCACTCGGATCTCGCAAGAAACTCTGGCCGAACGAGCCGGACTCGCGGCCGACACGATCCGACGCATCGAGTCCGGACGTCTCACGCCGTCCGTGACCACCCTGGCCAAGCTCGCGCTCGGGCTCGGCATTCCGCCGGGCGTGTTGCTCCGTGGTCTGCACGAGCCCAGCAGCGAGCTCGTGGCTCTGCTCGACACGCTCGATCGCTGCGTGGCGCAGCTTCGGACATGGGCTGCGAGTCTCGGGGGCTCGCCGTTGTCCAGCGACGACGCGGAAGCACGGGACGCCCTGACGCTCCTCGTGCGGCTCTGGGTCAGCTCACCACGGACGAGCTCCAGCGCCTGGAAGCCCTGGGGCTCGTGGAGACGCGTGCAGACGGCCGGCATCTCACCGCGAGGGCGCACGCCCTGATCGGTGCCGCGTTGGCGGACGAGGACTGATCCAGGCGCTCCCGACCGACCCGGCCGGGGAGACCCCCCGAGCCGGGTCCTTTCGTTGGCCTCCCGTTGTGACCCCTGTGTGACCCCAGGACATCAGGGGCGGGGTCAACCCCCTCTAGAACCCCCTCCAAAGTGCCCGTAGCAGGACTCGAACCTGCGGCCTACGGTTTAGGAAACCGTCGCTCTATCCACCTGAGCTATACGAGCGCGATGCAACGGCACCATCACCTCCTGACCTGGGTGTGTCAAGTCGGACACCCTCACTCCATCTGTGGCACGTCGTGCATCGACGGGCGTGATACCGATGAGAGGCAAGCGCCGGCGAGGGCAGGGTGGGCGTGTTAAAGTTTGCCCGTGACAGGGGGCACGAGATCCCTTGCGCATGCAGCGGCGTTCGTTCGCGAGCACGAGGTGGGGCGCCGTGCGTGCATCGAAACGCCCATGGGCAGGCGCTTGATCTGTTATGCCGATCTGACGGCTACGGGCCGATATCTCCATTTCGTGGAGGCCTGGATTCGCAGGGTTCGGCCGTACTACGCCAACAGCCACACGCGGATCTCATCGACGGGGCGCATCATCAGCGAGCTTCGTGAAGAGGCTCGACGCGTCGTGCATTGTGCGGTCGGAGCCGGCCCGGAAGACCTGGTGTTGTTTACTGGCGCCGGAGCGACCGCTGCCATCAGCAAGCTCATTGGTATCATTGGTCTGCGGATCCCGGAACCGCTCGAGCGCGAGCACAGTCTGCAGCGTCACGTGCCTCGTGACGCGCGACCCGTCGTGTTCATCGGGCCTTACGAGCACCATTCGAACGAGCTGCCTTGGGTCGAGTCCATTGCGGACGTCGTCGAGATCGGCCTGGACGAGCGCGGAACCATCGATCTCGACGATCTCGAGCGGCGGTTGCAGCAACATGACAGTCGGCCGTTCAAGATCGGGAGCTTTTCGGCCGCGTCCAATGTCACTGGTGTGCTGTCCGACGTCGGTGCAATCGCGAAGCGACTGCACGAGCATGACGCGTGGGCACTGTTCGACTACGCTGCGGCAGGCCCATATGTCCCGATTCGTATGCATCCGGACGAGCCTGGCGCGCACATCGATGCGTTGTTTCTGTCGATGCACAAGTTCGTCGGCGGTCCCGAGGCCTCGGGCGTGCTGGTAGCCAACCGTCGGTTATTTCGTACACGGATCCCTGAACGCCCCGGGGGAGGAACCGTCGAATACGTCGTGGCTGCCGAACACGACGCCATCGACTACGTACAGCGCTTGGACGAGCGTGAAGAGGGTGGGACCCCGGCGATCATCGGTGACTTGAGAGCCGGCACCGCGTTTCTCGTCAAGGAGCTCGTCGGTGTCAGTGCGATTTTCGAGCACGAGGTCGAGCTGGCTCGGGCAACGCTAGCGCGGCTGTCTCGTGCGCCGCGGATCCGTGTGCTCGGGCCCATCGACGTTGCTCGTCTCTCGATTGTGTCATTCAACATCGACGGTCTTCATCACGACCTCGTCGCGGTATTGCTCGATCACTTGTTCGGCATTCAGAACAGGGCAGGGTGCTCGTGCGCGGGTCCTTATGGCCATCGCCTGTTGGGCCTCGACCGAAGCGCGTCCGAGCGGCTCCGTGCGCTGGTTCGACGTGGCGTGGGTGGAATCAAGCCGGGCTGGGTGCGGTTGACGATCCCCTACTACGCATCACCCGAGGACGTGGAGTTCATCCTGGCCGCGGTCGAGTTCATCGCCGAACATGGTGAAGTGTTCGTGCCACTATACCAGCTCGGCTGGAAAGACGGTGTGTGGCGTCATCGGGAACGACCCGTGCCCGACGTGCCGCCCATCGAGCTGACCGTCGAGGCGCTCGAGGAGGCTGCGCAGAGCTTCGCCGCAGGTGATCACGAAGCTCCCATGTCCGAGCGTCAATTGCAGGCGTATCGCGCCAGCTATTTTGCCGAGGCACACGCTCTCGTGACCGACCTGCGCGAACGCTGGCGCCTGCAGCCACCTCGCTGGAATCCCCCGACCGGCCATCATGACGTCGACGAGCAGGTGTGGTTCCGTTACGTGGATGCCGATGAGCTGTCGCTCGACGAAGGCGAGCTCGTAACACTTCCATGAGGAGGCCGCTCGGTGTCAAGGTCCAGCATTGCGCCCCGAGCCAAGATCGCCACAAAAGACCAATCGGCCCTGCTTCCATTCGCACTCTGAATGAGCCGCATTTGCGGCCCGGTGCACGCTGGGGTCCGAACCGTCTGGGCGCTGGCATCTACTGTGCGAGCTCCGAGGCTCTTCGTGTTAAGCGCAGTCACCCGGACGGGGCGGTTCGTGGAGGCCTTCTTGCGCGAATCCGCGATCGACATCCGGTGTTTGAACAACCCGCGGCCGGTGTGGCCAAGCAATGTGGTGTACGAATAAGACACAATGCCGACTCGAATTCGAATCATGATGCCTAGCGTTTTCGCTCTCGCTTTGCTGCTGATGCCGGCCTGCCAAGCGAGCCAGGGTGGGGACAAGGGTAGCGACGGCGGTGGCACGGAGGGCAACACCAAAGGTACGGCCGAAGCCTCTGCAGGAGGTGAAACCAGCACCAGCACCGGACAAGCCTCTGGGAGCAGCGTGGGAGAAGCTCCTGGAAGCGACTCGGACGAGGGGGTTCGGTTCGACCTGGAGCCGGGCGGTCCTGGAGCCGGTTCAGGTGCGTGCAAGGTCGGAGATGATGGCAACGCGGGAGTAGGGGATTGCCAAATGAAGGCGCCTTCGGACAGCTTTGCTGTCGAGGTCCAGTGGAGCTGGCAGCCGGACCCTGATTCTGTAGCCCAGACCATCCCAGCGGCCGTGGCCCTGCCGCTGGTGGCAAACCTCACCGACGACAACGGTGATGGGGCCATCGATCTGTGCGATATCCCCGATGTTGTCGTGGTGGTAAGCACGTTCGAAGTTACCACCATGGTTTTTTCGACGACCTACACGCCAATCGCCACCCATGTTGCTGTCCTCGATGGAGCCACGGGGACCCCTCACTTCCAAGTCGAGATTCCGGCTACCGAATGGATGCCGACCCCTGCGCTGGGAGACATCGACCACGATGGGCTGATCGAGATTGTAGCCACGCAAAACGTCATGGACCCCCCGGACGGCACCCAGCAGCACGTCCTCGTCGCGTTTGAGCACGATGGAACCCCGAAGTGGACCAGTACGTCGTTCGACATCCCCTACTCCTTCAGGAGCGCGGTCGCGCTCGCGGATCTCGACAACGATGGGGATACCGAGATCATGCTCGACGCCCACCTGTTCGATCACGAAGGCAAGCATGTGTGGGAATCCTCCTACCATGGCTTTACCAGGACTCCCGTTGCGGCTGACCTGGATGGCGACCGAGATCTCGAAGTCGTGCACGGGCCTGTTGCCTACCAACACGACGGAAGCGTCTACTATGACAACGCAGCGATCGGTCACGAATACTACATTCATCCACTGATTGTGAATTTCGACGACGATGCCGATCCCGAGGTAGTGGTCGCGACTTCTGGCCCCCAACCCACGATCTTTGTTCTCGCGCACGATGGATTGATTCAGCATAGCTTTCCTCCGGTAGGGGCGCCGACGCTCAGCACCTTCTTGTTTCCGTCCGTGGCCCACGACTTTGATGGAGACGGGACCTCGGAGCTTGCATTGGGTGCTATAGATGGCTCCTACGCCGTGTATGAACGCGATGGCTCGATGTTATGGACGCGCAGCGGTTCTCTTATGGGGAGTGCTGGATCGGCGATGACGGCCTTTGATTTCCTGGGCGATGGATCGGCCGAGGCACTGTACACGGCCCATGGAGAGATGTTTGCGGTCGAGGGCGGCACAGGACAGGTGCTGTTTCAGGCTGCCATTAATTGCTGCAATTGGAGCCAATACCCGCTCGTCGTCGACGTTGACAACGATGGATCGGCGGAGATCGTGGTGTCCACCAGCCTCTATTTGATATCCGATATGCGGACGCCGACAGTCGTCGTACTACGCGACAAGCTCGACCGCTGGATGCCCACGCGCCGGATCTGGAACCAGCACACCTACCATGTGACCAACGTGCGAGAGGACGGCACGATCCCCCA
>Ga0187893_10006346_pt1 | contig 20316 bp, 20 predicted proteins | sample MA1701074metaG_FD_139574 | JGI IMG/M metagenome (GOLD analysis project Ga0187893, IMG submission 139574) | White microbial mat communities from a basaltic lava cave in the Kipuka Kanohina Cave System on the Island of Hawaii, USA - MA170107-4 metaG ...
AGATGGGCGTGATGCAGCAGCCGCAGAGTTTCCCCTCACGCGGCCAGGCGCGCGTCATAGCGGGGGCGCGCTGCCCGGAATGCTCGAATAGCACCTTGATCCGCAAGGACGGTTGTGATTACTGTACGGCATGCGGGTTCACGGGCGTCTGTGGGTAGCCGGTTTTAGCCTTGCCGCGGCATTGCTTGCCGGCTGCGGCGGCGTAGCGAGCGTGATCTCCGAGGGCGACGATGCCAATCTGATGCTGCGCGGCAACGACGCGGTCGCCTACTTCACCACCGGCCGCGCTCAGCGCGGGCGCACCGACCTCAAGACCGACCACCGCGGCCTCACCTACCGCTTCGCGAGCGAAGAAAACCGGCGCCAGTTCATCACCAATCCGGAGCGCTACGCGCCGCAGTTCGGCGGCTTCAGCGCGCATGCCATGACCAGCGCGATACCGAGCGCGGCCGATGCGGACACCTTCAAGATCATCGACGGCAAGCTCTACCTCTTCGCCAGCCCGCGCGAGCGGCTGTATTTCGAGATGGACCAGGAACGCAACCTGAAACGCGCCTGGCATTACTGGGATACCGAAGTGGCGGACAGCGCCAGCTGGCGCCTGCAGGCCTGGAAGCGGCTCCTCTTCAGGGTGCCGCACTACAAGAGCAACGCGGATCTGGCCGAGGAATACGAAAAGCGCTTCGGCCGAAAGCCTTCCTAGAGGCCCTTGATCGCGAGCAGGCAGAGCGTCATGAGCGGCTGCGGCAGCAGACCCAGCGCGAGCAGCGCGAGGCCGTTGCCGGACATCAGCACGCGCACGCCCAGCGGCTGCTCGTGGACGGGCGCCGCAATCGCGGGCTCGTCGAAATACATCAGCTTCACGATGCGCAGGTAGTAGTACGCGCCGATGAGCGAGAACAGCACCGCCACCACCGCAAGCCAGATCATGCCGGCGTTTACCGCGGCCGAGAGCACCGCGAGCTTGGCGTAGAAGCCCGCCGTCGGCGGCACCCCGGCGAGCGAGAACATGATCAGCAGCAGCAGGAAGGCGTACCAGGGATTGCGCCGGTTTAGGCCCTTCAGGTCCTCGAGCTTCTCGCACTCGAAGCCCTTGTGCGACAGCAGCAGCATGCCGAAGGAGCCGAGCGACATCAGCACGTAGACGATGGTGTAGAACATCGCCGCGCCGTAGGCATCCGGCGCGTTGCGCCAGTTGCCGCCGACCACGCCCGAGAGCAGGCCAAGCAGCATGAAGCCCATGTGCGCGATGGTCGAATAGGCCAGCATGCGCTTGAGGTTCGACTGCGCGATGGCGGTGATGTTGCCGATCGCCATCGACAGCACGGCGAGGATCGCGAGCATCTGCTGCCAGTCGTTCGCGAGGTCGAGCAGTCCGTTGACCAGCAGGCGCATCGCCATCGCGAAGGCCGCCAGCTTCGGCGCGCTGCCGATCACCAGCGTCACCGCGGTCGGCGCGCCGTGGTAGACGTCGGGAATCCACATGTGGAACGGCGCCACGCCGAGCTTGAAGGCGAGGCCGCAGACCATGAACACCAGGCCGAAGATGAGGAAGGCGTGCTGGGTCGAGTCGCGCGACAGCGTGGCGGTGGCTTTCGCCACCTCGGTGACGCCGAGCGAGCCGGTGGCGCCATAGAGCATCGACATGCCGTAGAGCAGCATGCCCGAGGCGAGCGCACCGAGGATGAAGTACTTCATCGCCGCCTCGGTGGAGGCGGCCGAATCGCGGTTCAGCGCCACCATGGCATAGAGGCACAGCGAGAGCAGCTCCAGGCCGAGGTAGACGGTGATGAAGCTGTTGGCACTCATCATCACCATCATGCCGAGGAGCGCGAACAGCAGCAGCGTGAGGAACTCGCCCGTGAGCAGCGCGCGGTCGAGCAGGTACTGGCGCGAATAGACCAGCGCCAGCGACACGGCGCCGCAGGCCGCGAGCTTGAGCAAGTGCGCCATGAGATCGGCGACGTAAAGCTTGTTGAACGCGTACACCAGGTTGCCGCCGGAGCCGAGCAGCACGAACACGGTCGCCGCGGCAGTGACCAGCAGGACGGCCTGCGTGATCGCATAGCTGACGCGCCGCCCGGCGTCCTTGACGTACAGATCCGCCAGCATCAGCGCGCAGGCGCCGGCCAGCAGCACGATCTCGGGAAGTCCGACGATGAAATCGAGCACCATGTCAGTATTTCGGCAGCGCCATGTGGCGCAGCAGGTCGTTGACCGAGGCGTGCATTACCTCGGTGAAGGGCAGCGGATAGACGCCCATGAAGAGCACCGCGACGGCAAGCAGGCCGAGGACGAGGAATTCTCGTGAATTCAGGTCTTTCAACTTTGAGACCTCTTCATTCCCGATTGCACCGAAGATCACCCGCTTGTACATCCACAGCGTATAGGCGGCGCCGAACACCAGCGTGGTCGCGGCGGCGAAAGCGAGCCAGAAATTGACCTTGATCGCCCCCATGATCACCATGAACTCGCCGACGAAGCCGCTCGTCGCCGGCAGGCCGCAGTTGGCCATCGCGAACAGCATCATGAAGGCGGCGAATTTCGGCATGGTGTTCACGACGCCGCCGTAATCGGCGATGTTGCGCGTGTGCATCCGGTCGTACATGACCCCTACGCAAAGGAACATCGCCGCCGAGACGAAGCCGTGCGAGATCATCTGGATCAACGCGCCTTCGATTCCGTAGCTGTTGAAAATGAAAAATCCAAGCGTGACGAATCCCATGTGCGAGATCGATGAGTAGGCGATGAGCTTCTTCATGTCGGTCTGCACCAGCGCCACCAGGCCGATGTAGACCACGGCGATCAGAGACGGCGCGATCATCAGCCAGGCCAGCTCGCGCGAGGCATCGGGCAGGATCGGCAGCGTGAAGCGGATGAACCCGTACGCGCCGAGCTTGAGCATGATTGCCGCCAGCACCACCGAGCCGCCGGTGGGCGCCTCGACGTGCGCGTCGGGCAGCCAGGTGTGCACCGGCCACATCGGCACCTTGACCGCGAACGCGAACAGCAAGCCGAAGAACAGCCACAGCTGCGCCGCGAGCGGCAGCGGCAGCGTCCACCAGTCGCGGATCGCGAAGCTGCCGCCGGACTTGTCGTAGAGGTAAAGCAGCGCGACCAGCATCAGGAGCGACCCGAACAGCGTGTAGAGGAAGAACTTGAGCGCCGCGTAGACCCGGTTGGAGCCGCCCCAGACGCCGATGATGACGAACATCGGGATCAGGGTGGCCTCGAAGAAGACGTAGAAGAGCAGGCCGTCGAGCGCGCAGAAGACCCCGTTTAGCAGCCCGGACATGAGGAGGAACGCGCCCATGTACTGCGCGACGCGCTGCTGGATCACCGTCCAGCCCGCGATCACCACCAGGATGGTGGTGAAGGAATTGAGCAGGATGAAGAGTACCGATATGCCGTCGACGCCGAGCGTATAGAAAACGTTGAACTGCGGAATCCAGGCATGGTGCTCGACGAACTGCATCGCCGGGTTTCTCAGGTTGAAACCCGCGTACAGGGGCAGCGTGACGAGGAATCCGGCGATCGAACCGGCGAGCGCGATCTGACGCTGCAGCGGCGCATTGCGGTCCCCGCCCGAGGCAAGCGCAAGCAGGCCGGCCAGGATCGGCACCCAGATGGCGAGGCTGAGCAGCATCAGCCCGCCCTCCTCACGTGAACACGCGGTACTTGACCAGCGCGTAGACCGCGCAGACGCCGAACAGCATCATGAACGCATACCAGTAGACCAGGCCGCTCTGCAGCAGGCGCACCACGCTGGAGAACCACAGCACCAGGCGCGCGGAGCCGTTCACCATCACGCCGTCGATGGCCCGCTCGTCGCCGCCCTTCCACAGCGCCGTGCCGACGACCCGGGCGCCGAGCGCGAAGATGCGCGCGTAGAGCTCATCGAAGCCGTATTTGCGCTCGACCAGTGCGTAGAGCGGACCGAATGCGATCGCGATTTTTCTCGGCGCTTGAGTATTCTTTATATATAGAAACCAGGCAGCAAAGATTCCGCCAACGGCAAGCCAGAACGGCGGCGCGGCAATGCCGTGGAGCGTGTAGATGACTATTCCATGCCATTCCCCGCTTGAAGGGCGGGAAAGGCTGGACATGAAATAGTCCCCAAAAACCACATAGCCGACAAACCACCCTGCCCCGATCGAGGGGATCGCGAGCAGCACCAGGGGCGCGGTGACCACCGCCGGGGACTCGTGCGGCGGATGCGCCGCGTCGAAGCGCGGCGCGCCGTGGAAAGCCATGAACACGAGGCGGAAGGTGTACGCCGCTGTCACGAACACGCAGGCCAGCACGCAGAAGTAGGCGAAGGCAGCCCCGGGCGTCTGCGAGAGCTTCGCCGCCTCGATGATCGCGTCCTTGGAATAGAACCCGGCGAGCGGCGGAATGCCCGCCGAGGCGATGGCGCCGATCAGCATCGTCCAGTAGGTCCAGGGCATGAAGCTGCGCAGCCCGCCCATGCGCCGCATGTCCTGTTCGTGATGCATGGCGATGATCACCGAACCGGCGGCGAGAAACAGCACCGCCTTGAAGAAAGCGTGCGTCGCAAGGTGGAACATCGCGGCCGAATAGGCCGAGGCGCCCAGCGCCACGGTCATGTAGCCCAGCTGCGAGAGCGTCGAATACGCCACCACGCGTTTGATGTCGAACTGCGTGAGCGCCACAAGACCCATGAAGAGCGCCGTGATCGCGCCGATCACCAGGACTACGGATCGCGCAGTCTCGCTCAACTCAAACAGGGGGGACATGCGCGCGACCATGAAGATGCCCGCCGTCACCATGGTCGCGGCATGGATCAGCGCCGAAATCGGAGTCGGGCCTTCCATCGAATCGGGGAGCCAGACATGCAGCGGGAATTGCGCGCTCTTCCCCATCGCGCCGACGAAAAGCAGGATGCAGATCAGGGTCATCTGACCTGCATTTGAAGAAGCCTGGGAGAACACGGCGGCATAGTCCAGGGTCCCGAACTGGGCCAGGATCAGGCCGATGCCCAGCAGGAAGCCGAAGTCCCCTACTCGATTGACCAGGAAGGCCTTGAGGTTGGCGTAGACCGCGCTCGGGCGCGTGTACCAGAAGCCGATCAGCAGGTAGGACACCAGGCCCACGGCCTCCCAGCCGAAGAACAGCTGCAGGAAATTGTTCGCCATCACCAGCATCAGCATCGAGAAGGTGAAAAGCGAGATGTAGGCGAAGAAGCGCTGGTAGCCGGGATCCCCGGCCATGTAGCCGATGGTGTAGACGTGCACCATCAGCGACACGAAGCTCACCACCACCATCATCAGCACGCTGAGCCGGTCGATGAGGAAGCCGATCTCCAGGCGCGTGCCGCCGATCGTCGCCCAGGTGTAGATCGTGCCGCTCCAGCTGTTGCCATTGAGCACGTCCCTGAGGATGAAGAGGGACAGGAGGAAGGAAATCAGCACCCCGAGGATAGTGATGCGATGCGACCAGGTGCGGCCGAGCGCCTTGCCGAACAGTCCGGCCAGGACCGCGCCGGCGAGAGGCGCGAGCGGCACGAGCAGGTAGAGCGTTTTCATCATGCCCGCGGCTATCCCTTCAGCGTGTCGAGGTCGTCGACGTTGATGCTGTTCAGGTTGCGGAACAGGACCACCAGGATCGCCAGCCCGATGGCCGACTCCGCCGCCGCCACCGTGAGGATGAAGAAGACGAAGATCTGGCCCGAGATGTCGCCCAGGTAGTGCGAAAAGGCGACGAAATTCAGGTTCACCGCGAGCAGCATCAGCTCGATCGCCATGAGCAGGATGATGATGTTCTTGCGGTTGAGGAAAATACCGATCACCGCGATCGCGAACAGAATCGCGCCCAGCACGAGATAGTGCGACAGGGTCAGCGCCAGGCCCGGCATGGTCGGCACTATTGGTCCTTCTCCGATGGCATGGAGACCAGCCTCACCCGGTCCGCGGGATGCGCTTGCGTCTGCGCCGAGGGATCCTGTGCGCGCGAATCCTTGCGCCGGCGCAGCGTGAGGGCGATTGCCGCGATGATCGCCACCAGCAGGATGACTGCGGCAAGCTCGAAGGCATAGGCGTAGTCGGTGTAGATGAGCCGCCCGAGTTCCTTGGTGTTGCTGTAGCCGGGCACGGGCAACCTGGGCGGCGCCACGAGACCGGACCAGCGGCCGTAGAGCACCGCGGCCATCTCGGCCGCCATCAGCACGCCAACCGTCCCGCCCAGCGGCAGGTATTGCCAGAAACCTTCGCGCAGCCGCTCCAGGTTGATGTCCAGCATCATCACCACGAACAGGAACAGCACCATCACCGCGCCGACGTAGACCAGCACCAGCGTGATGGCGAGGAATTCAGCGCGCAGCAGCAGCCAGATCGCCGAAGAAGTGAAGAACGCGAGCACGAGGAACAGCGCGGCGTGCACCGGGTTGCGCGCGGTGATGACGCAGAGCGCCGAAACGAGGACGACGAAGCCGAAGACGTAGAAAACCAGCGCCTCGAACATGATCAGCGATAGGCCGCATCTGCCGCGCGGTCCGCGGCAATGGTCTGTTCGTACTTGTCGCCGACGGCAAGCAGCATCGGCTTGGTGTAGTAGAGGTCGCCGCGCTTCTCGCCGTGGTATTCCAGGACGCGCGTTTCGACGATCGCATCCACCGGGCAGGCTTCCTCGCAGAAGCCGCAGAAAATGCATTTGGTGAGGTCGATGTCGTAGCGGGTCGTGCGCCTGGTGCCATCTTCTCTTTGATCGCTTTCGATATGAATGGCCAGCGCAGGACAAACCGCCTCGCACAGCTTGCACGCGATGCAGCGCTCCTCGCCGTTCGGGTAGCGGCGCAGCGCGTGCAGCCCGCGAAAGCGCGGGCTCATCGGCGTCTTCTCCTCCGGGAACTGCACCGTGATCTTGCGCGCGAAAAGGTGCCGGCCGGTGAGCGCGAGGCCGCGGAACAGCTCCATCAGCAGGAAGGAACGGAAAAACTCGACGATGCGCGTCATCGGCTCACTTCCATAGGTTCCAGGGCGTCTGCATCCAGATGCCGACCACCACGATCCACACCAGCGTCAGCGGGATGAAGATCTTCCAGCCCAGGCGCATGATCTGGTCGTAGCGGTAGCGGGGAAAGGTGGCGCGGATCCAGATGAACATGGACACGACGATGAACATCTTGCCCAGCAACCAGAGCGCCGGCGGGATCGCGTGGGTGAGCGCGCTGTCCCAGAGCGGCAGCCAGCCGCCGAAGAACATGATCACCGTCAGCGTCGCGATTAGGATCATGTTCATGTATTCGGCGAGGAAGAAGAGCGCAAACGTCATGCCCGAGTATTCGACCATGTGGCCAGCCACGATCTCGGACTCGCCTTCGACGACGTCGAACGGCGCGCGGTTGGTCTCGGCGACGCCGGCGATGAAGTACACGAACAGCATCGGCGCGAGCGGCAGCCAGTTCCAGGACAGCAGGCCGAGGCCCAGGTCGGCGAACCGGCCCCTGCCCTGCGCGTTTACGATTTCGGAGAGATTCAGGCTGCCCGAGACCATCAGCACCACCACCAGGGCGAAGCCCATCGCCAGCTCGTAGGACACCATCTGCGCCGCCGAGCGCATGGCGCCGAGGAAGGCATATTTCGAATTCGAGGCCCAGCCGGCGACGATCACGCCGTAGACGCCCATCGAGGTGAGCGCCATGATGTAGAGCAGCCCCGCGTTGATGTCGGCCAGCACCACCTCGGGCGCGAACGGGATCACCGCCCAGGCGGCGAGCGCCGGGATCAGCATTGCAATCGGGGCCAGCACGAACAGCAGCTTGTTGGCGTTGGCCGGGAAGATCACTTCCTTGAACAGCAGCTTGATGCCGTCGGCGACCGGTTGCGCAAGGCCGCCGAGCCAGGAGACGCCGAAAAACGTGACGCGGTTGGGGCCCAGCCGGATCTGCATCCAGCCGATCAGCTTGCGCTCCCACAGCGTGAGGTAGGCCACCGCGAGCATCAGCGGCACCACGATCGCGACGATGAACACGAGCGAGGTCGTCAACTCGTACACCGCAGGCCCCCAGGTCGGTCCGAACCTGAATTCGGCGTAGCTTAGCAACGAGGCCAGCATCGTCAGGCGGCCTGCTGAGCGGTCATTTTTTCGACGGATACGACGCCGAACAGCGCGCCCAGCGCGGCAGTCGAAGCATGGCCGGCGGCGACGCGCACGCAGTTATCCGGCAGCTTCTGATCCAGCGCTGCGCTGAGTACCGCTTCGCCCGCGCCCTGAATGATCCTGACCTTCTGTCCTGCAGCCAGACCCAGCTGCGCGAGCAATTTCCCGTTCATCCAGGCGCGCGGCTGCTGCGCATCGCGGGTCCTTTGCAGCGGCGCCGAGCGACGCACGATCGGATCGGTGAAATAAATCGGCACGTCCGCGATGCGCTGGAGGCCGGGCAGGCCGCCATTCGATTCCTTGAATTCAAAAGAAGTCTTGTTGGAAAGCAAAGCCTGAACAACCCTTCCCGCGAGACACGCATCCCTGACCTGCTCCGCCGTCTCGAATTCAAAGCCCGGCAGCCCGAGCATCGTGCCCAGCACGCGCAGCAGCTTCCAGGCCGGCCGGGCGTCGCCCAGCGGCCGTACCGTGGCATGAAATCCCTGCACGCGGCCCTCGGTGCTGATGAACGTGCCGGCGGTCTCCGTAAACGGCACGATCGGCAGCAGCACGTCGCCCACGACGGACTTGAACGAAGTGAGGTTAACGACGAACTGCTTTCCCTCGACCGGCGCGCAATCGAGCCCTGCATCGATACCGAGCAGCAGCAGCGATTTTCTTTTTTGCACTTCGGGAAACCCACCCCCTGATGGCAGTCCCGCGACGTATCCGCCCACAGAATTGGCCGCTTCGCCGAGGAAGCCAACCTGCACGCCCATCGCCTGCGCGGCGGCATGGATCGCTGCGGCCTGCGGGTGCTGCTGGGCAAAATTACCGAGAAGGATTGCGGCGTTTTTTCCGCCTTTCAGGACTTCACTGAAAGATGCAATGCAATTCAATATTTCCGAGGGCGGAACAATTTTCCTGCTGGCGATCTTCATCAGCCAGTCGTCGTCCACGGAATGCAGCACGTGGATCTGCGTACCGCGCTTTGCCGCCTGCCGCAGCCGCTGCGCGATGAGCGGATGGTCCTTGCGCAGAAACGAGCCGACCACGAGGATGCGGTCGAGTTTGGCGAGAGCCGTGACCGGCATGCCGAGCCAGGGAATGCCCGCGCGCTTGCCGTCGCCGGAAAAGTCGCTGTGACGCAGGCGGAAGTCCGCGGCGGCGCCGAGTTTTCCGGCCAGATACAGTTCTTCCAGGGTCGCATGGGGCGAGGCAAGAACTCCGAAGTCCTTCAATCCATTGACGGCAAATTCAAGTGCCGTTTGCCAGTCGGTCTCTTCCAACTGGCCGTTCTTCCTCAGCATCGGCTGCGTCAGGCGTTCCGCCGAATTCAGGCCCTCGTAGGAAAAACGGTCCTTGTCGGAGAGCCAGCACTCGTTTATCGCCTCGTTCTCCAGCGGCAGCACGCGCATCACCTTGTTCTGCTTCACCTGCACCACCAGGTTCGAGCCCAGGCCGTCGTGCGGCGACACCGACTTGCGGCGCGCGAGCTCCCAGGTGCGCGCACTGTAGCGGAACGGCTTCGAGGTAAGCGCGCCCACAGGGCAGATGTCGATCATGTTGCCCGAGAGCTCCGAATCCACCGACTGGCCGACGAAGGCGACGATTTCGGCGTGCTCGCCGCGCCCGATCATGCCCAGTTCCATCACGCCGGCGACTTCCTGGCCGAAGCGCACGCAGCGCGTGCACTGGATGCAGCGGCTCATTTCCTCCGCCGCCACCAGCGGGCCGATGTCCTTGTGCAGCACCACGCGCTTTTCCTCCTCGAAGCGCGAAGCGGAGCCGCCGTAACCGACGGCGAGGTCCTGCAGCTGGCATTCGCCGCCCTGGTCGCAGATCGGGCAGTCGAGCGGATGGTTGATGAGGAGGAATTCCATGACGCTGTTCTGCGCCTTTTTCGCCACCGCGGAAGCGGTCTTCACCTTCATGCCGTCGGTGACCGGCGTGGCGCAGGCCGGCAGCGGCTTGGGCGCCTTCTCCACCTCGACCAGGCACATGCGGCAATTGGCCGCGATCGACAGCTTCTTGTGGTAACAGAAGTGCGGCACGTAGATGCCGAGCTTGTTGGTCGCGTCCATCACGGTGGAGCCGTGCGGGACTTCGACCTCCTTGCCGTCGATTTCTACCTTGAGCATCTATGCCGCCCTGCGTTTTTCATCCGCGCTCAGGTAAGCGCCGGCCCGGCCCCATTTGGGCTCCACGTCTTTATCAACCAGGCATTTGCCGTGTTCGATGTGGTGCACGAACTCGGCCCGGTAGTGCGTTAGGAAGCTTTTCACCGGCAGCGCCGCGGCGTCGCCCAGCGCGCAGATGGTCCGCCCGGCGATGTTGTCGGCCACGTTGTCGAGGAGAGCCAGGTCCGCCATCCTGCCGTGCCCGGTTTCGATCCGGTGCACCACGCGGTAGAGCCAGCCGGTGCCTTCGCGGCAGGGCGTGCACTGGCCGCAGGACTCCTCGAAATAGAAGTAGGACAGGCGCTCGAGCGCCCGCACCATGCAGGTGCTGTCGTCCATTACGATCACCGCGCCCGAGCCCAGCATCGAGCCGGCCTTGGCGATGGCGTCGTAATCCATGTCGGTCTGCATCATGACCTCGGCCGGCAGCACGGGCATCGAAGAGCCGCCGGGAATGACCGCTTTCAATTTATTTCCGTTTCTGACGCCCCCAGCCATTTCGAGCAGCCTGGCGAAGGGCGTTCCAAGCTTCACCTCGTAGTTGCCGGGGCGGTTCACATGTCCCGTCACGGAAAACAGCTTGGTGCCGCCGTTGTTCGGCTTGCCCATCGCGAGGAAGGTATCGCCGCCGTTGCGCACGATCCACGGCACCGCGGCGAAGGTTTCGGTGTTGTTGATGGTGGTGGGCTTGCCGTAGAGGCCGAAGCTGGCCGGAAACGGCGGCTTGAAGCGCGGCTGGCCCTTCTTGCCCTCGAGGGATTCGAGCAACGCGGTCTCCTCGCCGCAGATATAGGCGCCGTAGCCGGCGAAGGCGTAGAGCTCGAAGGAGAATTCGGAGCCGAGGATGTTCTTGCCGAGGTAGCCGGCCTGTTTCGCCTCGGCCAGGGCCTCCTCGAACTGCTCGTAGACCTCCCAGATCTCGCCGTGGATGTAGTTGTAGCCGGCGGTGGCGCCCATCGCGTAGGCCGCGATGATCATGCCTTCGATCACGCTGTGCGGGTTGTAGCGCAGCAGGTCGCGGTCCTTGCAGGTGCCAGGTTCGCCTTCGTCCGAATTGCACACCAGGTACTTGGCGCCGGGAAACTGGCGCGGCATGAAGGACCACTTCAGGCCGGTCGGAAAACCCGCGCCGCCGCGGCCGCGCAGGCCGGATTTCTTCATGTCCGCGATCAGGTTTTCCGGTTTTACTTTTTGATTCAATAATTTTTTAAGGGCTGCATAGCCATCCCGCCGCTCGTAGTCCCTCAGGCGCCAGTTGTTGCCGTCGAGTCCCTGCATGAGGACCGCGTCCGGGCCGTAATTCAGCATCGGAAACCCGATCTCGTCATTTCAAGTCCTTCAGCAATTCGTCGAGTTTTTCGTTCGACATGTAGTCGTGCATCTTCTTGTTGTTCACCAGCACCACCGGCGCCATGGCGCAGGCGCCCATGCACTCGCCTTCCTTCAGCGTGAACCTGCCATCCGCGGTGGTCTCGCCGAAGTCGATGCCGAGCCTCGCCTTGAGATGGTCGGCCGCCGCGAGCGAGCCCTGCAGCCCGCAGGGCAGGCAGGTGCAGATGGTGAGCTTGTGCCGCCCGGTCGGCTTCAGGTTGTACATGCCGTAGAAGGTCGCCACTTCGTACACCGCCACCGGCGCCATGCCCAGGTACCCGGCCACCGCATCCATGGTCTCGGTCGCGAGCCAGCCCTTCTCGTCCTGCGCGATGATCAGCGCCGCCATGACCGCGGATTGCTTCTGGTCGGCGGGGTACTTCGCGATCTCCCTGTCGATTTTCTGCAGCGACGCGCTCGAGAGGCTCACCGGTCGACGTCCCCGAAAACAATGTCGAGGGTGCCGATGATCGCCACGGCATCCGCGATCATGTGCCCCTTCGAGAGCTCGTCCATCGCCGCGAGGTGGGCGAATCCCGGCGAGCGCAGCTTCAGGCGGTAGGGCTTGTTGGCGCCGTCCGAAATCAGGTAGACGCCGAATTCGCCCTTCGGGTGCTCCACCGCGGCGTAGGCCTCGCCCTCCGGAATGTGCATCCCTTCGGTGAAGAGCTTGAAATGGTGGATCAGCTCTTCCATGTTGGCCTTCATCTCCGCGCGCGACGGCGGCGCCACCTTGTTGCTGTCGGTGATCACGGGGCCGGGGTTGGCGCGCAGCCAGTCGACGCATTGCTTCACGATGCGGCTGGACTGGCGCATTTCCTCCATGCGCACCAAATAGCGGTCGTAGGTGTCGCCGTTGCGGCCCACCGGCACGTCGAAAGCAATCCGGTCGTACACCTCGTAGGGCTGCTTGCGGCGCAGGTCCCACTCGACGCCGGAGCCGCGCAGCAGCACGCCGCTGAAACCCAGCGCCTTGGCGCGCTCGGGTGTCACCACGCCGATGCCGACGGTGCGCTGCTTCCAGATGCGGTTCTCCGTGAGCAGCGTCTCGTAGTCGTCGACGAGGGCCGGGAAACGCCGCGTGAAGTCCTCGATGAAATCCAGCAGCGATCCCTGCCGGTTGGCGTTCAGCTGCTGCAACGCCTTCTTGTTCCTGTCATTTACGACGACATAATTCGGCATCGCATCGGGGAGATCCCGGTAGACGCCGCCAGGCCGGTAGTAGGCGGCGTGCATGCGCGCCCCCGACACCGCCTCGTAGCAGTCGAACAGGTCCTCGCGCTCGCGGAACGCATACAGGAACACGGTCATCGCGCCGAGATCCAGCGCCTGCGCGCCGAGAAACATGAGATGGTTGAGTATCCTCGTGATCTCGTCGAACATCACGCGGATGTACTGCGCGCGCAGCGGCACCTCGATCTGCAGCAGCTTCTCGATCGCCATGACGTAGGCGTGCTCGTTGCACATCATGGACACGTAATCGAGCCGGTCCATGTACGGCAGGTTCTGCAGGTAGGTGCGGGTCTCGGCGAGCTTCTCCGTCGCGCGATGCAGCAGCCCGATGTGCGGATCGGCGCGCTGGATCACCTCGCCGTCAAGCTCCAGCACCAGGCGCAGCACGCCGTGCGCAGCCGGATGCTGGGGGCCGAAATTCAGAGTGTAGTTGCGGATCTCAGCCACGGATCACTTGTCTTCGGCGTAGTGCGCTTCGCGCACCACGCGCGGCGTGACTTCGCGTGGTTCGATGCTGACCGGCTGGTAGATGACCCGCTTCTGTTCCGGGTCGTAGCGCATCTCGACATGGCCGGAGACCGGAAAATCCTTGCGGAACGGGTGCCCGATGAAGCCGTAGTCGGTGAGGATGCGGCGCAGGTCCGGGTGGCCGTCGAAGACGATGCCGAAGAGGTCGAAGGCCTCGCGCTCGAACCAGTTCACGCCAGGCCAGATCTCTACCACCGAGGCAAGCACCGGGAAGGCGTCGTCCGGACAGAAGCAGCGCAGCCGCAGGCGCCAGTTATGCGTGAAGGAAAGCAGATGCAGGACCACCGCGTAGGAGGCGCCCTGCGCCGGTCTGTCGCCATAGGCCGAGTAATCCACGCCGCACAGGTCGACCAGCTGCTCGAAGCGCAGGTCGGGATGGTCGCGCAGCTTGAGCGCCGCGGCCTGGTAACCGGCCGACTTCACGACGATGGTGATCTCGCCCAGCCTTTCCGCGGGTGAAAAACCTTCCCGTGAAAGAACGTCGAACAGCTTCTGCAGCCTCGGCGTCATTCAGCGTGCGATCGTATTCGTTCTCTTGATCTTGTTCTGCAGCTGCACGATGCCGTAGAGCAGCGCCTCCGCCGTGGGCGGGCAACCCGGCACGTAGATGTCCACCGGCACGATGCGGTCGCAGCCGCGCACCACCGAGTACGAGTAGTGGTAGTAGCCGCCGCCGTTGGCGCAGGAGCCCATCGAGATCACCCAGCGCGGTTCGGCCATCTGGTCGTAGACCTTGCGCAGGGCCGGCGCCATCTTGTTGCACAGCGTGCCGGCGACGATCATGACGTCGGACTGGCGCGGGCTCGCGCGGAAAACGATGCCGAAGCGGTCGAGGTCGTAGCGCGCCGCGCCGGCGTGCATCATTTCGACCGCGCAGCAGGCGAGACCGAAGGTCATCGGCCAGAGCGAGCCGGTGCGCGTCCAGTTGATGAGCTTGTCGGCAGTGGTGGTGACGAAGCCGTGCTGCAGCGCGCCTTCAATGCCCATGGTTCATTCCCACTCCAGCGCGCCGCGCATCCACTCGTAGACGAAGCCCACGACCAGGATGGCGAGGAACAACATCATCGCGAAGAAACCGGCCAGGCCGATCTCGTTGATCACCACGGCCCAGGGAAACAGGAACGCGATCTCGAGGTCGAACAGAATGAACAGGATCGCCACCAGGTAGTAGCGCACGTCGAATTTCATGCGCGCATCCTCGAAGGCCTCGAATCCGCACTCGTAGGGCGAGAGCTTCTCCGCATCCGGCCGGTGCGGTCCGAGCAGCGTGCCGAGCACCACCGGCGCGACGCCGACGACCACCGCCACCAGGATGAACAGCAGGATCGGAAAGTACTCGGCAAGCATTCGCTTCTGTGTTCCCCTAAATCGCTGCGCTTCTACTGCCTATGCGATGGTGCCCACGAGCAGACTCGAACTGCTACGGCGTTTTAGGCCACCAGCCCCTCAAGCTGGCGTGTCTACCAATTTCACCACGTGGGCGCGTTGCGACGGGATTATCGCCCAAAAATCATTGCGGAACGTCTTTCGACCTCGAACCGTCGGCCGGCGCCGCGGGCGCCTTCTTGGCCGCCTCGCTGGAAGTGTCGGCGGCGGGTTTCGCGCTCGCCGGCGCAGCCGGCGCGGCGCTCTCTTTTTTCGCCGCGTCCAGCACGCCGCCGGAGGCTTTCGGCTTGTTGGTCGCGAGGTACGCGAGGCCCAGGCTGGTGAGAAAGAAGATCGTCGCCAGCACCGCCGTGGCGCGCGAGAGGAAATTCGCCGAGCCGGTAGCGCCGAACAGGCTGCCTGAGGAGCCGCCGCCGAAACCCGAGCCCATGTCGGCGCCCTTGCCGTGCTGTAGCAGCACCAGTCCGATGATCACGAGCGCGATCAGGACATGCGCGCCGATGACGATGTTGGTCCAGATTTCCATTCGTTCAACCCTTTCGTTGAAGCCGCGCGACCGCGGCTTCTGCCGCGGCCTTGACGATGGCGACGAAGTCACCCGCCACCCGCGACGCGCCGCCGATCAATCCGCCGTCCACGTCCTGCATCGAAAACAACGCGGCCGCATTGTCCGCTTTCACGCTGCCGCCATAAATGATCCGCGTACTGGCGGGCACCCTGCCCCGCAGGAACGCGTGCACGGCCTGCGCCTGCTGCGGCGTCGCGGTGCGCCCGGTGCCGATGGCCCAGACCGGTTCGTAAGCGACGACCGCTTGCTTGAAGTTTTCTTTCTTGTGCAAGGACAAAACAGCTTCAAGCTGGCGCAAGACCACTTCTTCCGTTCTGCCCGCTTCCCGCTCCGCCAGCGTCTCGCCGACGCACAGGATCGGTTTCATCCCGTGTCCCACGACCGCCGCGTACTTCGCCGCCACCACCGTATCGGTCTCGGCGTACAGCTGGCGCCGCTCCGAGTGGCCGACCAGCACGTAGCGGCAACCGAATTCCGCCAGCATCGGCGCCGAAACCTCGCCGGTAAATGCACCCTGCTTGTGCTCGCTCAGGTTCTGCGCGCCCCATGCGATGCGCGTCTTCGCCAAGTGCCCGGCCACTTCGCCGAGGTACGGATAGGGTACGCAAACCGCGCACTCGACCCGTTCCAGCTCACCTATTCCGGCAACGAGCGCATCGAGCAGTTCCCGGTTCGAGGCTCGGCTGCCGAGCATTTTCCAGTTGCCGGCGACCAGGGGCGTGCGCATGTTCCGAGGGTTCGTCCCGACGCTTCCGTAAACCCATGAATTTTACCGCATTAAGGCCGATTTTGCGCCGCAGTAAACCTCGCGGTGCAGGCGGCGGCAAACAGCTGCACGTTCATGCCGCGCGTCGCGCCAAGCGCGGCTGCCGGCGCGTTCAGGTGCAGGATCAAGCCGGTCTGCCACATCGAGCGGGCGTCGCCGATGCGGGCGCTCATGCAGTCCACCGCCACCGCCGGGATGCCGCGCGCACCCAGGACCGGGAGACGCGTGATGCCGATGCGGTCGACGCCGACGCCAGCGTCGTTGAACACCGCCGCCGCCGCATCCACCGACAGCGCGGATGCGCGCTGGCCCGCGTGCAGCGCACCGTGCGAACCGATGACGAGTATCCTGCCTGCGTCCTCCGGTTCGAGCTTGCCGATCGAATCCAGCGCCCAGACCTCGGGCGGGCCGCCAGCAAGCCGCCAGCGACCCTCGGCGTAAGGCGGCGGGCCGGAACGCGGCGCGGGTGCTGCCCGCATGCGCTCGGCGGCATCGCGGCAGGCCTGCCCAGCGGCGACGCCGCACAACGCGGCGAACGCGTTGGCGTGACTGATGACGCCGCGCGCCAGCATGTCGGCGCCGTCGCCGATGCGCGCGCTCATGCAGTCCACCGTCGCGGCAGCCATGCCGATTTCTTCGACGTAGGCCAGGCCGGCGATGCCGGCGCGGTCCATACCGAGGCCTGCGTCGTTCAGGACGAGCGCGTGTGCACCGGACTTGGCGCCCAGATACGCGGCGATGACGCCGCCATGCGAACCCGCGACCACCACCTTGCCGGCAACGTCGTGCAACCGCGTGACGCTGTCGGCCGAGACTATCTGCGGGAGCACGGGCGGGGACTGGCGGAGCGCTCTACTCCGCCAAAATCAGGCGGCGGCCTTGCGCACGCTGTCGGCGATGGATCGTGCCGCGGTTTCGATGGCTTCGCGCGGCTCGCCTTCGACCATGACGCGCAGTACCGGCTCGGTGCCGGAGGGCCGCAGCAGGACGCGACCGCGGCCGTTGAGCGAGCGCTCGGCGCGAGATTTGGCATCGGCGATCGCCTGATGCTTCTTCCAGTCGAAGCCCTTCGACACAGCGACGTTTAGCAGCACCTGGGGATACATCGCCAGGTCCGCCGTGAGCTCGCGCAACGTCTTGCCCGATTCGCGCATCGCGGTTAGCACCTGCAGGGCCGACACGATGCCGTCGCCGGTGGTGTGCTTGTCGAGGCAGAGGATGTGCCCGGAGTTCTCGCCGCCAAGAAGCCACTTGCGCTCGCGCAAGAGATCGAGCACGTAGCGGTCCCCCACCTGCGAGCGCGCGAAAGGCACCTCCATGCCGGCGAGCGCATGCTCGAACGCGAGGTTGGTCATCAGCGTGCCGGCGACGCCCGCGATCCTTTCCTTCGCGGCGCGGTGCTTGACGATCACGTACAGGAGCTGGTCGCCATCGTAGATCCTGCCCTCCGCGTCGACCATGACCAGCCGGTCGGCGTCGCCGTCCAGCGCGACGCCGAGGTCCGCTTTGCGCCGCTTGACCTCCATCACGAGGTTGCCCGCGGCCGTGGCACCGAACATGGCGTTGATGTTGAAGCCGTCGGGCGAGACGCCGATGGGGTGGACGCTCGCGCCCAGTTCATGGAAAACGTGCGGCGCGACGTCGTAGGCCGCGCCGTGCGCGCAATCGACCACGATGTTCATGCCCCTGAGGTCCAGCTCGTTCGGGAACGTCGACTTGCAGAATTCGACGTAGCGCCCGAGTGCGTCATCGACGCGCTGCGCGCGGCCGAGCTTCGCGGATTCGTTGCAGCCGATCGGCTGCTCGAGTCTGTGCTCAATCTCGGCTTCCACGGCGTCGGGCAGCTTGAAGCCGTCGCGCGAGAAGAACTTGATGCCGTTGTCGGCATAGGGATTATGCGAGGCGCTGATCACCACGCCGGCCGAAAGGCGCAAGGCGCGCGTGAGATAGGCGACGCCCGGCGTCGGCAAAGGGCCGCACAGCAGCACGTCCACGCCTGCCGCAGAGAAACCCGCTTCCAGCGCCGCCTCGACCATGTAGCCCGATATGCGCGTGTCCTTGCCGATCAGCACCGAGGGCCGCTCGGCGCGCCGCTGCGCCCGTTGATCGATGCGCTGCGCGGCCAGCACGCTGCCCGCCGCGTAGCCAAGGCGCAAGACGAAGTCGGGCGTCATTGGGCTCTGCCCGACCGTGCCGCGCACGCCGTCCGTACCGAAGTATTTTCTGCTCATGCTTTCTCCAGCGCCTGCATCACGGCCAGGGCGTCGCGCGTTTCCCTGACGTCGTGCACGCGCAGTATTGTCGCTCCATGCTGGACCGCGAGCAAAGCGCTCGACAGGCTTGCCGCGAGCCGCTCCCCTACCGGCCGCCCGGTGATCGCACCGAGCGTCGATTTGCGTGACCAGCCAGCGACCACGGGAACCCCTAGCGCGGCCAGCTCCGCAAGACGCTTCAGCAGGCTGAGGTTGTGCGCCACGGTCTTGCCGAAGCCGAACCCGGGATCGATGGTGATGCGGTCTTTTTCAATGCCGGCGATCCGGCAGGCAGTAATTCTGGCCAGAAGATGATCCCGCACTTCAAGCACCACATCCCCGTAGCTGGGCGCCTGCTGCATGGTCGCCGGATCGCCCTTCTTGTGCATGAGACAGACTGCGCAGTCGGTGTCCGCGACTGCATCCAGCGCTCCGGGCGCGCTCAGGGCTTCGATGTCGTTGATCATGGAGGCGCCCTCGGCGAGAACTGCACGCATTACCGCGGGTCGACGCGTGTCCACGGACACAGGAACGTCCTTCAGGGCGTTCAATACCGGGAGTACACGTTCCAGCTCGTCGCGTTCCGCAACCGCCTGGGCACCAGGCCGGGAGGACTCGCCGCCAATATCCAGGATGTCCGCTCCCTCCTCGATCAGCCGGCGCCCGTGCTCGATCGCAGCCTTCGGATCGAGGAATCTGCCGCCGTCGGAAAAGGAATCGGGCGTGACATTCACCACGCCCATGAGCAACGGACGGTCCAGCGGCAGAAGGAAACCGCCGCAGCGCAGAACGCCGATCAGGCGCCCGGTCTCAGACTGTGGCAGCGGGCGCGGCGGCGCCCTGGACGCCGTCGGCCGGCGGGCTCGGCGGGGTGCTCGGCGACACGACCTTGGGTGGGCGCGGCGGCTTGCCCGCCATGATGTCGCCGAGCTGATCCGAATCCAGCGTCTCGTACTCAAGCAGCGCCTTGGCCATGGCTTCGACCTTGTCGCGGTTGTCCTCGATCAGTTTGCGCGCAACCTTGTACTGCTCATCTACGATGCGCCGGATCTCGGCGTCCACCTTCTGCATGGTGGTCTCGGAAACGTTCTTGTGCGTGGTGATCGAACGGCCGAGGAATACTTCACCCTCGTTCTCGCCGTAGACCATCGGCCCGAGCACGTCCGACATGCCCCACTGCGTGACCATGCGCCGCGCGATCTCGGTCGCGCGCTCGAAGTCGTTGGAAGCGCCCGTGGTCATCTGGTGCATGAAGATTTCCTCGGCGATGCGGCCGCCGAAGAGCACCGAGATGGTGTTGAGCAGCCGCTCGCGGTCCTGGCTGTAGCGGTCCTCCGAGGGCAGCTGCATGGTGACGCCCAGCGCGCGGCCGCGCGGAATGATCGTGACCTTGTGCACCGGGTCCGTCTTCGGCAGCAGCGTGGCCACCAGCGCGTGGCCCGACTCGTGGTAGGCGGTGTTCCTGCGCTCCTCCTCGGGCATCACCATCGAGCGCCGCTCGGCGCCCATGATGACCTTGTCCTTGGCGCGCTCGAAATCCTCCATGTCGACGAGGCGCTTGCTCTTGCGCGCGGCGAAGAGCGCCGCCTCGTTGACAAGGTTGGCGAGGTCGGCGCCGGAAAAGCCCGGCGTGCCGCGCGCGATGATCTCGGCCTTGACGTCCGGTGCGAGCGGCACCTTGCGCATGTGCACGACGAGGATCTGCTCGCGGCCGCGGATGTCGGGCAGCGGCACCACCACCTGGCGGTCAAAGCGGCCCGGCCGCATCAGCGCGGGGTCGAGCACGTCCGGGCGGTTGGTCGCCGCGATCACGATGACACCGACGTTGGCCTCGAAGCCGTCCATCTCGACCAGCAGCTGGTTCAGCGTCTGCTCGCGCTCGTCGTTGCCGCCGCCGAGGCCCGCGCCGCGCTGGCGGCCGACCGCGTCGAT
>Ga0187893_10006347_pt1 | contig 20316 bp, 17 predicted proteins | sample MA1701074metaG_FD_139574 | JGI IMG/M metagenome (GOLD analysis project Ga0187893, IMG submission 139574) | White microbial mat communities from a basaltic lava cave in the Kipuka Kanohina Cave System on the Island of Hawaii, USA - MA170107-4 metaG ...
CGACCTGCTCGGCCTGCCGCTCGGCGAGGCGCCGTTCGTGGTCGTCGATCTGGAGACGACCGGCGGGGCGCCCGACGCGTCGGGCATCACGGAGATCGGCGCGGTCCGGGTTCGCCACGGGCGGCTGGAGGACACCTTCGTCACGCTGGTCAATCCCGGGCGGCCGATTCCGCCGTTCGTGAGCGGTCTCACGGGCATCACCGATGCCATGGTGGCGTCGGCGCCGCCCATCGCGGAAGCGCTGCCGCGCTTCCTCGCCTGGGCGGGCCGCGCCGTCCTGGTCGCCCACAACGCGGCCTTCGACGTGGGACACCTCACGGCTGCGCGCCGTCATCTCGACGGCGAAGGCATCGATCTGCCCGCGCTCTGCACGTTGCGTTTGGCCCGCCGCCTGTTGCCGGCGCTGCGGCGCCGCAGTCTCGACGCCGTCGCGAACGAGCTCGGAATCTCGTGCTTCGACCGACACCGGGCGCTCGCCGATGCGCGCATCGCGGCCGAAGCGTTGTGCGTGTTTCTCGAGCGTGCCGAGCAGCGGGGCATGCGGCAGGTGGCGGACCTGCTGCGCTTCCAGCGTCTGGCGGCCGACGGCCGTCCGCTCGTGGTGCACGTGTCCCCGGAGCGCGTGGACGCGCTACCGCTCGCGCCCGGCGTATATCGGTTGCTCGGAGAGGATGGGCGTGTCCTCTACGTCGGCCGCGCCCGGCGCCTGCGCGAGCGGGTGGGGAGCTACTTCCGCTACGACGTCGACCACGACCGGCGCACGCTGGCGCTCGTGCGGCGCACGCGCGACGTGGACGTGACCGAAACGGGGTCCGAGCTGGCCGCGGCGCTCCTGGAGGCGCAGCAGATCCGCGACCTGCGCCCTCGCTTCAACCGGCTGCGCGGCCACCTGCCGCGGGTCTGGTTCGTGAAGCTCGCCGAGCGCCAGGCGTACGCGCGCCTCACCGTGACCACGAGTCTCGGGCTCGACCCGGCGATCTACCTCGGGCCGTTCGGCAGCCGCGAGGATGCAGCGGCGACCCGCGTGCTCGCGGCGCGCGCCTTCGGTCTCCGGCTCTGTCGCGGGCGCGTCGCCGGCGACGCGCCGACGGTGCCGTGTGCCATGGACGAGACCGGCCCGTGTTCGCAGCCGTGTGCGGCGCGCACGGATCCGCTCGCGTACCGCGAGCGGATCGAGGTGCTGCGGGCGTTCGTCGCCGGGAAGACGGAGCCACCGAGTACAGTGCCCGCCGCGGACCGTGAGGCGCTCGAGCGCTTGCGGCGACACCAGCGCAAGGTCGGCTGGATCGCCAACCGGCGTCACTTCCTGGTCCTGCTGCCCGCGCCGGAGGACGGCGCGCATTTCTACGCCGTGCTCGGTGGGCGCATCGCCGTCGACACGCGACTCTTCTCGAGCGCGGATTTCATCGCGGCGCTGCACTTGGTGCGCGAGCGCTGGCTGCAGTACCGCAATGCGCCCATCGAGCGTGCCGAGGTCGAGCGCATGACCATCGTCGCGGCATGGCTCCGCGACCGGGCCGAGAAGGGTGTGCTTCTGCCCTTCGACGCGTTGGAGGAGATCGAGCCGCGGCTCGACGAGCTCACGGTCACCGTGAGCGACCTCGGGCTTCGCGGGCCCATGCCCCCCATCGACGCGCTTCGATGACGCGGCGCCGGCTCGTCGTGAGCGCCGACGATTTCGGCGCGGGCGCGGCGGTGAACGAGGCCGTCGCACGCGCCCATCGGGAGGGCATCCTCACGAACGCGAGCCTCATGGTGACGGGCGACGCCGTGGAGCAGGCGGTCCGTCTGGCGCACGAATTGCCGGCACTCGGCGTCGGGTTGCACCTCGTGCTCGCGCAGGGACGTCCCGCGGCGCCGCGGCAGGACGTCACGCGGCTGGTGCGGCACGACGGCCGCTTCCCGGACGCTCCGGTTTCGACCGGTTTCCGCTACGCATGGCTCTGGTTGAGCCGCGTCGGACGTGCGCAGCTTCGCACCGAGATCGAAGCGCAGCTGTCCGTCTTCGCCCGGACCGGGCTGCGGCTCTCGCACGTGGACGGGCACCTGAACATGCACCTCCACCCGATGGTGCTTCCCATCCTGATCGATCTCGCGCCCCGGCACGGTGTGCGCGCCATGCGGCTCACGCGCGAGCCGCTCGTGCGGGCCGTGCGGCACGACGGGAAGCACGTGCTGCGTCGCACGCTCGAAGGCACGGTCTTCGGCGCGCTGGCCCGATTCGCACGGCCGCGGCTCGCCGCCGCCGGCATCGCCGCTCCCGTCCGCGTGTACGGCATGCACCAGACGGGAGAAGTCGACGAGCCGTACGTGAAGAGCCTTCTCGGCGACCTCCCGGATGGGACGAGCGAACTCTACTGCCACCCCTCGCTCGGCTCCGCGGGAGCGTTGGAACGCTATCAGCCCGGATACCGCAACGACGGGGAGCTCGCCGCCCTCACCAGCCCCGCCGTCCGGCGGGCGGCCGAAGCGGCCGGGGTCGAGCTGGTGAGCTACCACGCACTTGCCGTCGCGCCCTCGCACTCGCTGGGTACGGCCTAAAGTTTCGGCAGGAGTGCGCCGAGATACTCGTGGGCGGGTGTGGCCGCCACGCCATGGGTGTCAACGCGGACCGTTCTCATGGGCTCGAGTCGAGCTGGCCGCAGTACCATCGCCAGACCGCCGCGCCCGCGATGGCCCGCCGGCTCGTCGCGGCCTCGCTGGTGGCCGCATCGGTGATCGGCGTCGGGCTTCTCCTCGAAGGCCGCCGCTTCCCCGAGCGGGCGCAGCTCCTCGCATCGCTCTACTCCACGGTCCTCATCACCTGCGCCGTGGCGCTGGCGATCGTGCGCCTGCCGCGGCTCGCCGCGCGCGCGGGCTGGATCGCGGGCGGTCTCGGCGGGTCGTTGTCGCTCCTCCTGGCCACCCACGACGCGCTGGTCGACCGGGCGCTCGCCAGCGCGGCGATCGCGCAGATCGGGCTGCTCGTGTCGTTCGGCATGGTGCTGCTCTGGGGGTGGCGGGAGCAGGCCGTGATGTCGGTGGCGGCCATCGGCTCCACGTTGCTGGTCGCGCGCACCGCCACCGAGGTCGCGGACGCCGAGCGCGTGGTGCTGATCACGTCTGCCGTGGCCATAGCCGCCGTCGTCGGGGCGTACCTGTTCGACCGCCAGCGCTACCGGGCCTTCCTGCATGCGCTCATGCTGGAGCGGGCCTCGGCCGAGAAGGAGGCGCTGCTCGAAGCGGCGCTCGATGCCATCCTGACCGTGGACGAGTCGGGCAGCGTCGTCGAAGCGAACGCGGCCGCGGCACGCATGTTCGAGTACACGCGCGGCGATCTGCTCGGCCGTCCGTTCGCCGCCCTCGTCGTCACGAACGGCGGCGGCGCGGAAGTGCGCATCGACGACCAGCTCCGTATCGATGCCGTGGCGCGGCGCGAGGACGGCTCCACGTTCCCCGTCGAGGTGACGGCGGCCCCCGTGCGGCGCAACGGCGCCCGCACCTTCGCGTGCACGGTCCGGGACATCAGCGAGCGCAAACGCGTCGAGCGCCAGCTCCAAGATTCCAAACGCGCCGCCGAGGAAGAAGCCGAGATCGCGTCGGCGCTCCTCTACGCAACCGAGACGCTGGGCACGCATCTCAGCCAGCCGTACATGCTCGACCGCGTCACGTGCCGCGCGGTGGAAGGCATGGGCTGCGACGCCGGCGCGACGCTGGTGTGGGACGAGCGCAACGGCGCGTTCACCCTCGGCGGCACCTTCGGGATTCCGCCCGAGCTGCACGGTGCCATCGCCGCGGTGTCGGCCACGCGCGCGGTCACGGCGGCTGCGCGCGGCCCGTGGCCTGCGGCCCTGGTGGAGCTGGTGGATCCGAAGGCGCAGGCATTGGTCTCGCCCGCGCAGGTGGCGGACTGGGGCGTGACGGCCGCCCTCTGCGTGCCGATCTCGCGCAACGGCGCCGTGGTCGGCGTGCTCTGCCTCGCGCACCGGGGCAGGCGCCGGCCCTTCTCGGCACGCGAGCGGCGTCTGGCGATGGGAATCGCGCACGCCACGGCGACGGCGCTGGAGAACGCCCGGCTGATCACCGACCTGCAGACCGCCAACCGGCTGAAGAGCGAGTTCGTGTCCACCATGTCGCACGAGCTCCGCACGCCGCTGCACGTGATCCTGGGCTTCGCCGAGATGGCCTACGACGTCGATCTGGACGTGAAGCACCGGCGCGAATGTCTGGCGCGCATCCAGCAGGCCGGGGGCGACCTCCTGGCGATGATCGAGAGCACGCTCGAGATCGGACGCCTGGAAACCGGCCGGGACGAGGTCCGCCGGGACGAGGTCTCGCTTCCGGCGCTGCTCGACGAGCTGCACGGCATGTGCACCGCCATGCCGCGCGAGCGCGACGTCGCGCTGGAGTGGTGCGAGCGGGTTCCGCCGGCTCGCCTGGTCACCGACCAGCGGAAGCTGTCGATCGTGCTCCGCAACCTGATCGGGAACGCGCTCAAGTTCACGCGCCAGGGCCGGGTGCGCCTCGACGTCCACGTCATGCCCTCGCAGATCGAGTTCGTCGTCTCCGATACGGGGATCGGCATTCGCCCCGAGGACCGCGACGCGATCTTCGAGATGTTCCGGCAGGCCGACCAGTCCGACTCGCGCCGCTTCGGCGGCACGGGCCTCGGCCTCTACATCGTGCGGCGGTACGTCGAGCAGCTCTGCGGCGAGATCCGCCTGGACAGCGCGCCGGGCGAGGGCTCGACGTTCACGGTCTCCGTTCCGCGCGGCACGATTCCGGACGCGACCGAACGCGCCGCCTGAGCCGGAACCCCCGGGCCCGCAGGGTCGTCAGCGCGAGCGATGCGGCGCGGGCGCGGGCACCGGCGCTTCGGCGTCCGGCGCGAGAGGCAGCAGCCGTCCGTCCGGCTGGACGCGGAAGCGGCGGCCGCTCCATTCGACGTCGCGGCCGAGCCATGACGCGAGCCAGATGACCGAGAGTGCTATGTCCTTCAGCGGCACGAGCCAGAAGTACAGCGGCGTTTCGCGCTCGCGCAGCAGCGCCGTGAGCGTGCCCAGGAGCAGGAATCGGCAGCCCAGCGCCGCGCCGAGCACCTTGGCGGCGATGGGGGCGCCGCCCACGGCCAGCCAGAAGAGCAGGCTCCAGGTGGTGGAGAACGTGACCACCGCCGCCAGCCATCCCGTGGGCTCGACCGTCCTGTAGGTGCGCGCCCATCGCAGCTGATGCCGCCAGACGTCGCGCAGGCTCGTGGCGTCGAGGATGGTCTCGACGACGTAGGGCAGGACGGCGAGCTCGTAGCCGGCCTTCGCGACGCGATTGCCGAGCTCGTAGTCGTCCGCGAGGTAGTCCGCGATGGCCGGAAAGCCGCCGATCGCGTCGAGCGCCTCGCGGCGGACGGCGATCGAGGCGCCATAGGCGGTGTGGATGCCGATCCAGTTGCCGATCATCGCCATCGGCACGAAGTCCGCGTTGATGAGCAACGACTCGATGACGGACGGCAGCCCGAACTGCCCGCGGCCGCGGTACAAGCACGTGCTGAGGCCGACCCGCGGCGACTGCAGCGGCCGGACCATGGTGCGCAGATAGTCGGGCCGCACGCGGATGTCGCCGTCGGACAGGATCAGGACGTCGTGGCGCGCGTGCTCCAGCATGTGGATCAGGTTGCCGATCTTGGCGTTCGGCGTGACGCGCTCGCCGATCGAGAGCACCAGATCGCGATCGGGAAACGCGCGCTGCAGGCGCCGGACGATCTCGGCTGCCGGGTCGTCGGGATCGGCGACCCCGAAGACGATCTGATAGTCGGGATAGTCCTGCCGGCAGAAGCTCTCGAGGTTGGCAAAGAGGTCGATGCCGGGACCGCGCAGCGGCTTGAGCACCGTCACGGGCGGCGTGTGGTCCGCGAGCGCGCCCCAGCGCCGGCGCGCGTGACGGAAGAACCGCACGACCGCGGCCAGCCCGAAGAGCTGGTATCCCGTGCCGATCAGCGCGAGCACGAGGCAGAACCAGGCGAACGCGGACATCGGCGTCCTCGGTCGCTCAGGCCGGTACCGCGGGCTGGCCCGCGATCTGCCGGCGCTTCAGCATGGAGCCGATGAACTGCCTTCCCTCGGACAGCATGCGCTTGGCTTCCTCGGGATCGCGCGCCATCCGTTTGATCGACTTCCAGATGTAGCGACGGCTGAAGTAGTAGCGGCGGTAGAACGTCTCGACGGAGCGGAAGATCTCCTCCGCCGAGACCTCGGGATACGACACCGTGCACTTCTGATAGCCGGTTTCATCGACCAGGCTGTCGACCGTGAGGTACTTGTTCTCGAGCACCCAGTCGTACATCGCCGTGCCCGGGTACGGCGACGCCAGCGACACCTGCAGCGTTTCCGGCTGCATCTCCTGCGCGAAGCGGATCGTCTGCTCGATCGTCTCCTTGGTCTCGCCCGGGAGACCGAGGATGAACGTACCGTGGATGAGGATGCCGAGCTCGTGGCAGTCCTTCGTGAAGCGGCGCGCGCGCTCGACCGAGACGCCCTTCTTGATGTTCTTCAGGATCTGTTCGTTGCCGGACTCGTAGCCGCAGACGAAGAGCCGCAGCCCGTTGTCCTTCAGCACCCTCAGCGTCTCGCGGTCGACGTTGCCGCGGGCGTTGGTCGACCAGCAGATCCCGAGGCGTCCGAGACCCTTGGCGATCTCCATGGCGCGCTTGGGATCGGCGGTGAACGTGTCGTCGTCGAAGAACAGCTCCTTCATCTCGGGGAAGTGCCGCTTGAGGTTGGCGCATTCCTCGAGCACGTTGCCGACGCTGCGCGTCCGGTAGGTGTGGCCCGTCGTCACCTGTGGCCAGAGGCAGAAGGTGCAGCGCGCCGGGCAGCCGCGCCCGGTGTAGAGCGAGACGTAGGGGTACTGGCAGTAGGGGCTGTTGTACTTCTTGTACGCGAGGTCGCGGGCGTAGACGTCGGTCGCGAACGGCAGGGCGTCGAGCTGTTCGGTGGTGAGCGGCGCCGGCTCGGGGTTCTCGACGTACGTACCGCCGCGCAGATACCGCAGCCCCTGGATGCGCTCGAACGGCTCGCCGCGGCTGACGGCCGTGACGGCGTGGTCGAACTCCTTGCACGCGACGTAGTCGATCACCCCCGCGAAGCGCAGCGATTCTTCGGGGCGCGCCGTCACGTGTCCGCCGACAAAGCCGATCACGGTGTCCGGCTTGGCGTCCTTGATGGCGCGCGCCGTGCGCACGTCGGCGCGGAAGGACGGCGTGCTCGTATGGAGGACGATGTGATCGTAGTCCTTGGTGATGGCGAGCGTCTGCTCGAGCGTGAGGTCGAGCGGCGGGGCATCGAGCAGGCGGGCCCCCTCGATCATGCCCGCCGGGTAGGCGAGCCAGGTGGGGTACCAGAACGACCAGACCTCGCGCTTGGCCTGGTAGCGGGAGCCGGCGCCACCGTCGAAGTCCTCGTACGATGGGGGATTCAAGAGCAGCGTGCGCATGTCCAATCCTCCTTGATCTCGGCACACGCCCGTCACCACAGCCCGGCGTCCGCCCCTCTGACCGACCGCTGACCGATCGGTTAATGGGACCGGAGATAGCGCAAGGGCGAGGTCTCCGCAAGGTGACCGGTGGATTACGAGGTGGCAACGCGCTGCATCAAACGCTCGTTCGTGACCCCCCACCTTGCCGTTCGGCGGACGGGGCCGCTATAAGCGCGGCCTCCGATGCGAGCTGGGGTACTGCCGTTGCTCGAGCGACCCCGGGTGGCACTGGCGGCCGGTGCGCACGACGCGCTCTCCGCCAAGCTGGCCCAGGAAGCAGGGTTCGATGCGGTGTGGGCGAGCGGATTCGGCATCTCCGCCGTACAGGCGGTGCCGGACGCGAACATCCTCACGCTGACGGAGACGCTCGATTCCGTGCGTCGCATGGCCGACGCGGTCGACATCCCCGTGATCGCCGACTGCGACAACGGCTACGGCAACGCCATCAACGTGATGCGCACCGTCGCGGAGTTCGAACGTGCGGGAGCGGCCGGCATCTGCATCGAAGACAACGAGTTCCCGAAGCGCTGCAGTTTCTACGCCGGCGTTCGGCGCGATCTGGTCCCCACCGAAGAGCACGCCCGCAAGATCGAAGCGGCGGTCTCCGCCCGGCGGGATCGCGGCTTCGCGGTCGTCGCGCGCACCGAGGCGCTCATCTGCGGGCTCGGCCTCGACGAGGCGCTCGACCGCGCCGCGGCATACGCCGCGGCCGGCGCCGACGCCGTGCTCGTGCACTCGAAGCAGAAGGATTTCGACGAGCTCTCCCGCTTCGCGGTGCGCTGGGAGGGTCGTACGCCGCTCGTTGCCGTGCCGACGACCTATCCCGACGTGTCGCTCCCGGAGCTGCTGGCGTCGGGCTTCCGCATGGCGATCTTCGCCAACCAGGCGCTGCGCGGTGCCATCGTCGCCATGCGCGACGTGCTGCGCCGCATGCGCGAAACGGGCAAGGCGGCGTCCGTCGAGGGACGGATCGTGCCGCTCGACGAGGTCTATCAACTGGTCGGCGTGCCCGAGCTGAAGGCCAACGAGCGGCGCTTTCTCTTCACGGGCACCGAGCCCCCGCGTGCCATCGTGCTCGCCGCGGGCTTCGAGCCGCAACTCATGCCGCTCATCGAAGACCGTCCGAAGACGATGCTCGAAGTGAAGGGCAAGACGCTGCTCGAGCGGCAGGTCGAGACGCTCGGAGGCTTCGGCATCCGTGACGTCGTGGTCGTCCGCGGCTACCAGAAGGACCGCATCGACGTACCGGGCATCCGCTTCGTCGACAACGAGCGCTACCGCGAGACGGGCGAGATCTACTCGCTCTTCCGCGCCGAAGCCGAGCTCGCCAAACCGTTCGTGCTGCTCTACGGCGACATCATCTTCGAGGCGAGCATCCTGGAGAAACTGCTGCGCACGGCAGCCGACGTGGGCGTCGTCGTCGACCGTGCCTACCCGGATCTCCGGCGCGCCGGGACGCTGCCGCCGGGACCGCGCGACCTCGTCGTCACCGAGACGCCCTCGGACGGCCCGCGCTTCGTCGGACCTGCCGAGGGCAGCCGGGTGCTCCGCATCGGTCCCGACGTGCCGCCCGAGCAGGCCCACGGCGAGTTCATCGGGCTCGCGGCCTTCTCGGCGACGGGGGCGCGTCTGCTCCGCGACGGGTACCACGAGCTGCGGGGCGAGCGTGCCGAAGGACTCGACAAGGCGAGCGTGACCCATCTGCTGCAGGCGATGATCGACCGCGGACGCACCGTGATGGCGATCGACGTACACAAGGGATGGATGGACATCGACAGCTTCGACGATTTCCGCCGCGCCTGGGCGGAGATCCGCCGCTGACGTCCGGCCGGTGAGCACGCCGTGCCCCGCCGTCCGCTTCGTCGACGCGCTGGAGTCGGCCGGCTTCGACTTCTTCGCGGGTGTCCCGTGCTCACTGGTGGGCGGGGTGATCGCCGAGCTCGAGCGTCGGGGCCGCTACTTCGGTGAGACGCGCGAGGACGCGGCGCTCGGCGTCGCCGCGGGAGCCTATCTCGGGGGCAAGCTGCCCGTCGTGATCATGCAGAACTCGGGGCTCGGTGTGTCGCTGAACGCGCTGGGTTCGCTCCACGCCATCTACGAGATGCCGTGTCTGCTCCTGGTCACCTGGCGCGGCTACGAGGGGAAGGATGCCCCCGAGCACCTCGTGATGGGTGAAGTGATGCCCGGGCTCCTCGACCTCTTCGGGATTCCGTACCGGGCGCCGGCGGCCGACGAGCTACCGGACGTGGCGGTGTGGGCGGCCGACACCGCGCGGGCGACGCGACGTCCCGTGGCACTGGTGGTGAAGCCGGGGGTGCTCGCATGACGGTCGTGGAGGTGCTCGCCGCGATCGCGCCGCACCTTCGCGAGCAGGTGTGCGTGCACTCGAACGGCTACATGTCGCGGGCCGCCTTCGGCGTGCGCGATCACGAGCGCTGCTTCTACATGATCGGCTCGATGGGCCTCGCCTCGTCGATCGGGCTCGGCCTGGCACTGGCACGGCCGGGCGAACGCGTCGTCGTGTTCGACGGCGACGGCAACGTTCTGATGAACCTCGGCACACTCGCACGCATCGCCGCCGCGGCGCCGCGCAACCTGGTACACCTCTGCTTCGACAACGGCGTGCACGCCTCCACCGGCGCGCAGGCGACGATCAGCCATCGGGTGCCCCTGGAGGAGATCGCCCGGGCGGCGGGCTATCGTCGGGCCGGCCGCGTACGGGACCTCGCCTCGCTCGCCGCGGAGATTCCGCTCGTGCTGAGCGAAGACGGCCCGTCGTTCCTGCTGATCGAGACGGCGCTGGAATCGGCGGGTCCGCCGGGACCACGCATCACGCACACCCCCGAAGAGATGACGCGACGGGTGCGGCGTGCCCTCGGGGTCGAACGATGATTCTGCTGAACCCCGGTCCGGTGAACGTCTCCGCGCGCGTCACCAAAGCCCTCGGCCGCGGCGACGTCTGTCACCGCGAGCCGGAGTGCGCCGAGCTGCTCGAACGCATCCGGTGCCGGTTGTTGGAGGCCTTCGCGCCGAGCGGAACGTTTCGCGCGATCCTGGTGTCCGGCTCGGGCACGGCGGCCGTGGAGACGGCGGTGTCGAGCGTGCTCTCGCCGCGCGGGCGACTGGTCGTCGTCGCCAACGGTGTCTACGGCGAGCGTATGGCCGCGATGGCCGAGGCGCACCGCCTGCCCTGCACGGTCGTGCGGGGTGAATGGACGGCGGGGCCGGACACGGGCCGCGTCGAGGAAGCCGTCAGCGCGCCGGAGGTGGAGGCCGTCGCCGTCGTGCATCACGAGACGACGACCGGGTTTCTGACCCCCGTTGCCGAGATCGGTGCCGTCGCGCGCCGGCACGGCAAGCTGCTCCTCGTCGATGCGGTGAGCGGGCTCGCCGGCGACCCGCTCGATCTCGAGGCCGTGGGCGCCGATCTCGTGGCCGGGACCTCGGGCAAGTGCATCCAGGCGTTTCCCGGCATCGGCTTCGTGCTCGTGCGCGCGACGGTGCTCGAGCGCCTGCGCGCCCACCCGCCCCGCTCGGTGTACCTCTCGCTCGGGACCTATGCGGCCAACCCCACGCCGTTCACCCCGGCGGTGCAGGTCGCCTACGCGCTGGACGAGGCGTTGGCCGAGCTGCTCGAAGAAGGCGTTGCCGCGCGCGCGGAGCGGTACGCGGCGGCGGCGCGCCTCTTGCGCGACGGCTTCGCGCGGCTCGGGCTCGCGTGCGTCCTTCCCGCGGCGCATCGTTCCAACACGATCACGTCGCTTCGCATGCCCGACGGGCACACGTACGCCTCGCTGCACGACGGGCTGAAGGAACGGGGCTTCGTCGTCTACGAGGGACAGGGGAAGCTGGCGCGCGAGCTGTTCCGCGTGGCGAACATGGGCGCCATCGCCCGCGCCGATTTCGAGCGCTTCCTCGTGGCGCTCGGCGAGGTGCTCGCGCGATGACGGCGGTCATCCTCGCCGCCGGCGTCGGCAAGCGGCTCGGCGGGGCCGGCGGCGGTCGCCCGAAGTGCTTGGTCTCGATCGGCGGCCGCCCGCTGCTCGGTCGCTTGCTCGATGCCGTGGCAGGGGCGGGCGTACGCAACGTGCTCGTGGTGACGGGATTCGGCGACGAGGAGGTTCGGGCGACCATCGGCACCGGTCCGGCGGGCCTGTCGCTCGCCTATCGGTCGAACCCGCGCTTTCGCGAGGGGGCGATCCTGTCGCTCTGGACCGCCCGCGAGGCGCTCGCCGGTCCGGTGCTGGTGATGGACGCCGACGTGCTCTGCTCGGCGGCGCTCGTCCGCCGCCTGGTCGAGTCCGCGCACGCGAACTGCTTTCTCCTGGACGCCGCCCAGCCGAACACGGGCGAGGAGCAGATGCTGCTCGTGCAGGGCGGGCTCGTCCGCGACATCGTGCGCGGCGGCGCGCCCGGCTACGAGCTGACTGGCGAGTCGATCGGATTTCTCAAGCTGGGTGCTCCCGCGGCGTCCTTGCTGGCCGAGCTGCTGCAAGCCCGGATCGACGCGGGTGAGACCGGCATCGAGCACGAGCAGGTGTACCCGGATCTGCTGGCCCGGGTCGCCGTCGGCTTCGAGCGCGTCGACGGAGAGCCGTGGATCGAGATCGACTTTCCCGAGGACGTGAAGCGGGCCGAGCGAGAGATCCTGCCGCGCCTGGACGGCCGATGAGCGATCTCACCCGCGCCGTGGTCTTCGCCTCGCCGGCGGAGGCGGAGCGCTCCGTCGCGGGCATGCCCCATCTGTTGCGCACGCTGCTCTGCCTGCAACGCGCGGGCATCCGGCGCTGCGTCGTGGCCGGCGGCGCGTCCCCCCCGTCTGACGGCCGCCTGCAGGCCATGGTCGTCGCGACCGAGGCGAATCCCGTACTCGACGACGGCGAGCCGTGTCTCGTGATCGAACGCGGTACCGTCGTGGACCCGGTGCTGGTGACGGGGCTCCGCCGGGCCGTGAAGGCGGGCGAAGCCGTGGACATCGTGCGGGACGGGGCCCGCGTCCGCGTGACGGGCGGAAAGTCCGCTGTGGGCAGGGCGGTCACCGGCCCGCCCCCGCTCATGGGGACGCTGCGGCATCTCGACGATCCGGAAGCGGAGATCGAGACGGCGCTGCTCGAAGGGCTCGAGAACCATCGCGACGGATATCTCGACGGCCTGCTCAATCGTCGGCTGTCCCGGCCGCTCACGCGGCGGTTGCTGTCGACCTCGCTTACGCCGAACGCAGTCACGGGCATCGGGATCGCGCTCGGCGTGGCGGGAGGGCTTGCGTTGGGCCTACCATGGCCGCTCGGTGCCGTGCTGGCCGTGGCCCTGCTCGTCTTCTCGAGCGTACTCGACTGCGTGGACGGCGAGCTGGCGCGCATCCGGTTCGCGGAGTCCGATCTCGGGCACGTGCTCGACGTCACCGGCGACACCGTCGTGCACCTGGCATTGTTCGCGGGCATCGCGCTCACGCTCGGGCGGGCAGGCGCGTTTCCGGACCGCGACACGCTGATCCTGCTCGCCACCGGGGTGCTGGGCGCGTTCGCCGCCATCACCTGGAGCGAGGTGAACGAGGCGCGCCGCCATCGAGTCTGGTGTTGGGAGAACCGCGTGTTGGACGGCGTGCTCTCACCGCTCACCACCCGCGACTGGTACGTCTTCCCGCTCTGCTTCGCGCTCGTCGGGCGCCTCGACTGGATGGTGCACGCCGCCGCGATCGGCGCGCACGTGTTCTGGATCGTGGTGGCGGTGCTGGTCGCGCGCGTGCTCAGGCGATCATCGACCTGAGCATGGCGCCTGCCCTCACTTGCGGGCCGTGCGCTCGTCCAAGTGCAGCTTGTGCAGGATGCGATGCGCCACGGGTGCGATCACGAACGCCCACGCCGTGAGAAACGCGATGCCGGCGTAGAGGGCATAGAACGCCGCGAACAGCTTGCCGCTCGTCTGCTTGATGGTGCCGACGGGCCCCATCCCTCCCAGCAGCATGGCCGAGTTGAGGAAAGCGTCGAGCCACCCTTGCAGCGCCAGCCAGTGGAAGCCGGCGGTTCCCATCGCGAGTGAGAACACGAGCGTGGCGACGGCCACCTCGCCGTGTCTGACCATGCGACGAAGAAACGCTCGTCGGGAGAGCAGCCGTTGGGTGTGGTGCTCGTACATGCGCCTCAGCCTCCCTTCTCCCGCATGGACCGCTCGTCCCAGAGGTACACGAGGTACCCGTCGGGGTCCCGCAGCTCCGCGCCGTATCCCCAGAAGAGCTTCTGCGGGTTCTTCTCGAACACCAGGCCTTTCGCCGTGAGCTCGCGGTGCTTCGCTTCCACGTCGTCGATCTGGAACGTGAGCGTGCAGAAAGGCGGGACCGGCGGCTCGGCGCTCTCGACCAAGAAGAGCGTGAGCCCAGCGTCGTCCTCGAGGGCGACCGTCTTGCGCTCTGGTACTTCGAACTCGACCCTGAAGCCGAAGTGCATCGTGTACCACTCGCGCGATCGTTCGCGATTCCGAACCGGGATGGCGACGTGGTCGAGTCGGATCATGTGGCCCTCCTCTACGACCAGGGAAGCGTGGCCCGCGTGGCCCAGTATCGCTCCGGCGCCTCGGCGAGCCTGCCTAGGCCGTCGAGCACCGTCGACGTGAGGGTCCGTTCGACGGCCGCGCGGTGCGACACTACCTGCTCCGGAGCCGCGGCACCGGAGAGCGCCACGTCGACGAAGCGATGCGACACCACCCATGCCACGGCGAGCTGATCGATCGTCAGACCCGACTCGACGGACGAGGCGTCGAGGGCGGCAAGCAACGCCGCGTCCTCGGGGCGGAGATTCGCGGGGGAGAGTCGTCCGTTGGCGAAGACCTCCTTGGCGATCACGCCGACGCCGGCGGCCTGCGCGGCGGCGAGCCCGCCAGCCAGCGAGGGCTCGAGCACGTTGAACGTCGCTTGCACGACGTCGAACACGCGCCGCCCGTCCACCCGCACCGCCAGCGCGCGCTCGAGGGTAGCGGCCGAGCGTGGCCCCGTGAGCGTCAACCCCAGCGCCGCAAACGCGCCGCGCCCGCGCGCCTCGACCAACGCCGCCAGCAGCCGCTCGTCGTCGAGGCACCCCGACTCGAGCGTCGCGCTATGGATCTGGTACAGCGACAGCCGGCCGCCGAGCAGCACCTCGGACTCCGCCAGCTGCTCGCGAAAGCGCTCGACCGAGTGCTCCTTCTGCTCGTGGACGTCGGCATCCATGCGCCAGCCGGCGGTATAGCGATAGCCCCACTTGCTGCCGACGACCGCTTCGCCGTCGGCGATGCTGCGTTCGCGCATCCAGCGGGCCAGGAACTCTTCGGCGCGGCCGTAGCTCCGCGCGACGTCGAGGTAGCGCACGCCGGCCGCCCAGGCCGCATCGAGCAGGGCCGCCGTTCGCGCGTACATGGTATCGACGGATCGATCGCCGCCGAGATCGTGCATGCGCCCGAGCGTGATGTAGGCGGGCCGGCCGACTGCGGCGAGCCCGAGCCCGAGCTTCGACGGAAAGGCGATGACGCTCATGGCCAGTACGTCCGTTTCGCCAGATACGCCAGCCCGATCAGGTCGAAGACGATCTCCCGCCCGCGCTTGAGCAGCCACAGCGTGACGGCCTGCGGCGCGGCCATGCCGAGCATCTCGCAGAGCCACATCCCACCCCACTCCTGCGCACCGAGGCCCGCCGGAATCACGATGGCCGCGGCGCGAATGGGCTGAGCGAGCGACTCGATGACGAACCCCTCCAGGTAGGAGATGGGCGCGCCGATGAGCCACATCATCAGACACACCTCGCCCGCGCCCAGGATCCACGCGAACAGGTGAAACGCCGTCGCGGTCACGAAGGTGGCCGGCTCGAGGCTGTAGAAGTCTCCGAGCCGCTGGTCGATCTGCGCTGCGGCGTTCTCGAGCCTGCCGACGATGCGCGAGCGAGGAGCGACGCGGCGGGCGAGGCGCCAGAGCGCCGCCACCAATCCGCGCTGCTGCAAACGCACGAGGCCCATCGCGAACGCGACGACCATGACGAGCAGGACGGAGAGCCATGCCAGCCCGAGCCAGGGCCGCCCGAAGTAGACGAACAGCGCGCTCGACCCGAGCGCCACGAAGGTGGCCTGCGAGACGATGAGCGCGGTCCGGGCGAGTACGACCGACGCGATGCCTTCCGTGCCGGTGACGCCGAAGCCGCGCAGGAGGAAGGCCTTCACCGGCTCGCCACCCACCGTGGCCGTCGGCGTGACGCTGTTCACCGCCTCGCCGGCCATGCGCGTGAGATACAAGGACACGAACGGGACCTTCCGGCGCGCGTCCACCGGGAGCGTGCACCGCCACCCCAGCGTGTCGACCAGGCTGATCACCACGTAGGGCAGCAGCACCATCCAGGACCAGTACGGCCCGAGCTCGCGAAAGTGGTCCCCGACGTGCTCGAGGTCGCTGACGGCGATGAACACGCCGAGCAGCGTCAGGCCGATCGCGACGGACGCGACCGTTCGCCAGCGCGATGGGGGGCGCGCCGGCGACACCGTGTCGCTAGCGATGGATGCCCCCGCGGGTGGCGTGGCGCTCGGCGGACTCCAGCACCTCCAGGGCGCGCAGCGCCGTCGCCGCGCTCGTGAGCGGCTCGCGGCCGTCGAGTGCGCACTCGACGAAATGCGCGGCGGCTCGCGTCAGCGGATCGTCCCCGTCCGGCACGTCGACCCGGCGCATGCTCTGGCCGGTGATCGGCAGGATCGGCGCCCCTCCGCCCGCGGGGACGGAGCGGTCGACCTCATAGTCGTGCACGACCAGCGAGCGCTGCTGGAAGCGGCCTTCGTACGCGAGGATGCGGCGGCTGCCGACGACCGCGACCTTCGCGGTCTTCTCGGGATGGAGCCAGCTCACGTACACGTGCGCCGAGACGCCTCCCTCGAGCTCGAGATCGCACACCGCCATGTCGGCGACGCCCGGCTGGAGGTACGTATGCAAGTGCAAGCGTACCGACTCGACGGGACGCGGCACGAGGTGAAACAGGATCGAGAGGTCGTGCGGCGCCGAGTTCCACCAGACGTTGGAGTCGCGCCGGATGCGGCCCATGCCCAAGCGCTCGAGCGAGACGTGCCACACATCTCCGAGTTCGCCTTCGTCCACGAGGCGCTTCATCTCGGTGACCATCGGATCGTACAGGAACGTGTGATCGACGAAGAGGATGCGGCCGGCCGTCCGGGCGGCGTCGACCAGCTGGCGCCCCCCGGCTGCCGTCAGCGCCAGGGGCTTCTCCACCCACACGTGCTTGCCCGCGCGCAACGCGTCGAGTGCCATGGTGTGATGGAGCGACGGGGGCGTCGCCACCACCACCGCGTCGACGTCCCCGAGCGACAGCAGATGCGCGAGATCGGGGACCGTGCGAAGGCCCGGGTGGCGGCGAGCGGCCTCGTCTAGACGCGCGGGATCGAGGTCACAGAGCGCCGTCAGTCGGGCCTGCGGGAGCCTGCCGAACGTGCTGAGCACGTTCGTTCCCCAGTAGCCCGTTCCGACGAGCCCCACGCGTAGCTGCCGCTGCATCGAGCACTCTCCTCACGCGGTACACGCCTCGCTCGCGTGCCTCCACGAAACGAAGGACGTCGTACCATGCCGCGGCGAGGCCGCTGGAGACAAGGACGCACGCGGCGGAGAGCCCCGGATGGCCCGCCGCCAGCATGACGACTCCCGCGGCGGCCGTGCAGAGCGAGCCCAGGCGGAGCGTGCGCGCGGAGCTGCGGCCCGGCGGAGGCTGGCGCAGGACGAGTCGCAAACCGACGAGGTCGCGCAACACGATGAAGGTGCGGGACAGCCCGTAGTGCGACCGGCCGCTGCCGCGCGGGCGGTCGTTCACCGACACCTCGGCCACCTGCGAGGCACGCACGCCGAGGATGGCCGGGAGAAACCGGTGCATCCCCTTCGGGAGCCGGACGTCGGTCAGCACGTGCCGGCGATAGAGCTTGAAGGAGCAGCCGCAGTCGTGGACGGGCACGCCGGTCACCCACGCGATGAGACGGTTGGCGATGCGCGACGGGAGGACGCGGGTGAAGAAGTTGCCCTCGCGACGTTTCCGGAACCCGGTGACCACGTCGCAGCCGGGCACGAGGGCGGCCATGAGACGCGGCAGATCGCCGGGATCGCTCTGGCCGTCCCCGTCGAGCGAGCACACCAAGTGACCGCGCGCGTGCGTGTAGCCGGCCGACAGCGCGGCGGCCTCGCCGAAGTTGCCCGCCAGATCGACCACGCGAAGATGCGGATCGCCCGTGGCCAGCGCCTCGAGCCGCTCGAGCGTTCGGTCGGTGCTGCCGTCGTTCACGAACACGATCTCGTAGGGCTGCCCGAGCTTGGATCCGGCGCGCGTCAGATCGGCGTGCACGCGGTCGACGTTGCCTTCCTCGTTGTAGACGGGCAGCACGAACGACACCGCCGGGCGGACGGTCGAGTCGTTCATGCGAAGAACTTCGCCACGGTCTCCGCCACGCGCTCGACTTCGCCGTCCGTCAGCTCGGGAAACACCGGCAGCGAGACGATCTCGCGCGCGCTGCGCTCGGCGTGCGGCAGCGCCGGGGAATCGGCGAACCGATCGCGCCACGCGGGCTGCCGGTGGATCGGGGTCGGGTAGTGCATCCCCGTTTCGATACCCTCGGCGGTGAGGAACGCTCGCAGCTCCTCGCGGGCCGGCGTGCGAACCACGTACTGATGATAGACCGAGCCCCGGCGCGGATCGCGCGGGGGCGTGCGCACGTACGGTGTCAGCCGTTCGTCGTAGTACGCGGCGATCTGCGCCCGGCGCTCGTTGCGCGCGGGCAGGTGCTGCAACTTCACGCGCAGCATGGCGGCGTGCAGCTCGTCGAGGCGGCTGTTGCCCCCGTAGAACGCGTGCTCGTTCTTCTTCACCTGGCCGTGCGTCCCGAGCAGCTTCACCCGACGTGCCACTTCGTCGTCGTCGGTGCACACGACGCCGGCGTCGCCGTAGGCGGCGAGGTTCTTCACGACGCCGAGGCTGAACGCACTCGCGATGCCGAAGCTGCCGACCGCGCGGCCATCGAAGGTGGCGCCGTGCGCGTGCGAGCAGTCCTCGATCAGGCGGAGGTTTCGTGCCGCGGCCAACGCCACGATGGGTGGCAGGTCGACCGGGTGGCCGTAGAGATGCACGACCAGTATGGCGCGGGTCCGCTCGGTCACGCGCGCCGCCATCTGGTCGACGTCGGGGCCGAGATCGCGCTCCTGGACGTCGATCGGCACCGGGTGCGCACCCACGTCGGCGATGGCCTCGACCGCCGCCACGAAGGAGTTGGCCTGGAGCAGCACCTCGTCGCCCGCGCCGACGCCGGCGGCTCGGAGCGCCAGCCGCAAGGCGTCGGTGCCCGACGCGACACCCCGTGCGTGCTGGACGCCGAGAAACGCCGCCCACTCGCCCTCGAAGGCGCGGGCTTCGGGTCCGCCGAGCAGATGCATCGAGTCGAGCACGCGCTCGCACGCGGCGAGGAACTCCTGGCGGTGCGCGGTGTACTCGCGGCGCAGGTCCAGGAGAGGAACCGAAGTCACCGGGGCCGTCGCCGCCCTGGTCGTCAACGTCGTCATGCGCTAGATCCGCGGCACCACTACCGAACGAATGAGTCCCTCGCAAGCACGCGGCGGCGTTTCCGCCACCTTGTCGCTCGCCGTCACCGCCGGGCTCTTCTACGTGACCGGCCTCGCGGGTCCGGGCTTCTTCGACAACGAGGGACGATATGCCGAAGTCGCGCGGCAGATGAACGAGCGCGGCGACTTCGTGACGCCGTTCATGAACGGCGTTCCCTTCCTGAACAAGCCTCCGCTCACGTCCTGGCTCGTCGCCGTGGTGCTGCGCTGGGTCGATCCGGCGGAGTGGGCGCGGCTCGTGTCCGTCGGGGCCGCACTGGCCAGCCTGGTCGCCGTGATGCGTCTCGGCGCGCATCTGCACGGCGAACGCCACGGCCGCATGGCCGGCCTGCTCCTCGCCACCATGATCGGGTTCGTGCTCGAGGCACGAACCCTCCGTCCGGACGGCCTGCTGATCGCGTCCATGGCGTGGGCGATGCTCTGTCTCTGGCACGCCGACCAGGGCGGCCGCCGTCGCACGGCGTGGCTTGTCGGGTTCTACGTGGCGCTGGGGCTCGGCGTGCTGGTTAAGGGGGTGGTCCCCCTGGCGCTGGCGGCGCCGCCCGTCGCGATCGCCGTTCTCGGCCGTCACGGCTGGCCCGGAATCCGGCGGCTGCGGCCGGTGCTGGGCATCGCGGTCGTCTCCGCGATCGTGTTGCCATGGCACGGTCTGGCCGCGGCGCGGAACCCGGGCTTCGCATGGGACTTCGTCGTGAACCAGCACCTGCTCTTCGCCGTCGATCGCAAGGAGCCCCGGGATTCGGAAGGCGATCCGCTGGCGTTCTTCCTGAGTGCGTTTCTCGGCCGCACGGCCCCCTGGTGGCTGCTGGTGCTGCCTGCGTGGAAGGCGCCGCTGGACGCGATTCGTGCGCGCGACCCGTGGGGTCTCGTGCCCTGGGCGTGGATGCTGACGCCGATCGCGCTGTTCGTGCTCGTGCCCTCCCGGCTCGAGCACTACACGCTTCCCGCGCTGCCGGCGGTCGCACTGCTCGCCGCGGGACCCGCGCTCGCCTTCGTCGAGGAGGCCGGGGGAGGGCTCCGCCGCTTCGTGATCGGTCTCGGCATCGCGACGGCGGCGGCCGGGCTCGTGTTGGTCGCGCGCGGCACCGCGCTGCTGGCTCCGCTCTATTGGATCGGCCAGGCGCCTGCGCTGGCACCGCTTCCCGCGCTGGCAGGCGTCGTGCTGGCCATCGGCGGCGGCGGCGCGGCGGCCGCCG
>Ga0187893_10006348_pt1 | contig 20313 bp, 16 predicted proteins | sample MA1701074metaG_FD_139574 | JGI IMG/M metagenome (GOLD analysis project Ga0187893, IMG submission 139574) | White microbial mat communities from a basaltic lava cave in the Kipuka Kanohina Cave System on the Island of Hawaii, USA - MA170107-4 metaG ...
TCGGGGGGAGATCCTCGCGGTACAGCTGCTCGCTGGAGAAGAACTGCATCAACATTCCCAGCAGACCGAGGAACACGAAGGCCGGGTAGCCGAACTGGGCCGAGCTCACCGAGATGACCCCGATCTCCCCCAGGTCATCGAGGCTGAACCCGGTCAGAACGTGATGGATATCGTGGGTCTTGAAGACCCGGAAGTTCACGTAGGCGGCATCGTCGGCGAATCGCTCGGGGAGACGGTAGAACTGGGGATCGTACCCCATGGTGCTCATCACGCGGGCATACGTCCAGCCTAGCGAGTACTTGGGCATTTTCGACATCGCCTCCAGATCGTAGAGCGGCCCGACGTATTGCTCCTCCAGCATGCGAGCGGAGGCCGGGTTGCTCCGGAGGGCCGTCAGGCAGCGCGCCATGGGCCGGCTCTGGTTGAAGCGGTCGCTCAGGTCGAAGACGTTGTTCACGTCCTTCCCGGCCCCGGCCGCCAGGTCGACCAACTCGAGGAATTTCGTCAGATTGTCTCGGTGGACGAGGTCATTGATGTACGTGAAGCTGCCCATGACGTGATCCTCCCGGTGCGCGACGGAGCCCTCTGCATCCTGACGAGGTGAAACTGCCACGAGGTCGATTATGGTCGACCAGCCCGGGAGTCGCAAGGAGCCACATGAGGTCGGCGATGGAACCCTTGTCGGCGTGGCTGACCTCGACTATCCTTACGCCACCCTGAAGTCGCAGGCTTCCGGTTGGGCGCCCGCTACGGACGGCTGCCCACCCATCAGGGCTGGTCCAGAACGGTCCGGTGGAGTCGCATCATCGACCACACGATCCCGGTCCCGCTGACCTGCATACTCGCCGCCCTTGGGGCGGCGGAGCTACACCCTCGCGCGTCTTGTGTCCGTCGTTGCTCGCACGCCCGATCCGACGAAAGGGGAAACTCCATGTCGCGTCATGTCCCGTCGCGCGTGTCACTCGTGCTTTTCACCGCGGTTGTCACCCTGGTCGGGTGCCTCGTGGCTGGCCTGGCCGACCCGCCGCCGGCCGAGGCGCAGAAGAAGGTGCTCAATATCGCGGCCAAGGAACCGGAGACCCTCGATCCGCACACGAGCATTCTCGGGCAGACCCAGGCCATCAAACGCTTCATGTATCGAGGGCTGACGCGCTTTGCCGTCAAGGACGGCAAGGTGACCACGGCCGAGGTGGAACCCGACCTGGCCGAGAGCTGGACGCTCTCGGCTGACGGCACGGTGTGGACGTTCAAGCTCAAGAAGGGCGTGCAATTCCACAAGGGCTTCGGCGAGCTGACCGCCGAGGACGTCAAGTTCAGCTTCGAGCGACAGATCAGCCGGGCGCCGGGGACGCGGTTCGGCGTCAACCTCGAGGTGATCAAGTCCATCGAGGTCGTCAACCCGCATACGGTCCAGATCGTCCTCAAGTCCTTCGACGCGATCTTCCTCCTGCGCATGGTGGGGTACCAGCAGGGGTACATCGTGTCGAAAAAGGCCGTCGAGAAGCTCGGGGACCAGTTCAAGTGGAACCCCGTGGGCACCGGTCCCTTCTACTTCGAGCGGCACTCGCCGCGCGAGAAGATCGTCCTGAAGGCCTTCGACAAGTACCACGGGGGCCGGCCCCAGATCGACGAGGTGCACTGGTTCGACGTGCCTGAGGACTCCACCAAGCTGATCGGCCTCGAGAAAGGGACGTTCGACCTGCTGTACCCGGAGGCGGTCACCGCGGACTTCGCCAGCCAGGTCGAGAAGATGGGCGCGGTCATCGACCGACGCGGCCCCGGCCAGCAGGAGCGCTTCTACGTCAACATGACCAAGCCCCCCTTCGACGATATTCGTGTGCGGCGGGCATTCATGCACGCCATCGACCGCAAGGCGATCAAGGAGACGATGTATCCTGGCTCGCTGGGGCGTCTGGCGATCAGCTGTGTCCCACCCGGGTATTTCGGCCACATCCCGATGACGTTCCCTGAGTACGATCCCGAGAAGGCCAAGAAGCTCTTGGCCGAGGCGGGCCATCCCAACGGTCTCACGATCAAGAACTATTTCATCAGCAAGTCTTTCTTCTATCCTAAAGTACTCACCCTGGCTCAGGAGCAGCTCAAGAAGGCCGGCATCAACGTGGAGCTACAGGTCGTCGAGCACGCGACCTATCACGAGAACATCCGTAAGAACCTGAACCCCTTCGTGCTTTACGGAGGCACACGCATTACCGACGCCGACCCCTGGCTGTCGCTGTTCTTCGACTCCAAGGAGATCCCCGATCCGGCCACGGGCAACAAGGGCACCAACTTCGCCCACTACCGTGCCCTCGACGACCTGCTCGCGAAGGGGCGCCTCGAGCGGGACGTCAAGAAGCGGGCCGCCATCTACGCAGAGGCCCAGAAGCGCATGGAGCGCGACCTGGTGTGCCTGCCCATCACCGACGTGGCGGGACAGTGGGCCCGGAACCCCAAGCGGGTGAGTACCCCCTTCGATCCCGACTACGGGGAGTTCTCCCTGCATTACAGCTACAACTACCCGGAACTGCTCAAGGTCCTGAACTGAGCTGGCGTAGGTAGCGAATGATCCAGTACGTGCTGCGCCGTCTTCTGGTAGCGATCCCCATGCTGCTGGGGGCGATGAGCATCGTGTTCTTCGCCATGCGCATCCTGCCGGGCGACCCGTGCGTGGCCATGATGGGCGCCGAGGCCACCACGGCGGCGCTGGCCGACTGCACGAAGAATCTTGGCTTGCACCGCCCGCTGTTGGTGCAGTACGTGGACTATCTCTGGCGCTCCGTGCAGTTCGACTTCGGGCATTCCTTGCGTCAGGGCTACCCGGTCAGCCAGTACATCGGCCGCATGTTCCCGCATACGTTGGTGCTCGTCCTGGCCAGCGCGGTGGTGGCGGCCTTGGTCGGCGTTCCGATCGGAATCGTGTCTGCCCTCAAGCGCCGCTCCCCGTTGATCGACTACCCGCTCCGTATCTTCGCGCTGCTGGGTCTGTCCATGCCCGTTTTCTGGCTGGGCATTCTCCTCCTCATCGTCTTCTCGCTCCGTCTGGATCTGTTTCCCCTCATCGGGGGTGGAGACCTGGACGGGGTCATCAATATGCTCCGCACGGGAGAGGTTTTCCTGTATCCGCGCGACTTCCTGGCCGCGGTGGGGGACGTGCTGTATCACCTGACGTTGCCGGCGGTGGCTCTGGGCTTCACCTTGGCAGCGACCGTTAGCCGTCTCTCGCGCTCGGCCATGCTCGAGGTGATCAGTCAGGATTACATCCGTACGGCCCGCGCCAAGGGCCAGGGCGAGCGCGCCGTGGTCTACAAGCACGCGCTGCGGAACATGATGGTCCCGCTCCTCACCATCATCGGCCTCTTCGTGGCCATCGCCCTCACGGGCACCGTGCTCACCGAAACCGTCTTCACGCGCCCCGGACTCGGCAAGATGTTGGTGGACGCCATCGGCGCCCGCGACTACCCGCTGGCCCAAGGCGCCATTACGGTCTTCACCATGATCATCATCATGGTCAACCTCGTGGTCGACATGCTCTACGCGGTTGTCGATCCGCGCATTACCTATCGCTAGGAGGCTGGAGAGCCGACGCTATGGCCATCGTGCGTGACGCCGCCGCCCCCGAGCTCGCGCTGCCGGGTTTGGGGGAGAAGACCGCGGATCGATCGCTCAGTCGCTACCTGCGCCGGTACGGGCCGATCGGGATCGGGGTGCTGCTGGCGCTGGCCATGGTCGTGATAGCGGCGGGGGCTCCGCTCCTCGCCCCGTTGAGCCCATCGGCCCAGTTCTCCGATGCTGTCCTCAAGGCGCCCGGCACGTTCGACCGCCATGCCCTGGGGACCGATGAGTTCGGCCGGGACCTGCTCAGCCGCATCATCTGGGGGGCCCGCGTGTCGCTGCACGTTGGGCTGGCTTCGGTGATCTTCGGCTTCGGGGTGGGGGTGCCGCTCGGCATCCTGGCCGGCGTCCAGGGGCGCCGCGTCGAGACCTGCATCATGCGGTGTGCCGACATGCTGATGGCCTTTCCCACCTTGCTGCTGGCCCTGATCATCGTGACCGCGCTGGGCGGCACCCTGATGAACGAGATCGTGGCCATCGGCATCGCGCTGACGCCAAACTTCATACGCCTGGCCCGGGGCCTGGCCTTGACCATTCGGGAGCAGGACTACATTCTCGCGGCCCGGGCCATCGGGAGCGGGCAGCTCCGAGTCATGGCCCGCCACGTGTTTCCCAATGCGCTCTACGGGCTGGTGGTGGTGGCCACCCTCTACATCGCGACGGCCATTCGGACCGAGGCCAGCCTGTCGTTCCTCGGTCTCGGCATCCCGCCGCCCACGCCGAGCTGGGGGAACATCCTGAGTGAGGGCCGCCAGTACATCAAGTGCTGCCCATGGATCACGACCTTCTCCGGGCTCGCCATCATGCTGGCCGTGCTGGCCTTCAATCTCGTCGGTGACGCCCTGCGCGATCTGCTCGATCCTCGGCTGCGAGGCGAATAGGGTGAGAGAAGCTCGGCTCCCGCGGGAAACCCGATTTCTTGGGGACTACGGGCGGCGGTCAGCTCAGGTCGAGGCACGGCCGCGGCGCAGCGCGCGCCCGGCCAGGACCCCCGTGTGCTTGCCGTTGTCCACGACCACCTGACCGTTCACGATCACGTAGTCGATGCCGATCGGGAACTGCTTGGGCTGCGTGCGAGTGGCCGGTGCCTTCACCGTCTTCGGATTGAACACCACGACATCGGCCTTGAAGCCGTCGCGCAGCAGGCCGCGATCGGGCAGCCCCAGGCGCTGAGCCGCGAAGGACGTCATCTTCCGGATGGCGTCGGGCAGTGCCAGGAAGCGCTCCTCGCGCACGAACTCGGCCAGGATGATGGGGAAGGTGCCGTAGGTGCGTGGGCTGGGAAAGTCGCCGATGAGCAGCGCATCGCTGCCCACCATCGACAGGGGATGACTCACGAACTTTGGCAGGGTGGTCGCGTTGCCGCCGGCCGACACGTAAGAGACCTCGAGGTTCTCGGCCACCAGCAGGTCGCAGATGACGTCCACCGGGTCCTTGTCCATCATGTCCGCCACCTGGGCGATCGAACGACCCTCGAAGCGATGGTGGCGCGCCTGCTTGAAGTTGGTGAGCCACATGTCGCTCCAGGCCGACGCCCGGGGCCCCATGTCCTTGCGCAGCCGTTCGCGCATCGTCTGGTCACCGAGCACGGCCTTCAATTTCTCGGGCCCGCCGTCGTGGGCCCACTGGGGAATCAGGATGAGAAGGCGGGTGCTGCTGAGCGGGTACGGGTAGCTGTCGAAGGTGACGTCCAGGCCCTCCTCGCGCGCGTCCTCCACGAGACCGAGCATGCGGCTGGCCCCGCCGGGGCTGGTCGTCCGATGGTAGAAGTGGGTGATGTGCACGGGCACGCCGCTGCCGCGGCCGATGTCGAGGGCCTCCCGGAAGGGGTCGAGGAAGCGATCACCCAGGCTGTAGCGCACGTGGGTGTGGTAGATGCCACCCAGCCGCGCGGCCTCGCGCGACAGCTCGACCAGCTCCGCCGTGTCGGCGTAGCTCCCGGGCGGGTAGTCGAGCCCCGTGGACATGCCGACGGCCCCTTCCTCCATCCCGGTGCGCAGCAGCGCTTTCATGTTCGCCTTCTCGCTCGCGGTGGCGGGGCGGTCGTCCCAACCCACGCCGGCGATGCGCAGCGGCGAGTTCCCGAGGATGTAGACGATGTTGACAGCCACCCGGTTGACGAACATGTCGAGGTACTGCTCGACGGTGGACCAGCGCCCCGGCAGCGGCGGGTTGCCGTCGAGACCGGAATTGATCTCGACAAAGCGATGGAAGTCCGCCTCGTTCGTGAAGGGAGCGTAGGAGCAACCGTCGATGCCGATGAGCTCGGTGGTGACTCCCTGGCGAACCTTGGGCTCGTGCTGCGGCTCGGCCAGGATGACGAGACCAGAGTGGGCATGCATGTCGATGAAGCCCGGACACACCACGCGGCCGGTGGCGTCGATCACCCGGCGGGCTTCCACCCCGGCCAGGTCGCCGCGGAGGATGGCCACGCGCTCGTGCTCCACCCCGACCGCTCCGTAGAAGCCGGGATTCCCGGTTCCGTCGATGATCAGCCCGTCACGAATCAGGAGATCAAGCACGCTCCCCTCCCTTGATCAGCACGGGCTGGTGAGGAGCGCGGTCAGCTCCCTCACGTCCTTCACCCGCTCGAGCTGCCCTACCATCGCGACGACCTCGCCTGCTCGCGCGCTGGCCAGCGTGTCTCTACTGAGAGCCATGAACTTCGTGACCAGCTCTTCCGACGAGCGCGGGTTGGCCGCGTCACCGTGGACGATGGCGGTGTCGTGGGTGAGGACGCGGCCGTCCCGAAGGGTCATGGCCACGCGCGCCGTCGGTCCTTCCGAGCTGCGCATCGACATCGAAAGGTCAGCCCGGACATCGACCCGGGCGGCCAGGTCCCGAAGGCGAGGATCGTCGCGCGCACCGTCGAGGAATGCCGACACGTCCGTGGTGCCCTTGACCAGGGCGGCCGCCACCGCGTACGGCAGGGAGAACTTGGCCGCCAGCATGGTGGCAGGGTCCGGGTCGGCCATGCGGGTCACGAACGGAATAGAGGTGACGGTGATTCGCTCCACGGCCTCGGCCGTCACGCCGTGCTCGCGCGCGAGGGCATGGACGGCGTCGAGGGTGGGATGGTTGTAGAGGCAGCATGCATGGAATTTGAAATAGTTGCGCTCGATGCGGAGCGTGCTCACCCGGTCGTTCTCATCGAGTCCCTCCACCGCGACCTCCGGATCGAAGCCCTCGGCCAGGAGGGTGCCATAGACATCCGACGGTGCGTCAGCGACCGCGGTGTAGCCGCAGGCGAGGAGGTGTACGGCCAGGATTCCCTGCAGACCTGCGCGGCCGGGATAGAGGTTACGGATGGTGGCACCCTCGAAGCAGGGTCCCCAGGAGTTGGCCGGGCTCATCGAGGTGGCGAGGTTGATGACGGTCCGGAGCGCGTCCGCCTCGTGTCCGAGCAGTCGTGCCACGGCCACCGCGGCCCCGGCCGTCCCCCATGTTCCGTGCGAGTGCAGATTGGGGCGCGGGTGGGTTGCGCCCCCCAGGCGCGAGGTGATCTCGTAGCCCGCCACCAGCGCCTCGATCAGCCGCCCTCCGTCGGCACCGAGTTCCTCGGCCACCGCCAGAGCGGCCGGCAGGACATGGATCGCCGGATGACCGCCACCCCAGCGATTGCCTTCGTCGACCTCGAGCGACACGCCCGCGGTCCCGTTGGCGAGGGTGGCCAGCATGGGCTCCGCCTTCTGCGCATGGCCGACGATGGTAGCGGTGCGCATGCCCGACCGCTGCGCGGCAAGGTCAGCGAGCCGAGCGTTCTCGGGCAAGCGACTGCCGGCCAGAATGGCGCCGAGCGTGTCGAGGACAACGCTGCGCGCGGCGTCGACGGCGGCCGGCGCCAGCGCGTCGATGCGTATCCGCTCGGCGAGTCCGGCCAACCGCCTCAGGTATTCGGCGCCGGGGTGGAAGGCGCTCATCTGGGACCAGGACGTTACCGGGGCCGGGCGGTCAAGTCAACGGCAAGGCGTGCCGAGCGTGACGTGACATCCTTCGCTGTGCCATTCCGAAGTCCGTCACACGGCGGGGCCGTCCTGGATGGCGGCGGCGAGCTTGCCGGGGACGCGGCGGCCGCCGCCGGCCTGACCGACGAGCTTTCCGTTCTCGACGACGACTTTGCCGCGCAGGATTACCAGGGCCGGCCAGCCGTGCACTTCCCAGCCGTCCCAGGCGCTGTAGTCGGAGCCGTGGAGGTCCTCGGAGCGGAGCGTGCGGCGCACCGTCGGGTCGAACACGACGACGTCGGCGTCGCTGCCCGGCGCGAGGACGCCCTTGCGCGGATAGAGACCGAGGAGCCTCGCGGCATTCGTCGAGGTAATCGCCACGAAGCGCTCCAGTGACATCCCGCGCTTGGAGACACCCTCCGTGTAGATGATCGGCACGCGCGTCTCGACCCCGACGTGACCTCCGGTGGCGTCGGCCACATGCCGGCTCCGGACCTTGACCGCGCGCGGTGTACATAGCTCGTCGGTGGCGACCGTGCTCAACGTGCCGCTGCTGAGCCCGCTCCAGAGGCGCTGGCGGTCCTCCTCGGCCTTGAGGGAGGGATAGGTGTGGTAGAGGACGCCGTCCGGCCGCAGGTAGGCATCGGCGGTGAAAGTCGCGTAGTGGTGCAGGGTCTCCCCGTAGATGGCGCGGCCCTCGCTGCGCGCCTCGGCGATAGCCTCCACGCCCGCGCCGGCGCTCACATGCACGAAGTACACGACGGCGCCCTCGACGTAGCGGGCCAGGCGCAGGACGCGGCGGAACGAAATGTCCTCCGACATGGCGCTATGGACGAGCGGCATGTGCTGGATGTCGGTGCGGCCCTCCCGCTCGAGGCGCTCGTACATGTACATGACCAGATCGTCGTCCTCGGCGTGGATGGCGAGGAGGCCGCCGTGCTTGGCCGCCGCCTCCATGATGGACCACAGGTGGCCGAGGCGGATCATGCGTCCCTTGCCGATGGGGCGCACGTCGGTGGTGAAGATCTTCAAGCTCGAGAAGCCGGCCTGGATGGCTTCCGGGATCTCGGCGATGACCTCGGGTGGGACGGCGCCCTGGAGCATGACATGAAGGGCGTGGTCCGTGTAGCCCGGGCGCCAGACACCTTCCTTCTCGTCGATGGCCCGGGCGATCGTCATGCCCGGTTCCCACACGGCGAAGTCGACGAGGGTGGTGGTACCGCCGTGGATGGCGGCGCGGCTGACCTGCTCGGGCGCCGCGCTCGTGGTGAACCCGCCCCCGAGCGCCGGAATGGGCCAGTGAGTATGCACGTGGGGATCGATGCCGCCGGGAATGACGAGCTTGCCCGTGGCGTCCACCACCCGGCCGGCCTCCTGGGGCAGCGTGCCAGGCGCGGCCACGGCAACGATGCGCTCGCCCTGGATGCCGATGTCCCAGGCGCCCGCGCCCTGGGGGGTGACAACCTGTCCACCGCGGATCAGCAGATCGAGCATCGCGTGAGCATCCTCCTTCGCGGGAGGCGTGTCAACGTCGTCGTCCCGTACCCTTCGACGTGTGCTAGTGTTTGCTCCATGCCCACCCAACTCGTGCCGCGCGTCCTCCAGACCGACCAGGTCCTCGAGCACCTCCGCGCCCTCCGGGCTCGTCAGCCCGTTCGCTACTGGGCGTTCTACTCGAGCCAGCTCGGCGGGATCGTGACCGACCCTGCCCTCATGGTCCTGCCCTTCGACGATCACATGGTCCACCGCGGCCACGGGGTCTTTGACACCGCGGCCATCGTGGACGGCAAGATCTACGACCTCCAGGCTCACCTCGATCGGTTCGTGCGCTCGGCCAGTCTCTCGAAGCTCCGGCTGCCCTGCACGCGCGAGGAGATGCAGGACCTCATCACGCGCACGGTCGCCGCCAGCGGTAAACGTGACGGTTCCATCCGGTACTGGATCTCGGCCGGACCGGGGAGCCTCGGGCTGGCCCCCGCCGCGGGCGCCGAGCCCGGCTTTTTCGTCATGGTCTTTGCCGGCCTCGCGTATCCGGAGACCTGGTTCGCGGAAGGGCTCCGGGTCATGACCACGACCTATCCGATCAAGCCTCCGCTGTACGCCATCACCAAGAGCACCAACTACCTGCCCAACGTCCTCATGCAGCTGGAGGCGCAGGAGGCGGGTCTCGACAACGGCGTCTTCGTCGACGAGGCCGGCAACGTGGGCGAGAGCTCCAACATGAATGTCGCCTTCGTCGGCAACGACGACGTGCTGCGGCATCCGAGATTCGACTACATCCTCTCCGGGTGCACGTCGCTGCGCCTGCTGGAGCTGGCCCACCGGCTCGAGGGCGGGCTTCTGCGCGGCGTCCAGGTGTGCGACATCTCGGTCGGCGAGGCGCGCGGGGCTCGCGAGATGCTGCTGATCGGCAGTTCGGTCAAGGTGGCGCCCATCGTCGAGTGGGACGGCAAGTCCATCGGCAATGGCAAGCCCGGCCCCGTCGCCCGCGCCCTGCGCGAACTCCTCGAGGAGGATATGCGCACGGCGCACGACCGGCTCATCGACGTCCCCTACTGAGGGAGGCGCGGGAGCCTGGTGGCGCGCCCCCTCACCCGAGGTGGGTGACCCGGGGCGCCACCTGCTCCATCAGGAGGCGCAGGCTTTCGTGGTCCCAACCGGCGTCGTCGGCGTCGGTGGTGATCGACAGCAGGGTGCCGAAGCCGCCGCTCTCCTCGTAGAGCTGGTGGATCTTCTCCACGCACTCGGCGGCATCGCCCACGATCCAGACGTTGTCCATCAAGTAGTCGACGCTGACCGCCTCGTCCGGCATGGATGGATCGAGCTTGATCGACGCCATCTGGATGGTCCCCACGCGATTCGCGTGCTGATGATCCAGGTAGTTCCGCCCCATCACCTCACGCGCCCGGGCCCGGGCAGCCGCCGGTGTCGGCCCGACCAGAATGTCACGCGCGATCCGCCACTGACTGCGCTTGGCGGGTGATCCCGCCCGCTGGGCGCCGTCTTCGACGAGCCGCCAATGGCCGGCGAGATACGTACGCGACAGGAGCGAGCTTGACATCGGGATCCACCCCCGCGCGCCCGCCATGCGCATCGAAGAAGAGTTGGGGGTGCTGGCCGCCACCGCGATGGGCGGATGCGGCCGCTGATAGGGCTTCATGTAGTAACCGCGCGCTTTGGCCGAGTCAAAGGGGGGCGTGTCGATGCTGAAGAAGCGGCCGCGATAACTGAACGGGCCCTCCGAGGCCCAGAGCTTGAGCACGACGTCCAGCACCTCGGCCGACCGGTCCCGTACCGCGCCGGGGTCCGCGGGGTCGAGGCCCATCAGCGACAGATCGGTGGGAATGGCGCCTCCACCGATCCCCCATTGGAAGCGACCGCGGGCCATGTGGTCGAGCATGGCCACACGATGGGCCAGGTACAAAGGGTGGTGGAGGGCGAGAAGCGTCACGCCGGTACCGAGATGAATTCGCTTGGTGAGCGCGAGGGCCTGGGCGATGAGCAAATCGGGAGCCGGTGCATTCTCCCACCGCTCCGTCAGGTGCTCACCGACCCAAGCCTCGCGAAAGCCGAGCCGATCGGCCAGGACGAGCTGGTCGATGTCGCGGTCATAAGCATCCGCGAACCCCCGCGTGGGCGGGTGGAGCGGCATCATGAACAGGCCGAACTGCATCGAGGCTCGGTCCGGTCTTACCGGATCTGCTTGTGCACGAATTCGATGATCGCCTCGATGGCACGATTTGATGCCGGGGAGCCGGCCTTGCGCATGATGAAGCCCTGTCCCTCTCCGTCGAACAACTCGAGATCGACCACACCACCGGCCTTGCGATAGGCGGCCACGAAGCGATCCAGCTGAGGTCGAGGATGCGCCACGTCCTCAGTGCCCTGCAAATACAGCACAGGTGGGAGCTGCACTGCTTCACCCTGCTCGAGGGCGAGGGCGGGGTCACCGTCCGCCATGGCCTTCTCGCTTTGCCAGTACGCGTCGTGGGAAGGGATTATTTCGTCCCCCAAAGGAGACGGCTGACCACCGGCCTTGAGAGCCTTGGCGTAGTGGTAACGCCCGAGCGGGTCGATCACCGGCGAGCACAGGATCACGCAGCGCACGGTGCCATCAACCGCGGGCGCTCCCGCCGGCGCCGACAGGGAGGCGTAGCGGGCATCGAATGGCCGCATGGCGAGCAGCATGGCCTGGTGCCCACCACTGGAATTGCCCATCGATCCCACCAGGTCCGGTCGACTCCCGAGCTCCGAGGCCCGGGCCTTGAGCCAGCGGATCGCGTAGTGGATGTCCTGGAACGAAGCGGGATACGGGGCCACCGGGGGCTGGCGCCAGTCGAGGGCGGCTACGATCACGCCGCTCCGGGCCAGCGGCTCGTGAATCACTGTGTCGCCCAGACGATCCCCACGGCACCACGCGCCCCCATGCAGTTCCGCCATGATAGGAAACGGCCCGGGCCCCTGCGGCCGGTAAAGGCGGGCGAGCAGGGGGGTCCCGGCATGACGGATGTACTCGACGTCCTCGACCTTGATGTCGTAGCTCATGATCGCCTCCTCGCCGCCAAACGTCGCTCAGACGGGCATCCGGAGTCAAGCGGGGGGTCACACGCTGGTGATATTCTCGGCGAGCCGAGGAGGATGAGGAGATGATCGTCATCCGGAGGAGGACCGCATCCACTGGCGGGTCTCCATCAAGGAACGCTAGACGGAGTCACCGCCTCCCCGAGGGTCGTCCGACCCGATCTCACGCGTACTTTCGGCAGACCAGACGCAGGTGGTCCCGGAAGTGGGGTTGCAGGCGGCTCGTCCACTCGCTTTCCCGCGCCCGCTTCCACTCGGCGGACTCTTGCACCTCGGGCGTCACGAGATGGTACAGCGCCACGTAGGTACGGTTGCCGGTGCCACGGAAGCGACGGGCGCAGAGGACGCCAGGAACGGCGCTCAGGGCCGGGATATGTTCCTTGTCGTACCAGTCGTTGAACTCGGCCTCGAATTCGGCGGTGATATTCATGGCGTTCACGAGGAGCCCGCCGGCCTCGGCGGGGGGCAGCTGACCTCCCGGCAGGATCTGATCGCCTTCGAAGCGCATCAGGCGCTCGACCTGGCGGGTGACGCGCTTCGACCAGGGCGACAGATTTTCGCCCCCGATGGCTAGGTAGCCTGGGCTCTTCAACACGGCGAGGGTGTCCAGATCGTAGGTGGCCACCGAGATCTTCGGGTCGTGCGCCCCGATCCAGCGCTGGCATACAAGAAAACCCGGTATCCGCTGCCGCTCCGGCAGGTGCTCGGTATCGTACCAGTCATGAAACTCGTCCTCGGCGGCCCGCGCCATGTGCATGGCGGCGATCAACGTGCCTTTGGCCATGGGTCAGCCTCCCATCGCGAGGTTCCGTGTACCATAGTCGCGGTCCTGGCCGAGGGCAAGCACCGCTTCCGCCTCCACGTGCCGCGCAGGAGACAGGTATATGCACAGGATTGTCGCGTTGATCGCCGCCGCCCTCGTCCTCTCTCCGCTGGGCGGCTCCGCCCAGGATGGCCGGGTACTTCTCGACGAGGCCGCCAAGGCGCTTGGCACGACCAACCTGAAATCCGTCGAGTACACGGCGAATGGCGTGAGTTTCGCCGTTGGTCAAAGCGTGGTGCCTGGGGCCCCATGGCCCCAGTTCAACTTGAAGAGCTATGCCCGGTCGGTGAACTACGAGACGGCCTCCCACCGGGAGGAGTTCGTCCGGTCTCGAGCGGATTCCCTTCCGCGGGGCGGGGGCATCCCGGCTATGGGCGAGGCCCGCCAGATCCTGGTGGTCAGCGGCGATCATGCCTGGAACGTCGCGGGGTCGACGGCGATGCCTGCGCCGGTGGGACTCATCGAGCGACAAGTCCAGCTCTGGACCACACCGCACGGGGTCATCAAGGCGGCCGTCGCGAACAACGCTACGGTCCAGGGCCGAACGATTGCCTTTGCCGTGCCCGGACGTTTTCGCGCCAAGGTCTTGCTCGACGACAAGAACCTGGTCGAACGGGTGGAGGCCGTGTTCTCCAACCCGGTGGTGGGCGACATGCCGTTCGAGGTGAGCTACTCCGACTACCGGGATGTTGGCGGAGTGAAGTTTCCCATGAGGATCCGCCAGACCATCGGCTGGTTTCCCGCGCTCGATCTCACCGTCGCCGAGGTCCGGCCCAATGCCCCTGTGGATCTCCAGGTGCCGGACAGCGTCCGCCAGGCCACGAATCCCTACGCGCGGGTAAGCAGTCAGCTGGTCACGGACGGTGTTTGGTATGTGACGGGCGGAACTCATCACAGCGTGGCCGTCGAGATGAAGGACTACATGATCGTCGTGGAGGGTCCGCTCAACGACGAGCGTGCGCTGGCCGTGATCGGCGAGGTCAAGAGGCTTGTACCGAGCAAACCCATCCGCTACGTGGTCAACAGCCATCACCACTTCGACCATGCCGGGGGAATCCGGGCCTTCGCGGCGGAGGGCGCCACCGTCGTGACCCACGACGCCAATCGCCGCTTCTTCGAGTGGGCGCTGGCCGCTCCCGCCACGGTGGCGCCTGATCGCCTGGCGAGGGAAGCTCGCCAGGCGATGGTGGAGGGCGTGCGCGACAAGCGCGTGCTGACCGACGGGACCCGAACGGTCGAGATTCTGCACATCGCGGGCAACCTCCACGCCGACGGGCTGCTCATGGTGTACCTGCCCCGAGAGAAGCTCCTGAGCCAGGCCGACGCCTACTCACCGCTCGCCTTGAACGTGGCCCCGCCCGCGGTGGCAAACCCGAACACGATCAACCTCGCCGACAACATCGCGCGGCTCGGGCTGGCCGTGGATCGGTTGCTCCCCTTGCATGGGCGGATCGTGCCCCTGAGCGAGCTCAACAAGGCGATCGGCCGCGCCAACTGAGACGCGCAGTCCCCCGCACGACCGCCGAGCCTGGACGTGGTCGCTGGCGGCCGCCCGGCCGAGCCTCCACGGCCGCCGTGATACAGTGTGCTGGAGTTGGGTGGCCTGCAACGGCTCGTCCTGGCTCCTCGATCCCTGGCACCCAGGAGTTTGCCCATGCGCACGTACTACGACATCCACCTGGACAACCACACCGTGTCCGCGCGCGAGCTGCACGGGGAAGCCATTGTCAAGGCCGGACGCTATCTCATCGCCAAGACGCTCGTGGAAATGCAGGTCGCCGGGGTCGATCCCCTGTCGCCGGCGAACCCGCTCATCTTCTCGGCGGGGCCGTTCGCCGGAACCAGCTTCTCCAACGCCAACCGCACCAGCGTCGGCTGCAAGAGCCCGCTCACCAATGGGGTCAAGGAGGCGAACGGCGGGGGCACCTTTAGCTACGGCCTGGGTCAGCTCAAGATTGCGGGCTTCACCCTCCTCGGGGCCTCGGCGGACTGGGTGGTCGTGCATTTCAAGAAGGACGGCACGATCCACTTCGATGACGGGACGCCGTACCTGGGCAAGGGCAACTTCGAGGCGAACGACATGCTACACGCCCGCTACGGCAAGAAGGTCACGGTTGCCCTCTGCGGTCCGGTCGGAGAGTACCAGGGCCTCATCGCAGGGATTGCCTTCAGCGACAAGGACGGGCGTCCGTCGCGCCTGGCGGCGCGCGGGGGCGTGGGCGCCGTGATGGGGAGCAAGAAAGTCAAGGCGATCGTGGTCGATCTGGATCGTATTCCCCCGCTTCACGACGCCAAGAAGGTCAATGCAAGTATCAAGAACTACGCCAAGATGCTCCAGGCCGACTCGATCGTCACGAATTTCTACGCCAAGGTTGGCACCATGGGCATGGCCGATCTCCAGAACTACCTGGGCGGGCTGCCGGTGCGTAACTTCAGTGCGGGCCAGATGGCCGACACCGCCGCCGGGGAGATGTTCAAGATGGGCGGTGAGTACATCACCCAGCTCAACAATTCGCGGGGCGGCGAGCAGACGCATGCGTGCATGCCGGGCTGCGTGATCCAGTGCAGCAACGTCTACCACGACGCCAATGGCAAGGAGGTCGTCTCGCCGGTCGAGTACGAGACCCTGGGCCTGCTGGGGACGAACTGCGGCATCGGCGACCCGGACGACCTCGCCCAGCTCAACTTCATCGCCAACGATCTGGGCGTCGATACCATCGAGACGGGCGCCATGCTCGCGGTCCTGATGGAGGCGGGTCTGGGACGTTTCGGCGACGTGGCCTTCATGGTGGAGTGTCTGGCCGAGATCCAGCGGGCCACGGAGAAGGGCCGTCGATGGGCGCAGGGCACGGCGCGAGTCGGCGAGCAGTACCAGGTCCGTCGCGTTCCGGTCATCAAGAAGCAGGCGATCAGCGCCTACGATCCCCGCGTGGTGGAGGCCACGGGCGTCACCATGATGGCGACCGCCCAAGGCGCCGACCACACCGCGGGGAATCTACCCCGACTGAAGACGCGCGAAATGGACGCGGACGCGATCGTCAGCCAGAGCCTGCTCCACCAAACGCGCGTGGCCGCCAACGACTCGCTGGGCCTGTGCATCTTCGGCATGAGCGTGACGAACCCGAATGTTCAGTTCATGGTCGACGCCACGAACGCCGCCCACGGCACCACTCTGACCCCCGATTTCTTCGAGGCCCTCGGCCGGGAGACGCTGCGCCTGGAGTACGAGTTCAACCGCCAGGCGGGTTTCACGGAGCAGGACGACGAGCTGCCCGCCTTCTTCTACAGCGAGGCGCTGCCCCCGACCAATCACGTGGCGCGCTTCCACGGCGCTGACGTGCACACCATGTACGAGCGCCTGCCCGCGTAGAAGGCGACACGCAGGCGTCCGGGAAGGAGCGACAGTGGACCACGGCTTCGCGGTCTTCGCTGGCATAGCCCCCGAGATCATACGCGCCTCCGCGCGCGAGGCAGAGGCCCTCGGCTATCGTTCGTTCTGGGTGAACCATCCCGGTACTACCGATGGCCTGGTTGCCCTCGGCGGAGCTGCCCAGCAGACGCAGCGCATTGACCTCGGGATCGGGGTGATCCCCCTGCATACGCGTGGGCCCGAGAGCATCCTCGAGGGTGTCGACGCCAATCACCTTCCTCTCGATCGGCTCCTGCTCGGCGTCGGCAGCCCCAACCCAGGCGCCCTCGCGCGTGTGCGATCAGGGATTGCCACCTTACGGGCGCGCCTCGGGTTGCGTCTGGTCGTGGCGGCTCTGGGGCCTCAGATGTGTCGTCTGGCTGGAGAGGTTGCCGACGGCGTGCTGTTCAACTGGCTTACCCCCGAGCATGCCCGCCTCTCGGCCGAGTGGGTGCGGGCGGGTGCCGCGGCAGTGGGTCGACGCCCGCCCCGACTCTTCGCCTACGTCCGGGTCGCCCTCGGCGCCGATGCTGGTGCCCGGCTCGAGGAGGAAGGTGCGCGCTATGCGGCCATACCCGCCTATGGCGCGCATTTCGTGCGGATGGGCGTGAAGCCAGCGGAAACGGCCATCGCGGCGGCGGAGCCGCCCGCCATCCCACGCGCCTTGGCTCGCTGGAATGGCGTGATCGACGAGGTTGTCGTACGGGCCATCACCGCCACCGACACGGTCGAGGAGCACCTCGCCCTTCTCCGGGCCGCGAAGCCTGGGTAACCAGTCGCGCAGGCAGTATGGGTGGTTTCGAAGCCTGGTGTGCCCGAGGTCGCTCCGCGGTCCGGAGCGGTCGCTTCGCCGACGCCGAGACCGCCTATCGTGCTGCCATCCTGGCCAATCCCAGGAACCTCAAGGCCCATCTCGAGCTCAGCATTGTACTGCGTCGTTGCCGAAAGCCGGCCGAGGCCGAGGCGGTGCTGCTGGCCGCCCTCGAGCTCGATCCCCGTTCCCCCACCACCCTCTTCGAGTTGGGGGTGGCCCTCTTCGAACAGGGTAAGTTCGAGGAGGCCGCGCGTACCTTCCGGGAGTTGATCCAGGTCCGACCGGACTCTGCGCGCGCGCACCTGAATCTCGGGCTAGCTCTGGAACGCCAGGGGTGCTACGCCGACGCCGAGACGGCCTTCCGGGAGGCCCTTCGCCTGCGTCCCAACGACCCGGTGGTACTCGGCAATCTCGGGACGGTGCTCCGGCGACAGCGACGATCCGCCGAGGCCGAGGCGATCTACCGCTCCGGCATCATCAGCGGCGCCGATCCCGCCTCCGGCCACACCGAGCTCGGCCGGGTGCTCTTCGAGCAGCGACGATACGCCGAATCGGCCGCTGCTTTCCGGGCCGCCATCGCGCTTCGCCCCCGCGACGCCCGGGCCCACGTAGGGCTCGGGCTAGCCCTGGAGCGTCACGGTAAGCTCTCGGAGGCCCTCGTGGCGTTTCGGCAGGCGAATCGGCTGCGACCGACCGATGCCAAGATCTACGAACGGATCGGCATTACGCTCAGGAAGCGCAGTCGGTACACGGAGGCGGCGGAAGCCTTCCGACACGCGGTCGCCTTGTCCCCCACCAATGCGCATGCTCACCACCAGCTAGGGGTGGTGCTCGAGCGCCAGGGCCGGTTCGAGGAGGCCATTGCCTCGTTCCGCGATGCCATTCGTCATCGAGTGGACAACATCCCAGTGCACGTGAGCCTCGCCAACACGCTGCGTCGCCTAGGGCGCTGGATGGAGGAAGCAGACGTATACGCCGACGCCATTCGTGTGCGACCGGACGACCCCGACCTGCACGCCGAGCGCGGGCTGGCTCTCGGCAGTCTCGGCGAGTATGCCCAGGCCGTCGAGGCCCTCCGCCGCGCGGTGGCGCTACGCCCGGAGGATTCGGAGCTTCACTATGAATTGGGGGTTGCCCTCGGCCGCCAGGGCAAGCATGCCGAAGCGGAGGTCGCCTTACGGGAGGCGGTCCGTCTGCAGCCGAGCTCCATCAAAGCTCGCGCGAACCTGGCCCTGGGGCTGGGCCGCCAGGGCCGCCACTCCGAGGCGGAAGCGGCCTACCGCGAGGCCCTTGTCCTGCGGCCGGATCATCCGGCTCTGCGGCGCGGACTCGGGGTCTCCCTCTACTGGCAGGGACGGTACATGGAGGCCGAGGCGGCCTTCACCCAGGCCATCCAGCTCAAGCCCGACTACACCAGGGCCCACTGCGACCTCGGGGAGATGCTTGCCGAGCAACGCCGCCTCCCGGAGGCGGAGGCGGCCTACCAGGGGGCTCTCGCCCTTGATTCCGAGTGCGTCACCGCTCACGCTGCGTTGGCTGGAATGCTGCTTGGCCAGGGGCGCCTCGAGGAGGCAGAGCATCACTGCCGCGAAGCGCTGCGCACCGACCCCTCCATGGCTCGTGCTCACTTCGCGCTCTGGGAGATCCTGGAGCAACAGGGCAAGTATGCCGCGCTCGAGGCTGCCGCCCTGGCCGTCCTCGCCCTCAAGCCGGACCACGCCGACGCTCACGCCCGGTTGAGTCGCGCGCGCGCCGTGCAGGCCCGCGAGGGGCAGCGCACCTGAAGGTGCCCGCCGAACGCCTGTTGCCTCCGTCGGGCGGTTCAGGTAGCCTTGGCGAACTTCCTGGAGTGCACCTAGCGCGGAGGGGCCCAGCGCGACATGGCTAGACTCCCCATCGATGCCGTCGAGAAGATGGTGGCCGAGCGGCCGGGGGGCACCCTGGAGAGCGCCCTCGAAGTCTTCGAGGTCTTCGCCAGTGGCTCGCTGACGGACGAGGTCTACATCCTGGAGGACGTTGGGGGCAAGCGCATCGCCATCGCCCCCACCGCCCTCAAGGAAAAGTTTCGCAAGGGGTGACATCATGGCGATCATCACCATCTCGCATCAGATGGGAGCGGGCGGGCCCGAGATCGGCATGGCCCTGGGCCAGCGGCTCGGGTTTCACTACGTCGATCAGGAGTTGCTCACCGACGCCGTGCGTCGTTACGGGGTCGCCGAGGAAAAACTCTCGCATCTCGACGAGACCAAGCCCACCCTCTTCGAGCGCTTCGACACCGAGACCCGCCACTACATTACGGTCCTGCAAACGACCCTGCTGGAGTTCGCCGAGGCGGACAACGTCGTGCTGATGGGGCGCGGCGGCCAATGGTTGCTCCGAGGCATTCCGCATGTGCTGCGCGTCCGCGTCATTGCTCCCTTCGAGCAGCGGGTCCGACGCTGGATCAAGCGCACGACGGAACTCACCGGGGAGACGCCGAACCAGCGGGCGGTGGTCGATCTCATTCGGAGAGACGACGGCGAGAAGTCCAGGCGCATGCGCTACCTGTACGAGGTCGACCTGGCCGATCCGACGTTGTACGAGCTCGTGGTGAATACCGAGAAGCTGAAGTGTGAAGCCGTGGTGGAGATGATCGAGCGCGTAGCCTCCCGCCCGGAGATGGCCATCACGGACGCGGGGCGGCGTGTCGTATCCTCGCGGGCTCTCGCCTCGCGCGTGCAGGTCTCCCTCGCCACCCATCCGGAGACGCGCCGCTATCGCATCAGCGTGGAGGCCGAGGACGGGGTGGTGACGCTCGAAGGCACGGCGGCTCTCGAACGGGCCGTCGAGGTGGCGCGAGGCGTGGCCGGCGTGGTGCAAGTGAAGACCCAGCAGGTCGACATTCCCCCCATTCCCCCCTTCGTGGCTTGAGGGGAGCAACAGGGGGGTTTGGGGGGCCTGTTCGGGGCCGAGCAGCGTGCGTAGTACCGAGGGGCGCCACGGGTTCCCCGGGGCGCTCGGAGCCACCCTGGGGGGCTTGGGGGGCCTGTTCGGGGCCGAGCACCGTGCGTAGTACCGAGGGGCGCCACGGGTTCCCCGGGGCGCTCGGAGCCACCCTGGGGGGCTTGGGGGGCCTGTTCGGGGCCGAGCA